>Ga0182037_10000147_pt1 | contig 30742 bp, 26 predicted proteins | sample sta12Cox44000082_FD_125974 | JGI IMG/M metagenome (GOLD analysis project Ga0182037, IMG submission 125974) | Lab enrichment of tropical soil microbial communities from Luquillo Experimental Forest, Puerto Rico - statoxic.12C.oxic.44.000.082 | ecosystem: Environmental > Terrestrial > Soil >... | reverse complement strand
CGCTTGAAAGGGGCCAGGCCCGATGTGCAGCAAAATTGATCGAGTTCTGCGTGGTTGACAGGCGCGCGACGTTTGATGAACGCAGTTACAATGTTGCCCCAGCGCTCGTCGGCAAGCCCGACCACCGCTACTTCCGACACAGCAGGATGCAGCGACAGGCAGCTTTCAATCTCGACCGGCGAAATGTTTTCGCCACCAGTGATGATCATGTCGTCGACGCGTCCGGTGACAAATAAATCGCCGTCGGCGTCGAAAAAACCGGTGTCGCCAGTTAAATACCAGCCGTCGCGCAGTGCCTTAGCGTCGGACTCCGGCCTCCGCCAGTAACCTTCGAAGGATTCATCGCCCGCAAGACATGCGATGATCTCGCCCTCTTCACCCGGGGAAGCGAGCTGGTTTGGCGATGCGCCGAGCTTCATCACGCGGACGCGCTGGTGGATCCCTGCCTTGCCGGCGGAGCCCGGCTTTGCCGGTGCGTTCTGATCGATTGTGAAGGTGTAGATTTCCGATGAACCGTAGTGATTGACAAACAGCTCCGGTTTGAACCTCGCCTTCAGTTCCTTGAGCAAACCGTCGGTCATCGGGGCGCCCGCAAAGCCAAGTTTCCTAACGGAACGCACGTCGGTTTTCGCGAATGCCGCGTGATGGACGAGGTCGTGATAGAGTGTTGGTGCGAGATAAAGGTTGGTGATCTTCTCAGCGGCGATCAGCTCGAGGGCGCGGGCGACGTCGAAGCGTGGTAGGCAAATAAATGCGCCGTTAATTAGGGACATTGCGAGCAACGAGCGCACGCCCATAGTATGATAAAGCGGCATCACTCCGAGCGTACGTTCGCCATTGCCGTACATGTTCTGCGCGACGTGCGCCACCGCGGCGGCGCGTTCGACACTCTGACGCCGCGGTACGCCCTTCGGCCGCGCGGTGGTGCCCGATGTGTAGAGCATTACCGACCACGCATCTGGTCCCACGCGCGGCGTCACATCGGACGCCTTGCGTTCGGACAGCGTGCTCCATCCCGTCTCACCGGATTTCGCTCGGCCCAGCGCGATGCGCGGGCGCGATTGTGCCGCGTTCGATCGTGCAATCGCGTCGGCTATCACATCGTCATAGACAACGGCCCTCGCTTCTGCGTTCTCGATTAAAAAATCGAGTTCGTCGGCGGTTGCTCGCCAGTTCACCGGCGTAATGATGATGCCTGCGAACTGGCAGGCCCAATGAATAGTCGCGACTTCCGAACGGTTTTGCGAGGCCGTGAGCAGGTGATCGCCGGGCTTCAGCCCAAGCTCATCGAGCGCCGCGACGACGCTTGAAATTTGACGATACCATTGCGCATAGTTCAGCCGAGTCGCGCCGTCGACGATCGCGAGGGCTTTGGGGTCACGCTCCACGCTAGCGATGAAACTCGTACCGAGATCAAGCATTCGTAGGCGCCTCACGGAGCTTTTCGGCTGCATCGAGCGCCGCCGCCAGTATTGGAGTGTAACCAGTGCAGCGGCACAAATGGCCGCCGAGGTATTTGCGGAGGTCCGCCTCGTTGGGATCGGGATGGTGCCGCAGATAATAATCCAGCGACATTAAGATGCCCGCGGTGCAAAAGCCGCATTGCAGTGCATGATGGCGGCGGAAGGCGTCCTGCAAAACCGACAATCGCCCTGGCGCGGGCGCAAGGCCTTCGACAGTGCGGATTTTCGCGCCATTTGCCTGCACTGCAAGCGTGAGACAGGCACGTGCCGGCACGCCGTCAATCTGTACGGTGCAAGCGCCGCAGACGCCGTGCTCGCAGCCGACGTGCGTTCCGGTCATGCCGAGGTCGTGGCGCAGGAAGTCGGTGAGCAGCATACGCGGTTCGGCGTCGGCCTCGACGCCGCGTCCATTGAGTTCGAAGTGGACGCGATAGCGCGCATCGGCGGTTAGGCGCGGCATCGGCGGGCCTCCGTAATGGTGGCTCTGCCGAGCCGGCGCACTAGCGCGCGGCGATAGTCGGCCGTGGCATGCAAATCGTCGCGCGCATCGAGATCGCAGGCAAGACGATCAAGCGCATCGTCAAGTGCATCCCCGTCGATGTCAGGAAAATCGCGTGCGACGGGATAATCGGAGACGCCGCCGATCGCGAGCCGCACGCCATCATGGCGCGCGATTGCAGCGCAGGCAACGATGGCGAAATCCCCGTGGCGTCGGGCAAACTCGTGGAACGCGTAGCCATGGCCCGCGACGCGGCATGGGAATTCAGCCGCTTCAATCATTTCGTCGTCTTGGCGCGCCGTTGACATTAGGCCAGTGAAGAACTCTTCCGCCGCAACGCGTCGCCGAGTTCCTTGCGAAGACAGTTCGACGGTGCCTTTGAGCGCGAGGAGTGTTAGTGGGATTTCGGCGCTGGGATCTGCGTGGGCGACCGAGCCGCAAACTGTGCCGCGGCTGCGAGTCTGCGCGTGACCGACCCAGGGCAGGGCGGCGGCGAGGAGCGGCTGACGCTCGGCCAACTCGGGCCAGGCTAGTAGCACAGCCTGTCGCACGCCGGCTCCGACGCGGATAGCGTCGTCCTCGATCTCGATCTTCGTCAACTCAGGCAGGTGCATGATATCAATCAACAGGGTTGGGCGCGCCATCCGCATAGAAAGCATCGGCACAAGACTTTGCCCGCCGGCAATGATCCGTGCGTCGTCACCGCCGCTGGTGAGTCCGGCATGCGCTTCGGCGAGCGTGCCGGCACGTATGTAATCGAAGCGTACAGGCTTCATACCGGCCTCCGCGCCGATTTTTCGGCGCCATGAATATGCGCGGCGAGTTTCGCTGGCGTCATCGGGAGATCAACTGATGCAAGACCGAGTGCATCAGCGACCGCATTGGCGAGGCACACCGGCGTGCTCATGCAGTTGCCTTCGCCGACGCCCTTGGCGCCGAGCGGCGTATAGGGCGAGGGCGTCTCGATATGCAGGATGAGCGGTGTCGGCACTTCCGTGGTCGTCGGCAGCAGGTAGTCTGCGAACGTACCGCTCAGGAAGGCGCCGTCCGGCGAGTAGGCATACTCCTCGTAAAGCGCAGCGCCGAGCGCTTGCGCGAAACCGCCGGTGATCTGGCCAGCGACCATGCCCGGATGCAGCACGCGGCCGCAATCGTGCATGGTTACGTATTTGTCGATGCGCACGGCGCCGGTCACCCGGTCGATTTCGACGCCACAGAAATCGAAAATGAAACCGTGACAGAGCGATGAATTGATCTCGTCCTTTTCGGTCGGCGGCGTCAGCTCGGGCGGAGTCCAGAACACGGTTTCGCGCAGCGCCTGATTTTCCTCCGCGACGAGGCCAGGCGACCAGTGGCTGGCGGCGGCAAGCCGTGAAAATGGAATGGCGTTATCTGGATTGCCGCGCGCGCGTGCCCGCCCGCCCGTGAATTCAATGTCTTGCGCCGCAACGTTGAGCTGAGACGCGGCCGTACGTGCAAGCTTCGCCTTCATCTTTTCGGCCGCAAGATGGGCAGCGCCACCAACCGCGGCGGCGAAGCGGCTGGAGTAGTTGCCGGACGCGATCGACCAGGCATCTTTTGCGGTGTCGAAATCGGCGACAACGCGGATGTCGGATGGCTTGAGCCCGAGTGCGTCGGCGACAATCTGGGCCAGCACGGTGCGATGGCCTTGCCCCTGCGGCACCGACGCCGCGTGCACCGAGACGCCGCCGAGAGGATCGAGCGAAACGGTCGCGGTTGCCTGCGCGCCGTTCTTCGGGCCCGTCTTGCGGCGTTCTTCCGGCGTGAGCACGGTGGTGATGTAGCCCATGTTGGAGACGCTGGGCTCGACCGCGGCGGTCAGGCCAATGCCATAGATGCGGCCTTGTGCCCGCGCCGATTGCTGCCGCTCACGGAGCTCCGCAAAACCGCCTTGCGACAACGCGGTTTCCAGAGCTTTCGCATAGTCGCCGGAATCGAGGGTAGCGCCGGTCGCCGTTCGATAGGGAAACGCATTGGACGGCACCAGATTTTTGCGGATTACATCGATCGGATCGAGCTTGAGCTCGACCGCGACACGCTGCATCAGCCGCTCGAGCGCGTAGTACATCTGCGGCCCGCCGAAACCGCGGTTGAGCCCAGTCGGCGTCTTGTTAGTGAGCACGACGCGGTTGCGCACTGAAACATGGCGGATGTCGTAGGCGCCGGTAAGGTTTCCATGCATGCGGTAGAGCGTTGCGGGCTCGGGCGCACGAATATGCGCGCCGACGTCCTCAAGCTGGTCCCATGCGAGCGCCCGTACGCGACCATCACCATCAACCGCGGCCTCGAGCGTGGTGCAGCGATTGGTGGCCGATACCGACGCTGCGAGATGTTCGAGCCGATCCTCGATCCATTTTACGGGACGGCCGGCAATCCGGGCGGCGACACCCATCAGCACGATGTATGGAAATATGCCTTGCTTGACGCCGAAGCTGCCGCCGGAGTCGGGCGGCGTACGCAGACGCAGTCGGTTGCCCGGCACTTTTAGCGCGCGCGCCATTACGGCATGCAGGCTGAACGGTCCCATGAAATTGGCGAGGACGTCGTAGGTGTCTTCACTCGCATCGTATTCGGCGACAAGGCCGTAGGTTTCGATCGGCGTGCAGGAGTTGCGCGGATAGCGAATCGTCACCGATACGCGATGCGCAGCTCGCGCGAAGGCATGCTCAGGGTCGCCGTAACGGAACGAGCGTTCGCTCGCGATGTTCGAGCCGAGGCCCTCGTGCAGCGCCGGGTGCTTCGAATCGAGCGCAGCGAGAGGATCGACGATGGCGGGCAGCGGCTCGTAGCCGACATTGACGAGTTCCAGCGCATCTTCGGCGAGATAGCGACTGGCAGCCAGCACGACCGCCACCGGCTCGCCGACATAACGCACGCGGTCGACCGCAATCGGCCAGCATTCGATCGGCGCCCTGACGCCGGCGACGAGGCTGGCCGATACTGCTCTGACATCGGCTCCGGTGATGACGGCGGCAACCCCCTGTGCCTTGCGTGCCGCCGCAGCGTCAATAGTGCGGATTTTCGCATGCGCGTGAGATGACCGCAGGATCGCGGCGTGCAGCGTACCGGAACGTATACCGAGGTCGTCGATGAAACGGCCGCGTCCGGTGAGCAACGCGCCGTCTTCGACGCGTTCAATCGACTGCCCGCACCAGCGTGTCGCTACTCTGGTCATGCGCGAACACTTCCTGACCGCTATTCCGCGCAAATCGTCGACGTCCGCAATCGGGGGCCTTGCGCGCGGAAGAGAGTGAAAACGGCGCCCGCAAGCGAGGCGCCGTTTTGCACGTGTTACCGCATCGGCTCACTTGGCAATGTTGACGTACTTTCCGTTGACCACCTTGAGGATCGCGGTGATGCCGGTGCCGTCACGCACCTCATCCATCGTGATCGGTCCTGCAACGCCCGGGAAATCCTTGAGCGTACCGAGGCATTCACGGATCTTGTCGCGGTCACTTTCGAGATCCTCCGGCTTGTTGGTGATGCCTGCCTTCTCGAAGCAATATTTGAACGAGTAGACGATATCGTATGAGCGCGGGCCACTATAAGGCGGCAGCTGGCCGTTGAGCTTCGGCTTGATCTTCTTCACGTAGGCCTGAACCTCCGGGCGCGGATCGTCGAGCCAGGCGGCGGTCGACATGTAGGTGCCTTCCGCGGCCTTGCCGGCGATCTCGATGTAGCCCGGCGCGCCGGCGCAGGCGCCACCGATGATCGGAACCGTCAAGCCTTGCTTCGCCATCTCTTTGGCGATCGCCGCGGCGTTCTGATAGCAAGCGCCGAGCGCGATACCTTCGGCCCCAAGCGAGTTCGCTTTTGTCACCTGTGCCGAATAATCGGTGTCCTTGGTGCGGTAGGTAAGGCTGTCGAGGATTTCGACGCCGTGGTCCTTCAGGAGTTTCGGCAGCACGACAGCGCCTTCGCCCTTGGAGACCGCATCTTCGGCGTCATAAATAATGACGACCTTCTTGATTTTGTAATCCTTGAGCCAGGCATCGACGACCGGCTTGAGCTGCTTGTCGCTGGTGAGCGTGTTGCGGAACGCCCATTTGCTCATCGCTGACAGACCCGGTTTTGCCGAGCAATAGGAGTCAACCGCTGTCTTGAAGCGCGAATCCAGTTGCGGCGCGATGGTCTCAAACGGGCCGCTGAAGCAGGGCCCTACGACGGCGAGGACTTTGTCACGATCGACGAGGCGGTTCATCGCATTGAGCGCCTCGGATTCCAATGTCTGGTCGTCGTAACAGATCATTTCGATCGGCAGGCCGCCGATGCCGCCTTTGGCGTTGATCTCTTCAACGGCAAGATCGATCGAGGGCTTTGCGCCCTGACCCCACTCGGCCCCCTTGCCGGTCAGCGGCACGAGGCAGCCGATCTTCACATTGCGGCCAGCAAGCTTGGCATTCGCACGATGCACGGGCGGCACCGCGAGCATTATCGCCGCGGCGGCCAATGAAGTTAACAATATTACACGACGTTTCATCGCATTACCCTCCCGAATTCGCTTGATCGAATTCCCTTCTCGGCCGATCGCACATCGCCCACGAATTCTTGTTTCGGAATATCTTATCCTGGCTGCCGGTAAATGATACTCGCGTGGCGATGCATAATTCATGCGGCGTTCTGCCCCAAATACGTGCGCTGAACCTCCGGCATGTTCAAAAGCTCCTGGCCGGTGCCGCTCAGTGCGATGCGCCCGCGTTCCATGACGTAGCCGTGGTCGGCGATCTGGAGGGCCTTACGCGCGTTCTGCTCGACCAGAAGGATGGTTTTGCCTTCGGCCTTGAGCTCTCGCAGCACCTGGAAAATCAGCGTGATGAACTTTGGCGCGAGCCCAAGCGAGGGCTCATCAAGCAATAGCAGACGCGGACGTGCTACCAGTGCACGGCCAATCGCCAGCATCTGCTGCTCGCCGCCGCTCAGCGTTGCCGCGATCTGGTCGCGGCGTTCCGAAAGTACAGGGAAACGCGTAAATTCGGCGTCGATGTCGCGATCGATATCCTTGTCGTTGCGCACGTAAGCGCCCATGCGAAGGTTGTCGATCACCGTCATGCGCTTGAGGATGGCGCGGCCTTCCCGCACGTGACTCACACCGCGGCCAGTAATCTTGTGCGCCGCCATTCGGGCGATGTTCTGGCCTTCAAATTCGATCTTCCCGGCGGTTGGGCGGATCAACCCGGAAATGGTCTTCAATAACGTAGTCTTGCCAGCGCCATTTGCGCCGATCAACGTCACGATCTGGCCCTGCTCGACGGCAATACTTACATCGCGCAAGACCTCGATCTTGCCGTAACCCGCGCGCAGGCCATGCACGGAAAGCATCGTCATAACTTCGCGTCCTCGCCGAGGTAGGCTTCGATCACTTTCGGGTCTTTCTGGATGTCCTGCGGCACGCCCTCGGCGATCTTGTTCCCGAAGTTGAGTACGGTGACGCGGTCGGAAATGCCCATGACGAGTCGCATGTCGTGCTCGACCAGAATGATGGTCATGCCGCGGTCTCGGATACGTGTGATGACCTCGTCGAGCTCTTCGGTCTCGTGCGGGTTCATGCCGGCGGCCGGCTCGTCGAGCAGCAGCAGTCGCGGGCTTGTCGCGAGGGCACGCGCGAGCTCAAGCCGGCGCTGGTCGCCGTAAGAGAGGTCCGACGATTTAGCCGCGCGCTTGTCGGCTAGCCCAATGAATTCGAGTAGCTCCATCGCGTTCGCGCGCATCTTGCGCTCTTCCTGCGCCTCGCCAAAGGGCCACTGCAGTACGACGTCCATCAGCGCGCCGGTGACCGACGGATAGAAACGGCAATGCTCGCCGACCATGATCGTTTCCAGCACGGTGAGATGCGGGAACAGGCGGATATTTTGGAATGTGCGCGCAATTCCTTTGATCGTGCGTTTGGACGGCCGCGCATCGTCGACAGGCTGGCCTTCGAACATGACGCGCCCGGAATCGGCGAACAGCACGCCAGTAATGAGATTGAAGAACGTTGTCTTGCCCGCACCGTTAGGGCCGATCAGCGCATGGATGTCGCCGGTCATCACGTCTATGCTCACCTCATTGAGCACATTGAAGCCGCCAAATCGCTTGGTCAGGCCGTCGATCGAAAGGCAAATAGGGCGGGGGTCAGACACGGTCGTTTCTCCAGCGCGCAAACGAAGCCCACCGCATAGAGTCGCGGGTCAGCAGACCGTCGGGCCGTACGATCATGATCACCATGAGGATCATGCCGTAAGCGATCAGTCGTTTCGCATTCTCGAAGTCGAGGAATCCGCGCAGGAAGTCGTAGACGCGATTCATGGGAAATGAGTCGGTCCATTCCACCGGCACCAGCTCCAACCAGTCGCGCAGTGTACGCAGGAATTCCGGCAGCAGCGTAAGCACGAATGCGCCGAGCGCAGGTCCCCAGAATGTGCTGCCACCGCCAACGACGACGTAGATCAGGATCTCCACCGCCAGCATAATATTAAACGTCGTGGAATCGACGTAGGTTGTATGGTGCGCATAAAGCGCGCCGGCAAGCCCTGCGATCACCGCCCCGATACCGAACGCCAGCAGTTTGGTGCGCACGACATCGATGCCCATCACTTCGGCAGCGGTCTCGTCCTGGTCAATCGAATCCATCGCGCGCCCGAGGCTGGAGCGCTCGAGGCGTGCAAAAAAGATCATCAGCAGCGCGATCAGCCCGACACACCATTCCAACGTGCGCGGATTGAACGGGATATTACGGAAGCCCTGCGCGCCGCCGGTGTAATCCCAGCTGAGGATGATGACCTGAACGATTTCGGAAAAGCCGAGCGTGAGCAGCAGCAGATAGACGCCTTTGATGCGCAGTGCGGGAAATCCGACCACGACGCCGATGATACCTGCAACCAGCCCGCCGAACGGCAGCGCGACTGCGAAAGGTAAGCCCATCTTCTGCGTCAGGATCGCAGAAGCGTAGGCGCCGATAGCCATGAAACCAGCTTGCCCGAGCGACACCTGCCCGGTCTTGAACGGCGCAAAGAAGCTGTACGCGGCAATGATATGAATGGCAGCGAAGATCAGGACGGATTGCGTGTAATTGTCGATGAAACCGGTGAACATGGCTATTCTTGTTCGGCCGTGCGCGTGCCGAACAATCCGGTCGGCCGATAGAGCAGGATGAGGATCAGGATTAGGAATGAGAAGAAATCGCGCTCGGTGGTACCGATATAGGCCGCCGATAAAATCTCGATCATGCCGAGCAGCAGACCGGCGACCATCGCGCCTGGCACGTTGCCGAGACCTCCGAGCAGCATGACAATCAGGCCTTTCACCGCGGCGCCGAGGCCCATGAACGGGGACACGCTGCTGTTTTTCAACCCGTCGAGCACGCCCGCGACGCCGGCGATGCCGGAGCCGATAACGAACGTAATCAGCACCACACGGTTGACGTTGACGCCGAGCAGCGCGGCGGTTTCGTGATTCTCCGCGACCGCACGCATTGCGCGTCCGAGCTTGGTACGCTCGATGAACAGCCAGAGTGCGACCATCAACGCAATAGCGATGCCCAGAATGAAGATCTGCACCGAGCTGATGGTGATCGGCCCAATGTGATAGAGCGTCTGATGGATCGTCTCGGGAAAGGCAAACTGCCGACCGCCGAAAACATAGATGGCAAAATTTTGCAGAACGATGGTGAGGCCGATGGTGCTGATCAGCGGCGCCAGCGGACGGTCCTTTGGCACCGGACGCACCGCGACAAAGAAGGCCATTGCGCCAAGGACCGCGCAGGCAATCAATGCGCCGAGCAGCGCAATATAAATGTTTGTGCCGGCGTATATGACGAGGAACAGACCGACGAATGCCCCAACCATGAACACTTCGCCGTGCGCGAAATAGAGCAGATTGAGCACGCCGAAAATCAGCGTGTAGCCGATCGCTACCAGCGAGTAGGAGGCGCCAAGCATGAGACCGTTGACGAGTTGCTGGTAGAACATGTCGGTCCTTCAGGCCGGGTTGGCGGTTTGGTCGGCCCGAGGCGGTGCGGCAAAGCTTCCGGATGTTTGCGTGACCCGCATGGTCAATGTGCCGCTCCCGCAAAATCTTGCGCGACGCGCGATGCGGCGACGCGTGCCTTGCGCGTTGTCGCCGGTGTGTTGCGGCTGCGGCCGACAAACCGCGGGACGCCGGCGGTTACCACCGCGCCGATCGCAGCAATGTCGCCGTTCTTGATGGCAGCCAGCGCGGTTTTCTGCGTGCCGCCGTCGGGAGCGTCGATAAGGACAATGTCGGCCGCCTTACCAGGCGAAAGCAGTCCGCTGTTCAAACCGTAGACACGTGCGTTGCTGCCGGTCGCAGCGCAGATGAAACGCTCCGGCGGCATGTCGGTCAGGCTCGAAAGGTGCGCAATTGTATAGAGCATGCCGAGCGGCATGATGCCGCTACCGGTCGGCGTATCGGTCGCAATGATAAAGCGTTCGAAAGCCCCGTTCTCCTCGGCCTGTCTGGCGCACAGGAGCGTCGTGCGCAGGTTGCCGGCGGTGCAGACCTGAAGAGCGATCTTCGATTCCTTGATCACACGCTCGAAGTCGGCGTCCGGCATCGCGGTTGGGCCACCGTTGATGTGAAACGACACGTGCGGATGCATTTTCAGAAGGTGATCGCCGGTGATCGCGCCGGAGCCGGGAATGGACGAGCCACCGGTGTGGCAAGTGGTGATCAGGCCTGCGGCCTTCGCCTCGGCTACGAGGGGCACGTAATCGTATGCGGTCTTGACCGCGCCGAACCCCGCCTTCGCCAGCTTCACGCCCTTTTGCGCGAGCTCGCGGAAATCCGTTTCCTTTAAGCCGGGCTCGAGAATGACAGAGCCGGCGAGGACATGCATGCCACCCGGCCGGTAGTCTGTGAAGCATCGTTGCGCGGCAATCGCCAGCGCCTTCACGCCTTCGACATCGCGCGGCCGTCCTGGCACATGCACTTCCGAGGCGGAGATTGCAGTCGTGGTGCCGCCATGCAGATAGCTCTCCAGATAGCCTACGGTGCGCTGGCGCGGCGTGTAGTCGCCGAAGGTGATGTGGACATGCGAGTCGATGAGGCCCGGGATCGCAGTCATGCCGTCGGCATCGATCACGACGTCGGCCGACTCTGTCGCTCCAGCGGATGAGGTGCCGACCGAAGCGATGGTCTCACCGTCAATGAGGATCGTGTCGCCTTCGGCCAATGGCTTGCGCCAATCGCCCGAGACGATCTGCCCGAGATTGACGATCGCGATTTTCATGGCCCGGCCGTCCTCAGTTCGATTTGCGACCGAGCTCGTCTTCGAGCCGGTAGGATTCCATCAAGCTGTCCACCAGGCCGGTGGCGCCATCCCAGTCGAAGGTGCGGTAGCTATGGCCAGTGGTGACAAAGCGCGCCCCCGCATAGAACATCTCATATTGGGTATGGCGCGAGCCGAACTCGGAGCCGACCGCGTCCCACGCGGCCTTCAGGAACTTCACCTTCTCTTCTGGGCCCATCTTTGCGGCGCGTTGCGTCACGTCGATGATGCGCTTGAGTTGGGGGTCCTTGAAGTCGTGGATCGAGGAGGGCAGCATAATAAGAGCGCCGCCGGATAATTCGCGCAGCGTGTTGACGATGCGCGGATAGAGATCCTGCGTCAGCACCTGCGCGGAATACATGAAATGCTTGTTCGGCACGTACCATTCGCCGCGCATCGAACCTTCCGCCTCCATACCAGCCATCATGGCATTGACCATGCTGCTGTGTGCGGCCAGATGGCCGAGCTGTTCGCGCACCGACGGAATATTGGTGGTGCCGATCGCCTCGGTAATGCGATGGGCAAGTCCGGTCATGAACTTGATCTTCACCGACAGGCGAATTTGCGACTGGTAATTCTGGTAAGTGTGGCCGGCGGTGTCATGAAACTGAGCCCGGCACATATCGGTGTCACGGTGCACAAATATGCGTTCCCACGGCACCTTGACGTCCTCGAAATAGATGAGCGCGTCGTTTTCGTCGAAGCGTGAGGAGATCGGGTTGTCGAAAATCGAGACGGCCGCCGCCTCGTATGACTTACGCGAGAGAACGCGCAAGCCTTTGGCATTCATCGGCAGAGCGCAGGAGAAGGCGAGGTCTTCCTCGCCGGGCTTCAGCGGCTGCAAGTTGGCGACGAACACTTCGTTTGCCATGATCGAACTCGTGCCGAGCATCTTGGCGCCGCGAATGGTGACCCCGCCTGAATCCTCGTCCACGATGCGTGCGACCATCTCTTCCTTTTGCTCGCCCCAGTCCTTGGCGCGCTCGGCCTGCGGATTGATGATCACGTAGGTGAGGAAATAGTCGTTGCGGCTTGCCTCCTCGAAATAATCGCGCAGCGCCTGCGCGCGTTTGGGTCCGTGCCTTTCGAATACCTCGATCCCCATGCGCTGGCCGACCAAGGCAGAGGCGAGATGATCCGGCGAGCGGCCCATGAAGCCGTAGGAAAGGGAAGCCCAGGCCTGCATCGCCCTCCGGCGCTTGATCATCTCATCGTAATTGCGCGGCATCTGCCAGGCGCGGTTGATGCGCCTATTCGAGCCTTCCGGCAGGTACGTCATCAGTTCGATGTTTTCCGGCCGTGCCTGATAGTCGTAGAGGAGTGCCGCCGATTTGACCGAATTGCGAAACGCGGAATGCTCGGTGACGTCGGGCACAAGCTTGCCGTCGATGTAAACCGTGCGGCCGTCCTTGAGCGATTTGATGTGCTCCGAACCCGTCTTGCAATCCGTCATGGTTGGCTCCCTTGCCCTCGCGCGCAACGTCGTTCACGTCAGCCCATCGACGCCTTTGATGTCGCCCGCCGCAAGCCCGCCGACTCGATGGTTGGGACGGCCTCGGTTGGCAAACGCGCAGATGATTGCGATCTCGTTCGGCAGCGGCGCGTCTGGAAGCATGATGGAAATGCCATCATAATGCGAGCGGACGTAGAGCGCGTCCTTGTGCGCGAGCGGAATATCGATGGTTGAGCCCGGCGCGGCGCGCTTTGTGAACGAGGAAATCCACGCCTTGCCGCCGCCGGTTGCCTCGCGCATCACGTTGCCGAACACCGTCGTGAGCATGGACACGCCGTGCTCCTGCTCGCCGTCAATGCCTATGATGGCGGCCTTGCCGTAGCTCTGCGCCTTGTACGGCGCCAGCATGGAAACGGCGAGCGTGCAGATCGTGCGGCCGATTTCGGCGCTGGCATCGGTGAGTGGCTTAAGGTCGCGCTCGAAGCAGCCGGAAAACGGATTTTCGATGATGGCGGCAACCGCGACCTTGCGCAAAGGCGGATCGACGCGCTGCCCGGCTTCCTCCGCGATGTCCTCGATAAAGGTCAGGGTGCGCTTGATATGCATCGATAATTCTCTCCCGATTCAGTCTAGTAATGCATGTCAATACCGGCTTATGCCACCAACGTTTCGGTGGTGTCAGATGTCCTCCACGAAAAGCGGCCTGCCGGGCTTGCGCGGGCGACTGTCGCTGCGCGGACGATAGTTGAGACGATAACTCATATCCTGTGCGCGCAACGGCTCGCGACAACGATTACACACAACGGTCGGGTTGAAATCGCGGCCGCATTCCTTGTGCCGTAGGACCAGCGGCGGTTTGCCGCGCGCCAGCCAGTCGTCGCCCCAGCGCAGCATCGCGATCAGCGGTCCATAGAGATCCTTGCCCTTTTCAGTCAGCGGATATTCGTAGCGTTCGGGCTGATCCTGATATTTGCGACGCACGAAGATTCCTTCAGCGACCAACCGGTCAAGACGGTCTGTCAGGATGTTAGGCGCGATGCTGAGCTTGTTCTGAAGGTCATCGAAGCGGCGTACGCCGAAGAATGCTTCACGAATGACCATGAAACTCCAGCGGTCGCCGATGACTTTCAGCGTTTGCGCCACCGAACTTGGACGGCCGCGATCGAGGACGGATGGATCTGACGGGCGCCGGTTGCGCTTGGCATCGATGACCGGCGTTACCCCAGCGCCCGGTCCTTTCCGATAAGTCACGGTTTTGTTGTCGACTTCTTCCTTGCAATGCGAGCAGGCGACCATCGGCCGGCATACTCCGCCGCAACGATTGTGAACGAGATAGATCGGAGGTTTGCCAGTTTTTTTCAGCCACTTGTCGCCGAACGCAAGCAGCGCCAGCATCACCGGATAAAGCTCGATGCCCATCGGCGTAAGACGGTACTCGAAGCGCTTCGGCCGCTGCGAGTACTGCACGCGGCGCAACAGCTTACCGGCGGTGAGATCGCGCAACCGCTGCGCGAGTGTTGCGCGCGGAATTCCAAGCGCCGCCTGGAACGTCTCAAAACGCGTTGCGGCGAAATAACATTCACGCAGTACAAGAAACGCCCAGCTGTCACTCAGGATTGCGACGGTACGGCCTACCGAGCAGTTGCGCTCGTAGATGATGCGCACAGGCTTAGCGCGGGAGCGTCGCGCTTTGCGCTGAATCAGTGCGCGGTGCCGCAAACTCACAACCTGGCCCATAGCCACCCCAGACGCAGCGCACTCGCAACTGCATGGCTGCTTGACTTGGTGGCAGCCTACATAGTCTAATTATGAAAGTCATTAGTCGTGAGGACGGTGCGGGGCCTCTCGCAGTCATGAAGCCGGCAGCGTTCGAGTATGTAGTTGCCAACAGCATCGAGCAGGCGATTGCCGCGCTGGCGCAAGCTGGCGGCGAGGCGAAAATTCTTGCCGGCGGGCAAAGTCTTGTCCCGATGTTAAATTTCCGGCTGCTGCGCCCCGCGATTCTCGTCGACATCAACCGGATTCCCGGCCTCGCTTTCATCGAGGACGCGGACGACGCCGTCAAAATCGGAGCGCTGACGCGGCACCACCAGATTGAAACCTCGCCGGTCATTGCGAAACATTTTCCAGTGCTGTCTTACGCGATGACGCACGTCGCGCATCTTGCAATCCGTAACCGCGGCACCATTGGCGGCAGCCTGTCGCATGCCGATCCCGCCGCCGAGTTACCGATGATGGCGGTGCTACTTGGTGCAAAACTGCATATCGTTTCGCGTAGGGGCAGGCGCATTGTCGAAGCAGGCGATTTCTTCCGTGCCGCACTCACCGTCGATCTCGTGGAAGACGAATTGCTAACGGAAATCCATCTCCCGAAATTGCCGCCGCGGGCCGGCTGGGGTTTCGAGGAAGTCGCGCGCCGTGCCGGTGATTTCGCGCTGGCGGCAGTTGCCGCAACGGTCACGGTGTCCGGTGTTACGATGAAAGAAGCACGCATCGCTCTCACCGGCGTTGGCCCGACACCGGTCCGTGCACGCAAAGCCGAGGCGCTGCTCGTCGGCCAAAAGCCCGAAGCGAAATTAATGACGCGGGTCATCGAGACCGTGCGTGCCGCCATTGAGCCGGAAACCGACCTGCATGCCTCGTCGGCCTACAGGCGACGGTTGGCGGGCGCGCTCGCGCGCCGTGCGCTCGCCGCCGCGTTACAGCGAGCAGACGCGACATGAGTGGTCGGCGCGATATACGTGCGACGATCAACGGCGTGGTGTACGAGCGCGCGATCGAGCCACGCCTGCTGCTGGCGGATTTCCTACGTCACACGCTCGGCCTCACCGGTACGCATGTCGGCTGCGAACATGGGGTCTGCGGCGCCTGCACGGTGCTGGTCGACGGCGATAGTGTGCGCTCATGCCTGATGTTCGCGGTGCAGACCGATGGCTGCACGGTCGAGACCGTCGAGGGCCTTGGCAGCATCGGCAAATTAAATCCGTTGCAACAATCTTTCCACGAGCATCACGCGCTGCAATGCGGTTTCTGCACCCCGGGAATGCTGATGACCGCGACCGATCTCCTGAAAAAATATCCGCTCGCAACCGACGAGGACATTCGCGACGGGCTTTCGGGCAACCTCTGCCGCTGTACCGGCTATGAGCACATCGTCAAGGCGATCCGCGCGGTAAAAGCGGGGGGTGCGCGATGAAGATGCACCTTCTTTCCGGCGGGCGGTTGCGCATGCGCAAAAGCGTCTATTTTCCGGACGCGGAACGCGGCGAGACCATAGAAATCCCCGTGTCCTGCGCTCTGTTCCGCCACCCGCAAGGCAATGTGTTGTTCGATACCGGCTGTCATCCGTCGGTGCCGGACGATCCGGAAGCGCGGTGGGGAGATCTTGCAAAATTGTTGGTGCCGATCATGTCGAGCGGCGAGAACGCAGTCACGGGTCTCGCCGGCATCGGCTTGCAATGCGACGACATCGATGTCGTTGTCTGCTCGCATCTGCATCCCGACCATTGCGGCTGTAACACGCTTTTCAAGCGCGCGAGCTTTATCATTCACAAAAAGGAGATCGAGGCGGCGCGCGCGCCGAATGCTAAGAACGCTGGTTATCTCGCCGGTGAGTGGGAGCAACCAGCGCCGACCGACGAACTCGATGGCGAGCGCGATCTTTTCGGGGACGGGCGTATCGTGCTGATCCCGCTGCCCGGTCATACACCAGGCACGACCGGCGCGTTGGTCGCACTCGACCGTTCTGGAAAGTTTTTGCTCGCCTCCGACGCCGTCAGCGTGCGTGAAACGCTCGATCGTGATGTCATTCCGCGCAATACCTGGAATGTCGACGCGCTGATGAAATCGCTTGTCGAGATCAAGCGCGTACAGAAGCAAGGCGCAGCAGTGCTGTGCGGCCACGACGCCGCGCAATGGCAAAGCTTGCGGAGAGGCGCGGACGCCTATGACTGAGCCCGCCGAAATCCACGCCCGGCCGAAGATCATCGGAGCCCGCGTCACACGCACCGAGGATCCGCGGCTGCTCACTGGCCTCGGCAGTTATACCGACGACCGACAGGTGGCAGGGGCGCTGCACGTCGCTTTTCGCCGCAGCGATCAATCGCACGCACGCATTCTCGCCATCGACTGTGAAGCTGCCCGTGCCGCGCCCGGCGTCCTCGCCGTGCTAACGGCGGAACACCTCACCGAATCCGTAAAGCCACTGGTTGCCACGTCGCGTATGGCGAACTATTACGCCACGCCGATTTTGCCACTGGCGCGAGGCAAGGTGCGCTACGTCGGCGAGCCCGTCGTGGGCGTTGTCGCCGAAAGCCGTTACCAGGCAGAGGATGCGCTCGAACTCATAGACATCGATTACGAACCGCTGCCCATCGTCATCGATGCGGAAACGGCGGTTCGCGACGGCGCGCCGCTTTTGCACGAGGAGGCGCGCACCAATGTGCTCGTGAGCCGCGAGTTCAAGCGCGGCGACGTTGATGCCGCGATTGACGCGGCATCAGTACGTGTCAAAGGTCGGTTCCGCATGCACCGTAAGACACCGGTGGCGATCGAGCCGCGCGCATGCCTTGCCGAATATGACGCCGGGCGCGATGCGCTGACTCTGCATTCGGCGACGCAGGTCCCCGGCATCCTGCGCGATGCCCTGTCCGCTTCGCTCGACTTGCCCGGCCACCAAATCCGCGTGGTGGCACCTGATGTCGGCGGCGGCTTCGGAGGCAAGGGCTCGCTTTATCCCGAGGAGATTTTCGTCTGTGCGGCTGCGCGCCGGCTCGCACGCCCCGTCAGGTGGACCAGCGATCGCATGGAGGATTTGACCTGCAACAGCCAGGGCTTCGATGAGATCATCGATGCTGAATTGGGCCTCAATGCCGACGGCCGACTCGTGGCGCTGCGCGCGGACGTGATTGGCGACGTCGGCGCCTATTCGATCTATCCATGGACGGCGGCGCTCGAGCCGGTGCAGGTGGTGAGCTTCCTGCCCGGGCCCTACCGTATCGAGCATTACCGTGGGCGTGTGCGCGCGGTCGCGACCTCGAAAGCTCCAACCGGCCCTTACCGTGGCGTCGGCCGCCCGACCTCGACTTTCGTCATGGAACGGCTGATCGACATGGCTGCCGCAAAGCTTGGCCTCGATGCCAAGGACATCCGGCTGCGCAATCTCGTCGGCGCGAGCGAGCTTCCTTACAAAGTTGCGTCCGGCATCGTGTGGGATAAGTCCGGCTTCCAGGAATGTCTCCATGTGGCTTGTGACACGATCGGTTACGACGCCTTGCGAGTGACACAAAAAAAAGCGCGTGCGAAGGGCCGCTGGTTCGGCATCGGCCTCGCGTCATACGCGGAATTGACCGGCATCGGTTCGCGCATCTCGGTTGCACCCGGAATGCCCATCAATACCGGCACCGAAACGGCGAATATACGCATCGATTCGACCGGCGCGATCACCGCCGCGTTCGGTGTCGCCTCGCATGGGCAGGGGCTGGAGACGACGCTGGCGCAGATCGTCGCGGAGCACCTCGGCGCGCGCTTTGAGGATGTCCGCATCGTGCAAGGCGACAGTGCCGCGGTGCCGGGGGGGACGGGCACCTATGCCAGCCGCAGCCTCGTCCTCGCCGGCGGCGCGGCGACGCTTGCCGCGTGCGCGGTGCGCGAGAAATTACTCAATGCGGCTTCGCACCTGCTCGAAGCGTCGGCGGCCGATCTTGTCGCCGAAGATGGAAAAGTGTCCGTTACCGGAACTGATCGTTCGGTGACGTTCCGCGAGGTTGCGCGGGCGGTCTACTCTGAAATGGGCCGCCTGCCGCCGGACGCGCGCGACGAACTTGCCGCTACCAAGATCTACGACCCGGTATTCGGCACCACGACGTCGGCGACGCACATAGCGACGGTCGAGATCGACCCGGAAACGTTAGAAATCAAAGTAGATCGTTTCGCCGTGGCGGAAGATTGCGGGCGGTTGGTCAATCCCTTGATTGTGGACGGGCAGGTGCACGGCGGCGTCGCACAAGGTATCGGCGCCGCGCTCTACGAAGAGGTTATTTACGACGACCAGGGCCAGATCAACACCGCGAGCCTTGTCGATTACCTAGTGCCGACCGCGTGCGAGATTCCACCCATGGAGGTCGTGCATCTCGAAACTCAATCGCCGACTACGCTCGGTGGCTTTCGTGGAATGGGCGAGGGCGGCACCATCGGTTCACCGGCCGCGATTGCCAACGCGGTCAGCGACGCGCTGTCGCTGCTTGGAATTGAGATCAACGAACTTCCCCTAACACCGGAGCGCCTTTTCCGCCTGATCGAGGCGGCGCAGATGCGCGAGAAAACCTGAAGGGGTGATCATGGATTTTGGACTCAAGGGCAAGGTTGTTCTGGTGACAGGCGCGGCGCGTGGCGTCGGACGCGAAATTGCCCTCAGCCTGGCGGCAGAGGGGGCGAATGTTGCGATCAACTACCGCAACTCCGGCAAGGAGGCAGAATCGCTGGTCTCCGAAATCATGGCGAAGGGGGTGAAGGCGAAGGCCTTCAAGGCCGACGTTGCCGATTTCGCCGCCGTAAAGGCGATGGTCGACGAGGTCGTCCAGGATTTTGGCGGGCTCAATATCCTCATCAATAATGCGGGGATCGCGCAGCGGCAGCGCTTCGTCGAGACAAAGCCGGACGACTGGCATCGGCAGATCGACGCCTGCCTCTACGGTGCCATCCATTGTTGCTACGCTGCCGCGCCGCATCTCGAGGCCGCAAAAAACGGCCGTATCGTTAGCGTTATCGGGGATTCCTCGCGTGTCGGCGAGTCCGGGCTCGCCATCGTCGCGGCCGCCCGCGCCGGTGTAGTCGCGCTGATGAAGTCGCTGGCACGCGAATTTGGCCGCTCAGGCACCACGGCAAATACGGTGTCCCTTGGCCTGGTCGAGACTGCGCACGACAGGGACTGGGTCGAGGCCAACCGCGAAAAGCTCGTGAAGCTTTATCCCGTGCGTCGTCTAGGACAGGCCGGCGACGTCGCGCCGATGGTGACACTACTCGTTTCGCCGCACGGTGGCTGGATCACCGGACAGGTGATCAGCATAAGCGGCGGATTTAGTATGGTTTGACAAGGACTGAAGATGCTGCACACGGATCTGATCGCGCCAATCCCGGAACTGCTGAAACGGCATGCCATCGCGCGCGGCAGCAAGACGTCCTATCGCGATGCGCAGTCCTCGGTCACCTATGCCGAGCTGCTCGATCGCACCAGCAAGCTCGCGGGACATCTGGTCGATAACGGGATAGCGCCGAATGACACCGTTGCGATTATGCTGCCGAATTCGGTGCAGTGGATCGAGGCCTGCTTTGCGGTCACCCGTGCGGGCGCGGTGGGCGTGCCGATCAGCTATGACGCGACCGAAAGCGAGATCGCCTATCGTCTGACCGATGCGAACTGCAAGGCGGTGTTCACCACCGGCGAGCGTGGCGATCTCTTTGCCAAGCTCAAAAGCCAGGCGCCCAATCTTCAGACGCTGATCGTAACCGATCGCGGCCAGTGCACCGCAGATGCGTTGCCCTATGCGAGGCTGATTGACTCAGCGGCCAGATCGGAGCCGCGCGATCCGGCCTCGCTGCACGAGCCGATGTACATCCTCTATACCTCTGGCACCACCGGACGCGCCAAAGGCGTGCAACTCACGGTGCACGGCATGTTGTGGGTTGCCGCAGCCTGTTGGGCGCCGATCACTGGGTTATCCGAGAAGGACACGGTCCTGTCACCGCTGCCACTCTTCCATTCATACGCATTGAATTTGTCTGTGATGACTGTTCTCGCGACCGGTGCGAGCGAATACATCATGGAAAAATTCTCTACCAGCGAGGCGGTACGCCTGCTCAAGACCGGTGAGTTCACATACTTTCCTGGCGTGCCGACAATGTTTCATTATCTGTTGCAGGCGACGCGTGTGGAAAAGGACGTGCGCTTCCCGAATTTGCGGCTGTGCGTGTCAGCAGGCGCGATAATGCCGGCGACGCTTAACCGCGAATTCGAGGAGTATCTCGGTGTCCCGCTGCTCGACGGCTACGGCATCACCGAAACGTCGACCATGGTAACGATGAATTGGCCTTCCGGCGGCCGTATTTTAGGTTCGTGTGGGCTGCCGGTGCCAGGGCTTGCCGTACGCATTGTCGACCCGGTGGGCGGCAAGGATTGCAAGCCGGGCCAGGAAGGCGAGTTGATCGTGCACGGGCCCAATGTGATGCCCGGCTATCACAACAAGCCGGAAGAGACGCGCAACGCGTTGCGCGATGGCTGGTATCACACCGGCGACCTCGCCAAGTGCGACGAGAATGGTTTCATCACCATCACCGGGCGCTTGAAGGAGTTGATTATCCGCGGTGGTCAGAACATTGCTCCGGCGGAGATCGAGGAAGTCGTGAATACCTTCGAGGCAGTGCTTGATTGCGCTGTGGTCGGCATGCCGCACGAACATCTGGGCGAAGTTCCGGCGCTGTTCGTGGTGCCGCGTCCGGGCAAGACGGTCGAAAACGACGCGCTGATTGCCCATTGCCGCACACATCTGTCGGCTTACAAGGTCCCACACAGCGTGCAATTGATTGCCGAGATCCCTCGTACGGGCTCGGGGAAAATCATACGTTACAAGCTCAAGGAAACGATGGGGGCCTGAAGGCGTGGAGTGTTTAAAGGAGATGGTGTGATGCAGGACGTCGAGACGCTGTGGGCGGACTTCGCAAATCCCATCAAGAGCGCGGACGATTACATCAATTCGTTGCGCGGTCGTCGCATGAACGTGTTCTTCATGGGGGAGCGCGTGCCGGAGCCGGTAGACCATCCGGTGATAAAGCCTTCGGTCAACGCTATGGCGGAAACCTTCCGCGTCGCGACCGAGCGGCCGGCTTTCGCGACCGTGCATTCGGATATCAGCGGCCGGCAGATCAACCGCTTCCTGCACGTGCCGGTCAGCCCGGCTGAGCTTGTCGCCAAGCATGAAATGCAGCGCGAACTTGGACGCCGCACCGGCACCTGTTTTCAGCGTTGTGTTGGGCTCGACGCCATCGGCACCTGTCATTCGGTGACCTTCGATATCGATGCCAAGAACGGCACTGAATATCACAAGCGCTTTCTCGCGTTCCTTAAGCGCGCGCAGACCGCGAACGTCGTGATCGGCGGCGCCATGACAGACCCGAAGGGCGACCGCTCCAAACCACCGCACCAGCAGAAGGAGACCGATCTGTTCCTGCACGTGACGAAGCGTGACGACAAAGGCATGTACGTATCCGGCGCCAAGATGCACCAGACCGGCGCGGTCAATTCGCACTGGCTCATCTTCATGCCGACCATGCGCATGACTGAGAGGGACCGCGACTGGTCCGTGGTTGGCGCGGTGCGCGTCGATGCGCCGGGGCTTACTTACGTCGTCGGGCGCCAGACCAATGATACGCGCATCATGGACGGGGGTGCGATGGACGCCGGCAATGCGCAGTTTGCCGGCCAGGAATCCCTGATCGTGTTCGAAGACGTGTTCGTGCCGCACGAGCATGTGTTCATGGACGGCGAATGGGAATACGCAAGCTCGCTGGTCGAACGCTTCACCACCTATCACCGCTCGTCCTATGTCTGCAAAACCGGCTTGGGCGACGTGCTGATCGGGGCGGCCGCCTCCGCTGCCGAGCACAACGGCGTCGAAGCAGCCTCGCACATCAAGGACAAGCTCGTGGAGATGACGCATCTCAACGAGACGATCTATTCAAGCTGCATGGCGGGCGCGCACCAGTCGAAGCCGGCGGCATCCGGCGCCTATATCAACGACGAGATGCTATCGAACGTCGCAAAGCACAATGTGACACGGTTTCCGTACGAGATCGCGCGGCTCGCGCAGGACATCGCCGGCGGCCTCGTCGTTACCATGCCGTCGGAGAAGGACCTGCAGAACAACGAAGTCGGTCCGCTGATCCGCAAATTCCTGCAAGGACGCGATGGCGTCGAAGTCACCGACCGCATGCGCATCCTGCGCCTGATTGAGAACATGACCATCGGCCGCAACGCGGTGGGTTATTTGACCGAAAGCCTGCACGGAGCGGGATCGCCGCAGGCGCAGCGCATCCAGATCGCGCGCGGCATGAGGCTCGACGAGAAGAAAGCGCGTGCCCGGCACCTCGCGGGCGTCGCTCAGACCGGATCGAAGTAATGCATTTCCAAAAGAATGCACCCACCGCTTGACTTGAACGGTCCGTGATGAGCGCCGGGCGAACGCACGGCGTAGGTGTTCGGCGGAAATGATTTTCCGCCGGTTCCCTGGCCGTCGTTGCCGACGCTGAGCTCGCCCGACACGAGGAAAACTTCCTCCCAGTATTCGTGCACGAAGGGCTTCGTCGTGAACACGCCGGGTGCGAAGCGCAGGAGCCGCGTACGCGTGCCGCGCTTATTTGTCTCGTCGAGCCCACCGGACAATATCTTCTGCTCGATGCCTTTCGGATAGCCAAGCGGTGTCTCCCAGCCGACATTCATGTCGAGGGTATGGAATTCGTCGTGCTTCTTGTTGACGGCCATAGGCTTCACCATCCGTGCAGGAAATTAACAATGTCGGCTGGCGCGGTCGCCTCAACAGGGCCCAGGCGCCGATATTGGCCGCCGAAGAATACCAAAGGCTGGCCGCGTTTGGCCTGATTTTCATGTAATTCGACGACGCGCCCAACGAAGATTTCGTGGTCGCCGCCGTTGTGGCGGTCGTAGGCTTCACACTCAAAAGCAATCACGGCGTTCGGCAACAACGGTAAGCCGAACTTCCCCGCCAAAACGGTTTGTCCTATCCATTTCTCATCTTGCGCGCGCGCAAACTTGTTGGACAACTCCTCCTGGTTCTCGCTCAGGACGTTGATCGCGTAGTGCTTTGCTTGCTGCCAGGCGACGAAGCTTTTGGCCTTACGCCAGATACTGAATAGGACAAGAGGCGGATCGAGCGATAGCGAATTGAACGAACTGATGGTCATACCTAACCGGTCGCCGCCGGCCGTGACCGTTGTGATAATGGTGACGCCGGTCGGAAATTGACCGAGTGCGTCACGGAAGCGTCGAGTGTCCAACACGGATTTTCACCGGCGAAATTTCTACGGCGATCATGTTACGGAGTGCCTATCGCCAACTCAACATGGGCTATTGTCGGATGCTCGCAATCGATGTCACCATTGGAGGTAAAGCGGATATGACGTATTGCACCGCACATGTCCGCTTTCGGGTGTAAAGCGGACATGCGCTACGCGCTGCATATGCCTGCTTTTGGCCGAAAGCGGACATTTGAGCACTGGCATTTCTTCACCGCCGCGTGGTGTGAGTCAGCAGCAAAATATTAAGTGGTGTTAAGGACAATGAGCGCTTTCAGGCGATTCGGGGACGCCGAAGATAGCCGTGGACGCCATAAGCGAAATACGCCGACTACGGCAAAAATACACTGACCAGCTGCTTACGCTGCTGGCTCTATTTCTTGCACTCGAAATGTTTGTTTTCTCGCCGCTTCAGGCGATGGGCATTTTTGCATTTCAAGGCTTCATCATTGCAACGCTGTTGGCGATTGTGGCTGGCATGCTCATTATCTCTGACCACCCTGCGGCGATTGCCGTGATGTCGGTATGCCTTGCCGCGAATATCGTCGTTTTCCTGATGCGCCTGTTCTACCCCCCTTGGCCATATAACATCTACACACTGGCCATCGCTTGGTTCGCCATTGCGGTCACGCTCGGAGCAGTGGTCGCCCAGGCTGTCTTCAGGCGCGGCCGCGTCACCTATCACCGGATCATCGGCGCAATCCTGCTTTATCTGCTGATCGCGGTCGCCTTTGGCGCTTTGTTCGTGTTGGTCGGCTTATCAGTTCCCGATGCGTTCAAGGGAATAACGTTCGAAGATCATCCAGCCCTTGCCAACTCGGTGTCTTATTTGAGTTTCGTCACCCTGACTTCGACAGGATTTGGCGACATCGTCCCTGTGCATCCAATTGCACGCAGCCTTTGCAATGTCGAAAGCATTATCGGTCAGCTCTACCCAGCCACGTTATTGGCAAGGCTCGTGACCCTCGAATTGCGACAGCGCGGCTAACACATGTCCGCTTTTGGCCCAAAGCCGGACATTAACGGGCCGATGTTCCGTCTTTTGCGGCGGTGATGCCCCAAAGGGCAATACCACTGCCGCCTATTCCGCCTTAGCATCCGGCATATGTGGGCCGCCAGCAGGCGCCGCACTTCATAAACGCGCTCAATCGGTGGCTCCGACTAAAAGGGGAGTCACTCATGCTCGCCAGCACAAAATTTTTGCTTGGCTTGCTGGCGTCGCTTGCAGGACTGGCGCTGACATGCAGTCCAGCGGCTTTCGCGCAGCAAACGTCCGGCACTCCCGGTTCGCCTGAGGCGACTACGACCATTACTGGACAACAAATTCCGCCGCCCGATCCAAAGTTCGGTGGCGTGGTTAGGGAGAAGGCCTCGGAGTCGACTCCTTGGTGGCCGCCGCGCGTCGTGCCACCGAAAGGCGCGCCCAATGTGCTGCTGATCATGACCGATGACCAGGGTTTCGGTGCCCCAAGTACTTTCGGCGGCGTCATACCCACTCCGACAATGGACCGTATCGCAAGAACTGGAGTGCGGTACACGAACTTCCATTCGACGTCACTGTGCTCACCGACGCGTGCAGCGATCATCACGGGACGTAACCATCACTCCGTGGGTTTCGGAGTGGTTGGAGAAATAGCGACCGGATTTCCTGGTTACGATTCCATCATCCCAATTGAGAAGGGCACGATTGGGACCATCCTGAAGACGAATGGCTACGCAACTTCGTGGTTCGGCAAGGACCACAACACGCCATTTTACCAGTCAAGTCAGGCGGGGCCGTTCGATCAATGGCCAAATGGCATGGGGTTCGATTATTTCTATGGCTTCGTCGGTGGTGACGCGAGCCAGTGGCAGCCCAACCTGTTCCGCAATACGACGGCCATCTATCCCTTCCTCAACAATCCCGGTTGGAACCTAGAGACGGCAATGGCTGACGAGGCCATTCAGCACATCAAACAGCTGAAGGAAATTGCTCCCGGCAAGCCTTGGTTTGTCTACTACGTGCCGGGCGCAACTCACGCCCCGCATCACCCGACACCCGAGTGGGTCAAGAAGATTAGCGATATGCATCTTTTCGACGAGGGCTGGAACAAGATGCGCGAGACGATCTTCGCGAACCAGAAACGGCTCGGCATCATGCCGGAGAACGCCAAGCTGACGCCGTGGTCGAAAGACCTTGCGGAATGGGATTCACTAAGCTTCGAGGAGAAGAAGCTCTTCATTAAACAAGCCGATGTGTATGGAGCCTATCTAGCCTACGCCGACAATGAGATTGGCCGCGTTATCCAAGCCGTGGAAGACCTAGGTGAGCTTGATAACACCTTGATCATTTACATCGGTGGCGACAACGGCGCGAGTGCCGAAGGCATGGTCAACGGGACGCCGAACGAATTTACGACGTTCAACGGCGTTTCTGTGCCGGTTAAGGACCAGTTTCTCTGGTACCCGTTCTGGGGATCGGAACGAACGTTTCCGCACTTCGCCGCAGGCTGGGCGTGGGCAATGGATACGCCCTTCAAATGGGTAAAACAGGTGCCGTCGCACTTTGGCGGAACGGCTCAGGGCGTGGTCATGTCTTGGCCCGGCCACATCACTGACACGGGCGGCATCCGCCGCCAGTTTCATCACGTCATTGATATCGTACCGACCATCCTCGAAGCGACCAGCATTCCGCAACCCGACACGATCAACGGTATCAAGCAGATTCCCATCGAAGGCGTGAGCATGGTGTATACGTGGGACAAGGCGAACGCCGATGCCAAGACCCGACACACCACGCAATACTTCGAGATGCTAGGCAATCGCGCGGTCTATAATGACGGATGGGTGGCAGCGACGACGCCGGTAACTCTCCCGTGGGAGCTGAGCACCAAGACACCGCCGGATGTCATCACCGGTTACAATTGGGAGCTTTACAACGTCCAGGAGGATCCGACCCAGTTCAACGATCTGGCTGCCAAAATGCCAGACAAGCTCAAGCAGATGCAGGACCTCTTCTACGCTGAGGCGAAGAAGTACAACGTGTTGCCACTCGACAATACGACGCTTGCGCGCTGGAACACGCCACGCCCCAGTCTCACGGCGGGACGAACGGAATTCAACTATTCGGGCGAACTTTCTGGCGTGCCGAACGCCGCTGCACCGGATATCAAGAACAAGTCCTATACGATCACCGCCAATGTCGAGATTCCCGAGGGCGGCGCGGAGGGTATGATCGTCACACAGGGCGGTCGCTTCGGAGGCTACGGCCTATTCCTGAGCAAGGGAGAATTTGGCGTTGGGCGCGGCAAGGTTGTATTTCTCTACAATCTCCTCGACCTGAAACGCACGATGTGGGAGGGGCCTGAGCTAACCGCTGGCAAGCACACCATAGTCTTCGATTTCAAGATCGACGGCCCGGGTTTGGGCAAGGGTGGCACAGGCGTGTTGTCGGTGGACGGTAAAGAGGCGGCAAGGAATTCCATGGAGCACAACACTCCGATCACATTCCCGGAGGACGAAAGCTTCGACGTCGGCCAGGACACCCGCACCGGGGTCGCGCTGATTGAATATCGCTACGACCCTCCCTTCAGATTCACCGGCAAGATCGACAAACTGACTTTTAAACTTGAACCAGAGAAGGTGACGGAAGGAAAACGTTAGCGACCGCAATGAAAAAGGCGTTAGCCTTCGCCGCTGTTGCCGAAGCCGTCACGGGACTGGCGCTCCTGATCTTTCCGTCGCTCGTCGGACAATTGCTGTTGGATGCGCAGCTTGCCGGAGTCGCAATACCAATAGCACGCGTAACCGGCATCGCATTGCTGGCTTTGGGAATAGCCTGCTGGCCCGGCCCGCCAATAGTCGGCATGTTGACCTATAGTGTAGTTGTCACGCTGTACCTTTCTTACATCGGTTTGGCAGGTGGTTTTGCGGGCGTCTTTCTGTGGCCCGCCGTTGCGCTTCACGCTGTTCTATCAATCCTTCTTGCTCGCGCATGGAACGGTTAGGCCGGAGTTAAGCAGTAAAGCCATGTCCGCTATTGGCCAAAAGCGGACATGCCGTTTTGCACCGCACATGTCTGCTTTTGACCAAAGCGGGACGGACTTCATTTCTTTTCGCGCGATTGGACTTGGGTCCAACTCGATCTCTGGAGCACCGATTTGAAATAATGGCGGCTCCGAAGTTTGAGGAGCGCGGTATGATTAGAAAAGTTGGCTCAGGTATTTCGGTTAGTGTGTTGGTGCTGACTTTGGCGCTCACGCCAACGGTCAAAGCTCAATCGCCCATGGTCCCCGCGCTCAGCAAAGAGATACCGCCTCGGCCGGTTGCTGGCACACTTCTCACCGAAGACTACGTGAAAAACCTCGCGACACTCGCTTATGTCTGGGGATGGCCGCTGGTCAACATGCATAACCGTCGTCTCGTGTTTTCCAAAGTGCCCGAGAGCGGTCTTGGCGACGGTGTGCTGCCCGTTGCACCGCTGAACCGACTGACCATGCTCACCGACTATATCAAGCCAGCAGAGCGCGCTGTCGCGACGCCCAATCAAGACACGGTCTATGGCTTTGGCATTTTCTCGCTCGACCGCGAACCGGCCGTTTTCCAAATTCCGGATTTTGGTAACCGCTACTGGGTCTATCAGTTAGGCAATCAGCGCACCGATGCGATTGTCGGCCTCGGCTCCATCTACGGTACCAAGCCCGGCTTCTATATGGTGGTGGGACCTGACTGGAATGGAAACGTGCCGAATGGCATCACCGCCGTATTCCGATCACCTACAAATCTTGCCTATATCATTCCACGCGCATTCATGGATGACACGGCCGCCGACCGCGCTGCGGTACAGCCGCTCGTCAGTCAGATCATGGCCTATCCTCTCAGCGAGTTCGATGGGACGATGAAGACCAAGGACTGGTCGAAAATTCCAAGTCTTGCCGATCCGGCGGGTGGCAAAAGTGGCAGCGGCGCCGAAACCAAATGGGTTAAGCCTGAAGCATTCTTTGACGAGCTTCCAGCCATTCTCAAAGAAGTGCCACCACAGCCTGGAGAAGAAGCTCTCTACGCTTGGTTTCAGTCGCTACTCGATGCCGGTGCCAAGAACCCCAAAATCAAAGCCACGATGACGGCGGCGGCGATAGCCGCCGAGAATGGCATTCTCAAAGAACTGCATCAGTATCGTTACGCCGGAGTACCGGTGCAGAACGGCTGGACCGCGCCCGTTAATGGGGCCAATTTTGAAACCGACTATTACAGTCGGACGGCGGCGGCTCGTGCCAACATCTTCGTCAACCCGCGCAACGAGGCGGCCTATTTCGGTCAGGAGTACGACGCAGACCGAAAGCGCCTAAACGGGAGCTCTACTTACACCGTCACATTCCCGAAGGACGGCACACCACCGGTCAATGGTTTCTGGTCTTTGACGCTTTATGACGCTGATCACTTTTTCGCGCCGAACAAGATCAACCGTTATTCGGTTGGCACCAAGAACAGGGATTTGAAATTGAACAGTGATGGATCACTCACGATCTACGTCCAGAACGCACCACCGAGCCCTGACAAACAAACGAACTGGCTACCCGCACCGAAAGGCGACTTTGAGTTATTTATCCGCGCCTATGGACCAAAGAGCGAAGTCCTGAACAATTCATGGGGTCCGCCGCCAGTCGTCAAGATCAAGTGATCGTCTTATCGATGTCACTTTTGACCCAAAGCGGACACGCTGAAAAACGCAATCGATGTCGCTATTGGGGGTAAAGCGGACATGACGTATTGCACCGCAAATGTCTGCTTTTGACCCTAAGCGGACATCGGCAGTACCAGCGCCTACTCGGGCATGCCTGCCTTCCGCAGCCCATCTTTGAGACGTTCGCGCTGCTTCAAATATGCCGGGCTGGTCAGTTTTAATGGCACGGGGGAAAGGCTCCGGAACGTCGAAACCGTCTCGTCAGGGTTCGAGCGCCTATATTGCGCTAACGCCGTGTGAGCTTGTTCATCGAGACCTTTTAAGGCATACGCCGCGGCTAATACGGCATATGAACTTAAGTAATCGGGGTTAACCTCGAGCGCTGTCCGAAGCGAGCGGATGGCGTCCTCATCTCGCCCCAACAGCAGGAATGCTTGACCGCGCGCATCAAACCATGACCAACGTCCGGGATCGTACGGTCCAAATCGTTCCGCCTTTGTGAACCAATCGAGCGCTTGCTCGAGCTGGCCCAAATAAAGCAACGATAAACCAACCTCTTTGTAGGCCCAGGGTTCGCCGGGATTGCGCGCTATCACGGCTTTGGCCGCAGTGATTGCGTCGTCGAACCTACCCTGTGCGCGCTGCAATGCGGCGCTTGCTTTCATGGCGACGATGTTGCCACGGTCGATCGCCAAAGCTTTCGCCAGAAGTGTTTCGGCTTGCTGCAGTCGCTGTTGATTGCCTGCAGGGTGATAGCCGTTAATCGTTTCCAAGACATAGGTCGTAGCAACTCCCGCCAATGCGTTGGCATTGTCGGGTTGAAGCTTCAATGCTTCATTGAATAAGTCGCGAGCTGCGAGGAGTGTTGCCTCAGATGTCGGCTTATTGGCGATTGCCTGGGCGCGCAATACAAAGTCAATTGCTTCAGCACTTTGAGATTTTCGATGTTCACTGCGTCGGGCTTCCACATCGATGACCTGAAGACCGACGGCCCGCGAGAGACGACCGACGATCTCATCTTGTACCTCGAGAATGTTCGCCTTTGTGGTGTCGAAGCGATCAGCCCATATCTCGTTTCCTGTCTGGGCATCTATAAGATGGGCATTAACACGTACGCGTGGACCCTCGGGCAGAACACTTCCTTCGAGCACATAGCGTACGTGAAGTGACTGGCCTATCTGTCGTGCATCTACTGGCTTCCCTTTGAATGTGAACGCCGTCTCTCGTGCGACAACAAAGCTGCCTGGGAGCGCCCTCGAAAGGTCCGTCGTCAGGCTATCGGTGATCCCGTCGG
>Ga0182037_10000142_pt1 | contig 31166 bp, 29 predicted proteins | sample sta12Cox44000082_FD_125974 | JGI IMG/M metagenome (GOLD analysis project Ga0182037, IMG submission 125974) | Lab enrichment of tropical soil microbial communities from Luquillo Experimental Forest, Puerto Rico - statoxic.12C.oxic.44.000.082 | ecosystem: Environmental > Terrestrial > Soil >... | reverse complement strand
TGTGATCTGTACGGGAGTCTACTGGCGCAACGCCTGGAAGTACCGGTCGCGGACGTACCGCCACTTCGGCTGGGACAACGGAACGATCCTGGCAAATGCGCTGGCAGTCAGCACAGCTCTTGGATATGCAGCGAAAGTCATTTCTGGATTTCAGGACGAGCACATCAACCTCTTGCTGGACTTGGATACCACGCGAGAGGTCGCGTTCTCGATGCTGGCGGTCGGAACCAGTTCGGGCAAGTCAGGGAACCCGCCTGCGGTGGGAAAGCTGGGACTGCCCGTGGTTGCGTATTCGAACAACGAGGTCGACTATCCGGCGATGCGGCAGATGCATGCGGCCTCGAGCCTGACTGAGAAGGAAGTGCGCGGATGGGCGAAGCCGGTGAAGTTCGCTGCTCCGCCGGTCGTCGGGAAGCTCATCGACCTGACGCCATTGCTTGACGACGCGCTGCATGCTGACACAATCGAGCAAGTCATTCAGCGGCGAGGATCGACGCGACACTTTGCGCGGGAATCGATTCCTTTCGCCCAATTCTCCACACTGCTGGATCGGGCGACGGGCGGGGTTCCGGCAGACTTTGAGAATCCGACGGGAACACGACTCAACGAGATCTATGTCATCGTGAACAATGTGGAGGGACTGGCGCCGGGCGCTTACTACCTGCGCCGGAACAGGCTTCAGCTGGAATTGCTGAAAGAGGGCGACTTTCGGCAGCGCGCGGGGTATCTCGGGCTCGAGCAGCAACTGCCGGCTGATGCCAGTGTGGACATCTTCTTTCTCGCCGATCTCAACAAGATCGTTGAAACCTTCGGCAACCGCGGCTATCGCGCGACTCAACTGGAAGCGGGAATTCTGGGTGGAAAGCTGTATCTAGGCGCATACTCGCAACGACTCGGCGCAACGGGACTGACGTTTTACGACGATGACGTGGTGAATTTCTTCTCCCCTCACGCTAAGGGAAAGAGCGCAATCTTTTTGGTGTGCTGCGGACGAAGCGCTAAGGCTTAGATGCGGTGAAGGCAGTGTTGTGTTGTTCTCCGGTGATTTCTCGATTTCAGGTTTTGGAACGTAAAACTACGTAACAACACACTCGTTCACGCTTCACGTCGTTGCAGATCAATGCCAACTACACCTCCCGAGGCTCCGGATCCGGATTCGAGCCCTGTGCTTCGCCTCACGTGCATCTGTGACCCCCGTCACACCCCTCTGCGATAAGGAGAGAACATAATTTTTGCGAGATTCGGGAGTGCCCAACACTCCGCGATTGTGGGGGTCCCGTGGCAAAAGGACGTGTTTCCATTGTTGTCGAGCGGTGCAAGGCTTGCGGCTTTTGCGTGGAGTTCTGTCCCACGAAGGTGCTGGCCCTGTCATCGGCCTTCAATTCCAGGGGCTACCATCCGCCGCACGTCGTGGCGCCGGAGAAGTGCAGCGGCTGCGATCTGTGCGGAATGTACTGCCCGGACTTCGCGATTTATGGGCAGAGAATTCCGGAGCCGAATAAGGCGACGAAGGCACCAGCCGCGCAGGAGGTAGCCCATGAAAGCTGATCCGCAAGGGGTGCTGACGGGCACTCACTTTATTGACGGCGATCACGCCTGCTGCGAGGGCGCGCTGGCTGCAGGGGCACGATTCGCAGCCGGGTATCCGATTACGCCCTCAACCGAAGTGGTGGAGCGGTTTGCGTCACGGGTGCCGACAGTGGGTGGGACCTTTATTCAGATGGAAGATGAGTTGGCCGCATCGATCACGCTGCAAGGCGCGGTGTGGGGCGGGGCGAAGGCGTTCACGGTGACGTCGGGGCCGGGCTTCTCTTTGATGATGGAGCACATCGGGTACGCGGCGATGACCGAGACACCCTGCGTGTTTGTGGATGTGCAGCGCGGCGGGCCGTCGACCGGCTTGCCGACGCTTCCCGCGCAGGCCGACATGATGCAGGCCCGCTGGGGATCGCACGGAGACTACGAGATCATCGCTCTGTGCCCGAATTCTCCGCAGGAATGTTTTGACCTGACAGTGAAAGCATTCAATCTTGCGGAAGAGTTCCGCGTGCCCGTGATGCTGATGATGGATGAGGTTGTCGGACACATGACGGAGAAGGTCGTGATCCCAACCGCCGACCACATTGATGTGGTTCCGCGACGCCACACCCGCAAGTCCTTCGCGGAATACCTGCCCTATGAGACGAACGGCGATGGTGTTCCCGATATGGCCCATGCCGGCGAAGGATACAAGTTCCACGTTACCGGGCTGACGCACGATGAACGCGGGTATCCGAACATGACACCCGCGACCCAGGACAAGCTGGTGCGGCGGCTGCAGAGCAAGATTCATGACGCGAGTGATCGGATCACACTGCTCGAGGAAGAAGGGATCGAGGGCGCGGATGTGATCGTGGTGTCGTACGGGATCACGTCGCGCGTGGCGCAGCGTGCCATTGAACTGGGGCGGCAGCGGGGGCTGCGGGTCGGGAAGCTGCGGCTAATAACCTGCTGGCCCTTCCCCGAGAAACGCATTCGCGAGTTGGCGGCCACGGCGAAGGCATTCGTTGTGCCTGAACTCAATCTTGGACAGATGGTGCGCGAGCTGGAACGGGCCGCAGGTGGGAAAGCGAAGACGCTGGGCGTGCCGCATGCCGGGGGCAGCGTGCATCACCCAGAAGACATTCTGAAGGTCATTGTGGAGGCGGCGAGATGAACGTACTCGAGGTCACGCATCCGGTTGAGCCGTTCCTGCGCTCTGACCGCATGCCGCACATCTGGTGCCCGGGATGCGGGATCGGCACAACGGTGAATTGCTTTTCGCGGGCGCTGATCGAATCGAAGGTCGACCTGCAATCGATCGCGCTGGTATCGGGGATCGGGTGCACGGGGCGTGTGGCGGGATATGTGAAACTCGATTCCTTCCACACCACGCACGGGCGGGCGATTCCATTTGCCACGGGATTGAAGCTGGCGAATCCGAAGCTGAACGTGATTGTGTACTCGGGAGACGGCGACCTGTCTGCCATTGGCGGGAACCACCTGATTCACGCGGCGCGGCGGAACATCGACCTTAAGGTTATCTGCGTGAACAACCTGATCTATGCGATGACGGGCGGACAAACAGCGCCGACCACGCCAGGATATGCGATTACGTCGACTTCGCCCTACGGGGCGTTTGAGCCGGCCTTCAACCTTCCTCACCTGCTCGATGCGGCGGGAGCAGTGTATGTGGCACGCTGGACGACCTATCACGTGAAACAGCTGGCGCGCTCGATCGGTGAGGCCTTCGAGAAAAAGGGATTCAGCTTCATCGAAGTGATCAGCCCGTGCCCGACGCTCTACCAGCGGCGCAACAAGCTGGGCGACGGTCTGGACACGATGAAGTACTACAAAGAAAAGAGCAAGGTGCGGCACGGCGCCCCGACCAACGAGACGCACCTGACCATGACCGGAGAAGTCGTGGTCGGGAAATTTGTAGACCGGCACCGTCCGGATTACCAGGAACTGCTGCACGCACAGATGGTGGAATCGCTAGGCGAGCGCTACGTGGAGCCTTACGTGGACCCAACGGAGAATGTATGCAGCTGCGGCTAACGGAACTTCGCATTGCGGGATTCGGCGGGCAGGGAGTGATTCTCTCCGCCATCGTGCTGGGCAAGGCGGCGTCGATCTACCAGGGTGCGTACGCCACCATGACGCAGAACTTCGGCCCAGAAGCGCGGGGCGGCGCGTGCAGCGCGCAACTGCTGTTGTCGAGTGAGCCGATTCTGTATCCCTATGTGACGCAGCCCGACATCATGGTGGTGATGTCGCAGGAGGCATACACGCGGTTTGTCCCGGAACTGCAGGAAGGCGGGATCCTGATCGTCGAGCAGGACCTGGTGCGGGTCACGGACCTGCCGAAGCAGACGAAAGTGTATAGCTGCCCGGCGACGCGAATCGCGGAAGAACTCGGCAAGCGGATGGTGCTGAATTCGGTGATGGTTGGATTCTTTACCGCCGTGACGCAGTTGCTGGATCCAGAGGCCGTGAACAAGGCCGTGGCGGATTCGGTGCCGTCGAGCTTCCGCGAGTTGAATTTGAAGGCATTTGAGAAGGGGTTTGAGTACGGGTTGCAGGCGCTAGCCCATGGGCCACAGGCGCAGGTGCTGGAGCATGTGAGCTACGCGGAACGGTGAGGGCAGGTCACGGGTCACAGGTCACGGGTCACAGGTGACAGGTTTTAGGTCTTAGGAGAGAGCCTTACTGCACCACCCGCGCCGTCATTTCTTCGGCAGGCTCTCCGCCGGCCATGGCCTGCGCGATGATCAACTGACGCGCTTCTCCCCGGAAGATTGGGAGTTGGCGTCCGAACCAGATTGCCCCCAGGATGCTGGCCGCGCCGCCCATGGCAACTGAGATCGGCGCGCCGAGGCGATCGGCAACCGCACCTCCCAGCAGGGCTCCGAACGGGGCCATTCCCATGAACATCATCGAGTAGACGGCCATCACCCGGCCACGGAGGGCGTCGGGCACCATCGACTGAACGAGCGTGTTGGAGCAGGCCATCTGCAGCATGATGAAGAAGCCGACCGGGATCAGCAGGGCCGCCGACAGCCAGAATATTTTTGCGAAGGAAAAAGCGATCAAACTGATGCCAAAGCCGGCGCAGCAGATGGAGACCAATTTCCCCAAGCCCCTGATTCCCGTGCGGAGGGCCAGGGTCAGCGCCCCTAGCAGTGCGCCGATTCCGGTGAATCCCATGAGAATCCCGAGACCTCTGGCGCCGCCGTGCAGGATGCGGTCAGCGAAGATCGGCATGAGCACGGTGTAGGGCATGCCCACGAGGCTTACGAGCCCGAGCAACAGCAACAATGAGCGGATTGGGCCGGTGTGTTCGACCCAGCGGAAGCCTTCGATGATGTCGTGGAGGGGCGATTCGGATTCGGAGCGGCGGGGGCAATGCACGCTCATCAACAGCAGGCCAATGATCACCGCGATGTAGCTAATGCCGTTCACGAAGAAGCACCAGCCTTCGCCGATCCTGGCGACCAGGATTCCGGCAATCGCCGGGCCGACTACACGAGCGCCGTTGAACATGGAGGAATTCAGCGCAATGGCGTTCATCAGGTCATCGCGACCGACCATGTCGACGAGAAAGGATTGGCGACCGGGGATGTCGAATGCGTTGACCACGCCCAGTAGAGCGGCGAGCACAAAGATGTGCCAGACCTTCACAGTGTGAGTAAGCGTGAGGGCCGCGAGGATGAACGCCAGGATCATGGAAGCGACCTGGGTGGCGATCACGACTTTCTGTCGGTTCATCCGATCGGCGACCGTTCCGCCGACGGGAGCAACGAGGAAGATGGGTATCTGGCTGGCGAACCCGACCGAGCCAAGCAGAAGCGAAGATCCGGTGAGCCGGTACACGAGCCAGGACTGGGCCACGGTCTGCATCCACGTGCCAGTCAGGGAAATGAGCTGGCCGGAAAAGAAAAGCTGAAAATTGCGATGATGGAGTGCGCGCATTCCCACCGACCACCGGGACGGCGCAAGCGCGGTGGCAGGGGGTGGAGCGGAGTTTCCGGTTGAATCTACAGTGGGCTCAGCAGGCACGGTCTTTATTGGATGCAGCAACAACCTGCATGGAACTACTGACTACTATAGACGACCGGCTCAGCGATTCCTGTTGTTACAATGGGGCATCATGAAAAAGGTAATCGCATTGGGCCTGGCGATGGTCGTGGGCCTTTGCGGCTGCAACAAATCGGGAAGTTCGTCCGGAGTGGCTGCGCGGCCGGACGACGCGGTATCGCTTAAACTGAAGGAACTCGCCGGAGCGGGTGCGACCGACTGCGGGCGGCTGGATATAAAAGCCACCGATCAACAATCGAAGACCGCGAGCGGTTGTGCAACACAAGCGGCACAGAGCAAGCATGCGTTTTACGTTGCTTACGACATGCCCGGGATGTCCACTGGGGTGGCCAGCAGTTCGGACGGGAAGTTGTTCGCAGTGGAACTGCAGGGTTCGGGCTCGGGGGGGCAGGTGCAGAGCGGGCCGTGTCCTGCGGAGTTGCGGGTGGCGCACAGCGGCCGTGTGACATGCTTTATCCCGGGCACGATGGGATTGAATCCGAGCCCAGCGGATCCGCACAGCGGAATTGCGGTGAATCCGGGGATGAAGCCGGGTGGCGGGATGATTCCGCAGCCGTTCGCGGCGCCGAACTCGGGAGCGGTGCAGACGACTCCCAAGAAGCAGTAAACACTCAGCGAGGAGGGGACGCCCGCACCCTTCGGCTCGCAGCGCTCGCTCAGGGCAGGCTGCCGACACTACGATCGATTCGCGGCGATCGCCCGCCAGGAACTTCCTTCTACACCTTGGCCGTTTCGGGTTCCGGCTCGAACTCTAGAGGTTGGACCGAGGGACCCGTCTCCTACGGAGTCGACCACGGCGATGGCCGTGACGTTGACGATCTGTTCCACTTGAGCTCCGCGCGGCAGCAGGTGCACGGGCTTACTCATTCCCATCAGAATCGGGCCCAGGGTCTCGCCACCGCCGATCTTGGAGAGCAGCTTGTCGGCGATGTTGGCGGAATCGAGATCGGGGAAGATCAGGACGTTGGCTCCTCCCTTCAAGCGGCTGAATGGATAATTCAGATGAATCTCGGGCGAAACGGCATCGTCTGCCATGAGTTCGCCATCGACCATCAGCATGGGGTCAGCTTCATGCAGCAATTCCACGGCACGGCGAACTTTCTCGCGTTGCGGATGCTCAGTGCTGCCACGGCTCGAGAACGAAAGCATGGCGACGCGGGGCTAACGTCGAAGCGACGCGCTGTCGGAGCGGCGGAGAGAGCAATTTCGACCAGGTTTTCGGCGCTGGGCTCGATGTTGAGGCTCGTGTCGACCAGAAAAAAGTAGATGTCACCCTTGCGGGTGATCATGGCAGAGCAGCCTGAGACCTTGTGCAGTCCTTCGCGGACGCGAACGATTTCGAGAGCGGGCCGAATCGTGTCGGGGAAATGCTGCGTGACTCCGGAGACCAGCACTTCGGCATCGCCCACGTGCAGCATCATGGAACCGAAGGTATTGCGATGGGTGATCTGTTTCTGCGCCTGGGAAAGCGTCATGCCGCGGCGCTGGCGCAGGCGGAACAGTTCCTGGATGGCAGAGCCTGATGACCTCGTTGGGATTGTGTGAGTTCACTTCGAGGTCGAAGACATCGACATCAGCAAAGCGTTTAAACAGGACGCCCTTCCCTTCCATGAGAGGTTTGCCGGCGAGGGCGCCGATATCGCCCAACCCCAGAACCGCGGTGCCATTGCTGATCACGGCGACCAGATTTCCGCGGGCGGTGTACTTGAAGGCGTCGTGTGGATTGTTTTCGATCTCGACGCAGGGGATGGCGACTCCAGGGGTGTAGGCAAGGCTTAGATCAAGCTGCGTGCGGCTGGGTTTGCTGGGAACGACCGCGACTTTTCCGGGGCGCTGCCCAAGCTGATACTCCAGAGCCTGCTGTTTGGTTACCGCCATAAACGCCTGCGTTCCGGAACGCCAGCGGGATGGGAATCAGGTTCCCCCCGCTGGCCGCACCTCTGCGACAGAATCCGGGCCGTTAAGCCCGACTTTATTGTTTGTTTTCAATGCTCAGCGGACACTGATTTGGATCACGTCGAAGTGTGTCCTACAGCGAGTTGCGGGAGGGCCGCGCTCGAGATTTCCACACAGCAAGGCAGGATGAACCAAAAAGCGCTGAAAACGTTACTTCCCATGGGCGGGAACCTGAGCTAAAGTCGGAGTTTGTCCTGGTCGACCCAGCCGGGATTCGCCTGCCGAGCCAGGAGTCCATGAGCATGACCCAAACCTCGGAACGTTCCGATTGCCTTGAACGCCGTTGCGGGCAGCGCTTCAGCCTGCATGTGCCGGTTTCCGTGCGGCTTTGTGGGTCGCCGCACGAATCGGGTGGTTTCACCCAGGATCTGAGCTCACGCGGCAGCTTCTTTTTCACCGATTTTCCGCTGGCCGTCGGCGAGAGGATCGAAGTCACGCTGCGAATGCCGTCGGAGATAACCCTGGGCGACAGTATGCGCGTGCGATGCCAGGCCAGGGTGCTCCGGGTGGTGCAACCCACCGCCGGAACACGCCTGGGCGTGGCGGTCTGCTTTGCCGGCTACGAGTATCTTCAGGACCAACCTGACGATGCCGGGACACAAGCGTTCGACCGGATTTCGGCTCTGCACGGGCATTCCGAGGAGGAACCCGCTGAGGCCGACCATCACTCCCGCCCGGTCAGTTAAAAGGCCGGCGGGACCTCCATAGGCTCCCCAATTGCCGCACCTGTGGCCCAATCTGGCGGGTTTTGCACCTTTTCAGCGCCCGCGTTTTCGCATAGAATGTTCCCGATTTGGAATCAATGGTAAGGACCTTCCTCTGCGGGCGATCAGACCACTGAATTTGTCGGCAGCGCTGAGCTAGAATGGGAGCTCTTTGTCTCGATTACAAAAGTCACTTGGCTTGAGGAAGTCCCCCAAATACCATGCAAGAGCAGAGAGATTCGAGCGAGAACCAGGCCATGCATGGCATCGCAGTCGCCCTCCTGACTGACGACCGGGAACAGTTCGCGACGCTCCAGAACCGGCTGGAGAGCACGCATGTAGCCCGCATTGTTTTCAGCAACATAGGGTTCCCGGTCACCGCGACGGACCCAATCCTGCGGCAGATGCAGTCACAACGGGCGGAGGTGGTGTTGATTGACGTCAACGCCGACGATCCGCAGCGCGCGATTCACGCCATTGAAGTCGTCCGCGCCACCACCAGCGACATCGCAATTTTTGCCATTGGAGACATGAAGAACCCCATGGCGATCGTGGGCGCAATGCGCTCGGGCGCCGGGGAATACGTGGACCGCAATTCGGGCGCGGAAGGCCTGCAGGACGCCTTCAGCCGCTACTCGGCTTCGCGCAGCCGGACCCGCGCCACCAGCAAAGCGCGGGTGTTCACCGTGATCAACGCCAAGGGTGGCAGTGGCGCAACCACGCTCGCGGTAAACACAGCAGTTGCGTTGCAGCAGCATGGGGCGACGATCCTGGTGGACTTCTCGCCGATCGGGCATGCCGCGTTGCATCTGAATGCGCGTCCCACGTTCAGCGTGATGGATGCATTGCAGAACCTGCACCGTATGGATGCTTCTCTGCTGGAAGGGCTGATGACCATCAGCAAGGATGGCCTGCACCTGCTGGCGGGAGCGCAACAGCCTTACACGACCCCACCCACCGCAGCGGAACTGGCCCGCCTGTTCGATCTGCTGGTCAGCCACTACACCTACGTAGTGGTGGATTGCTCGGGACGCATGGATGAAACTACGCGCCTGCTCTCGGATCTTTCCAACGTTGTGCTAATGGTGACACAGACGGACGTGGTTTCACTGTGGAGTGCAGGCCGAATTCGCACCTTCCTCGAAGAAGGCAACGGGCGCAAGCATCTGCACCTGGTGCTGAACCGGTATAAGAAAATTCCGGGTTTCACCGAAGAGGAGATTGAGCGCGCGACGAATTGCAAAATCCTGTGGAAGATCCCGAACAACTATCAGTCGGTCGCCCCCGCGATTGACAAGGGCACGCCGGTAGCAACCAGCGACTCGCAGGATGTGAGCCGAGCATTCCGGTCTCTGGCCGAACATCTAGCCCAGGCCCCCGCAGCCGAGGAAGGACTTGATCTGGTGTTCCAGGCCCAGAAGGATGCGAAGAAATCGCCCAGCCGGTTGATGGTCTCGCCCCAGTTCCGCCCCGGGCAGTAGAGCGCGCTCGTTGCCATCCATCTTCCCGTAGTTTCTGTCCCTTCTTTTACAATTCTTTACGGTAATCGCAAGGGCAACCGTACATCCCTGAGTCTTGTCAAAGCCATCCCAACAAATGTCCGCGCGCCAAACTGATTTCGTCGTGTGCCCGTGCTATGGGCGACCAGTTCACTGTGGAGATTTGGTATGTCTGCGAGTGCAACCCAGAAACATGTCTCGGTAGTATGGAAGCGCCTCGCGTTGGCGGTCGGCCTGATCGTTCTGGTGGCGATGGCCGATGCGGCCAAGCAGTCCGTGGAACAATCAAAGGCCGGAGCGGCCTCTGAGCCCTCGGCGAAAACCAGCCTGGAGGGAACCTGGAAACTGAACCGCGACGAGAGTGATGACGCCCGCGAGAAGATGCGGTCCGTGATGCAGGAGCGCGATCAGAATGCTCCGATGGGGCGGCATGGCGGGATGGGCGGAGGTGGCCCCATGGGCGGTGGCGGCGGAATCGGCATGGGGATTCCGGGAATTGGCGGCATGGGGCGTCCGGGAGGACCGGGCGGTCCCGGAGGAGCGGGCCACGGGTCGGGATCGGGCTCGGAAGAGCAGCACGCCCGGCTTCGCGAATTGCTGGAAGCGCCTGAGCAACTCAAGGTGGCACAGAAGGGTCCGGAAGTTGACATGACGGATCCTCAATACCGGGAGCGGGAACTGTTCACCGATGGCCGGAAGATTGAGAAGTCAAAAGACGCGATGCAGATACCGGTCAAGGCGCACTGGGACCACGAGACACTCGTGACGGAAGAGCAAGGCCCCAACGGCGAAAAGATTTCTCACCGCTACGAACTGGCGCCCGACGGAAAGCAACTGACGGACACGCTGACCCTGGAGAGCAAGAAGCTGAAAAACCCGGTCATCATTCGGTCGGTATACGACAAGACTGGTTCGGAAAACGCCCAGTAGCCCGGATCACTCGCCAGAGTAGACGCGCGGCTCACCCAAACTGCCTTTGGGCGGCAGATGCCGGAGGAAGGTAACGATCTGCCATATCTCGTCGTCGTTCAGGATTCCTTTGGAGGCGGGCATGCCCGAGGGAAAGATACCGTTATCAATAATCCACTTCAGTTGCCCGTCGGTGTAGCGTTGCACAGCGGGCGAGTCGAGCGGCGGCACAGGCGGCGACATGCGGTCGGCGAAAGGCACGCCGGTGTTCTGGCCGTCGAGGCCGTGGCAAACCATGCAGTAGTGCGAGAAGTTTTCGCGGCCAGCCTGAATGTTTTCGTCGCTCGCCGGAAGCGAGTTGATCTCTGACTTACCCCGCACGCTGATTGTGCGCTTGAATCCTTGCGCAATGGCAGTCTCGAACCTGCCCGGTTGCCGCGCCTTGCACCCATACAAGGCAAACGACAACGCGAGCAGGACGAGAAGGGAGGCGGATCGGCAACTGAAGTTCACGCTCCGCTACTCCACAACGATGGTCATCTTCATGTTGCCGTGGTTGACGCCGCAGAAGTGATCGCAGATCGTGGTGTACGACCCTGGCGTGTCGGGCGTGATGGTCACGTCGGTGGTCTTGCCTGCCTCGACCTCAGTATCGATTTTCAGCTTGCGCATGAAGAAGCCGTGCGTGACGTCTTCACTGTGGAGGCGGAGGGTGACGGTCTCACCTTTTTTCAGGGTGATCTGTTCGGGAGTGAAACCGAAGCGCTTGGCTGTGATGTCAATGACCTTGGGGCTGGCGGCGTTTGCGCGATCCCCTGCAGCCGTCAGCACAATGAGGACGCTCAAGAGAGGCAAGAGGACTAGTTTTCGATAGGATGTTTGCATTGTGTTCTGTTCCTTTCAGTAAAGATGATGGCGGCGATGCCCGCAGGCTGTCAGTGGCTAAAGCCGCAATCAAATCGAGACCTGAACGGCCCGGCGAAAGCCGAGCCCTTTCACGACCAATCGAAGGCCGGAAGTTCCACTTTCTACAGGCCGGGCTCGCGCAGGATCTGCTGCACGCCGTTGATCCCTGAATATTCGCGGAGCGTCAGCTCGACGTCCTGCACCGAGAGGGCTCGCGCGGCTGACTCGTTCACAACACGAATACCCAGATTTCGAAATGGCTGTTCCTTGTCGAAAGGATTCGGCTTCTTATCGGCGACTTTGTCGGGATCGGGGAACGCAAAGATCAGGGAGCGCGCCGCATAGTGTTGCGCGTGCCCTTCATCGTGCTCGTGATCGCGATGGATGTGCCCGTACAGCACGGTTACGTTCTCATAAGGGGCGAGCACGTTCATCACGTCGTCGCCATCGCTGGTAAACCATTCCCACTCAGGCTTGAGGTCAAACAATGGGCGATGCGTGAACACCACGATGGGCGCGGTCTTCGGGAAACGCGCAAGGTCTTTCTTGAGCCAGGCCAGCTGCTCCGGACCAACTTCAGGCTTGGCGCGCGACACGTTGTCCAGGGCGATGAAGTGGACGCCGCGGTGGTCGAAGGAGTAGTGGCTCTCCTTGAAGAATTCGCGGTAGAGCTGCCCGCCGTCGAGTCCGGCATCATGCTCCCCGGGCACGTACATGACTTTGCCCACTTTCATGCGGGCGGAAATCTCCTGGAATTGCTTCATGCGCTTGGCGTGCATGTCCTTGTCCTCGGTGTCGTGGGTCAGGTCGCCAGTGAAGAGAACCAGGTCGGGCGCAGCGGGCAAAGCGTTGACCATCTCCACCGCACGCTCGAACGCCTTGGTCCCGAGCGGATCGGGCGGACCGTTGAATCCGACGTGGGCGTCGCTGAGTTGAACGAAGGAGAATGGCGTCATTTCTTCACCGTTCTTCTTACCGAGCCAGCGCATCATCTCGCCGGATTCGCCGGCCAGCGGCACGGGTAGAGCGGTGTAGAGGACACCGATGCCCAGGGTGCTGCCGGCAATCTTCATAAAGGACCTGCGGTTCACGGGTGTTTTCATCGTGCGCTCCTGACGTTGTTCGGGGTTGCATAGCGGATAACTGGCGGGCGTGGGAATTATTCCCAGGCAGAGAAGCGAGTACCCTGGTTTGGTGCCAGGATCGCGCAACAGGCGGATTTTGTTTGTCTTGGAATAAAACCGCACCCTGGAAGGTTTACTCTAGTGTGCGTGTCAGCGCTGCCCCCACAATCGGCGACCTTTGAAGAGTTGGCCATGCCCTTATTCGACCAGCTCTACAATTTCGCCTATTGGCTGGCGCAGAACCGGGAAGAAGCCGAGGACCTGGTGCAGGAGACATACGCCAAGGCCCTGCGTGGGTTCTCGTCGTTTCAGCAGGGGACGAACTTCCGGGCATGGATGTACCGCATCCTGCGCAACACGTTTCTGACCTCCCGCTCAGGTCTGAAGGCGGCGACGGTATCGCTGGACGATTCGGAGGATCCGGCGAGCCTGCTTCCTGCCGATCCTCACACGCCGGAGACGATCCTCATCAGCCAGTCGGAGCAGGATCTGTTGCGCGGGGCAATCGACGAACTGCCGGTGCCCTACCGGGAAGTCTTGCTGTTGTGCGAGGTGGAGGAGATGTCGTACCAGGAGATTGCCGATACGATTTCGGTGCCGATCGGTACAGTGATGTCGAGATTGTCGCGAGCGCGTGCAGCCCTGCGGGCCGCGGTCGGCAAGAAGCTGCAACGGGCCTGAAGAGAGATGCCATGAACTGCGAAGAGTCGGGAGCACAACTGGACACTTACCTGGACGGCGAGCTTTCCGCCGAGAAAATGCGCGACATGGATGCACATGTACGGGGTTGTTCGGCGTGCGCCGCAGATGTGTTGGCCGCGGTCCAACTGAAGCGATCGGTGAAGGTGGCTGGGCGGCGATACGCACCCAGCGCTTCCTTTCGAGCGAAGATCCAGAAGCAGGTGGCAGTACGACCTCGGCGAAGCTGGAGTCCGGGATGGCTGGTAACGACGGCGGCCTTAGCGACTGTTCTGATCGCGGCCACCATCGTCTCATACGTGGGACGGCAAAATCTGCGGCGGGAACAGGTGTACAGCGAGATCGCAGACCTGCACGTGGCGACGCTGGGCAGTGCGAACCCGGTAGATGTTGTCTCCACCGACCGGCACACGGTGAAGCCGTGGTTCCAGGGGAAAATTCCCTTCACCTTCAACCTGCCGGAATTGCAAGGCACGGACTTTACGCTGGTCGGCGGCCGGGTCACGTACCTGGAGAAAACGCCGGGAGCGCACCTGATTTTTCAGGTTCGCAAGCACCAGATTTCGGTGTTCCTGTTCCCGGAGAATGCGGCCGATCGAGTGTTGGGCCAAACTCCGGGGGTTGAGCGCAAACAGACCTTCAATGTGGCAACCTGGACCGAGGATGGACTGCGCTACATCGTATTGGGCGACGCCTCCGCCGACGACATCCGGGCATTGAGTACTCTTCTCTACGATTCGGGCTCCCGCCCCTGAGGGTGCGAATCGCGCGGGGACTGCTAAGCTCCGGGAACGCAAGGTCCCTCGACATCGCTCGGGATGACAGGGTTTTTAGTCTTGGGTGATCCAGAGCTACCTGAACCGGGGCGAGACGCTCTCGCGACCACGGGCGGGACGCCGGCGCTACCCTCAAAAGCGCAACAAGTAAGACACTTTCACAAAGAACTGTCGGCCGTCGTTAATGAACGGCTTGCCCCGCACCAGGCGTGTGTAGTCGGTAGGATCAGTCGCCAGGTTGCGGTCGATGTTCGCCAGATCGCTGTTGTAGCCCACGTAGATGGCCGTTCCCGGGTGGATCATGTAGGTGAACAGGACATCGGCGTTGAAGCTCCTCGCATTCTGCACGGAGGTAAATGCCTGATTCGTGATGTTGCCGTTGTACTGTCCGATGACGCGCAGCGAGAAGTCGCGAGTGAACTGATAATTCCACTTCGAGCGTGCGATGTAGTTGTTGAGGATGTTCAGGTTGCTGCGAACATCGCGCAGGGAGTAGTAGAAGAATGTGTTTTCAACCGTCAGGCGCCGGCCGGGACGGAAGGTTGCAGAGAATTGCGTGAAGCGTGACTTACCCGGTCCCGGCGGCAGCGCGACCACCGGACAATTTCCCAGCGTAGGGCCGCATTCCACGGGATCATAGTTGGTGTCGCGCCCGACGTTTGCCTCCAGGCTTAGAGTCATCCAGTTGAAATAGTCACTGTTGGCAAAAAACCCCACCTGGCTGTGCGGAATGTCGATGTTGCCAGTAAGCTGCGAGTAGTCGGCCGGGCGTAATCGCTCGCGCCCGTAATTCGTATACACGCCGAAACTATTCCGGTTATTGAAGACCCAGCGATAGTTGGTGTTGGCGAAGTACTCGATGCGAAGTCCGTTATGGTCCCAGATGTTGCGCGTGAAAATGCTGGGCCCGTGGAATAGCAAGTGCTTGCCCTCGACGTAGAACTTCCGCTGGGCGAAGTTGCTGAACCAGCGGATGTCGGGGCGCTGGAAGAATCCGGTGCGAGTCTCGAAGCCGGGTGCGTTGTCCTTGTACATCGAATTGAACTCGAGCGTGCGGCTGCTGCGCTCGAGGTACAGGTAATATCCCGCGCCGGAGTCGTATTCGCCGTCGTTCAGGCGCGTCTCGCTGCCGACGGCCTGCGCATCGAGTTGCCAGTTCTTGTTGAACTTGAAGTGCGCGTCGAGGCCGCCCACACGATTCATGCGGGTGATGCAGGGATCGGTTGTGCAGATCGTATTGGCCGGTGAATCCAGTTCACGGTCCGTGTAGAGCAGTCCGATGTTGCTGCCCTTGCTGTCAATCTCGCGGCTGACGCGAACGATTGCGAAATACGCCTGTCTGCCCCATAAGGGATCATTCGGTGCGACGCTTTCCCCAGGTGACTGGTCGTCGGCGAACAGCGTGCCGACCGACCACGGCCCCTTCTTTCCGGTCAGCCGGATGCCGTACAACGGGTCGGCAATACGGCGCGTGAACACCAAGTTGATCGGCGTCGCGAAATAGCCGGAATTCTCCTGAAAAAACGGACGTTTCTCGGGAAAGAAGACCTCGAAGCGTTGATTGACGGTGATCTGTGGTTCGTCGGATTCGACCTGGCCGAAATCCGGATTGATGGTGGCATCGAGCACGAAGCTGTCTTTGATGACCGCTTTGGCATCGAGCCCGGCCCTGACGTCGAAGTCTTTATTTTCGAAAGTTGGATGAACCGGGTCGCGGGCGTCGACCGAACGGAACGAGCGGCCTGAGACGTAGGGAATCAACTGAAAGTTGCGACCCGGCGAGATATTTTGAAATCCGCTCAGCGTGCCTTCCTGGGTCAGCAGTCCCTGCACGTTCTGCGAATTGCGCGGCGAGAACGAGTGTTCTTTGTTGTTGTGAGGGATGTCGCGCTCGAGCAGCACACCCCACTCTTGCACCGACTTGGTCGATTTGAAGCGAAGGGATTTGAACGGGATCGAGAGGTAGCCGATCCAGCCTTCCTTCAGGACGCGCGTTTCACTCTTCCAGATCGTGTCCCAGGAGAGGTCGATGTCCTGCTGGCCCTCAAAGTAGGTCCCTTCCTGTTGCACGCCCGCGGGATTGATGAAGAAGAAAACGCAATGGCGGTGGTCATAGAAGGTGTCAAGAAAAATGCCGACCTGGTCTTCGTCGTTGATCTGCTCACGCCGCACCAGGTGATTGCGCAGCTTGTCGACTGCCTTGTCGAATGCGAGGAAGATGACGAACAGATTTTTGTCGGTGTAGCCGAGATAGGCCTCAGTTTTCTGAGAAATCGGCTGGCCATCGATGGGATCGTGCTGCCAGAACTGGTCGATCTTGAGCATGCCCGCGACCGGAGGTGAGGGCTCCATGCCGGCAAAATCTTCAAGCTTGGGCTCACGAGTGAGATGCGGAATCTGCATGGGTGCCGTGCTGGCGACGGCGTTTGCGGTGAGGGCAGAGCTGCGCTGGGCCAACGCGTGAGGATGAACGGCCGTCACGCAGGCGATGAGCGCAATCCGCGAAAGCGTTTTGGAAAAAGTGAGCACGGCGTTGGATGGCGGCACCAACTTCCCCAAGCTTCTGGCCGACGCGCTGGTTAGACGAGTTCACAACCGGAATGTTATCTGTCCGAACTTCGCAGGGTAGCCCGTGCAATCCGTTGATCGTGAGCCTACTCGTAGCGCAAACAGACGATCGGGTCCATGTTGGCCGCGAGGTTGGCCGGGTAGTAGCCGAAGAACAGGCCGACGCCGACCGAGATGGTGAATCCGATCGCGACCCAGAGATAAGAGAGTGAGGCAGGAATCGAAGGCACGAACGTGCGCACCAGCGTGGAGACAGTTGCGCCCACAAGAATGCCGATTGTGCCTCCAAGGAGAGTCAACGCCACCGCTTCGAGCAGGAACTGCAGCCGAATGTCGGCACGTCGCGCGCCGATCGCTTTGCGTATCCCGATTTCGTGCGTGCGCTCCGTGACCGAGATCAGCATGATGTTCATCACGCCAATGCCGCCCACTACCAACCCGATCGAACTGATGACGCCGGTGAGGATGACCAGCGCTCCGGTAAGTTGATTCCACAAATTGCTGAGAAAGTCCGGCGAGCTGATCTCAAAGTCGTTCTCCTTGTCGGGAGGCACGTGACGGCGCCGGCGCATGGCCTGGATGACCTCATCCTGAGCAGTCTCGACCTTCACGTTTTCGGGAACGGTGAAGGCCATGATGAGTTCCTTGGCCTCCGGATAGCTCTTCCTGAACTTGCTGAATGGAATCACGGCAAAGGCGTCTACGCCCGGGCCGATGAACAGGCCGGGGTCGTGTTCGAAAATCCCGATCACTTCGAAGAGCTCTCCGTTGATTCTTATCGTCTTGCCCATGCCGTCTTCGTAGGGGAATAGTGACTCGTTGATGGCGGCTCCCAGCACCACCACGGGACGGGCATGCTCCTGGTCGAAGCTGCTGATGAAGCGTCCGCGCGCAACCGTGAACAGCGGAATCGCTTCGCTGTACTGCGGTTCGGTCCCGCGGAGGATCACTTTCTCGACGCTGCGGCCCTGGTAGATGATCTGGTTGCTGTCGCCGAAGAAGAAGCCGCGGGTCCCGAACGTTGTGATGATCTCCACGTGGGGTGCGGCGGCGCGGATGGAGTCTGCGTAGTCGGCTTCGAAATACTTGCGCGTGCGAATGCTCTCGGGCCAGCGCGAGGGATCGCTGCCCGGCGGGAAGCGCGAGACGAAGTAGGTGCGCGAGCCAAGCGATTCGACTTTGTCCTGCACAAACTTGTTCAGGCCCTGGATGATGGCGGCCATCGAAATGACGGACGACACGCCGATGATGATGCCGAGCACAGTGAGTCCCGAACGCACCTTGGCCGAACGCAGCGTTGCTAAAGCAGCCAGGAAGTTCTCGCGAGCCTGCGATGCGGTCATCAGCGCCATCAATCCGACCTCAGGGCGACAATGGGATCAAGATTGGCAGCGCGCAATGCAGGATAGATGCCGAAGAACAAACCAACCGCCGAACTCAGCACCATGCCGAGGATCGCGACGCTGGTTTGCACCGAGGCAGGAAAGGGCGAGTAGGTACGCAGGGCAAGCGCGACCAGGAACCCGAGGCCGATTCCGATCAGTCCTCCGGCGACGCATTGCAGAACGCTTTCCGCAATGAACTGGCGCGCGATGTCGAGCTTGGTCGCGCCCACGGCCCGGCGCACGCCGATCTCCCGCTTGCGCGCAGTCACGCCCATCAGCATCACGTTCATGATCACGATGCCGCCGATCAGCACGGAAATCGCGCTCACCAGGATGAACACCGCAAAGAACGCGGAACTGATGCTGCGCCAGAGAGCCATGTAGCTTTCCTTAGTACCGATGAAGAAATCGTTTTCCATCTTGGCGGAAAGATGGCGGCGGGCTCGCAGGATCAGGGTCGCCTGGTCCTGGGCTGACTGAAACTGCTCCGGCCGGGTCTTGACGTTGATAGTCAAGCTGGTGTGCTCGCCCTGCATCCGCAGAAAAACGGGCAGCGGAATGGTCACGAAATTGTCCTGGTCTTGGCCAAGAACGCTCCCCAGTTTGTCCATGATGCCGACCACGGTGAACTCTTCGTTGTCGAGGCGGAGCGTTTTGCCGAGAGGGTCGACTCCGAGAAACAGTTGCTGCACCAGCGTGTCGCCGATAAGGCAAACATGGGCGCGGTGTTCGGCTTCGGACACGGTGAAATAGCGGCCGCGTACCACGGCACGCGTGTCGATGTCCGCCATAGACGCGGTGTATCCCGCCAGACTGACGTCGGTGACTTCTTTATTGGCGTACCGGGCCCGGACGGTAGCGCCCGCAGTGGCGCCGACTTCCTCGCAGCTCGAGCAGCCATCGATCACGGCCTGCATGTCGTCCTGCTCGATCTTGTGGAATTTCAACGCTTTGATCACCACGTTAAAGTCGGTCACTGCGAAAGGAGTGCGCGCAATTTGAAAAACGTTGGTGCCTAGATTGGCGATCTTCTGCTCCACGTATACATTCGCGCCCTGCACGATGGTCATCACGGTGATCAGGGTGGCCACGCCCATGGTCAATCCCAGCATAGTGAGCGAGGCACGGAGCTTGTGAGCGCGTACTGCGCTCAGGCACTCCGTAAGGTTGTCGCGAATGGCAAACATGCAAATCGTCTACCGGGAGCCGAACTAATAATTGATGCGCTGCTCTGCGTGCCGACTCAGATACCAGCACGGAGGATATCCCAGGTGCGGGAACAGCGCGCGGACGCAGGTCTGCTGGACGGGGGGCTCGAATCCAAATTCCACCTTGCCGTTCTTTTCCGGAATCGCGTCATAGCGTTCGACGGTCACAGTGGCGAAAGGTTGCCGGCGCGGCGGGATCCGATAACGCACGGAGAGGTCGTCGCCTAAGTAAATGAATGCCAGAACCAACAGTCCGGCGAGGATGCTATGTGTCAGGCTGGGCATCGGCACCCAAGATGATTTCGGAGTCGGGAGGAGAAGTCAAACGGGCGCCGATCGCCAGCAGGGCTTCGAGCCCGATTCGCTCGGGTCTGAGGCTGGCATTGCAGACTGTCCGGGCGATCAACGATCCACTTACCTGGTAGTGCGCTCGCTCTCCAGGCGGGCGATGGTCGAGCGCAGCCATTTCTTAAGGGCCTCTTCCAGTTCAGGCTGATGGGCGTGCCGCTCCAGGCTGTCGACGGTCTCGCCCAATCCGTTCAGGGGAATGAAGTGACAGGGGATGCCTTCTTCGCGCGACTCAGGCGGCACGAAGTCGGTGAGCAGGCACTCGTTGCACGGATGGGGGCGGGCCGGGTCGTGAAAATTCAGGCAACTGGGGGAATCCTGAAAGGCAGACGTAGCCTTCCAGGGCGTGCGCACGCTTCGTCCGTAGCCGCCCTGCTCCAGAAAGCTGAGCTCGAACCTGAGGACTTCCAGAACGTCCCGTTTATCGTCGGACATGGGTCACCTCTGCAGAGGCGGGAAGTCCAATGGGTCCCCGCCTCACAGGTTCCATTCTGGGCAGGAATTTACAGGGGTGCTGTGACGGGGCTCACGGGTGCTGGTGAGCAGGCTCACCACGATGGTTGACAATGTAAATCGCACCTGACGACGGGTCGTGGGCCACTTCCTGCCTCTCAGCGAGAAGATAAACATCATCTGTATCACCAGCGGCGAAGTCGGTGAGCCCGGCATGGGCAAGCTCGGGAACCTGGGCAAGCGTCGCATCCCACACCCACGTCCAGCGACTGAACCGCGATCTACTCGCGCAATGCCCGACTCGGAACGTGTGGCGACTCCTTGTCGATATCTGGCAAGTCCGCGTCCGCAAGTGTTCGAGACCTGGACTTACTGGGAGTCGGTAGTGTGGTGTTTTCGAGGGACTTTTTTTGATTCTTTCTTAGTTTTCGAGCAGCTCGGCGTTGAGTTCGGTCTGGATTGCTATTTGTCGACCTCGGCCGGGAAAGCCTTCAACGTCACTTCTCGGGATCGTGAACTGGTCTTCTGGTTGGCCTCGGTCAGGTGCTCGGTGAGGGTTCCTTTGAGCACGTAATAGGCTTCGTCTCCGGGCTTCTTCCCTTCTCCGCGCTCGACGGTCCCCTTAAACTCGTAGGACAGGCCGTGCACCAGCGTGGTGGTGAAGGTGAGCGCCGTGCCGTCGAGCTTGGCAGTCTTGAAGAACTGATCCAGGAAGACGCCCTTGTCGCTGTCGAGGTCACCGTAGCGCGACACGAAGCCGGTGACCCGCCCTTCGTCCTCGACGGTGACCTGCACGAATTCCCCTTCTTTCAGGAAGCTGTACATGCCCGAGTACTGCTCACCCGGACGCGGGGTGGGTTTGGGGGCAGGAGTGTCTTGTGCACTGGCCAAGACGAACATAGTCAATATCGCGAACAGCGCGCTAAGTGCTGACCTGAAGGACTTTGCATTCATGTTGACAATTTATGGTACTACAGCGTCTTGACATCGAGGGACAGCGTAATCGACCGTACATTCGCAGGCTGAGAAGCCGGCATCCTTGGCTATAATGAGCGAATCGCTGCGCCGCTCTAGACGGGCTTCATGACTTCGATTTTAGGTTTGCAACCTATGTTGGCGCGGAACCCGGACGAGGTGGAATACCCGGTTCCGGAGCCCCCGTCGCTTGTCGTGAACCTGGAACCGTGGGGCGCGACTTTTCGCCGAAACCTGGCCGACGTTGTTCTGTTTCGCCGTCCTCCTGCGTTCGCGACTAGTTCACCGCCTGCCGCATTTTGGCCCGATGTGTTTATTACTCAGCGGCCCCCCTGGGGCGCGTTCGCCGAATCGCTCCTTTACCACGGGATCGTCTTCGCGCTGGCCTGGGGTTTTTTTTCTCTTCTGCCCCAGCCGCGACCAATCAAGCAAGTGCGACGCTTCGATCCCGCGGACGTGATCTATTACACGCCCTCGGAGTATCTGCCTCCCTTGGATACGGGAGTCTCCCACGCCGCACGCGCGCAAACCGGCGATCCGGTGCTCGCGAAGCAGCCGATTTTGTCGGTGCCTCCCGAGGCTGACAACCGCCGACAGACGATCGTCACACCTCCTGATGTCAAGTTGAACCAAGACGTCGATATTCCGAACATCGTGGCCTGGGGCGATCACACCGTTCCTGTTCCGGGAGCGGCAATCGAACGCAAGAGTGCAATCCCTGCTCTGCATTCGCAGATCGTGGCGCCCGCGCCTTCAATGGGCAAAAATGTTCGGGTGGTGAGTTCGCTGGCCATCGATGTTGTGGCTCCGGCTCCGGACGCGACCAGCGCGAGCGCGCGAGATCTGCGTGGGTTCGAGAGCGTGGTTGTCGAGCCTCCGCCGGCAATCAATGCGGCTTCAGTCCGCAAGCTGGGCGATGTAAACATCGGACGCTCGGACGTGGTGGCTCCCGCTCCTCAACTCGCGGTCGAAGCGCAACGCACTCTGCCGAGCATGGGAGCCGCGGGGAAGAGTGTCGTTCCGCCTCCACCGAGCCTGCAAGGAAACGGTGCGGGCACACGAAGTGCGCGGATGGGCCGCGCTGGGACCGGGGCGGGTTCGGGAGTGGGAGACGTCGTGCCTCCTCCGCCGTCGGTGGAGGGTCCGCGCAATGCGGAAGCTGGCGGACGTCTAATCGTCCTCGGAATTCATCCCTCCGTTGCGCCTCCCGCGGAACCGCCGCGTGGAAACAGGAGAGGGACCTTTGCCGCGGGTCCTGAGGGCAAGCCGGGCGCCAGAGGAACGCCGGAGGTTCGGGCAAACCGCGCCGATGGGAACGGCATGGGCAGCGACTCCGCGAGTCGAGCCGGCGCGGGAGGCGGCGCCGGCGTAGCCAATGTGAACGGCGCGCCATCGGGACTGCACGTCGGGGCTGCAAATACGCCTGGCGGCGGCCCGCCGGGAACCAATTCTGTGGCCGCGGGCACAGAGCTGGCCAGCGCCGCGGGTCCGCATGCACCTTCGCCGAGCCCGGACCCTCGAGCAAGAGCGGAGCTGGTCGAGAACCCCAGCCAACTGGAGCGCCAGATTTTCCGCGACCGACGCCTGTACGCGATGACCCAGAACATGCCCAATCTGAACTCTGCAGGAGGCAGCTGGGTGATCCGCTTCGCGGAACTGGACACCACCGGTCAGCAGGGCGACATCAGCGCCCCGGTAGCGGACCACAAGGTAGATCCGGCGTATCCGCTGCAGTTGATGCGAGAAAACGTTGCCGGCACGGTGACGTTGCGCGCGATCATTCGTGCCGATGGCACGGTCAGCGACATCAGCGTCGTGAACGGCGCCGATCCCAGGCTCGACCGCTACGCCAGCCAGGCCTTCGCACGCTGGCACTTCCTGCCCGCCACAAAGAATTCCGCATCAGTGGCCGTGGAAGCAATCGTGATCATCCCCTTCAAGCCAATTCTGCGTCGGTCCAGTTTCTGAGTCGGCCGATATCCGGTCAGCCAGCGAATGAAATCCGGGAAACCTCATTTCACGCCGAAGCCGTACTTCTGCAGGATGTCTTTTGCCCCGGCGGTCTTGATGAAGTCGAGAAAGGCATGCGCGGCGGCCTTGTTTCTTGATTTCGCCAGCACGACGCAACCCTGCTCGATCGGGGCGTAGTCGGCGGCGGGCACTTCCGCGTAGCGGCCCTTGTCCTTCATGTTCGGGGAGAGAGCCAGGGACAGGGCGACGATTCCGGCGTCGGCAGAACCGGAAAGCACAAACGACGCGGTCTGAGAAATGTTCTCGCCCAGCACGAGTTTGTCAGACACGCGGTCGTAAAGATCCTGTTTCTTCAAGGCGGCCACCGCAGCCTGCCCGTAGGGAGCGTGCTGGGGATTGGCGATCGCCAGCTTTCGCACCGATCGATCCAGCACCGCGCGCAATCCATCCCGCAGATTCAGTTTCGAAGCCGCCGGCACCCAGAGCACGATCTTTCCCGTGGCGTAGGGGTAGACTGTGCCGGGCTCCGCCAAGCCGGACGATTCCAGGTTCCTGGCGTAGTCGAGGTTCGCGGAGAAGAACAGGTCAAATGGGGCGCCGTTCTGAATCTGCTCGTAGAAGTTACCGGACGATCCGTACACGACATTTACGTGTTTATCGGTCTGTTTCAGGAAGGCAGCGGTAATGTCTTGCATGGCAAATTGCAGGTCGGAGGCCGCCGCTACAGTGAGATCCTGAGCCTGAATGGAGCCACGCAAGACAACAAAAGAGAAGAGCAACCGCACCACGAACGGGCGCACTATTCTTCCTCCGCGGTCCATGGTAAATGACATCGCTGCACCCGGGGTCGGCGCTATAATTTCCGTGTTGGAGGTATCCCCATGCGACTCACCGGCCTCCTCGCAGTTCTGTTGTTCATCGTGATTGTGTTCTTCGCGGCGCCTGCCGCGAGTTTTGCGCAGGCGACCGCCAGCCCGGACCGCCCCTCATCGTTCCACTCCAAATCGGCGGACGAAGTCCTCAAGGCGATGAGAGAGTTTGACGCACGGGACGGGCTGGAACTGGAGCGCGATGGCGTGTGCTATACCCTGCGCACCTACGTGATGGCACGCGACGAGCGCGACTCCGACTCCACGCATATGGTCCGCGCAACCCGCTGTCTGCCGGCATGGAAACTCCAGTTCAAGACGGCAACCGAGTCTGTCCACCCTGCTGACCCGGGCAGCCGTTAGGCTTGGGTTTTCGTCCGCTCGCCAGCAGGGCGCCGAGTGTAAGACAATCATGCGCAATGCGCTTACTTCGTCTCTGGCCCCTGATGGTCTCGTCGCTGGCTCTGTCGCAGACCATCACCCCTCTTTCCAGTAACACCACAGAAAGCCTGCGCGGATTGAGCGTGGTCTCCGCGCAAATCATCTGGGCCAGCGGAACCCACGGGACCTATCTGCGCAGTCTTGACGGAGGTGAAACCTGGACTGCAAGCCAGGTACCGGGCGGCGAATCCCTCGACTTCCGCGATGTGCAGGCCTTCAGCGCGGACCAAGCCTACCTGTTATCTGCCGGCCCCGGTGAGCAGTCGCGCATTTACAAGACCGACGACGCCGGAAAGAACTGGACCTTGCAGTTCACCAATCCGGAGGCCAGGGGATTCTTTGACTGCATGGCGTTCTGGGACACGAAGCACGGGATCGCCATAGGTGACTCCTTAGACGGCCGGTTCGAATTGATTAGCACCGAAGACGGGGCGCATTGGGCCTCCACCGCCGGCGCATTCGGACCGCGCTCTTTTGTGGACGAGGGCTCGTTCGCCGCCAGCGGGACCTGCATCGCGGTGCAAGGCGAGAACGTTGTGTGGTTCGTCACCGGCGTGAACGCCGCGCGCGTGTTTCACTCCAGCAACCGAGGGCAAACCTGGTCGGCCGCCGACGCCCCGCTCCTGCACGATGGCAACTCCGCGGGCATCTTCTCCATTGCTCCCGGACAAAATGGTTCTGCGGTGATCGCGGGCGGGGACTACCAGCATCCAGAGTTGGACGGGGTGAAGCTGGCATACACCGAAGATGGAGGCATGACCTGGAGGCCTTCCCCGCTGGCGCCGCAAAGCTTTTTCTCGGCGATAGCGCTGGACCCCTCAAACTCCACACGGATTATTGCCGTGGGAAGTACGCACACCGGCTATGCGCTGGATATACGGGACGACCATTGGCGAATGTTCTGGGATACGAATTTGAATGCAGTAGCCTTCGCGGGACCAAGCGTCGCTTATGCGGTAGGACCCAAGGGAACCATCGTGCGTTTTACGTTGCCGTGACCGGGAGACGAGGAACTACTTTCTTCCGGAGGCTGCGGATTTTCCCTGCTCGAGCGCTGCGTAGATTGCCGCATCGGTGCAGACCTCGTAGTAGGGCTTCTCCGTCCATTTCTGCAGCGTGAAGTTGCGGGGATCGATCTGTGCGATGCGACTCTCGCGCACCACAATCTTGCGGAAGATGTCGTTGTCGACCGCGACCAACCCGGCATGGAGCTTTAAGTCTTCTTCCGCCCACAGTTTGGGCAATTCCAGGCTTAGCGGTTCAAGCGAAATCTCAACCCGCAGCTTCTCAAAGGCGGCAGGGCTCAGGCGAATCCCACCCAGGTTGAACGCCATTATGAAGTCTTCGGTCGACTCGGCCGCGTCCGCGTCACTCACGGTTTGAAAGGCATACACGTGGAATGGGGTTTGCAACCCTTCCATGGCTTTGCGGGCGCGCTTGTTGCAGGAGGACAAACGATCGCTCTCGTTGAGTGCCTCCGAGATCATGATCCGCTTTTCGCCGTCCATGAGGTAAAGCGGCGCGGCTTCCTGATACGAGATCCCGACCCCGAGCTCCAGCGGCGGAAGCCCAGCCTTGGTGACGAGTTGGTTGTAGCCGCGCACGATCTCGACCATTTCGCGAGCCAGGACGCAGGCGCGGCTCACCCCTGACCCTGATTCGCCTTCCTTCTCGTGCAGGGCGAGAATGACCGCATCGCCTTCGATGAAGACTTTCGTGGCGCCGTATTTGGGCAGCAGTTTGTTGACCGGGTCGTAGAAGTTCAGGCTGAAGTAGGAGGCCGGATTCAGCCCGGAATCCATCAGGGAGCGCGTCAGCCGCGAGGAATCGCGAATGTCGGCCTTGATGATGACGTGGCCAAGGGCACGCTCTTCGGTCGGTTTCTGTTCTTCCGGCAGCAGGAAATCATACAGGGTGCGGTTCACGGCTGAGAGTTCGCGCAGGCTGGGATTGCCGATCAGATTCACGCTGTCGAGCGCGGAATTCAGGGTCTCCAGCCGGCGCATGTCGCGGTGGTAGCGCAGGAAGTCGCTCAGGAACCGGCCGGCCATCTTGGCGCGATCGCTTCCCCGGCAGCTCGCCACGCGCGCAACCGCGGCATAGAGGTTGTTGACGGAAAGCTTCCCGCCTTCCTGGATGAGCCGCTCAACCCGCGAGCACTCAACCCGGTCGACCAGCGCGTTTTTGAGCTGCTGCGGGTTGATCCGGGAAGCATACTCCGAGAGCAAGGGCACGACTTCGTAAGACGCGATGACATACTCCATCACCGATTTGTCTTCGAGCAGCCGCGCCCAGGCCGAGAGCCGGGCCTTTTCGGAACGGCCTTCGGGAGTGGATTCATTGGGCGTGCCGCCTGCGACCAGCGCCTGCGCGTTGTCAGGCACATTCAGCCAGGGATCGAGGTCGGCATCATCATCGGGCAGGTCGAGCTCGAGCGACCGCAAGAATTCGCAGGTGATCTCCCGCAGGGTGATGAAACGGTCGGGATCGCGCTCCCAGTTGCCCAGCATCACGTACTGCTCGGCGCAGAGATAGTCATCGCGGCCGTCTTCGGAGAGCACGAGGCGATTGATCAGCAGCTTGTGGCCTTCGCTGTCGGTGTCGCCGAAACGCGACCGTCGCATGCGAGCCAGGGTTTCTTTTTCGATGTCGCGCAGCAACAGGAACAGGTCCTGCCCGGTTTTCCGCTGGATAATCTTCTTCCGGACCTGGAACGTAGCCACCCGCTCGCGATACTCGAGGGCCTTCATTTGGCGTACACCCTCGTAGTTCCTGAGCATCATGCGGCAGCGTTCGAGCACCTGCGCAAATTGCGATTGCAGTTCCAAGCGAAGAAACTTGATGATCGCCAGCCGGGCCAGCAGGTCGATGGTGACGTTGTTGTCGGCCTTGGCACGGTTGAGCGCTGCCACGTGCACATCAGCCAGCATGGTTTTGAAATCAGCAGGTTCCGTCTTCGGACCTGGCCTGAGCACATTGCTCAGTTTGTTGAGAAAAGGTGTGCGGGGCGGAGGCGAGGATGCCTCAGCGGCGAGCAGTCCGTCCACATCTCCGTGGCGGGCGATCAGTCGTGCAATATGCGCGCGGGCGGTCTCGGTGAACTTCGGGCTGAGATGAACATCATGACGCAGGTTGTCGACGCCAACCGCCAGCCCTTCGAGCGAGAGCGAGGGAACATAACTCGCCAGTTTGGGCGGATGGATTTCGTCCGACGAGCTGCCGAGTTTGAAGATCGGAATCCGGGGCATGAATCCGCCGCTATTTCGCCGCCTGCTGCGCCTCGTCTGCCAGCGTGATCCGGAATTGCGGGACCACCAGCGCCTGCTCTACTGAAGGCTCGTTGATTCCGGCCAGCCGCGCACCCAGGATCTTCGCGTCTTCCTGCGCGCCACTCTGGCGGTAGGCTTTCCAGAGGAGCAGCATCGACTCCGGATTCTCACCGTCTTCTTCCAGCTGCGAGATGGCTTCCTGGTACTTGCCTTCTTCCAGCAGGGCGGCGCCGGCGGCCGAGTGATAGGCCAGCTGAATCACCTGGCTGCGGCTCTGCGAAGCCATCTTGCTCAGCTCTGCGACGACCTTCTCTGCCGTATCGGTGGAGTGGTTTAGTGCGGCGCGGCGAGCTTCGACGGCCAGCACCAGAGCGCGTTCCTCTTCGCGATCGCTCTTGGTGAGCACGTGCCCCTCGTCCAGGGCATGCTCGGCCGCTTTCAGGTGGTGCATGGCGTCTTTGAAGTCGGGAGCGCTCATGGCCATGATGCGGTTGGCCTCGGCTTCGATCTTCGCCAGGCCAACTGCGTGCGCGTGTTTGGCCACTTCGTGCAGGGACTTGTCCACTTGCTTGTGATTGTTCTCGCGGATCCAGGTGAGAGCGCTTTGCAGCTCGTACTCGACACGGTCGCTCGTACTGCTCACAAACATCATTGCTTTGGCGTATTCGTCGCGCGCATCGTCTTCCCTCCCCATCACTGCGTAGGTGTCGGCCACGCCGAGCTCGGAGCCGAAGCTGGGATCGACGCGGATCGCCATCCGGTATTTTTCCAGGGCGGCGTCGTACTGGCCCGCCGCGCGCAGAATCTCTCCGTAGGAATCGTATGGATTAGGCTGGTCGGGCTGCAGTTGGACGTAGCGATCCATCAGGACCGTGGCCTTATCGAACTTGCCGCTGAACGCGTATGCATAGGCCAGTTCGTTCAGGGCCGACGGATAGTCGGCGAAGAGCGAGACCGCGTGCTCAAGCACAAAGATGCCCTGCGCGTAGCGCCTTTGATGCACGAGCCACCGGCCCGTCAGAAAAGCCGTGCGGTAGTCCTGCGGATACATCGCCAGCAGATCATTCATTGCGGCAATTGCGGGAACGTAGTCATTCTCCTGCACTCCAGCCAGCCACCGGATCAGCAAGCGCTCGCCGCGCGTCGTGTGCGGCGCCAGTTGTTGGGCGCGCGCGCGGGCCGACACCTGCTCATCGGGATCGTGCGTGAGGTGGGAAATCAAGATGTAGGCTTGCGCGAACATGGGATCACGCTTGACCGCTCCCCGTAGGTCGTTCAGGGCATCGGCACGGCGCATGGCTTCCAGGTCCACCATCGCGCGCTCAAACTCGTGCCGGGCAGCCGGAGACGCCGTGGTCACGGGCAATGTCGTGGTCTTTCCGACAGGCTTCGAATGGTGAGAATCGGCGGCCGTCGCAAGCGCGGCACACAAGATCAGCGTCAGGGGAATCCAGCGCACGGTACCACCTCGGAAATTACTGATTTCACGACCGGATAGAGTCGAGGCTAGCATGTGCGAGGCGGGCGAGAAACGTTACCCAAGTTACTGACCAAAGGCGCAAACAGGAGCGCGGGCATCTGGCCGGCCCCATGGCGGGCGGGAGCCCGCGGACGGCCGCCGGGACGGCGGCGCTACGGATTACTCGGCACTCTTCACTCGCGCCGCTTCGAACTCGTCGCCCTTCTGCCATCCCACCACGCGCGGCAGACTGGCGGCTTGCCAACCCAGGATGAACCCGAAGCGGGTCATGGTGGCGTCGCCGGTGAAGTCCATCTCGGGATGATACTCATCGCTGGGCTGATGATAATGCTTCTCGTTGTACTCGCGATCTTTCTGCAGGCCCCAGGCTTCGTCATGGCCTTTGTACTTCACGCCCTCATTCACCGAAAACGATGGAATCCCGACGCGCGCCAGGCTGAAGTGGTCGGAGCGGTAGTAGTGTCCTGCCTCGGGATGCGCATCGGGCCGGATGGTCAGGCGGAAATCCTTGGCCGTGGCTTGCACGATGGGGTAGAACGACGTGCGCTCAGCGCCTGAAACCGACACTTCCTCGGGAGCGCCCAAGGGGGGCAGATCGTCGTAGTTGAGATCAAGCGCAATGCGCCCGGCCGCCACAGGCGGGTGGAGTCCCAGATACTCGGAGCCCAGCAAGCCCTGCTCCTCCCCAGTGACCGAGGCGACCAGAATCGAACGGCGTGGCCGCTCGCTGGCATGGGTAAAGGCGTGGGCCATCTCCAGCAGAATGCCGCAGCCAGTGGCATTGTCGTCGGCTCCGTTGTAGATGTTGTCGCCGGGCATGTCAGGCCGGATGCCGAGGTGGTCATAGTGAGCGGTGTACATCACGGCCTGTTCACGCAATTTCGGATCGGAGCCGGGTAGCAATCCGAGCACGTTATTGGATTCGAAGGGCCGCACCTTGCTCGTCATGCGGGCTTGCAAGCGGGCCGAAAATGTAACCGGCTTGAAACCGCGTGTCTGTGCTTCGGTCATCAGCCTCTCCAGATTCTGCCCACACGCACTCGCTAGTTTCTGCGCCACGGCAAGCTGTATCCAGGCCGAGGCCTTCAGCTTGGGTGATCCGTCCTGCTTGAGGTAGGCCTTTTCGCCCGAATTCGAGTTGCGCACCACGTCCCAGGGATAGCTGGCCATTTCGGTTTGGTGGATCAAGATCGCAGCGACTGCGCCACGCCGGGCGGCCTCCTCGTACTTGTAGGTCCAGCGTCCGTAGTAGGTGAGGGCTTTGCCGTTAAAGAACTTTGGATCCGTCGAAGGCGGCTCGCTCACGAGCATCAGCAGGACTTTGCCCTTGACGTCGACGTCCTTGTAGTCGTCCCAGTTGTATTCCGGAGCGTGAATGCCATAGCCGACAAACACGATCTGCGCATCGATGTCCGACTGCGGTTGCTGGGTCTGGTCGTAGGCGACGTAATCATCGAGGACCTTTAGAGGCATGGCCTCAGCGCCCTTCGGCGCAAGCGTAAATCGGGTGTCCGACCCGGGAGTGATCCCGACCATGGGGACCTTTTGCATGTAGGTGCCGTTGTCGCCAGCCGGCTTCAGTCCATAGAGCGCAAACTGCGTGGCGATGTACTCGGCGGCAATGTCGCCGCCCCGCTGGCCGGTGCCGCGTCCTTCCAGAAGATCGTGTGATAGAAAGCGCACGTGGGCGCGGATGCGGTCGGCCGAAACGGTTTCCATGGCCTTGTAGGCAGCCGAAGAAGGCTTGGGCACGGGCGTCACCGAGCGGGTGGAGTTCGCCGCATCTTGCGCGACGGCAAGGGTTACCAGGCCGAAGAGGACAAAAAACAGGGACTTGCGCATACGTGGACCGGGGGCTCCTGAAAACAGTTTGGATTGGGAAATTCCTATTGTACGGGAAGCCGGAGACGGGACGCACACATAAGGTGGTAACGGTTGGAGCAGACCCTTGGTGCTGGCTCGCCGAGAAGGCGCTTGGGCGTGCTGGGGGGCGTTCTTCGCAGACCGCGA
>Ga0182037_10000141_pt1 | contig 31281 bp, 28 predicted proteins | sample sta12Cox44000082_FD_125974 | JGI IMG/M metagenome (GOLD analysis project Ga0182037, IMG submission 125974) | Lab enrichment of tropical soil microbial communities from Luquillo Experimental Forest, Puerto Rico - statoxic.12C.oxic.44.000.082 | ecosystem: Environmental > Terrestrial > Soil >... | reverse complement strand
GTACAACCACCTCGACACCGGCTCCCCGTACGCGGCTGAGTACGTCTGGGGCCGCCAAATGGGGGACCAAACGATCAACCCATGAAAATCACCGGTACCATCGTCCGACTCGGCATCTTCTCGCTGGTGCTGCTGCTGTTCACCGTGATGATCATCGTGGTGTTCGGTCAGATGCGCTTTGACCGCACGTACGGGTATTCGGCGGAATTCACCAACATCAGCGGGCTGCGCAATGGCCAATTCGTCCGCGCCTCGGGGGTGGAGATCGGCAAGGTCTCCTCGGTGAGCCTGGTCGACGGCGGCAAGCGGGCGCGGGTGGAGTTCAATGTCAACCGCGACGTGCCGCTGTATCAGTCGACAACCGCACAGATCCGCTACCTCAACCTGATCGGCGACCGCTACCTGGATCTCAAGCGCGGCGAGGGCGAAGGCTCCGATCGGGTCTTGCCGCCGGGCGGGTTCATCCCGGTGTCGCGGACCTCGCCGGCACTGGACCTCGACGCCCTGATCGGCGGGTTCAAGCCGCTGTTTCGGGCGCTGGACCCGCAGAAGGTCAACACCATCGCGTCGGCGCTGGTCACCGTGTTCCAGGGTCAGGGCGGCACCATCAACGACATCCTCGAGCAGACCGCGCAACTGACTAACCAGCTCGGCGAGCGTGACCAGGCGATCGGCGAGGTGATCAAGAACCTGAACATCGTCTTGGACACCACGGTTCGGCATCGCCAGCAATTCGATCAGACCGTCAACAACCTCGAGGTGCTGATCACCGGGCTCAACGACCACCGTCAGCAGCTCGCGGGCGGGACCGCGCACATCAGCGACGCCGCGGGAACGGTGGCCGACCTGCTGGCCGAGGACCGCGGCCTGCTGCACAAGTCCATCAACTACCTCGACGCTGTTCAGCAGCCGCTCATCGATCAGCGTGATTCGCTGAACGACTTCCTCCACCGGGTGCCGACCGCGTTGAACATGATCGGGCGCGCCATCGGTTCCTACGGCGACTTCGTCAACTTCTACGCCTGCGACATCATCCTCAAGCTCAACGGGCTGCAAGGCGGTGGTCCGATCCGTACGGTTCGGCTCTTCAACCAGCCGTCGGGTAGGTGCTCGCCGCAATGAGAACTCTGGAACCGCCCAATCGGCTTCGCATCGGGATCATGGGCATCATCGTCATGGCCCTCGTTGTCGGCGTGGGTCAAAGCTTCACCAGTGTCCCGATGTTGATGGCCAGGCCCAGCTACTACGGGCAGTTCACCGACTCCGGCGGACTCAACACCAACGACAAGGTGCGCATCGCGGGCATGGACGTCGGACGGGTGCAGGGCCTCAAGATCGAGGGCGACCACATCTCGGTGAAGTTCTCCATCGGCAGCCAAACCATCGGCACCGAGAGCCGACTGCAGATCAAGACCGACACCATCCTGGGCAGGAAGGTCCTCGAGATCGAGGCGCGGGGGGCCCAGACGCTGCGGCCCGGGGCCACCTTGCCGATCGGTCAAAGCACCACGCCCTATCAGATCTACGACGCGTTCTTCGATGTCACCAAGGCCGCCCAGGGCTGGGACATCGACACGGTCAAGCAGTCGCTAAATGTGTTGTCGCAGACCATCGATCAGACCTACCCGCACTTGAGTGCGGCGCTCGATGGCGTGGCCAAGTTCTCCGACACGATCGGCAAGCGGGACGAGGAGGTCAAACATCTTCTCGCCCAGGCCAACCAGGTCGCCAGCATCCTCGGTGATCGCAGCGACCAAGTCGACCGGCTGTTGGTCAACGCCAAGACGCTGCTGGCGGCGTTCAACGAGCGCGGCCAGGCCATCGATGCGTTGTTGGCGAACGTCGCGGCGTTCTCCGAGCAGGTGAAGGGGCTGATCAACGACAACCCCAACCTCAACCACGTGCTGGAGCAGTTGCGCACCGTTAGCGACATCCTGGTCGAGCGCAAAGACGACCTGGCCGCGGGACTTACCGAGGTCGGCAAGTTCCTTCCGTCGTTGAACGAGTCCATCGGGTCGGGACCGTTCTTCAAGGTGGTGCTGCACAACCTGGTCCCGGGTCAGGCTGTGCAGCCGTTCGTGGATGCCGCGTTCAAGAAGCGTGGTATCGACCCGGAGAACTTCTGGCGCAGCGCCGGACTGCCGGAATTCCGGTGGCCCGACCCCAACGGCACCCGGTTCCCCAACGGCGCGCCGCCGCCGGGGCCGCCGGTGCTGGAGGGCACCCCGGATCATCCGGGGCCGGCCGTCCCGCCCGGGTCGCCCTGCTCCTACACCCCGGCCAACCCCGGCGGCAACGTCACCATCGGGGAGGAGGGTTTGCCGCGGCCGTGGAATCCGCTGCCCTGCGCGGGTGCGACCGTTGGCCCGTTTGGTGGCCCCGGCTTCCCGGCGCCGATCGACCTTGCGACGTCGCCGCCGAACCCCGACGGTCTGCCGCCGACACCGGGCATCCCGATCGCGGGGCGCCCGGGTGAGCCACCCCCGAACGTCGTGGGCACACCGGTGCCGCTGCCGGCCCAAGCGCCGCCGGGCGCGCGCACCGAGCAGCTGGCGCCGGCCGGCCCGACGCCGCCACCGTCGACGTTCGCGCCGGGATTGCCGCCGGGTCCGCCGGCACCGCCCGGCCCTGGCATACAACTGCCGGCACCATTCATTAATCCGGGAGGCTCGGGAGGTAGCGGCGCCGCGGGGGGAGGTAGCCAGAATTGAGCAGCGTCTTTGATATTCGCAACATCCGGCTACCGAGGATGTCGCGGGCGGCGGTGATCATCGGGTCGCTGGTGATCGCGCTGGCCGTCGCGGTCGGATACTTCGGCTGGCAGCTCTACAAGGGGCTGACGAACAACACCGTGGTGGCCTACTTCCCGGCGGCCAACGCGCTCTATCCCGGGGACAAGGTTCAGATCATGGGCCTGCGGGTGGGCTCGATCGACAAGATCGAGCCGGTCGGCGACAAGATGCGGGTCACCTTCCACTACCAGAACAAATACAAGGTTCCGGCCAACGCGTCGGCGGTGATCCTCAACCCCACCCTGGTGGCCTCGCGTGCGATCCAGTTGGAGCCGCCCTTCAGGGGTGGGCCGGTGCTGGCCGACGGTGCGGTGATCCCCGAAGAGCGCACCCAGGTGCCGGTGGAGTGGGACGAGCTGCGCAACAGCGTCACCAACATCATCAACAAGCTCGGCCCGACGCCCGAGCAGCCGAAGGGCCCGTTCGGTGAGGTCATCGAGTCGTACGCGAACGGGCTGGCCGGCAAGGGCAAGGAGATCAACACGACGCTGGACAGCCTGTCGCGGGCGTTGACCGCGTTGAACGAGGGCCGCGGCGACTTCTTTGCGGTGGTGCGCAGCCTGGCGCTGTTCGTCAACGCGTTGCACCAGGACGATCGACAGTTTGTCGCGTTGAACGAGAACCTGGCCGATTTCACTGGTCGGCTGGCGAGCTCCGACGGCGCGCTGGCCGAGGCGACCCAGCAGTTTGACAGTCTGCTTTCGACCCTGCGCCCGTGGCTCGACCAGAACCGCGAGGTGCTGACCCACGACGTCAACAACCTGGCCACCGCGACCAACACACTGCTGCAACCGGATTCCCTGAACGGGATCGAGACCGCCCTGCACGTCCTTCCGACGGCGGCGTCGAACGTCAATCAGATCTACCATCCGGCACACGGCGCGGTTGTCGCCATCCCGGCGATCACCAACTTCGCCAACCCGATGCAGTTCATCTGCAGCTCGATTCAGGCCGGCAGCCGGTTGGGGTACCAAGAGTCCGCCGAGCTCTGCGCCCAATATCTGGCGCCGATCCTCGACGCGATCAAGTTCAACTACCCGCCGTTCGGCTTGAACCTGTTCAGCACGGCCGAGACGCTGCCCAAGGAAGTGGCCTACTCCGAGCCGCGGCTCGAGCCGCCCAACGGCTACAAAGACACCACCGTCCCGGGCATCTGGTCACCGGATACGCCGACGTCGCACCGCAACACCCAGCCCGGCTGGATCGTCGCCCCGGGCATGCAAGGCCAGCAGGTCGGGCCGATCACCGCGGGCCTGATGACTCCGGACTCGCTGGCCGAACTGATGGGCGGCCCCAACATCGCGCCCGTCCAATCGAACCTGCAGACCCCGCCGGGATACCCGAACGCCTACGATCAGGTCCCGATAGCACCGGTCATCGGCCAGAATCCGCCGCAGGTGCCGATACCGCCGCCGCCGCCGGGCCCGGGGGTGGCCCCGGGGCCCGTCGCTCCGACGCCCGCGCCGGTGGCCGCGCCCGCACCCAATGCCGGCGGGCCCGCTGAGGCAGGACTGGGCCAGTGACCGCGATGCGATTCCTCCATCCGATCCGCCACCGGGCCTGGCAGGGCTTGGTGTTGCTGGTGGCCGCGCTGGTGCTGAGCTCGTGTGGCTGGCGCGGAATTTCGAACGTGGCGATTCCGGGTGGCCCGGGCACCGGCGGGGACTCCTACACCATCTATGTGCAGGTGCCGGACACCCTGGCGATCAACGGCAACAGCAAGGTGATGGTCGCCGACGTCTATGTCGGTTCGATCAGGTCCATCGACCTGAAGAACTGGATCGCCACCCTGAAGCTGGGTGTCGACAAGAGCGTCAAGCTGCCCAAGAACGCCATCGCCAAGGTCGGCCAGACTTCGCTGCTGGGTTCTCAGCATGTGGAGCTGGCCGCCCCGCCCAACCCGTCGCCGGAGCTGCTCAAGGACGGCGACACCATTCCGCTGAAGAACTCGTCGGCGTATCCCACGACCGAGCAGACGCTGGCCAGTCTGTCGCTGATCCTGCGCGGTGGCGGCGTCCCGAACCTGGAAACGCTGCAGAACGAGGTCTTCAACATCTTCAACGGGCGCGGCAATCAGATCCACGCGTTTTTGGGCAAGCTGGACACCTTCACCAATCAGCTCAACCAGCAGCGCGATGACATCACCCACGCGATCGACTCGACCAACCGCCTGTTGGTCTATGTCGGGGGCCGCAACGACGTCCTGGAGCGCGTGCTCACCGATATCCCGCCGCTGATCAAGCATTTCGCCGACACCAAGAACCTGCTCATCAACGCCGTCGATGCGGTCGGACGGATGAGCCAGTACGCCGACCAGTACCTCTCAGAAGCGCGCGGCCCGCTCCATCAAGATCTGCAATCGCTGCAATGCCCGTTGAGGGAACTCGGCCGGGCCTCGCCCTACCTGATCGGCGGCCTGAAGTTGATCCTCACGCAGCCATTTGACATCGACGCTGTTCCCAAAGTCATCCGCGGTGACTACATGAACTTGTCGCTGACACTCGATGTGACCTACAGCGCCGTCGACAACGCGTTCCTCACCGGTACCGGATTGTCGGGAGCCCTGCGGGCGCTCGAGCAGTCGTACGGGCGCGACCCCGAGACGATGATCCCCGACGTCCGCTACACGCCTAACCCGAACAACGCGCCCGGTGGGCCGCTGGTGGAAAGGGCGGACACTAGCCAATGCTGACTCCCTTCATCAGACGCCAGCTGATCCTGTTCGGGATCCTGACGGTGGTCGCGATCGGCGTGCTGGGCGTGTACTACTTGCAGATTCCCAGCCTGGTGGGTATCGGCCGCTATGAGCTCAAGGCCGAGCTGCCCGCGTCGGGCGGCCTGTATCCGACGGCCAACGTGACCTATCGCGGCATCACCATCGGCAAGGTCACCGACGTCGAGCCGACCGAGCGCGGCGCCGAGGCGACGATGAGCATCGACAGTAACTACAAGATCCCGAGTGATGCGGTGGCCAACGTGCACTCGGTGTCGGCGGTCGGTGAGCAGTATCTGGACCTGGTGTCGACCGGGAACCCGGGCCAGTACCTCTCGCCCGGGCAGACCATCACCAAGGGCACGGTGCCCAGTGAGATCGGGCCGGCGCTCGACACCGCTAACCGGGGGCTGGTCGCGTTGCCCAAGGACAAGATCGCGACGCTGCTCGACGAGACGGCACAATCGGTCGGCGGGTTGGGGCCCGCCCTGCAGCGGCTGGTGGACTCCACCCAGGCGATCGTCGGTGATTTCAAGACCAACATCACCAACGTCAACGACATCATCCAGAACTCCGGCCCGATTCTGGACAGCCAGGTCGAGTCGGGAAGCGCGATCGAGCGCTGGGCGCGCAACCTGAACACGCTGGCAACGCAGACCGCGCAAAACGACCAGCATGTGAAAAGCATTCTGCGCCAAGCGGCGCCGACCGCCGATCAGGTCAACGAGGTATTCAACGACGTCCGCGACTCACTGCCGCAGACGCTGGCCAATCTCGAGGTCGTGTTCGATCTACTCAAGCGCTACCACACCGGTGTCGAGCAAGTGCTGGTGTTCCTGCCGCAGGGTGCCTCGATCGCGCAGACGGCGGCCGCGCCGTTCCCGAACCAGGCCGCACTCGACCTGGCGCTGTCGATCAACCAGCCGCCGCCGTGTCTGACCGGCTTCATTCCGGCATCCGAGTGGCGGTCCCCCGCGGACGAGAACTTGGCGCCTTTGCCGTCCGGTACGTACTGCAAGATTCCGATGGATTACCAGGCCAACAGCGTGCGCGGATCGCGCAATATCCCGTGCACGGATATCCCCGGCAAGCGGGCGGCCACCCCACGGGAATGCCGCGACCCCAAGCCGTACATTCCGGCTGGGACCAACCCCTGGTACGGCGATCCGAACCAGATCCTCACCTGCCCTGCGCCCGCGGCGCGCTGCGATCAGTCGGTGAGGCCGGGCATGGTGATCCCGGCGCCGTCGATCAACACCGGCATGAACCCGGCACCCTCGGATCGAGTCGCTGGGACGCCTCCGCCGGTCAGCGACCCCTTGTCGCGACCGGGAACCGGTAGCGTGCAGTGCAACGGCCAACAGCCCAACCCGTGTGTCTACACTCCCCTCGGGCCCCCATCGGCGATCTACAGTCCGCAGAGCGGTGAACTGGTGGGGCCCGACGGAGTCAAATACTCCGTCGAGAACTCGACCAAAACAGGAGACGACGGATGGAAGGAGATGCTGGCGCCAGCCGGCTGAACCCCTCACCGATGCCGATGTTTCGTCGTCTGCGTAGGCTCGCCCGGAAATCAAGCCCGAAGATTCAGCAGGAGCCGGCGGTCGCTGCCGACCAGACCAGCGCGGCGGTGACCGCCGAGGAATCGGGAGAATCCGAGAACGGAACCGAGCAGACAACCGCGGCGGTGACCGCCGAGGAATCGGCGGAATCCGGGGATGGAACCGAGCAGACAACCGCGGCGGTGACCGCCGAGGAATCGGCGGAATCCGGGGACGGAACCGAGCAGATCGACACCGACGAGGCGGCCCAGGAATCGGCGGAATCGGAGGCCCCGGCCGATGCCGGGGACGTGGATGCGCAAGGTCGTCCTTCGCGTTTGGGTCGCGGCTGGAAAGCCGGCATTGCGGCGGCGCTAGTCCTATGCGCCGGGGCCCTCGGCGCCGGCGGCTACCTAGCGCTGAGATATCACCACGAAAGCCAGGCCATCGCGCGCAATGACGCCGCAGCGCTCAAGGCCGCGGTGGATTGTGTTTCGGCGACCCAGGCGCCCGACACCAATACCATGGCCGCCAGTGAGCAGAAGATCATCGAATGTGGCACGGATGCTTTCCGCTCCCAGGCGCTGCTGTACACCAGCATGCTCGTTCAGGCCTACCAGGCCTCGAACGTGCACGTCCAGGTGTCGGACGTGCGGGCCGCGGTCGAACGCAACAACAACGACGGTTCGGTCGAGGTGCTCGTCGCAATGCGCGTCAAGGTGTCCACCGACAAGTCGCAGAACGAAACCGGCTACCGCCTGCGGGTGAAAATGGCGCTCGCCGAAGGCCAGTACAAGATTTCGAAGCTCGAACAGGTGACGAAGTGACGGTGGTGGTCGAGGACACTCGGACCACGGCGCCCGTCCAAGAACCAACACAAAATGCCTTGGCGCCATGGCGCCTTCGCGTCGGCGCGTTCGCTGCTGACGTCCTTCCGGCGACCGCGGTGGTAACGACGCTGGCATTGGTGTCGTTCACCGTGCCGGCGCGCGGCGCGTGGTGGTGGTCGTGCATCTCCCTCATCGGAGTCGTCATACTGCTGACGCTGGCGAACCGGTTGTTGCTGCCGACGATCACTGGTTGGAGTTTGGGACGCGCCCTCTTCGGAATCGCGGTGCGACAGCTCGACGGCACGGCCACCGGTCCGTGGGGACTGCTGCTGCGAGATCTGGCCCACCTGCTCGACACCGCGTCGGTGGTGGGATGGCTGTGGCCACTGTGGGATTCACGACGTCGCACGTTTGCCGACATGCTGCTGCGCACCGAAGTGCGACGCGTCGAACCGGACCGGCCGCCGCCCAACATACGGGAGTGGACCGCCGTGGTACTGCTGGCCGCGGCGGCGCTGTGTCTGGACGGTGCCCAGGTGAGCTATATGGTGACGTATTCGTATGAGCGGGCGACCGACAAAACGAGTGCCCAGGTTTCGACGCAGGGACCGAAAATCGTCGCACAGATGCTGACGTACGACCCTAAGACATTGAGTGACGATTTTGCGCGCGCCCGGTCGCTGACCACCGACCGATATCGGAGCCAGCTGGCCACTCAGCAAGAGGTGGTGCAGAAGGGGAAGCCGGTCATCAACGAGTACTGGGCCACCGACTGGTCCATCCAGTCGGCGACGCCGGACCGGGCGACGATGCTGTTGTTCATGCAGGGCCGGCGGGGCGAAGGATCCGAGCTGCGCCAGATCAGCGCAACCGTGCGGGTGAATTTCGCTAATAGTGGGGGTGGCCACTGGCTCGTTGACGACCTCACCGTGGTCACCAAGCCCAAACCGCCCGGGAACGGAAAATGAGTCCCAGGCGCAAGTTTCGGCCCGGCGAGGACCCGCTGTTCGTCGCGCATCCCGTAGAGGCGCGGCGGCCTGGGTTAGCGCTGGCCAGCGCGGTCGCAGCGGTGCTGATGGCGGCGGCTATCACGGTATGTGCTCTGATGCTGATCTCCCATGAACGCCACGTGCGCGTGGCGTCCAAGGAACGCGAGGTGCTCAACTACGCGACGGAGTTCATGGCGCAGTTCACCTCCATTGATCCCTATCACGCCAACGACTACGTAACGCGGGTATTGGCCCAAGCGACGGGCGATTTCGCCAAGCAATACCGCGACAAAGCGAACGAGATCCTGCTCCAGGTCGCCCGGGCCGAACCCGCGACCGGCACCGTGATCGGCAGCGGCCTGGAACGGTGGAACGACGACGGCAGCGCCACCGTGATGGTGGCTACCGAAGTCACCTCCAAGTCGCCGGATGAAAAGCAGGTAGTCGAGAACACCAATCGTTGGACGGCAACCGTCACGCAGGAAGGGAATCAGTGGAAGATCAGCAACCTGGTTCAGGTGATCTGACCGACGCGGCCGTAGAACCCTCAGAAGACAAGACAAAGGGCGAGGAACCCGAGGGCGACGGCTCAGCGGTTCAGGACGAAAGCGCCGTCGCACCAACGGAAGCCGCAACCGAATCCGCCGACGTCGCTCCCGAAGAGGTCGACGAGGACGCGGACGCGGCCGAGGCGAGCGCGACGGGCACCAAGAACGGTCGCGTCCGGAAGAAGTGGCTCGCGGGCAAGCGACTCGCCATCGCCGTGGCGGTGGCGGCCGTGCTGTTCGTCGGTTCGGCGGCGTTCGCGGGCGCGGCGGTCCAGCCGTACCTGACGGATCGCGCAACCGCCGCGACCAAGCTGAAAGTGGCGCGGACCGCGGCCAACGCGATCACGGCCCTGTGGACCTACACGCCGGAGAACATGGATGGCCTCGCCGATCGCGCGGCGGCCTACCTCAGCGGGGATTTCGAGGCCCAGTACCGCAAATTCGTCGACGCGATCGTGGCCCCTAACAAGCAGGCCAAGGTGACCAATACCACCGAAGTCACCGGCGCAGCGGTCGAATCGCTGGATGATTCGAACGCCGTCGTGATCGTCTACACCAACACCACGTCCAAAAGTCCGTTGACCAAGAACATCCCGGCGCTGAAATATCTGTCCTACCGGATGTTCATGAAGCGGGCCAACGGTCGCTGGCTGGTGACCAGAATGACGACCATCACGTCGCTGGATTTGACGCCGCACCTGTAGCGCATGGCCGTTGCTTCGCCGGTATCCGAGCGATTCACCGTCGTGGCGTTGCTGCTGTTGACGTTCGCCACCGGTTTGGCCGACTCGATCAGCATCCTCGTTCTTGGTCACGTCTTCGTGGCCAACATGACCGGTAACGTGATCTTTTTCGGCTTCTGGCTGGCTCCGAAGACCAGCATCGACCTGACCGCGGTCATGGTGGCCCTCCCCACCTTCGTCTGCACCACGATCCTTAGTGGCCGGTTGCAACGATGTTTCGGTGAGCGGACGCGACCGTGGATCACCACGGTATTGGCCACGGAAATCGCATTGTTGGCGGTGTTGTCGATTCTGGCCGGCACGGGTGTGCTGCACTACCACGACAACACCAAACTGATCATGATCGGCGTCCTCGCGGTGACGTTCGGCATGCAGCACTCGAGTGCCCGCCAGTTCGGGATCCAGGAACTTTCCACCACCGTGTTGACGTCGACGATCGTCAGCCTCGGTCTGGACAGCCGCCTGGCCGGTGGCACGGGCGAACGCGAAAAGCTGCGATTCACAGTCGTTTTCACGATGTGTGCCGGTGCGCTGGTCGGCGCGACGGCGTCCCGATTCGTCGTGGCACCCGTCTTCGCGCTCACGGCGGTGGTGGTGGCGCTAAGCCTGGGGATCTTCGTGTTCGGGCCGGCCGATAGCAAAAGCCCTGCGGCTGAGGCTAATTGAAGGCAAGCCAGCTGGGCAGCGCCCGCTCATGCGAGTCGCAGAGAACCTCCCGGGTGTCGCACGATCCCCTCGGCGACCCGGCCCCCGCCCACATGCCGCCGGTGTCCCGGCGCAACACGATGGCCGACGACCCACCGCCGTCGAGCAGGACCGCGGTGTCGCTGCCCAGGCCGCGAAACAGGTCCTGAATGTTGTCCGGCGTATAACTCCCGCCCTCGAAGATGTACATCTCGTCCTTCTGCTTCGCGTACGCGATGGCGGTGCGCGCGGCGCTGGGGCCGCCGTCGTGGAGCTGTCCGGTGTTGCCCGGGGACAACAGCCCGATCCCCGACACCGCGACGAACCTCTCATTCTTGTTGAGCAAGTCCTGCACCACCGGTGTGGCGACGTCATAGTCCTGTCTGCCCTTGGCCCGCAACACATACGGCGCACCACCCGACGGCAGGATCATCGTCGACAGCGCGCTCCAGCTCTCGCCCCCGCCGGACAGGCCCTGCTTGCCGGGATAGGCGACGGTGCCCGTGACCGCCTGGTTGGCACGGCCCTGGCCATGGGTGTTGTCGACGAAGGCGCCCAGCGGCGAACTGCAGCCGGTCTGGCGCCACGAGCCGCCCTTCTGCGGGCGGATGTCAAAGAAGTTGGCGTTGATCGCGATTGTCGGTTGCCCCATTCGCTGCCACGCCTGAAGGGGCGGGTAGACCTCGGATGCTTGCCAAAGACCCTCGGCGGTGCGGGCCCCGGGATTGTTTTCGCACCGCGCCTGATCGCCTTGGTGGCTGTCCACCAGTAAGTGCGGCGCAAGACGTTCCGCGGCATTCTTGATGATCATCAGATGGCCGCCGTTGTCCATCTCATACCAGCTGCCGCCGGCGTTGAGCATCGGTGTGGGGTGGCCGGGGCCAAAGTTATAGACCAGGTACGAACCCCTGGTGCTGTCGATCGCGTTGGCCAGCAAGTCGCGTCCATCGGCGGCATATGCGACGGGCTGTCCAGTGGTGCTCGCCACCGCCACGCAGACAACCAGGGCAGCACAGCTGGCCCCCAGCCGGCGCAGGCTGGCAGTTGGCGTCAGCACGATGGACCTTTCGGCGCTGATGTAGATGCAACATGCACAGCATCGGCCACATGGGCCACACTGTCAACTTTGATAACAAACGAATGACGCTTGAGCCGCGTTCGAATTACGTTTGCTCGCTTGAACTTTCGCTTGGAACTTCCGCGGCCGTGTCGCGCTTGCTCACGCGCGCCTGGTGTTGCGCTTGGTGTTCCGCGGCGATCGCCATTTCGACCGCCCCGGGGACCCGGTGGAAGCCCTTGCGGTCGTACACCTGCGTGACGATGGCGCCCAGCAACAGGCCGATGACCAGGCCGACCGCCGTCATCCACAACGCCTGGGACAGACCGGCATCCGCACGCCCATTGAGATAGAGCAGCGACCGCACCCCCAGGAATACCTGGTGCATCGGCTCGAACTCGGCCAACCAGCGAAAGAACGGTGGGGTCGCCTCCAGCGGGACCGTGGCGCCCGCCGACGGCAACCCCAGGATCACGAAGATCAGCATGCTGACCATCAGGCCCATCGATCCCAGCACCGAGAGCAACGAACTCGACGTGACGCCGACCGCGATGATCGCGAAGACCCCGTACGCCCACAATTGCCAGCCGAGCGGAATCGGCATACCCAGTCCGTGGGCAATGGCGAGGTAGACCACCGACGTCAGCAGCGCCAGCAGCACCATCATGAGCCATTTCACGACCAACGTCTGGAAACGTGAGATCCTGACCTGCTCGGAGAAGCGATACACCGGACCCCATTCCGCCGGTACATAACCGAGCAGCGCGTCCACCAGCGTGCTGACCACCACGCTGCCGGTGAAACCCGCCAGCAGCAGCAAGAGCGCGTAATAGAACGCCGACAGGCCGTTGCCGGTGCCGTTCGGCAGCGCGTTGTACACGTTTGCCTTGACATCGATCGGATTGGCGAGGCTCAGCGCCGACGCTCCGGTCAGCGGCGCCCCGCCCGTCTCGGCGGCAACATCGGCCGTGAGTCGTTGGCCCACTTTGCCGTTCGCCACGGCCATCGCCTGGGTCAGGGTTTGGCCCGCGATGCTGGAACCGAGTGTGCCCGCCCGCGGGTTCGTGGAGATCGTGACCGAGGGCCGCGCCGCATGCGAGGGCGTGACCGCGCTCGCCCCGAACTCACGAAGACTGGACGAGAAGGTCGGCGGAATGAGCAACTCCCCATACGCCCGGGCGGTGTCCAGCAGTCGCTGCGCCTCGTCATGGGACACCACCCGGACGTCGAACTTGTTCTTGTCTAACCCGCTAACCAGGCCGTCGGCAATCTGCGTCCCAAACGGTCCGGCATCCTCGTTCACCACGGCGATGGGGAAATGCCGCAGGTTGGTCGAAGGGTTCAAGATGCCCCCAAGGTAGAGGGCGCACAGTGCCGACATCAGCGCCAACGTGACCACGATGGGTAGCGCCCAGAACCGCACGGTCCGAATTTCCTTGATGTTGTGCTTCGGATTAGGCGCAGCGTGCCGCGGCTGCGATTGAGACATGCGGGCTCCTGTCTGTCGTGCGTGCCCACTCTATGTCGTCTCAGTCGCCCAACTGTGCATGCATCTCCCAGATCAGCAGCTCCGACGGCTCGCTCGCCGTCACCCGCCGGCCGTCGGCATCGGTGAACCGGACCGCGTCGCCCTCGTCGAGGTCGCCGATTCCCTCCGCGCTGAGGCGGCCGCGCGCGACGAATATGTGCAGGTAGGGAGCCTCCGGAAGGCTCAACGCGTCGCCGGGTTGCAGCCGTGTGCCGTGCAGCGCGGTATCGCGGTTGTGTAGCGTGATGGCCGCCTCATGACCGGGTATGCCTGAGGCGATGGTCACAAGTTCGGCGTTCAACAGTTCGGAGTCAATCTCCTGCTGTTGGTAGCTCGGGTCGATACCTGCCTCGTCGGGGACCACCCACATCTGCACGAAATGCACCGGCTCCGTTGCGGAGTCGTTCCTCTCCGAGTGCAGGATGCCGCTGCCCGCGGACATGCGTTGCGCCAGACCGGGATAGATCACTCCCCGGCTGCCGGTGGAATCCTCATGCGTCAGTTCTCCGCGCAAGACCCACGTCACGATCTCCATATCCCGGTGGTGGTGGGTGTCGAATCCGGTTCCGGGGGCAACGATGTCGTCGTTGTTGACCAACAGCAGCCCGTAGTGGGTGTTGCCGGGATCGTAGTGGTCGCCGAAGGAGAACGAATGTCGGGATGTCAGCCAGGACGTCGCGGTGACGGACCGCTCGGCCGCACGCCGAATCTCCGCGGTTGCAGGCATGGGCCCAGCCTAATCACGCCACCCCGGTGGTGAGCAGTCCCTGCGCGTGCCGCAGCGCGGCATCAAGCGCGGCCAGCGTCAGCCCGGAGGAACGGCCCAGGTGGATCTCGATTTGGTACTCCGGCTGGCCGTCCTGGCCGAAAATCGGAAGCACGACGAATTCCGTTGAGGCCAATTCCGTTTCGAGGACGTCTGTGACCGATCGCAGGGTCTCCATGGTCATCAGGGTGGTGCGTTGGCGGGTCACCTGGGCGGTCGGTTCCAGCGATGCCAGGACGTCAGCCAGACGGTTGTGCAGCGACTGGTGGGTGTCGTCGAACCGCCACGCGCCGTATCCGTGGGCTCGGATATCGGCGAGCACCCGTTGGTGGTGGGCGATTTCGCCGCGGGTCAGTCGTGGCATGACGCGATGCAGCCAGGCCCGGACGAAATCCTCGTCGCGCCAGGCCATCGCGACGAGGCCGAACAGTGGGTCGACAGGGAAGCGTTGGCCTCTAAGCGCAGGAGTATGTCGCGGCGGCGAGCTGCAGGATCTCATCGCGATCGGCCGGCAGGATGAACCCGGATTCGATCGCCCCGTCCAGTGCCGCCGTGAAGCTGTCGAGGTAGTGCTCGGCCCCGCCCGGATAGAGGCGGTCCAACGTGGCGGCGTCGAAGGGTTCGCCGGATCCGAAGATTGCCGCCAAGATGCTCTCGCCGGCACCGAGGCCGGAGGTTCGCGCGATCGGCACGTCCACCCACGGCGTCCTGACGCCGCCTTGGGCCACGCCGTTGGTATCCAGGATGGGCAGGGGCTGATCGCTGTGGTGCACCCCGATGGGTTCGGCCGTCGGCGCGGGGTCGCCGGTTTGCACCCACGTGTTGAGCGCGTCGATTGCCGCCTGCACCACGTAGTGGTGTTGCGGCGCGAAGTTGATGTAGTGCTCCAGCTCCTGACCCATCAGCGTGTTGGTCGGCGCGTAGGCCGCCAGGATGGCATCGAGGGGCGCGGAGCCGCTGTCGATGGGCGCCACCTGGATCGTGTAGTTGTCGGCGTGCGCGGCGCCGGCGATCTCCCAGACCCGCAGCAATTGATGGTCGGGCTGCCTGGCGAAGTAATAGCCCTGCCGATCGGCGCCGATGAGGTCGGTTTCGGTGATGATCGTGACGAGCGGGACCCGCAGGTCGCGACGAAAGGGGACCGCCTGCGGTGCGCCCGTCTGCGACTCGTCGAAAATGGAATTGCCGTCCAGCGGTGCGGCCGACGCGAACCGCGAATGCACCAAGAAGCCGTCGTAGCTTTGGGCCAGCGGATCAACGGCGTTGATGTAGGTCGTCAGGAACATCGCGGATTGCGATTCGCCCACGGCGACCACGTGCTGCACGGGCAGATCGCCCAGCGCGCCATTGCGGACGAGCTCGCCGGTCTGGGAAAAGATGTCGTAGGCGAAGGCGTCGCCCGGGTGGCTCAGCGACGCATACCGCGCCGGGTCCTGGCTTTTCAGCGACATGTCGAAGCCGAGCAGGCTCGCGCCGCCCTCCACCCCGACCTGCTGGGCCGAGACCGCGACGTAGGCGTAGCCCGCGCGAAGGATCTCGCGGTGCGCCATCATCCACACGGCCGGGGCATCGATGCCGCCGCTGACATTGAGCCATTCGACGAGCACCGTCCCATTGAACTGCGCCGGATCGGCCGGGGTCAGCGCCACGATCCGTGTCGTGTATTCGGCGGTCGCACTGGGCGTTACGCTCCAACGGCCGTCGGCACCCAAGTCGGTTGTGGGCGTGTAGGACGACGCCGTTCCGGAGATCAAGAACTCATCGGCGATGTAGCCCACGTCAGCGATGTCGAAACCGCCCAGCAGGAGAAGGGGCTGCCCGGGCGCGGGTGTGACGAGCGTGGGATTCGGCATCCTCACAGTGAACCAGGCAGCCCGAACTTCGGGAACAACGCGCCGTCGAGGAATGCCACGACATGCGACACCCGATCTTCGTTGATGTCCAACACGTGCAGCTGGAACGGCAGATGCAGGTCGCCCGCACGCATATACATGGCGGCGGCGGGCTGACCGTTGGCGATCAACGGAATCATGCGCATGTCGCCCGGAGATTCGGCGGGGCACTGCTGGTGAATGAGCGTGATGATGTTCTGCGGACCCTGGTACCAACCTGTGTAGGGGGGCATTTCCCAGATCGCCTCGGCCGTGAACAGCTCCACCAGGCGGTCGATGTCGTAGGCCTCGAAGGCGGCGATGTAGCGGTCCAGCAGGTCCTGCGCCTCCGCCGAATCCGGCGGCGTCAACGGATCGGAGGAGGTGGGCCCGACCGCCTCCAGCTGGGACCGGGCCCGCTGCAGCAGGCTGTTGACGGCGGTCGTGGTGGTCCCGACCGTTGCGGCCACTTCGGCGGCCTTCCACTGCAGCACGTCGCGGAGGAGCAGCACGGCCCGTTGCCTGGGTGAGAGGTGCTGCAGCGCGGCGACGAACGCCAACCGCACCGACTCACGCGACCCGACGATGACCGAGGGGTCTGCGGGATCGTCCGCCTGGTCCGGCAGCGGTTCCAGCCATGCCACCTCGCGGCGTTCCACCAGCTCGGCGGTCGGGTCCGAGCTGGATGCGCCCAGCCCGGTCGGCAACGGCCGGCGCTGCCGGCCCTCCAGCGCGGTCAGACATGTGTTGGTCGCGATCCGATGCAGCCAGGTCCGCATCGACGACTTGCCTTCGAACCGGTCGTAGGCCTTCCACGCCCGCAGCAGTGTCTCCTGCACCAGATCCTCGGCGTCGTGCAACGACCCGGTCATCCGGTAGCAGTGCGCGAGCAATTCACGACGGTACGGCTCGGCACGGGTCTCGAAGCCCCCGCCGGCCGCCGCGCCACCTTCAGATTTTTCGGTGAGCAGCTCCACGTTGATCGAGCCTACGCAGTGTCGCCGACACCCTAGAACCAAAGGCCGGTCCCCCCAGGCACTACGCTGCCCGTAATGAGTACGACCCGCACTGAACAGAACTTTGGCGGCGTCGGCGGCGTGCGCATCGTCTACGACGTCTGGACGCCGGACACCCCGCCGCGGGCGGTGGTCGTGCTGTCGCACGGCCTCGGCGAGTATGCCCGACGCTACGACCACGTCGCGCAGTTCTTCGGCGACGCGGGGCTGGTCACCTACGCCCTGGACCACCGAGGGCACGGCCGCTCCGACGGCAAGCGGATGCTGGTGCGCGACATCTCCGAGTACACCGGCGATTTCGACACCTTGGTCGGCATCGCCACCCGGGAGCACCACGGCCTCAAGTGCATCGTGCTCGGGCACAGCATGGGCGGTGGGATCGTGTTCGCCTACGGCGTCGAACGCCCGGACAACTACGACATGATGGTGCTGTCGGCGCCGGCGGTGGCGGCCCAGGACCTGGTGTCGCCGCTGATGACGGTCGCCGCCAAGGTGCTCGGTGTTCTCACGCCCGGTCTTCCGGTGCAGGAACTCGATGTCGAGGCCATATCGCGCGACCCCGCGGTGGTGGCGGCCTACAACGACGACCCGCTGGTCTACCACGGAAAGGTCCCGGCCGGCGTCGGCCGCGCGCTGCTGCAGGTCGGCGAGACCATGCCGCAGCGGGCACCGGCATTGACCGCGCCGCTGCTGGTGGTGCACGGCGACGCCGATCGGCTGATCCCCGTCGACGGCAGCCGCCGCCTGGTCGAATGCGTGGGGTCCACCGACGTCGAGTTGAAGGTCTACCCCGGGCTGTATCACGAGGTCTTCAACGAGCCCGAGCGCGCCCAGGTGCTGGGCGACGTGGTCTCGTGGATCCTGAAACGCCTGTGACCGGCCGTCGGCAGAATGTCGCATCGCTCCCGTAGTTTGGCGATATGACCGACGACAAAATGCTGGCGCGCATAGCCGCGCTCCTACATCAGGCCGAAGGCACCGACAACGCGCACGAGGCGGACGCCTTCATGAGCGCCGCGCAACGGTTGGCGACGGCGGCCTCCATCGACCTCGCGGTGGCGCGGTCCCATGCGGCCACGCGCTCGGCGGCGCAGGCCCCGACCCAGCGGACAATCACCATCGGGAACGCGGGCACCAGGGGGCTGCGGACGTATGTGCAGCTCTTCGTGCTGATCGCGGCGGCCAATGACGTGCGCTGCGACATTGCCTCGAATTCGACGTTCCTCTACGCCTACGGGTTCGCCGAGGACATCGACGCGAGCCACGCCCTGTACGCCAGCCTGGTCGTCCAGATGGTGCGCGCGTCGGACGCCTACCTCGCTTCCGGTGCCCACCGGCCCACCCCGACGATCACCGCCCGGCTCAACTTCCAGCTCGCGTTCGGGACCCGCGTCGGTCAGCGTCTCGCCGAGGCCCGCGAATATGCCAGGAGCGAGGCGACCAAGGACCGCCGTCGCCCGCCCGGCACCGCTATCGCTTTGCGCGACAAGGAGATCGAACTAAAAGACTACTATCGCAGCGCGTCGAAGGCGCGCGGAACTTGGCAAGCCCATCGGGCGACGGCCGGATATTCGTCGGCGGCCCGACGCGCGGGTGACCGGGCCGGTCGGCGGGCGCGGCTGCACAACAGCCCCGAACTGCCCGGTGCGCGGAGCGCATTGGACCGGTGACGCGGGCCGGTGCACAGGAACCGTCCGGGAGGGATTCCCAGCGCGCCAAGGTCTATGCGGCTGAGGAGTTCGTCCGGACGCTCTTCGACCGCGCCGCCGAGCATGGATCGCCCGCCGTGGAGTTCTTCGGCACGCAGTTGACGCTGCCGCCCGAGGGACGGTTCGGGTCGGTTGCATCCGTGCAACGCTACGTCGACGACGTGCTCGCGCTGCCGGCCGTGCGGCAACGTTGGCCGGACGTGTCGTCGCTGAGGGTGCGGGCGCGACGAGCCGCCACCGCGGCGCACTACGAAAACCGTGATGGCGCAGGCATTATCGCCGTTCCCGATCGTCACGCCGCCGACTGGGCGCTGCGCGAGCTGGTGGTGCTCCATGAAGTGGCGCACCACTTGTGTCGGGCCGAGCCACCCCATGGTCCGGAGTTCGTCGCGACGATCTGTGAGTTGATGGAGCTGGTGATCGGACCGGAACTCGGCCACGTGTTGCGTGTGGTGTACGCGAAAGAGGGTGTGCGATGAGCGAACTCGACGCCGACGAGCGCGCCCGCGAGATCGAGACTCAGATGACCGACGACGAGCGGTTCTCGCTGATTGTCGGGGTGATGGGTGCCGGCGAACTGTGGCCGCGCCGGGATGAGCGGATCCCGCCAGGTGTTCCGATGAGCGCAGCGTTTGTCCCGGGAATTCCCCGGCTCGGCGTCCCGGCGTTGTTGATGAGCGATGCCGGCCTCGGCGTCACCAACCCCGGGTACCGCCCGGGCGACACGGCCACCGCGCTGCCCTCCGGGCAGGCGCTGGCCGCGAGTTTCAACCCGTCACTGGCCCGCACCGCCGGCGCGGTGATTGGTCGCGAGGCCCGCAGCCGCGGATTCAACGTGCAACTCGCGGGCGCGATGAACCTCGCGCGCGACCCGCGCAACGGGCGCAACTTCGAATACCTTTCCGAAGACCCGCTTTTGACCGCGACGATTGCCGCGGAGTCGGTCAACGGGATACAGCAACAAGGCGTCATTTCGACGGTCAAGCACTACACGCTGAACTGCAACGAAACCAATCGGCACTGGCTGAATGCGGTCATCGATCCCGACGCGCATCGGGAATCCGACTTGCTGGCCTTCGAGATGGCCATCGAGCGCTCGCAGCCCGGCGCCGTGATGGCGGCCTACAACAAGGTCAACGGCGACTACGCCGGCGCAAACGACGTCTTGATCAATGCGGTGCTGAAAGGTGCCTGGGGATATCGCGGTTGGGTGATGTCCGACTGGGGTGCGACACCAAGCTGGGAATGCGCGCTCAAAGGTCTCGACCAGGAGTGCGGCGCACAGCTCGATGCGTTGCTGTGGGAGTCGGAGGCGTTCGGCGAGCGCCTGCGGGCCGCCTATGCCGACGGCAGGTTGCCCAAAGAGCGCCTGTCGGACATGGTCCGGCGGATTCTGCGTTCGATGTTCGCGGTCGGAATCGATCGGTGGGAAGCGGCACCCGTGCCGGATCTGTTCGCACACAACGAGATTGCGTTGCAGATCGCACGACAGGGAATCGTTCTGCTGGCCAATCGCGGGACGCTGCCCTTGGCGGCCGATACGCCGGCGCGCATCGCGGTCATCGGCGGCTACGCCCATCGGGGCATACCGACGGGCTTCGGGTCTAGCGCTGTCGTCCCCTCGGGCGGCTACGCGGAGGTGATACCGATAGGCGGACCCGGCCCGATGGCCTCGTGGCGCAACCTGTACCTACTACCATCTAGCCCGCTCGACGAGCTGAGAACGCAATTCCCCAAGGCGCACATCGAGTTTGATCCGGGTATCCGCCCGGCGGACGCGGTGCACGCGGCGCGCCGAGCGGACATCGCGATCGTGTTCGGGATTCGCGTGGAAGGGGAGGGATTCGACAGTCCCGACCTGTCGCTACCCTGGGGCCAGGACGCGTTGATTGCCGCCGTCTCGGCCGCCAACCCGAATACCGTCGTGGTGCTAGAGACCGGTAACCCGGTGGCCATGCCCTGGCACAACTCGGTGAACGCCGTTCTGCTGGCTTGGTATCCGGGTCAGGCCGGCGGCCGGGCCATCGCGGAAATCCTTGCCGGCCAGGTGAATCCGTCGGGTCGGCTGCCGATCAGCTTTCCGGTCGATCTCGCCCAGACGCCGCGCCCGGAGCTGCCCGGCCTCGGCGCCCCGTGGGGAACACCGATCACCATCGATTACTTCGAGGGGGCCGAGGTCGGCTACCGCTGGTTCGCCCAGAGCGGTCAGGTGCCGCTGTTCGCGTTCGGGCATGGCTTGTCCTACACCACGTTCGAGTACCGCGACCTGGTGGTCAGCGGCGGTGACACCGTCACAGCAAGCTTTTCCGTCATCAATATCGGCGAGCGTGGCGGGGCAGACGTCCCACAGCTGTATCTGACCGAGGCGCCGGACGAGCATCGGTTACGGCTGCTGGGATTCGAACGGGTCGAGTTGCAGCCGGGCGCAACGCGCCGGGTGACCATCGAGGCGGATCCGCGCCTGCTTGCGCGTTACGACGGCGGCGCTGGAAGCTGGCGCATCGAACCGGGCGGTTACCGGGTGGAGGTGGGCGCTTCGGCGGTCGCGTTGCGGCTGGCGGCCGAGGTCGAACTGGCCGGTCGTACGTTCGGGAGCTGATCGGCATGATCGGCAGGGTCCGAACGCACGACCGGCGTGCCGGCGCTAATGGACGGCGGTCAGTTCGTCGCCGCATGTGCAGCGGTACGGCTCACCCGCCCCGGAGCAGTGGCACGGAACCTCGATGCGAACGCGGCACTCGCAGCCCTCGTGGCCACAGGTCAGTAAGGTTCCCGCTTCGTAGTCCGCCATTTCAAATCACCCTTATCTGTGTCGTGGATTTCCCATGTCGTGGCTCAACCACACCCACACCATATACCCCATAGGGGTATTAGGTAAATAGCCGGGGGTGCCGGTGCGGGCGGGCGCGCCGGGCTAGCGTTGGCGAAATGACCGAAAAACCAACCCCACAAGACGTCGACGCATTCTTGGACCGCACGGTGGTTGGCGACGATCCGGCATTGACGGCGGCGGTACAGGCCAGCAACGCGGCCGGGTTGCCCCCGATCGCCGTATCGATGCAGCAGGGCAAGTTCCTGTGCCTATTGGCGGGTGCGATCCGGGCGCGCCGCATCCTTGAGATCGGCACGCTGGGTGGCTTCAGCGCCATCTGGCTGGCGCGCGGCGCGGGTCCACGGGGGCGGGTGGTGACGCTCGAATACGAGCCCAAGCACGCGGAGGTGGCGCGGGCAAATCTGCAGCGGGCCGGCGTCGCCGACCGGGTGCAGGTGATCGTCGGCGCGGCGCTGGATACGTTGCCGACGCTCCGCGGCCCCTTCGACCTGATATTCATCGACGCCGACAAAGAGAACAACGCCGCTTATCTGGAGTGGGCGGTCCGGCTGGCCCGTCCCGGTTCAGTCGTTGTGGTGGACAACGTCATTCGTGACGGCCGGATCCTTCAGGAGCAGTCGGATGACGCCAGGGTTCGGGCGACGCGCCAGACCTTGGAGGTGATGGGCGAAAATCCCCGGCTGGACACGGCGGTGATCCAGACGGTCGGAGCCAAGCACTGGGACGGATTCGCCTTCGCGTTGGTGCGGTAGCGCGCGGGGGCGTCAGCGCGGGCGCAGGTCCTTGACCGCCTGCTCGGCCGAGGTAAGTTCGTTTATCCGCAACACCGTTTCACCGGCATACAGGGCCGCGCGGTCCACCCACGAATCGGGCATCCCCGCGGTCATTGCGAGCGGGGTGAAGACCGGACGGGCCGGCGACTGCAGACGCATCAACGGGCCGGCGTCGAAATAGCCGAGGACGGCCAGTGGGCGGCTGGCCGCGTTGAGGGCGGCGGGCAATAGGCCGGCCTTCCCGTCGTCGCCGCACCATCGCCGGGTGGCGGCGTTGGGCACCACGCGGTGGCGCAGCGGCCAGCTGAGACCGAACAGGTTTGTTTCGATGGTCCTGTCGGCGTGCATGATTCGTCTTTGATACTCGCGGTTCGCATTGGCCTCGTGCGTCAACAGGAACCGCGTACCGGCGACGACGCCGCTGGCACCGGCATCCAGGGCGGCGCGGGTGTCGGCGCCGGTGGCGATTCCGCCGGCGAGGAACACCGGACGCTTCGCGGCCGCCGCCAGGGCGTGGGGCAGGAAGTCCAGGGCCGGCATGGTTCCGACGAGGTGGCCGCCGGCCTCACGTCCCTGAGCGATCAGACCGTCAGCGCCCCAAGCGACGGCGGCGCGCGCCTGCGCGACGGTACCCGCCATCACAAACACGAAGCTTCCCGCTTCCCGAAGGTGCTCGACAAGCCTCCGCTTTTCGCCGAACGCCAGCACGACGACGTCCACGCGGGCGTCGACGCAGACCGCGACGTGGGCGCGACGAACGAAGGGCATCAACAGGTTTACCGCGACGGCTCGGCCCGGAGCCTGTTCGCGCACCAGATCGATCGCCGTTCGCAGCCGGCGCGGCGTGGTGATCCCGATCGTTCCGAGACCACCGGCTTTAGCGACCGCGCCCGCCAGCGCCGCGCCCGCCAGACCGCCGCCCATTCCCGCTTGTGCCACCGGAACGTCGAGCCGCAGGCGGTCCCTGATGTCCATGCCTAATGACGCTACGCGGCCATTGAATTCGGCCCGTTCGTGGTGCTGTCGGCGGCCCGATTCTCGTTGGTGGCGCGCAGCGATCGAGCGTAATCTTGACGTCAGATGGATGGGTTGCAGCCGGCTCAAAAGGCTTGCTGCATAACAGAAAGGTCACAAAATGAGTACAGTCCATTCATCAATCGATCACCACCCGGACTTGTTGGCTCTGCGCGCGAATTACGAGCGCGTCGCCGAGTCGATGAGTGCGCACGTCACGTTCGGCCTGGCCTTGCTGACCGGCCTGTATGTTGCTGCGTCATCGTGGATCGTCGGGTTCACCGCCACGACATCCCTTGCCTGGTGCAACTTCATCGTCGGAGTGGCAGTCGCCTTCATGGCGTACGGATTCGCGACGACGCTGGACCGCGCGCACGGCATGGCCTGGACGCTGCCAGTGCTCGGCGTGTGGGTCGTCGTCTCGCCGTGGATTCTGCCCGGCTTCACGCCGACCGCCGGCATGATCTGGTCGAACGTCGTCGCGGGTGCGTTGCTGACGTTCCTGGGCCTGAACGCCACCTACTTCGGCACGCGCACGCGGGAGGCGGGCACCCACGCATAGTTCGGAGTCGTTAGGCCACAAGGCAATACGGCGCTAGCCGCAGACCGCGCCGATCGCGGCCGAGCGGACCAGCTTGACGTACTTGGCCAGTACGCCGGTTTTGTAGCGCGGCGAGGGAGGGGTGAAATCTATTCGCCGAGAATCGAATTCGGCGGGGTCGGCGAGCACGTCGAGAACGTGGCCGGCGACGTCGAGGCGGACCCGGTCGCCGTCGCGCAGCAATGCGATCGGCCCGCCGTCGACCGCCTCCGGCGCGATGTGTCCCACGCACAGGCCGGTCGTTCCGCCGGAGAACCGGCCATCGGTGAGCAGCAGAACGTCCTTGCCGAGGCCGGCGCCCTTGATCGCGCCGGTGATGGCCAGCATTTCGCGCATCCCGGGGCCGCCCTTGGGACCTTCGTAGCGGATCACAACCACGTCGCCCTTCGTGATGGTCCCGTCCTCCAGAGCGTCCAGAGCGGCTCGCTCGCCGTCGAAAACCCTTGCGGTGCCTTCGAACACGTCGGAGTCGAAACCCGCCGTCTTGACCACCGCGCCCTCGGGCGCCAGCGATCCGCGCAGGATGGTGATCCCGCCCGTCGGGTGGATCGGGTTGTCCAGCGCTCGCAGCACCTTGCCGTCCGGGTCGGGCGGGGCGATCGCGGCCAGATTCTCGGCCATGGTCTCGCCCGTCACCGTCAGGCAATCACCGTGCAGCAGGCCCGCATCCAGCAGTGCTTTCATCACCACCGGCACGCCGCCGATGTGGTCGACGTCGAACATCACGTGGCGGCCGAACGGCTTGACGTCGGCCAGGTGCGGCACCCGCGACCCGATCCGGCTGAAGTCCTCGAGTGAGAGTTTGACGTCGGCCTCGTGAGCGATGGCCAACAGGTGCAGCACCGCGTTGGTCGAGCCGCCGAACGCCATCACCACCGCGATGGCGTTTTCGAAGGCCTCTTTGGTGAGGATGTCGCGGGCGGTGATGCCGCGGCGCAGCAGTTCGATGACGGCCTGGCCGCTGCGCCGCGCGAACCCGTCGCGACGGCGGTCGGTTGCCGGCGGCGCCGCGCTGCCCGGCAACGACATACCCAGCGCCTCGGCGGCGCAGGCCATCGTGTTGGCGGTGTACATGCCGCCGCACGCCCCCTCGCCGGGGCAGATCGCCCGCTCGATGGCGTCGACATCCTCGCGCGGCATCAGCCCGCGGGCGCACGCGCCCACCGCTTCGAACGCGTCGATGATCGTGACTTCGCGCTCGGTGCCGTCGGACAGCTTGGCTCGCCCGGGCAATATCGAGCCTGCGTAGAGGAACACCGCCGCCAGGTCCAGCCGTGCGGCGGCCATCAGCATTCCGGGCAACGATTTGTCGCATCCCGCCAACAGCACCGAGCCGTCGAGCCGCTCGGCCTGCATCACGGTTTCGACGCTATCGGCGATCAGCTCCCGTGATGGCAGCGAGAAGTGCATCCCCTCGTGACCCATCGAGATGCCGTCGGAAACCGAGATCGTCCCGAACTCGAGCGGGTAGCCGCCGGCCGAGAAAACACCTTCCTTGACCGCCTTGGCGAGTCGGTCCAGCGAGAGGTTGCACGGCGTGATCTCGTTCCACGACGACGCGACCCCGATTTGTGGCTTGGCGAAGTCTTCGTCTTCCATGCCTACCGCGCGCAACATGCCACGGGCGGCAGCCCGCTCCAGGCCGTCGGTGACGTCACGACTACGCGGTTTGATGTCGGCGGCCGGCGCCGAATCGGGGGTTGTGGCCTGCCCAAAGTTCATTGCTCAAGTATGCCGGTCCGATCGCCGCAAATGCGGGGCCTATACCCCTTCGGGGTATGGGGTAGACTTCCGCTACCGGAATCGCGGGGAGGTTTTGCAGTGGACATGACGACTGCACACGGATATTCGCAGCAGAAGGACAATTACGCCAAGCGGCTGCGCCGCATCGAGGGCCAGGTGCGCGGAATCGCCCGCATGATCGATGAAGACAAATATTGCATCGACGTCCTCACCCAGATCAGCGCGGCGAACAGCGCCTTGCGTTCTGTGGCGTTGAATTTGCTCGACGAGCACCTCAGCCACTGCGTCACCCGCGCCGTGGCCGAGGGCGGCAACGACGCCGACGAGAAGCTGGCCGAAGCCTCCGCCCATCGCCCGCCTGGTTCGTTCCTGACCCCGAGGGCGTGTTGAAACGCAAAATTTTGGTGAACCCGTTGCCGCAGTGCGTACGGTAGGGGCAGCGTAAACGGGGGAAGCAGCATTGCTCCGCCGATTGCGCGCCCTGAGCGACCACTGCCCATGACTGCCGAAACCGCCACCACTGCCGCGCGAACGTGGACGCCACGGATCGCAGCGCAGCTAACGGTGCTGGCGGCGGCGGCCTTCATCTATGTCACCGCCGAGATTCTGCCCGTGGGCGCGTTGCCGGCGATCGCACGAGACCTGCAGGTCAGCTTGCTCGCGGTGGGAACCCTGCTGACCTGGTATGCGCTGGTGGCGGCCCTGACGACCGTTCCCCTGGTGCGCTGGACCGCGCACTGGCCACGACGGCGCGCCTTGGTGTTCAGCCTGGTCTGCCTGACCGTCTCCCAGCTCATCTCGGCGCTGGCGCCCAGCTTCGCGGTGCTGGTCGTGGGGAGGGTGCTCTGCGCGGTCACCCACGGCCTGCTGTGGTCGGTGATCGCCCCGATCGCCACCCGGCTGGTGCCGCCAAGCCACGCCGGACGCGCCACGATGTCGATCTACGTCGGGACCAGCCTGGCCCTGGTCGTCGGCAGCCCCCTGACGGCCGCGATGAGCCTGATGTGGGGCTGGCGGCTGGCCGCGGTCTGCATCACCGTCGCCGCGGCAGTCGTCACCGTGGCCGCCCGGCTCTTGCTGCCCGAGTTGGTGCTCAGCGCCGAGCAGCTCGAATGTGTGGGCCGGCGGGCCCGTCACCACCGCAACCGCGCGCTGATCGTGGTCAGCCTGATCACCATGGTCGGCGTCACCGGCCATTGTGTGTCGTACACCTACATCGTGGTGATCATCCGCGAAGTCGTCGGCGTGCGCGGAACGAGCCTGGCGTGGGTGCTGGCCGCCTACGGCGCCGCCGGGGTGCTCGCGGTGGGCCTGGTGGCGCGGCCGCTGGACCGCCGGCCCCGGGGCGCCATCATCTTCTGTATGGCCGGGCTGACGGCCGCGTTCGTGGTGCTGACCGCTCTGGCCTTCGGCGGGCACCGCACCGCGACGACCCTGCTGGTCGGGATCGGCGCCATCGTGCTGTGGGGCGCCCTCGCCACGGCCGTCTCACCGATGCTGCAGTCCGCCGCGATGCGCAACGGGGCCGACGATCCCGACGGGGCCTCGGGCCTTTACGTGACGGCGTTCCAGGTGGGCATCATGGCGGGCTCGCTGGGAGGCGGGCTGCTGTATGAGCGCAGTGTGGCGCTGATGCTGACCGCCTCGGCGGCCCTGATGGGCGTCGCATTGGCCGGTATGGCGGCTAACCGGCACATGCTGGACGTTGCCGCAACAAGCTCACGCGATTCATAGTTCCGCAGCTCAGCACCATGAATTGCCTCGCTAGCCGGTCGCCGATTAGGTAGCGGGCCTGGGCGCTGTGCCACACTATCTCGGAGATAGTGACTGGAGGGATGCATATGTCGGGCTGGACGAGGGCACGCCTCTTCGCCGCTTTGAAGGCAGCCGGAGTGGCTTCGGTAATGGGCTGGGTGCTGGTGCTGAGCGCGGGTCCCGCGCTGGCCGACCCGGACCCGGCACCCGGCGATCCAGGGGTTGTCGCGCCCCCCGGTGACGCGCCGGCACCGCCGCCATTGGCGGCGCCACCGCCACCGCCGCTCTTCCCGCCGCCGCCCGCCCCGGGGTCGCCGCCTGCCCCCGACCCGCTGGCGGTACCGGCTTACACGGGTCCCGCCGACGGGCAGAACCCGACGCCGTTCACCGGGACGGCGCCCTTCGGGCCGCCGACGTTCGTCCCGAAGAACGGCTCGACGGTGGGCGTGGCCCAGCCGATCATCATCAACTTCCCGGGTCGGGTTGACGACGCGGGTGCCGCCGAGGGCGCCGTCCACGTCTCGTCGGTCCCGGCGGTCCCGGGCAAGTTCTACTGGATGACCCCGACCCAGCTCCGTTGGCGCCCGTTGAGCTTCTGGCCCGCGCACACCGCGGTGACCGTCGATGCGGGCGGTACCGTGTCCAGCTTCCGAACCGGTGACACGCTGGTGGCCACGGCCGACGACGCCACGCATCAATTGACGGTCACCCGCAACGGCACCGTGGAGAAAACCATCCCGATGTCGATGGGCATGACGTCGGGTCATCACCAAACCCCCAATGGCACCTACTACGTGCAAGACAAGATGCCCTCGGTGGTGATGGACTCCTCGACCTATGGTGTCCCGGTCAACTCGACGTACGGCTACAAGGTGACGGTCGAGCTGGCCGTCCGGTTCGACAACGTCGGCGACTTCGTGCACAGCGCCCCGTGGTCGGTGGACGACCAGGGCAAGCGCGACGTCAGCCACGGCTGCATCAACATCAGCCCCAGCAACGCGAGGTGGTTCTTCGACAACTTCGGAGCCGGCGATCCCATCATCGTGAAGAACTCCAGCGGCGGCGCCTACCCCAAGAACGACGGCTCAAGCGACTGGATGAGCTAGCACCCGGCTCGCCGAGAAGACGCAGAATCGCCCATTTCAGCAGGAAATAGGGCGATTCTGCGTCTTTTCGCGGTGGGCTTTCGTATGCCCGCCGATTATGTATAGCATCATACATATGCGTAACCCACGCGAGCGGATGGTCGTCTCCGCCGCGCTGTTGATCCGGGAGCGTGGCGCCCATGCCACCGCGATCTCGGACGTTCTCGAGCACAGCGGCGCACCGCGCGGCTCGGCCTATCACTACTTCCCGGGCGGGCGAACGCAACTGCTCTGCGAGGCGGTCGACTTCGCCGGCGAGCATGTCGGCGCCATCATCGCCGAGGCCGGAGGAGGCCTCGAACTGCTGGACACATTGATCGACAAGTACCGGCGTCAGCTACTCGACAGCGATTTCCGCGCGGGCTGCCCGATCGTCGCCGTTTCCGTCGAAGCCGGCGACGAGCAGGACCGCGAGCGGATGGTCCCGGTGATCGAGCGCGCGGCGGCCGTGTTCGAGCGCTGGAACGAGCTGATCGCGCAGCGCTTGGTCGCCGACGGCGTCCCGCACGACCAAGCGGGTGAGTGGGCGGTGTTCGCGACCTCGGCGATCGAGGGCGCAATCCTGTTGGCGCGGGTGCGCCGTGACCTGACGCCCTTGGATCTCGTTCACCGCCAGCTGCGTAACTCGCTGCTGGCCGCTATGCGGAGAAAGGAACTCCCCGATGCCCAGTGAATGGAAGCCCACCGCGTGCATCCTCTGCGAATGCAACTGCGGCATCGTCGTGCAGGTGGAAGATCGCCGATTGGCCCGCATCCGGGGCGACAAGGAGCATCCGGGATCGCAGGGATACACCTGCAACAAGGCGCTGCGGCTGGATCATTACCAGAACAACCGCGCTCGCCTGACCTCTCCGATGCGCCGCCGCGCCGACGGGACCTTTGAGGAGATCGACTGGGACACCGCGATTGTCGAGATCGCCGAGGGGTTCAAGCGCATTCGCGACACCTATGGCGGGGACAAGATCTTCTACTACGGTGGCGGCGGGCAGGGCAACCATCTGGGCGGGGCCTACGGCGGGGCGTTCCTGAAGGCGCTGGGGTCGCGCTACCGGTCGAATGCGCTGGCGCAGGAGAAAACCGGCGAAGCGTGGGTCGACGCGCAGCTGTACGGCGGGCACACGCGTGGGGAGTTCGAGCACGCCGAGGTGTCGGTGTTCATCGGGAAGAACCCGTGGATGTCGCAAAGCTTTCCCCGAGCGCGGGTGGTGCTCAACGAGATTGCCAAAGACCCCACCCGATCGATGATCGTCATCGATCCCGTGCTCACCGACACCGCCAAGATGTCCGACTTCCACCTGCGGGTGCGACCGGGCACCGACGCGTGGTGTCTGGCAGCCCTGGCAGCCTTCCTTGTCCAGGAAAACCTCTGCAACGAAGCGTTTCTTGCGGAGCACGTACACGGCGCCGACACCGTGCGCGACGTGCTGCGCGAAGTCCCGATCGGTGAGTACGCCCAGCGCTGCGGGGTGGACGAAGAGCTGATACGGGCCGCCGCACGGCGCATCGGCACCGCGGCCAGCGTTGCGGTGTTCGAAGACCTCGGCATTCAGCAGGGACCCAACAGCACGTTGTGCTCCTATCTGAACAAGCTGCTGTGGATCCTCACCGGCAACTTCGCGAAAAAGGGTGGCCAGCACCTGCATTCGTCGTTAGCACCGCTGTTCAGCACGGTCTCCGGTCGCACGCCGGTCACCGGCGCCCCCATCATCGCCGGGTTGATCCCCGCCAATGCCGTGCCCGAGGAGATCCTGACCGACCACCCGGACCGGTTCCGGGCCATGATCGTCGAAAGCGGAAATCCCGCGCACTCGCTGGCCGATTCGACCGCTTGCCGGGAGGCATTCCGGGCGCTGGAGCTGATGGTGGTCGTCGACGTCGCGATGACCGAGACCGCGAGGCTCGCCCACTACGTGCTCCCGGCGGCCTCCCAGTTCGAGAAGCCGGAAGCCACGTTCTTCAATTTCGAGTTCCCGCACAACGGTTTTCAGCTGCGCCGGCCGCTGCTCGAACCGCTACCCGGAACTCTGCCCGAACCCGAGATCTGGGCTCGGTTGGTGCGGGCGCTCGGCGTGGTCGACGAGGCCGACCTGAGGCCGCTGCGTGAGGCGGCGCAGCGGGGGCGCCAGGCGTACACCGAGGTGTTCCCCGGGGCGGTGGCGGGCAACCCGACCCTGGCGAAGTTGCTCCCCTATGTGCTCTACGAAACCCTCGGACCGACTCTGCCCGACGGTTTGGCCGGGGCGGCCGCGCTGTGGGGGCTCGCTCAAAAGACGGCGATGGCCTATCCCGAGGCGGTGCGGCGCGCCGGCCACGCCGACGGCAACGCGCTCTTCGACGCCATCCTGGACAGCCCTTCGGGTATCACGTTCACCGCGCACAACTACGAGGACGACTTCGCGCTGATCACTCACAACGATCACAGGATCGCCCTCGAAATCCCCGAAATGCTGGACGACCTCAGGGCATTGACCGATGCACCACCACGCCTGACCACGTCGGAGTTTCCGATCGTGCTGTCGGTGGGCGAGCGGCGCGCCTACACCGCCAACGACATCTTCCGCGACCCGTCCTGGCGCAAACGCGATGCCGACGGGGCGCTGCGCGTCAGCGTCGAAGACGCCCAGGCCCTC
>Ga0182037_10000134_pt1 | contig 31816 bp, 26 predicted proteins | sample sta12Cox44000082_FD_125974 | JGI IMG/M metagenome (GOLD analysis project Ga0182037, IMG submission 125974) | Lab enrichment of tropical soil microbial communities from Luquillo Experimental Forest, Puerto Rico - statoxic.12C.oxic.44.000.082 | ecosystem: Environmental > Terrestrial > Soil >... | reverse complement strand
GATCGCCCGCAGGCAGAGCCGCTTCCGCCTCGATGGCGACAGATTGCAGGAATGGGCGGCGCCGCTGTTCCGAGGCCAGTCCGACGGTGCGCGACGAATTCATCGCGCGGCCTGCTGGTTGAGCGATATTGCCTGGAGCGAGCACCCCGACTACCGCGCCGAACACGCCTTCACCCGGAGTCTGCGGATGCCGTTTGCCGGGATTCGTCATGCGGATCGCGTATTCGTCGCTTCGGTGCTGCATACCCGCTATGGCGGCGCACCGGATGACGCGGTCAGGGAGCCAACCCGCCGGCTACTTGATGAACTAGCCGACGGAGAGGTGCGCACTCTCGGTCTGGCACTTCGCCTCGCCTACACGCTGTGTGGTGGTGCGGTTGATCTCTTATCCGAGGTGCGGCTCGGCCGTGAAGGTAATAGCTTGATCCTCGAGATTCCGTCCGAGTGTAGTCTGTTTCTCGGCGAAACGGTGCAGCGCCGCCTCGACACCCTCGCCCGATCGCTCAGCGCGACCCCCGTGGTACGCCGGCGCGACAGCAGACAACGGGCTCAGAGTTAGCCTCGCCCGTATTGCGCTACCCTTCCGTGCCTGGAGGGGCGCTTTTGACGACCGAGATCGGAGACATAGAATTGTCAAGTTCGCATCCTATGATGCGCTGATTTCGCGTCGTGAGGCGATCTCGGTAATGGACTATATTACAATCAAAAAGGGAATTGACCTGTTTTTAACCTGCAGATGCAGGCGCGCCGCCAAGATAACATAACTAAAAATTGTAAGATCGGTGCGGGCACACAAGCGAGAAAGGAGCCTATAACGGCTCGCCGCGGACTAGGCGGGGCAGATCGCCGACTAGTCCCATCGCGTGGCGCATCAGGAAGCGCGTGAGGGGTGGCAGGCGGTGAACCGCGGCAAAGCCGAGATCGCGGGCAAGCTGCACTGGGGCGATCGAATTCGAGAACAGACGGTTGAGCCCGTCGGTAATGGTGGCGAGTAGCAGAGTATCGAAGCGACGCCATCTCTGATAGCGACCGAGCACCGTGTCGGCGCCGATGTCGAGGCCGAGCCGCCGCGTGTCGACCACCAGTTCGGCAAGCGCGGCAACGTCACGCATGCCGAGATTAAGGCCTTGGCCGGCAATCGGATGGATCACATGCGCCGCCTCGCCGACGAGCGCCATCCGCCGCGCCACGTAGCGCTCCGCAAGCATCAGCTCGAGAGGGTACGTCCAGCGTGGTCCGACCGGCTTTACCGCTCCGAGAAAGTCGCCAAAACGCGCTGCAAGCTCCCCCCCGAATTCTTTATAGGGAAGCGCGATCAGCCGTGCGGCGAGCTCTCCCCGTTCGGTCCAAACAATCGAGGAACGATCGTCGGTCATCGGCAATATTGCGAATGGCCCCGCGGGCAGGAAGTGCTCTACCGCGATACCGCCATGGGGGTACTCGTGCTGAATCATGGTCACGATTGCCGTCTGCTGATAGCGCCACTTGACGACGGGAATACCCGCTGCGCGCCGCAACCGCGACTTCCTTCCGTCGGCTGCAACCAAGAGTCGAGACCTAACCCGGTGCCCATCGCTCAGAGTAACGACCGCAGCGAAAGTCGAGGTGTCGGCCGAACCGACTGCGAAGCGAGCGAGGAACGACAGGGTCCGAAGGGATCGGGCACGTTCGATCAAGACACGGCGGAGCACCCGGTTTTCGACGACATAGCCGAGCGGCACACCGGTCTCGAGCTGGCGATGGTCGTAGTGGAGAAACAGCGATGATTCATCGTCAGCGACTCGGATTTCGCTGATCGGCTCGGCCCACGGGCCGATCTGCGGCCACAGGCCGAGAGCTACCAAAACCCGGTGCGATCCATAGGCAACCGCCGAACACCGGCCATCGAAACCCTCGTCGAGGACCGCTGCGGGATCCACCGGATCTACGATCGCGACCTCGAGCCCGGCCCCAGCGCAGGCGATCCCGAGCAGCAACCCGATCAGACCGCCGCCAGCGATCAACACCTCGACGTCCTCTTTCACCGCAAAAGGATGCAGTGCAGGCGGCAAGCTGTCGAGATCTTGTTCGGGTCAGCCGCCTTCGCGAAAGTCATTAATCACATAATCTTGGTACCATTTGTGCTATCAAAGGTTGGACAGGCACGGAAAAGACAGGCACTTGAGGAGGCAGCATGGCCCAATCGATAGCATATTCGGCGCGCGGGACTGCGCGACGTATGCGCGGATGGGCGGACGCACTGGCGACGCTGAAGCGCCGCTTGCTCGAGTCGCTCGGTTTCGCGCTGTTGCTCGCATGCTTTTTGCTGGTGCTGGCATTGCTGACCTATGACCCGCGGGATCCGTCGTTGAACACAGCAATCGATGCGGCACCACATAACTTTCTCGGTTATAGCGGGGCTGTTCTTGCGGATCTCCTGCGACAGAGTTTTGGCCTTGCTGCTTTTTTGATCCCGCTGGTGCTGGTAGGCTGGTGCTTTCGTCTGCTGCTAAATCGCCCGCTCGTATCGCTCTTGCTAAAAGTGGCGCTGCTTCCGGTTGTTCTCGTGTTGGGAGCATTCGCGCTGTCGGTTCTTGATCTGGGTACCCTCTCGACGGAGGCGAAACTCGGCGGCGCGATCGGATGGAGTCTGCAAGGTCTGCTGGTGCGTGTTTCCTTAAGCTCCGCAGCGTTGCCAATCTCGGTGGCGGCGGCCGGCATCGTCGGCCCGCTGTTGCTATTTATCATGGGGCTCTCTTTACGGGACTGGTGCGACATCGGTGAAGGAGCAGGCCGCAATATGTCTCGCATCGGCGCTTTTTCCGGTCGCGGTACGATCGCCGCAGTGGGGGTCGCCGATCGACTGTTCCGCTATTGGCGGGATGGACGCCGCCCCCAGACAAATCCGAGCGTCTCCGGCCGGTCTGGGTCAGTTCAGCCAGCTGTTATGGCCGTCCGGCCGGAGCGGAGCGAGCCACGCCTCGATCATAGCCCATTGGGTACTGCTGGCGCGGGGCGCGACCGCGGCGGGCTCATCCGCTTCATCGCGCCCAGAGCAAAGCCGCTCGCATCCGGAAAGCGTGCCGATCAGGCGCTCCAGCCGACACTCGATCTCGTACCAAGCGAGCAACCGTCGCTGCCCTCCCTCGAACTTTTGGCAAGACCGCAGGTAATCAAGACCGAGGAGATCGACGAGGAAGCGCTGGGAAAAAACGCTCGCCTTCTCGAGACGGTGCTCGAGGATTTCGGCGTCCGCGGTCAAATCGTACAAGTTCGTCCTGGCCCCGTTGTGACACTTTACGAACTCGAGCCAGCTCCGGGGATCAAGGCATCGAGGATCATTGGACTCGCCGACGACATCGCGCGCTCGATGAGCGCTATCTCGGTGCGCGTTGCTGTTGTGCCCGGACGCAACGTGATCGGCATCGAGTTGCCGAATCGCAGAGCCGAGACTGTCTTTCTACGCGAACTTCTTGCCTCCCCAATCTATGACAAGCATCCTGGACGTCTCGCTTTGATATTGGGAAAGGATATTTCCGGCGAGCCAGTCCTCGCTGACTTGGCGAAGATGCCGCATTTGTTGATCGCGGGCACCACAGGGTCAGGAAAGTCAGTCGGCATCAACACGATGATCTTGTCCATCCTGTACCGGATGCCACCCAACCGTTGCAAGTTCATCATGGTCGATCCGAAGATGCTCGAACTTTCAGTCTATGATGGGATCCCGCATCTCCTTGCCCCGGTGGTCACCGATCCTCGCAAAGCCGTTATGGCGCTCAAATGGACGGTGCGAGAGATGGAAAACCGCTATCGCAAGATGTCAAAGCTTGGGGTGCGTAACATCGAGGGCTTTAACGGCCGGCTCACTGAAGCGCAGCGTAAGGGCGAGAGCCTAATTAGCAAAGTGCAAACGGGCTTCGATCCTGAAACTGGTCAGCCGATCTTTGAGTCACAGCCCTTCGACACTAGCGAGCTGCCGCTGATCGTCGTCGTTGTGGACGAGATGGCGGATCTGATGCTGGTCGCTGGCAAGGAGATCGAAGCCGCGATCCAACGGCTAGCGCAAATGGCGCGCGCTGCCGGTATCCACATTATCATGGCCACTCAGCGCCCGTCGGTCGACGTTATCACGGGCACCATCAAAGCGAATTTTCCCACCAGAATCAGCTTTCAGGTGACATCAAAGATCGACAGCCGCACGATTCTCGGAGAAGGAGGTGCCGAGCAGCTCTTGGGCCGCGGCGACATGCTCTACATGGTGGGGGGTGGGCGCATCACGCGCGTCCACGGCCCATTTATCTCGGACGAGGAGGTCGAGCGTATCGTGTCGTTTCTCAAGACGCGCGGAGAGCCCGATTACATCGACGAAATCACCGAGGATGATGGCGGCCCGCTCGAACTGCAGGGAGACGAGGACGACCGTGGTGTTGGCGACGTGCTCTATGAACAAGCTGTTGCTGTAGTATGCCGAGAGCGCAAAGCCTCGACCAGCTTCGTGCAGCGCCAACTGCAAATAGGGTACAATCGCGCGGCCCGTATTATCGAGCGGATGGAAGCTGAGGGAATCGTCAGCACTGCTAATCACGTAGGGAAACGCGAGGTCTTGGCTCGTGGCCGCGATTGATCACACTCGACCGTGGGGTTTGGTCTCCTTATGACGGAGGTTGCGCAATTCCAATGAAACGTAACTGGTCGAAATCGTGAATAGTCTCCTTAGCCGGGACAGAAGGTCGACTTTAGTACCGCGATGTTGTCTTAGACGTCGTGTTCTTGTTGCGTGTCTGTTGTCGGTGCTGCCCATACTGCAGACCGCCCTCACAAACGCAGCCGTTCCGCCGCCGCCAGCGACGCTGACCCCAATGGACATGGACGACTTGCGGCGTATCACCGCCTATCTGAATGGCATACATTCGATGACCGCCCGGTTCCGACAAGCCTCTTCTAGCGGCGGTACAGCTACTGGAAGCTTATGGATGGCTCGACCCGGCCGGATGCGGTTCGAATACGATCCACCTTCGCCGATCCTGCTGATCGCCGATCGGTTCTATGTATATTATGTCGATAAACAGCTCGCCGAGATGTCAAAGGTCGGGTTGAAATCGACGCCGGCCTGGTTTCTGTTGCGCGACCCGATTACTTTTGACGATCTTGTCATTAACCGTTTCGAACGAGGCACGAATTCATTGGCAATTACTGTCACAGAGCCGACAGAGCGGAAGAGCGGCAGTCTGACTATGGTCTTTACGAGTCAGCCGCTAGCGTTGCGTCAGTGGACGATCGTTGATCAACAGCGGAAGACAACGACGGTCTCGATCTTTGACTCACAGTTTGGGGTGGCACTAGACCCAGAGTTGTTCGTGTATCACGACCCGTTTGCCTCCGGCCGCCGACAATATCAACCCTGAGCTGTGTGGATGCCTTTCGATAATATGCCGGTCGTCGGCGTCCCCACGTGTCTTCGTGCCGTGAAAGAGGGAGTTTTCCACGGGGTCCGCGTGCACTGATCGATGCAGCGGGATGCTTGCCGCTATTGATCCCGGCAATCGGGTCGAGGGTCTACGTCTGCGTGCTGCTAGACCGCCTCGACGGATTGTTGCTGACCGGCAGCGGCAGCCCGTCGAATGTCCATCCCAGCCACTATGGCGCCGAGCCGAGCCACCCTGAAATCCTGCACGATCTGGAGCGCGACGCGACCACCCTGCCGCTAATTCGCGAAGCAATCCGGCGCGACCTACCGATCTTGGCGATTTGTCGCGGCGTCCAGGAGCTGAACGTCGCGCTTGGCGGTACTTTACACCAAAGGGTTCACGAGATTCCCGGCCGATTCAATCATCGCTCGCGTAGGGATTCTCCGGACGGCCCGGATGGTCCAGCCCACAGCGTTAACTTGACCGCGGCGCGGGCGGACTCCTGACGTCTCTTGCTGGTGCCACCGAGGTGATGGTCAACTCGCTGCACACCCAAGGTATCGATTGTCCCGCCCCAAGACTTCGCGTCGAGGCAGTAGCCCCCGACGGACAGATCGAAACCGTGAGCTTACCGGAAGCGCGATTCGTTGTAGGAGTGCAATGGCACCCCGAGTACAAGGCCCTGGGTAACCCGTTCTCGAGCGCTTTATTCTCTGCCTTTGCGGAGGCATGTGGTCCGGCCACCGCGGGATCCTGTCTATTTTTAGATCGGCACGAGGGAATCAGAGCTAGTTCCCGAGCGTAGCATGCATTTTTGCTACTTCCGGCATGCAGAAATCGCCGCTTTGTTTCCCAACGTACCACCCCCACTTATCATCCCCAGAAGCGGAGAGGAACACCAAGCTCTCCTACGAACGGGCCCTTCTCCCCTGTGGGCTCGGTTCCCCAAACGCTTCTGACATGCAGGCGCCCGGTCTCCCCCCCGACCGGGCGCCGATGTTTTGCCCGCAGGTCGCGGCGCGCCAGTTGCCTTAGCCGCCGTCCCATGGTTCATCTATCTCCGTCGAACACGTTGGATCAGCGATGGCATTGCGCCTCATCACTTGGAACATCAACTCGGTCCGACTAAGGATCGCCAATGTTCGCCGGCTGGTCATGGAATGGGCCCCAGAAATCTTGTGTCTGCAGGAGACCAAGACGCCGGACGATCTCTTCCCTCGCGAAGTATTCGAGACGCTTGGCTACCGCCAGATGCTAGTCCACGGAATGAAAGGCTACAACGGTGTCGCCATTCTTTCGCGGATCCCATTCCGATCCCCTCAGACCCGCGCCTGGTGCGCCCGTACCGATTGCCGCCATGCTATGGTCGAGCTGCCCGGCGGGATTGAGCTTCATAACATCTACGTGCCGGCCGGTGGCGACCTGCCGGACCCGAAGAGCAACCCGAAATTCGCCCATAAGCTAAGGTTCCTCGACGAGGTGACGGTATGGTTCGCGGCGGAACGGCAGAATGGCCGGCCGATGATCGCGACGGGCGATCTAAACATTGCCCCGCTGGAGACCGACGTCTGGTCGCACAAACAGCTCCTGACAGTCGTCAGCCACACTCCGGTTGAGGTCGAACGCCTCGGGCTCCTGCAGCGAGCGGGCGGGTTCGTCGACGCGGTCAGGCATTTCGTGCCACAGAACGAGCGCCTTTACACTTGGTGGAGTTATCGCGCGCGCGACTGGGCGGCGTCGAACCGCGGTCGCCGGCTCGATCACATCTGGGTAACCCAGGCGCTTGTCGGCGCGCTCTCTGAGGCTCGCGTTTACCGAGATAGCCGGGGTTGGGATAAGGCCTCCGACCATGTCCCAGTTATGCTAACGATTGGCAACTGACATATCGGTAGAGGTTGTAACGGCCCGGAGCGACGCTAGCGGGCAGCGGCAGGCGGGTCAGTCCATCACAGACGACGGCCGGCTCGCTGACCAGAATCCCGCCGGGACGCAGCAGCGGCGTGATCAGTGGCGCAAGGTCCGCGGCGAGTGCCCAGCTCGCCGCGCCGTCTCCAGTCGCAGGGTCGAGATGGGCGAGTGCTACCCGTCTTTCGAGGAGTTCACGGGCAGTCAGCAGAGTGTCGCGCATGTCGCCAAGGAGGAGGAACTCGTCGGGCGGGATGCAATTCGGATGTGCCGCGACGCGGCGATCGCAGACGTATATTTTCCGATCCGGAACGAGTTGGCGCAGATGGTCGTAGGTCCGGCCGTTGCCGAGCCCAAGCTCGAGCACGTCCCCGTCCAATTGCCGAACGAGGTCGGCCGCTAGATCGAGGCAGGCGCGTTGCGCCTCCAGCCGCCGTATAAAACTGTCGAGGCGGCTCACAACCGATCAGGCGGCGATGCCGGCTTGATCGCGCAATCGCTTGACTTCGGCAAGCGCTTCGCTCAGCTGATGGTTCGTCGCATCGAGCCGCTGTGCCAATTCCCGCATGATCGAGACCGCCATGTTCGGGAATTCGCGCACCATGCGCATAAACGGCTCCTTGGAGATGCGCAAAACGATGACTCGGTCTTTGGCACGGACCGTCGCGTTGCGCGGCACGTCGCCCAATATCCCCATCTCCCCGACGGTCTCGTTGGCGCCGACTGTCGCTACGACCACCGGTCCGCCGGGGGTTTCGAGTACCACCTCGGCGTGGCCGTCGATGACCAGATAGGCAGCGTCAGCCGGATCGCCTTGCCGCATCAACGGCTTCCCAGGGTCGAAGCCAACCCGCTCGCTCATAAAGGCTAGCAGCTTCAGTTTGGCAGGCTCAATTTCGGCGAAGATCGGCACTCGCCGGAGCAGTTCGAATTCTTCCTTCAAGCTCATCGGATCCCTCCCACCATTCGTATTCTCTCTCTGCCCTTGAGCTCTATTCGGCTGCGATGAGCATGGACATCAGTGACTCGTTGTTGTCGAGTTCAGACGGAGTGCCCTGTTCTTGTAACTTCCCGCTGCTGAGGACAAGGACGCGGTCGAAGTTTCGAGCGACGCTCGCCCGGTGCAGCACCCAAATGATGCCGCGGCCAGCGAACTCCTCTTTCAATCCGGCGGTTACCCGCGACTGAGCCTGGCCGTCGAGCGCCGAGGTCGCCTCGTTAAGGATCAGAAGGTCGGGACGCTTGAGCACCGCACGGGCGATCCCCGCCTTTTGTCGCTCGGCAAACGACAGGCGCGATCCGCCGGTGCCGACGTTGTAGTCGAGCCCGACATCGATGACGGTTTGGCGGAGTGATAGCGCGTCGACCACGTCGGCGAGCACCGAAGGGACACGGACCGGTGCATCGGCCTCGCCATAGGCGATCTTGCCGAACAGAATGTTGTCCTGCACCGAAGCGGCCGCGTTATAACGCTCGGCATCGAAGAACTCGATCTGCGGCCGCATGTCTGCCGGAAGATCGGCGCGAAACACCTTACGCGACTCGAGCAGGCGTTGCTGCATCGTCTCATCGAGGACATCGAGCCGGTGCCGCGCCGGGACCAGCTTAAACGGTAGCGACAACAGCTTAGCGCGATCCCCTTTGGTGAGTGCGGCCGTGCCACCCGTGCCGATGCGCCCGAGGATGGCCTTGAATTCGGGGAGATCGTCCGCGCTGATGAAGCTGAATTGCTCGAAGAACTCGTGATCGGGCGGCAGATCAGCGAACAGCTCGATCATAGTTTCGGCCACCTGCCTACCCGCGTCAACGAGGTCCTCGATAAGCCCGATTTTGGTGAGAACATGCTGTACGTAGGTGTTGTCGGCGAGCGCCTCGAAATCGAAGGTGGGACCGATGGGCGTGCCGAACAGCAAGTTTTCGGCCACTGAGGCGTTGAAGTTGAAGCGTTCGACATCGTAGGTCTCGACGAGATGGGTGATGCCGTCCTCGCGGAGCCGCTGGGCGAGTGCCTTGCGCGCTTGGAGAAGCCGGGCGGCCGCCTCGGGGTAGGTCTCCGGATCGAGCTGCCAGCGCAGCCCCAGAGTGTAAACGGCCTCCTCGAAGTCGAGACGGGCCAAGACCTCGGTAATGCGTGTCGATAGGCCCTCACTATCGGCGACCCCGGCACTTTCGTAATCGAGCCAGTCGGCATGAAGGTCTAGGTCGATGTTGCCGGACCGTTGTGCCTCGAAGATCTGGGCCGAGCGGCGTTTTGCGGCCGCTGGTTCGTATTCGGCCGGTCGGATCGGGTGGTGGCGCAGGCCGAGCAGAAGATTGTCGCGTAAGGTGCCAGCAAACAGATAGGGACTTGCGCCGACATAGCCGATCCGGCGGCCGGTCACCGCGGTCGGAAGGGTCGCGAGGTCGATGCCACCGATCGTGATCCGGCCGCTCGTCGGCCGGTTCAGGCGAGCGAGCAGCAGGGCAAGCTCGTTCTTGCCGCTGCCGCCTTGTCCGATGATCGCAACATGCGCGTCGAGCGGAACGCTAAAACTGATGACGTCGAGGACGCGACTGCCGCCGTCCTCGGCGAGCGACAAATTAGTGACCCCGACCTCGCCGGTCAGCCCTGGCATCCGTTCCGGCTCCTCGAGCTGTAGCCGCACGTCCATCATGCCGGCGGGCTGGAATTGTTCGACGATCTGCTCGTATTTGATCTTGGAATCCTGGAACAACTGATAAAAATCGAGCAGCTCCTTCCATGGCGAGGCTAGGTCCTTTTGGGCCCACAGCACCGCGGCGAGCGCGCCCACAGAAAGCTCGTCGCGGATGACCAGGTAGCCGCCAATCGAAAGGAAAAAGAAGGGCGTTAGTTGTCCCAAAAAGTTGTTGAGGAATTTGACAAAAAATTTGCGTTGAAAGACCTCGAAGCGGATGTCGTAGATTGTACCCAACAGGTGAGCAAAGCCGGTCAATTGCAGCTTGACCATGTCGTTGGCGAGGATGTCGGCAATTCCGGTCGCCGACTCTTGGACGCGGTCGGCGACCTGCCGGACGGTGCGCACCCGGCGTCTGTTCAGTTGGTTTACCTTCAGCTGGAGTTTCGGGATCACATAGCCCTGCACCGGGTAAAGCGCCACCGCAGCCAAGCCCAAAATTGGGTCCTGCATGAACATGAAAAAGATGTTCGTCAGCAGCTGCCCCCCCTGGAAGACCGGGGTATTGAGGGCCTCGCCGACGAACCCGCCCAGCGAGTCGCACTCCGCCGTGATCATCGGGATGATCTGGGCCGAGGAGTTTTTCTGAAAATAGGACAGCGGAAACAGCAACATCCGCTGATACAACTGATAGCGAAACCGCCGCAGCATCCGTTCACCGAGGCGTCCTTTGAATGTATTTATGTAATATTTGAAAGCCCCGTTTATGAAGACGAGAGCTAAGAACGCAGCGCACAGCAGCATCAGATAGGCGAGCTGGTCAAATTCGAAGCCGAGAATGTGCTGTGGAAAATGTTTGCCGCTTTTGATCGCCCCGTCCATGATCGTTTTCGGAAGCACGAGCGAGTAGTAAAGAAAGGGGAAAGAGACCAGGGTAAATAGAAGAAGCAAAATCTGCGACGCCAAGCTGTGCCGCAGGATGAAGCCATAAATCGTTGGCTCCGGCGCGCTCGGATCCCCGGCTTCCTTTTCCGGCGGCTTTTGTTGGGACGCCGAAGCCGCTTCTTTCTGCCGCCATGGGAGAAACCCGAGCCAATCCCGTGCGGGCCGAAGCGCGCTCTCGGTCGTGTTAACCAGCGCTGCCACTCCTCTCATGGCGATCGCCTTCATGAAAAGATCATTTCGCCGCGGGTTCGGGTATGCAATAGTCTCCTCGCCGGTTCGACGAGAGGGTCCGCGTGGCCGTTCGGCGTCACCATAAGCGGGTGCTCATCTACAGCCATGACAGCTTCGGGCTAGGGCATCTGCGCCGGTGCCGAGCCATCGCCCACTCGTTGGTCGATTCCGATCCCGCAGTTTCGGTGTTGATTCTATCCGGGTCGCCAATCATCGGCAGTTTCGATTTTCGCTCCCGCGTCGATTTTGTGCGAGTACCCGGTGTCATCAAGCTGCGCAACGGCGAATATGTTTCGCTAAATCTGCATATCGATATCGAAGAGACCCTGGCCATGCGCTCTTCGATCATTCGCCACACTGCGGATATTTTCGACCCCGACCTATTGATCGTCGATAAAGAGCCGTTGGGATTGCGCGGCGAGGTACGCGATACGCTCGATCTTCTGCAACGCCGCGGGACGGCCTTAATCCTGGGACTTCGTGACGTGATGGACGATCCCGAGGCGTTAGAGAGCGAGTGGGAACGGAAGCAGGCTGTCCCGGCTCTAGCGGAGTTCTACGACCAGATTTGGGTGTACGGCTTACCACAAATTTGCGACCCGCTGGGCGGCCTATCGGTGCCGAAGAGCGTGCGCGATCGCATAATCTATACTGGGTATCTTCAGCGGAGCGCAGCCCAACCTCAAGTTACACCAGAGCTTCAGGGAATTCTCGACGGTCAATTTGTGCTGGTAACACCCGGTGGCGGAGGAGATGGCGAAGGGTTGATCCATTTGGTTCTTTCAGCATATGAGTACGATCGTGCCCTCCCGCTCCCCGCCTTGCTCGTTTTTGGTCCCTTCATGCTTCCTGAGCAACGGGCGCAGTTCGCAGACCGTGCTTCACGACTACCGAACGTCCGCGCCATCACTTTCAACGCAAGGCTCGAGTGCCTAATGGCTCGCGCCGCCGGGGTAGTCGCCATGGGTGGCTACAACACGTTCTGCGAGATTCTCTCTTTTGACAAGCCAGCACTGATTATCCCGAGAACAGCGCCACGTCTGGAGCAGTTCATCAGGGCCCAGCGTGCGGCCGAACTCGGCCTTCTGACGATGCTATCCGAGCGAGAGGGCCGCGACCCAAGAGTAATGGCTGGGGCACTCCGCCGTTTGACTGGACAGGCCCCGCCTTCGACCGTCGTTATCCCCGGCTTGCTCGACGGAATGCTGAATGTTAAACGGCTAGTGCGAAAATGGCTCGATGAAGGTCGGGCCGGCTGCTTTGCGGCACGTGAGCGTCTGGAGGCGTGAGCATAGTACCGACATTATCCGGAGCGACCAATTGTGTCGCTTTTGTTCTGAAGGGCTATCCGCGACTATCTGAGACCTTTATAGCTCAAGAGATCCTGGCTCTCGAACGACGCGGGTTCGAAATCCTGATCGTCTCACTGCGCCATCCGACCGATCGCACCACGCATCCGGTCCACCGGCTGATCCGTTCCGCGCTGCTTTACCTTCCGGAGTATCTATACCAGGAGCCACGCCGTGTCTGGCGAGCATGGTTGCGTTCGCGCCGACGCTCCGGATATCGCGCGGCACAGGGTGCTTGGTTTGCCGATCTACAACGCGACCCAACAACCAACCGCATTCGTCGTTTCGGCCAAGCGCTAGTCTTGGCGGCGGAGCTGCCCGAGAACGTGAACCACCTTCACGCGCATTTCCTCCATACGCCAGCCTCGGTCGCTCGCTATGCCGCGCTGATCATGGGCCTTAGCTGGACAGTTTCGGCGCACGCCAAAGATATCTGGACGGTTCCCGCGTGGGAGAAGCGTGCCAAACTTGCGGAGGCCGATTGGGTAGTGACCTGTACGGAAGCTGGGCGGAGCCACCTCGCCAGCCTGGCACCGCGTCGCAATAAAGTAGCACTTTGTTATCATGGGCTCGACCTTGAGCGATTTCCGACGCCGCCGCCGCGATCGAGTGGGAGCAACGGCGGCGATCCTGAACATCCAGTAGTCCTGCTCTCGGTCGGGAGATTGGTTGCCAAGAAGGGCTACGAGGACCTGCTTGCGGCACTTGCGTTCCTGCCTCCGAGTCTGGAATGGCGCTTCGTCCATATCGGCGGCGGCGCACTCAAGAACATGCTTCTCTACCAGGCTGCGCGTCTCGGACTGTCCCGCAAGATCGAATGGCGCGGCGCCTTAACCCAACCGGACGTCCTCGCCAGTTATCGCCAAGCGGATCTGTTCGTACTTGCATCGAAGCTAGCCAACGATGGCGACCGCGATGGCCTGCCCAACGTCCTGATCGAGGCGCAGAGCCAGCGGCTCCCTTGTGTTGCGACAGATGTATCGGGGATACCCGAGTTGATCGAGAAGGGAGTGACGGGGTTACTGGTGCGGCCCAACGACCCGGTCGGGCTTTCTCGAGCAATCAGCGAACTAATCCGCGATCCCGCAAGGCGTGCTGCGATGGGCGCCGCTGGAGAACGTCGCGTGCACAGCAACTTCGCTATGAAATCCGGGATCGATGCGCTAGCGATGCGCTTCGGATTACTTGTGGCTAATCGGCAGGCGATCAGTTTGGAGGATGCCTCCCCGCCGCTGCATGATACCAATCGCGCTGGGGGGGATGCGGTGATGCAGGTATCTGGTTTTCCATCCCGCCGAGTTCTCGTACCTCAACAGTTAGGGAAATAGCGTCGACGGCGTGGTGCCAAGCGTATGCGCATCGCCTTCTACGCGCCGTTAAAGCCACCCGATCATCCGGTCCCGTCGGGTGATCGCCAAATCGGCCAGTTATTCCTCGCAGCTCTACGCCTCGCCGGACATGAGCCCGTTCTAGTGTCGCGGTTTCGCAGCTATGAAGGGTATGGCGATGCCTTCCGACAGGCCCGACTTGCTATACTAGGAGAGGAAATCGCCGATCGTCTTCTCTGCGGCTACCAGGGGTTTCGTGAATCTTCCCCAGAGCTTTGGTTCACATATCATGTTTATCATAAGGCGCCCGATTGGCTGGGTCCGGTGATCGCGGGTGGGCTTGGCGTCCCGTATGTTGTCGCCGAGGCTTCCCTGACGCCGTCACAGCAGTGCGGAAATTGGGCAGTTGGTCATCGCGCCGTCGAAAGCGCAATCCGACAAGCTGATGCAGTGATCGGACTGAACTCGGAAGATCGGGAGTGCATCTTGCCTTTGCTGCGGGAGCCTCGGCGTTGGGTGGCCCTAAATCCGTTTATTGATGCGTCGACCTATGGTCGAAAAGGGGAACCGGAGGGCGGGCCACCGCGACTGATAACGGTGGCGATGATGCGCAAGGGCGACAAACTTGCCTCTTACCGCCTTCTCGGTGACGCGCTGTGTCGTCTGCTCGATTTGCCTTGGTGGTTGGAAGTAATCGGCGACGGCCCAGCGCGACGCGATGTCGAGAAAGCACTCGCTCCGTTCAACGACCGGGTGGCCTGGATGGGATCGCTTGACCACGCGGCGATCGCGGAGCGACTCGCCTTGGCGGATCTCTTCGTCTGGCCCGCCTGCAACGAAGCCTTTGGTATGGCGCTGCTCGAGGCGCAGGCGAGCGGGTTGCCCGTGGTGGCCGGTGGGAGCGGTGGGGTTAGAGAAATCGTCGTACCGGAGGTTACCGGGCTTCTCGTCGCACCGGGCGACGCCCTTGTCTTCGCCGCGGCGGTCCGTAGTATGATCCTTAACAGTGGCCGACGGTCGGCCTTCGCGAAAGTGGCGCGAGAACGTGTTCTCCTAGAGCATGATCTCCCGGGCGCCGCGCGCCGATTGGGCTCGGTGATCGAGGCGCTCGGTCGGGCTTGTGTCGCGTGATGGAAATGTGCGACCGCGTTGTCGCGGGGCGTGCATATCTTCAGCAGATCACCGCAATTCTTTTCGTGGGGTTTCGTGAGCGCATCCGTATTGTTTTACGTCCAACACCTGCTCGGCATCGGGCACGTGCAACGCGCCTTCCGGCTCGCCGATGCTCTCGCCCGCGAAGGCATCAGGGTTACTCTGGTCTCGGGCGGAGCACCACCCCAAGGTGCCATTTGCGCGGAATCCTCGCTTATTGTTCAGCTTCCTCCGATCAGAGCCCGCGACGCGTCTTTTAAGGAGCTCATCGGTCCGGACGGCCAGCTGATCAACGAGAAATTGCAAGAAGCTCGTCGGGACGTGCTGCTCGCTGCCTTTAGGTTGGCGCGGCCCGATGCCGTCTTAATTGAAGCATTTCCCTTTGGGCGGCGCGCGTTCCGGTTCGAGATTGAACCGCTGATCGAAGTGGCCCGGTCGCGCTCCCCTCGACCGCTGCTATTGTGCTCACTTCGGGACATCGTGGTGGTGCCCGACGAGGCGAGACGCCTTCGTGAGATCATCGATCGGGTGCGGGCTGATTTTGACTTCGTGCTCGTTCACGGTGATCCGGCTTTCGTGCCACTAGAAGCGAGTTTCTCTGCTGCATCGGGGATATCCGATCGCCTTATCTATACGGGTTACATCGGAGACTTAAATCACGTGCATGAAGAAGACGAGACTACGGGCGCGAACGAGGTGCTAGTCTCGGTTGGCGGAGGTGCGGTCGGCACCGCCCTCCTTTCGACCGCGCTTGAGGCTAGGCGACGCGGTTGCCTCGCAGGTCTCACCTGGCGCCTCCTCGCGGGACCTAATTTGCCGGAGCAAGCGTTTGGGACACTGGCGGGCTCCTTGCCCGACCATGTAGTCCTCGAACGCTATCGCCGCGAATTCCCTCAAATGCTGCGGCGGTGTCGCGTATCAGTGAGCCAAGCCGGGTATAATACCATCCTGGACATTCTTGCCGCTGGCGCTCGAGCCGTGGTAGTGCCGTTCGCGTCCGAGCGGGAAACCGAGCAACAGTTGCGGGCTGAGCGCTTGGCTGCCTGTGGGGTCCTTGAACTGCTTCCGGAGACTCAGCTTACCCCCACGGGACTCGCTCAAGCTGTCGAACGGGCAATCAGGCGCTACCCTCTGACGATCTCGATCGACACGGGCGGGGCACGTCGTTCGGCCCGCCTAATCGCAAACATCATCCGTGACCCCACAAGTGTTACCGGGAGCACGAACGGGAATTTTGTATCGCGGTTGGCCGGCGGTATTATCGGCGCATGAGGTCTTTGCTGCGCGAAGATTTGGTGACGACAGCAGGATGGTCTGATCTGGTTGACGAGCTAGATAGATGGCTAAAGGGCGGGCGGGTTGCAAGCCTGTGGTGGCGCGATGACGATGCAGTGATGCCGAGCCCCCGGCTCGACCGCCTCATTTCTATCGCGGGCAATATCCCGATATCGCTCGCGGTGATACCGGCGACCGCGGACCCGAAGCTTGCAGCTTGGGCCGCCGACCTGTCTCGGTCGGGTCAAGTGACAAGTCTTTCGGTCCTCCAGCACGGCTGGTGCCACGCGAACTACAACGTCGGTGGTAAGAAGAGCGAATTCCCACCGGTGCGATCGTGCCGGGCTGTGCGATCTGACCTGATAACGGGTCGAGCGCGACTAACGGCATTTTTCGGAACCTGCGCGCTTCCGGTGCTAGTCCCCCCCTGGAATCGATTTCCTTCGTGTTTTCTACCGCTCCTCCCTGCTTGCGGCCTCGGTGCGATCTCACGCGTAAAGCCGCGGCGCACCCCTTGTCCAGCGCCAGGCATCACCGAGGTCAACGTGCACATCGATCTCATCGCGTGGTCAGAGGATCGCGGTTTTATAGGGGAGGAGGCGGCAATAGATGGCATCGTTAGCCACTTGAAGGCGCGTCGCTTTGGCGAAGTCGACACCCACGAGCCGACCGGAATTTTGACGCACCACCTAGTGCAGGACGAGGCGACAGGTGCGTTCCTTCGCCGGCTCGTCGCAATCACTAAAGAGCATCCTGCGACAAGCTGGCTCGATGCGGCGGAAATATTCGCGGACACGATTTGCTACAGGCGATGACCTGTTACGCTTACCCTGCCTCTGCTATGTATGGCGATTATCTTCGCTCCGCTGCCGGGTTCATCCCGATTGCAGCAGTCCTCGCGACCATGCCCACGGGCATGGTTGCAGCTATTATGTTGGGCGGCTTTGCAACACTCTTTGTGGTATTCGGTGTACGCACGATACTTCGCCACGGGACCCGCTTCGAGATAACTAAGTCGGCTCTACGCGCGTCGGGGTTGCGTCGCACCTCGATCCCTTGGGGGCAACTCGACCGTATGACGCTCGCTTACTATTCCACTCGTCGCGATCGGCGCGACGGCTGGATGCAGCTCGAACTTCGCTCCGGCTGGACGAGGGTACACCTGGATAGTCGGATCGAGGGTTTTACCGAACTGGTCGATGAGGCGGCGAGAGCTGCGAGGTGCCGGGGGTTGACACTGAATGCGGCAACTTTAGCTAACTTGTCTGCCCTTGGGGTCAGTTTACACACCGAGCCCAGCCCCCGGGGCGCGGCAGGAGATCTCGCTTGACCGATCTCCTCACGATACGCGACCTGCATGTTCGCTTCGCCGCGCCGGGCGGATTTATCCGAGCGGTTACGGGGGTCTCGTTCCGCGTACGACCGCGATCAACCGTGGCGCTGGTCGGCGAATCCGGCTCGGGAAAATCGGTGGTCAGCCAGACCATCCTTCGCATCCTGCCGCGGAGCGGGGTTATCACCCGTGGTGAGATCTTGTTTACTGATCCTCGGCTCGATGGCGAGGTTGTTGATCTTGTGAAACTACCCGACAATGGCGCGGAAATGCGAGCGATCCGCGGTGGGCGAATTTCGATCATCTTCCAGGAACCCATGACCTCATTGTCCCCGGTTCATACTATCGGCAATCAGGTCAGTGAAGCACTGCGCCTCCATCGACAGGTGAGCGCTACGCAAGCCTCTGAGTTGACGGAGGAGATGCTACGACTCGTTGGATTTCCGGAACCTAAGCGGGCTTTGCGTAGCTACCCTTTCGAGCTGTCTGGTGGGCTCCGTCAGCGTGCTATGATCGCAATGGCGCTGGTCTGCCGCCCCGCGCTGCTGATTGCGGACGAGCCAACGACAGCGCTCGATGTGACCATCCAGGCACAAATCCTTAAGCTAATCATAGAGCTCCAACATGAGCTCAGCATGGCGGTGCTGTTGATCACCCATGACCTTGGTGTCGTTGCCAACGTCGCCGAAGAAATTGTAGTGATGTACCACGGCGAGGTCATGGAGAGCGGTACCCTCGATGACATCTTTCGTCGTGCGGAGCATCCTTATCTTAGGGCGCTGTTGCGCGCGGTTCCCCACTTCGACATGAAGCCAGGCGAGCGCCTCGTCCCGATCCGCGAAATCCCGCCTGGAGATGCGCCGCATCTGATGGCCGAAAAGGCGGAATGGCCGGCTGGTGCCGATGGGCCGCTAGTTGAGTGCGTCGGTGTACGAAAGACCTTCACCATCCGCAAGAGTGGATGGTTCGGAAGCGGAAAATCAGGTCCCCAGGTCGTTGCCGTCGACGGTATCAGCTTGAGGATCGAGCGCGGCGAGTGCCTCGGGCTGGTCGGTGAGAGTGGGTGCGGCAAGACGACTTTGAGCAAACTGCTGCTGCGGGCAGTATCACCCGATACCGGAGCGATCCGCTTCAACGACCGCGGAAATCTTGTCGATGTGCTCTGCCTGGACGGTGAGGATTTGAAGCGGTTTCGACGACAAGTGCAGTTTATCTTCCAGGATCCGTTCGGATCGCTGAATCCGCGGATGACGGTCTACGACATCATTGAGGAGCCGCTTGTGATCCACGGGATCGGTGATGTTCGCTCTCGTCGAGAGATGGTACATGAACTGGTCACCCTTGTTGGCCTCGATCCCCGCCACCTCAAGCGTTACCCCCACAGCTTTTCTGGAGGTCAGCGCCAGCGCATCGGCATTGCGCGCGCCCTTGCGTTGAGGCCTGATCTAGTGATCTGCGATGAGCCGACATCAGCGCTCGACGTTTCGATCCAAGCGCAGATTCTCAACCTTCTCATGGATTTGAAGAAGAAGCTCTCACTTACCTACCTTTTCATTTCCCACAATCTCGCGGTTGTTGACTATATTGCCGATCGCATCGCAGTGATGTGTGCGGGCCGCATCGTCGAAATCGCCGATCGGGCGACGCTGTTTCGCAATCCGGTTCATCCCTACACCTTGGCCCTGCTTGCAGCGGTGCCCACACCGGACCCATCGCACTCTCTCGACTTCCACCGGTTGATGGAGGACAAAGCCTCAGACCCGGCCGCGTGGCCTGAGCCGTTCCGCCGTGAGCCGATGAACGCGCCGCCTCTTATCGAGATCGGTCCAGGCCATTGGGTAGAGGCGAGGGGGTCGCCGTCTGCGAGGGCTGCTGGGGCCAGCAACACCGTCTCGGCATAGTTAGAGAGACCAAGAAACCCATAGGGAGGAGCGATTGAAGCGGATCGGTCTCGTTGTGGCTCTCCCGATCACTGTTCTCAGCACGGCGCAGGCTGAGCTGCAGGAGACGCCGTTTTTTAAGCAAGACGTAGTCGGCGGCAAACTTTCCAGAGTTAACGAACGGCTGCCCAGCGACCCGGAGATGGCGGGATCCGAAACAATCGGCAATCCCGGCGGCGAGTTGCGGATGTTGATGGGGGGGCCCAAGGACACTCGTATGATGGTTGTCTACGGTTATGCACGGCTGGTCGGGTACACCCCCGCGCTGACACTGGTGCCGGACATTCTGAAATCGGTGGATGTCCACGACGGCCGGATCTTCACGCTCCATCTGCGTAATGGACACAAATGGTCGGATGGACATCCTTTTACGTCCGAAGACTTTCGCTATTGGTTTGAGGATGTCGCCCAAAACAACCAATTATCGCCCTCAGGTCTGCCCGTGTCCATGATGGTGCACGGCGAGGTACCTCACTTCGAAGTGCTGGACGACGCTACAGTTCGCTACGTTTGGACCCGGCCGAACCCACTGTTTCTGCCTGATCTCGCTGGAGCAGACCCCCTTTATATCTATTGCCCGTCACATTATCTGAAACAATTTCATGAAAAATTCGCGGACAAGGTCAACCTCCAGGCGCTCGTTAAAAAGAACAATCAACGCAATTGGGCGGCGTTGCATGCCAAAATGGATACTATGTACCGAAACGACAACCCGAACTTGCCTTCCCTAGAACCTTGGGTGCTGAAGACGAAACCACCTTCCGATAGGTTTATATTCGAAAGAAATCCTTATTATTATCGTGTAGACGAAGCTGGGCATCAGCTTCCCTATATAGATAGGGTAATTATGTCCATCGCCGACAGCAAGATCATCCCGGCCAAAACGGGCGCGGGCGAAAGCGACCTCCAGGCCCGCTATCTGCGCTTCGACAATTATACCTTTCTCAGAGAAAGCGGAGAGCGTAACAAGTATAATGTACGCCTGTGGCGTACCGGCCCAGGTAGTCAACTCGCCCTCTACCCAAACCTCAACGTAAACGATGAGAGTTGGCGTGGCTTGGTGCGCGACCTGCGCTTTCGTCGTGCCTTGTCTCTCGCGGTCAACAGGCACGAGATCAATCAGGCGATCTACTTCGGGCTGGCGATCGAAGGACAGAACACAGTTTTGCCGCAGAGCCCGCTTTACGAACCCGAATACCGCTCGGCCTGGGCAAACTTCGATTTGAGTGAGGCAAACCGCCTGCTCGATTTGATCGGGCTCGCAACGCGCGACGGCGACGGTACGCGTCTGCTTCCGGACGGACGGCCCATGGAGATCATCGTAGAGAATTCGGGCGAATCGACCGAACAATCGGACGTGTTGGAGCTGATCCGCGATTCCTGGCGACGCATCGGAATAAGACTCTTCGCCAAGCCGTTGCAGTTGACTTTGTTCCGGCGCCGGGTCTTCTCCGGCGAGACATTGATGTCGATCGATAAAGGGATTGAGAACGGCTTGGCGACGGCTGCCATGTCACCTTGGGAGTTGGCACCAACAAGTCAACAGCAGCTGCAATGGCCGAAGTGGGGTCAGTATTACGAGACGAAAGGGAAGGCTGGTGAATCTCCTGATCTGCCGTCCGCGACTCGGCTGAAGGAGCTCTACGAGGACTGGCTCGGCGCAGCGCTGGAGCCGGACCAGTTCCAGATCTGGCATGTCATGCTGCAGATATGGGCGGGTGAGGTCTTTTCGATCGGGACGGTCGCGGGTGTGCTTCAGCCGGTCGTGGTGAGTGAAAAACTCCACAACGTCCCCGAGGAGGGGTTCTACAATTGGGATCCTGGAGCTTTTTTCGGGATCTACAAGCCGGATACTTTCTGGCTCGACGCGTCCGAAGCTTCTGCGAAATCGGCGTTTTCGGACGTCTCGCCGCCGGTACATCCCTGACGACAGACTGGATATGAGCGCCGAAATCTGGCTAGATCAGCCTTATGCTGAGCTACTTAGTTCACCGGATCCTGATCATGATCCCGACGTTGATCGCGATAAGCATCGTGGTCTTCACGATCATCAACCTGCCCCAGGGCAATTATTTCACCACCTACATCGCTGAACTGCAGGAGTCGGGCGAGCCGGCGGATCTGGCCAAAATCCATTTTTTGGAGGCTGAGTACGGTTTCGACCGCCCGCTTTGGGAGCAATACTTGTATTGGGCAGGCGGGCTTCTTAGGGGGGATTTGGGATACTCATTCACCTACAATCTACCGGTTACCAAGGTGGTGGGCGACCGTCTGTTCCTGACCTTTCTCGTCTCCTTCACGACGATCCTCTTTACCTACCTCGTCGCCTTCCCGATCGGCGTCTATTCCGCGACACATCAGTATAGTTGGACGGACCACTGTTTGACGTTACTGGGGTTCTTGGGGCTGGCCACACCTAGCTTCCTTTTTGCCCTCGTCCTGCTCTACCTGGCGAATGTGTATTTCGGGATTTCGATCGGCGGCCTGATGGATCCTCAATACGTCGATCAGCCGTGGACCTGGAACAAGATGCTCTCTGTGCTCGCGCATATTTGGATCCCGGTCATCGTCATCGGTACGGCGGGAACCGCTAGCATGATCCGGCGGTTACGCGCTAACCTGCTCGACGAGTTGCAAAAGCAATATGTCGTGACCGCGCGGGCGAAAGGGCTACCTCCCCTCAAGGTGCTGTTCAAATATCCGTTGCGGATGGCTCTAAATCCGTTCATTTCCGATATCGGTTCTCTCTTGCCGCATGTTATCTCCGGCGCAGCAATCGTCTCGGTGGTGATGTCTTTGCCAACCACCGGACCGATGCTGCTTGACGCACTGCGTAGCCAAGACATGTATCTTGCCGGCTCGTTCTTGATGTTCATGGCATTCTTGACGGTAATTGGCGTATTCGTGTCGGATCTGGCACTCGCCGTGCTCGATCCCCGGATCCGCCTGCAGGCGGGCCGCCGCAGATGAGCGATCTGGCCTTCGCATCCGGCGGCCTGCCACGCAACAGCAACGACGCAACGGTCGTTAACACCGCCAGTCAGCTTCCACACTACGTCTCGGGCGCACCTTTCGACCCTTATGCGGTCGAGCGGATGACCGCGGCACAAGAGCGCTTCTACATGGCGTCGCAGTGGCGGATGATGTGGTGGAAGCTCTGCCGCCATCGGGTAGCCGTTGTATCAGGGGCGGTCCTGCTGACCATGTACCTGTCTATTCTGGTTTGCGAGTTTCTCGCCCCCTACGGTCTGGATACACGCAACACCGATTTCATCTTTGCGCCGCCTCAGCGGGTGAGAATTTTTCACGATGGTCGGCTGGTCGCCCCGTTCGTCTATGGTTTTGACTATCGGCTCGACATGGCAAACCTCGAGCGGGTTTATACGCCGAACCCGGAGAAACGACAGACTATCCGTTTCTTTTGTCGTGGCGACGGTTACTTGTTCTGGGGATTGTTCCATGCCGACTTGCATCTCGTCTGTCCCGCTCGAAGCGGACAATTATTCTTACTCGGCACCGATCGGCTCGGTCGCGATCTCCTTTCGCGAATGGTCTATGGCGCGCGGATCTCGCTGACCGTCGGACTCCTCGGGGTCGCCGTAAGCTTTACACTCGGCATCTTGATCGGTGGCATCGCCGGCTATTATGGCGGTTGGACCGACATTCTGATTCAGCGCGGGATTGAGGTTGTGCAATCCTTTCCGCACCTGCCGCTGTGGATGGCGCTGTCCGCGATATTGCCGGTTAGTTGGAGCCCGATCCTTGTTTATCTCGGCATCACTCTGATCCTCGGGATGATCGAATGGACGCATCTCGCCCGTGCCGTTCGGTCCAAACTCCTGGCGCTACGCGAAGAAGACTTTTGCACTGCCGCGGTGCTGATGGGGGCGCCGCCGGCGCGCATTATCGGTCGGCACCTTCTTCCCAGTTTCATGAGCCACTTGATCGCCTCCGCAACCTTGGTCGTCCCGGGTATGATCCTGGGCGAGACGGCGCTTTCCTTCCTCGGTCTCGGGCTGCGGCCACCAATGACGAGCTGGGGTGTTTTGCTCAACGAAGCCCAGAATATCAATGTGGTTGCGCTCTACCCGTGGTTGATGCTTCCAGTGGCCAATGTCGTCATTACGGTTCTAGCCTTCAACTTTTTCGGCGACGGCTTGCGCGATGCCGCCGACCCTTATCACTGAGCCCCAACCGGATTAGGCCGGCAGAGACCGGGGGTAAGGTGTGAGCGCTTGAAGGGCCCTTCCACAAGCAACACTTTGGCGTAGATGATCGACAACGACCGGCTCTCTGCAGAGAACGGTCTGGGAATTTCGCATGCGCGCCTTGCAGCCGGTCCGCGGTACTCAAGATATTCTTCCCGAGGTGGCGCGGCGCCACCGCCGGGTGGTCGAGAGTGCTCGGGCCGCGGCCGAACTTTACGGTTTTGCCGAAATTGCGACGCCGATTTTCGAGTTTACGGAGGTTTTCGCGCGCCCCATTGGCGAGCACACCGACATCGTTGCCAAGGAGATGTACACCTTCAACGACCGCGGCGGCGCGGAAGTCACGCTGCGGCCGGAAAACACGGCCGGTGTGGTCCGCGCGTTGATCTCCAACGGCCTCGCGCAGAGCGTGCCGCTCAAATTCTTCTACAGCGGGCCGATGTTCCGTTATGAGCGGCCGCAAAAGGGCCGCTACCGTCAGTTTCACCAAATCGGGGTCGAGCTGATCGGCGTGGCGCAACCGCAGGCCGACATCGAGGTGATCGCGCTGGGCAGCCGCATCCTTGATGCGCTCGGCGTCGGTGAGCGGGTTGTACTCGAGCTCAACACCTTGGGCGACCCCGAGAGCCGCGCCGGCTACCGCGAGGCGCTTGTCCACTACTTTTCGGCACGTGTCTCCGAGTTGTCGGAGGACAGCTGCCAGCGCCTCGAACGTAACCCGCTGCGGATCTTTGATTCGAAGGAGGAAATCGACCAGCGCGTTGCTCGGTATGCCCCGGCTTTTGCCGATTACCTGAATGCCGAGTCGCGCCGTTTTTTTGATCGGGTCCGTGCTGGGCTCGATCGGCTCGGCATAAATTATCGGTTGAACCCGCACCTCGTGCGCGGACTCGACTATTACACGCATACGGCGTTCGAATTCGTCACGACCGACCTCGGCGCGCAAGGCACGGTGATGGGCGGTGGTCGATATGACGGGCTGGTCGAGCTGATGGGTGGGCCGGCGCTGCCCGGGGTCGGCTGGGCTGCAGGCATCGAGAGGCTGGCCATGCTAATTGCCGCACCACCGGCGCCGCGCTCGGTCGCGCTGGTCCCGATTGGCGAGGCCGGTGAGATCACCGCTCTGAAGCTTGCCGAGGACCTTCGCGACCGAGGCTTCGCGATCGATCTCGGATATTCCGGCAATATTGCGCGCCGCCTGCGGCGGGCCAATCGGATCAACGCGTTTGCTGCCGTTTTGCTGGGTGAAGACGAGTTGGCACGAGGTGTCGCTACCTTGCGCAATCTGGGCAACGGCATGCAGAGCGCAGTGCCGCTTGCCGAACTGCCCGCACGCCTCCAGGCGTTGGCCGACGAGCAATTCCTTTTCTGAGCTCGAGACGTGATGGAATCGTCTCTCGAGCCGCATTTGGAGCAGATGGTCCGCCGCCACGCGGAGCTGCGCGACGCACTCGTTGGCACGGGGCTCACGGGCCCCGATTTCGCAAGGTTGTCGAAGGAATACAGCTATCTGACCCCGATCGTCGACGGCATCGATGCGTTGCGCCGCGCCCGCGACGAGCTCGCCTCGCTTATCGATATGGCCCAATCCGCAGAAGACGCGGAACTGAAAGCGCTAGCCGAAGACGAGCTGCAGACCTTGCGCCAGCGTCTTCCGGCGCTCGAGCAGCAGGTGAAGCTGGCGCTGTTGCCGAAGGACGCCGACGATGCGCGCAACGCCATCCTCGAGGTCCGCGCAGGGACCGGCGGGGAAGAAGCGGCGCTGTTTGCCGCCGTACTCTTTCGCTTGTATCAGCGCTATGCAGCATTGCGAGGCTGGCGTTTCGAAATCCTCGATCTCTCCGAAACCGGCCTTGGTGGCTTCAAGGAAGCCTCGGCAGTAATCAGCGGGCGGGACGTGTTCGCCCGGCTCAAATTCGAATCAGGGGTGCACCGTGTCCAGCGGGTCCCGGAGACCGAGGCGAGCGGGCGCATCCACACCTCGGCCGCCACCGTCGCCGTGCTCCCGGAGGCCGAGGAGGTTGATGTCCGGATCGATGAGCGGGATCTCCGGATCGACGTATTCCGGGCAAGCGGGCCCGGTGGACAATCAGTCAATACGACTGACAGCGCGGTGCGGATCACCCATTTGCCAACTGGGCTCGTCGTCATCCAACAGGACGAGAAGTCGCAGCACAAGAATAAGGCGAGGGCGCTCAAGGTCTTGCGATCGCGCCTTTACGAGATGGAGCGGCAGGCGCGTGACAGCGCCCGCGCGGCCGAACGCAGGAACCAGGTCGGCAGCGGCGACCGGTCGGAGCGTATCCGTACCTACAATTTCCCGCAAGGCAGGGTCACGGATCACCGCATCGACCTCACCCTTTATAAGATCGACAAGGTAATGAGCGGCGAAGCGCTCGACGAGATCATTGATGCAATCCTGGCCAAGCACCAGGCTGCGCGGTTGGCAACGGTCGAGGCGTAACCCGAGGTGACGGAGACACTCGGCTCGCTGCTTGCCGGGGCCGTCTCGACGTTGTCGCGAGCTGGGTTCGCGGAGCCTCGCCGCCTCGCTCGCCGATTGGTCGCCTCGGTACTCGAATTGACCCCTGCCGAGCTTCTGGGCTACCCGGAACAGGTGCTCGACCAGCGACAGACCGCTTGCGTTCGGTCGGCACTGGATCGAATGGCCGAACGTGAGCCGTTGAGCCGCATCCTGGGCCGCCGCGAATTCTGGGGCTTGGAATTCGCTTTGTCGCGAGACACGCTCGACCCGCGGCCGGAGACCGAAACCGTCATCGAGGCCGTGTTGCGGCGGGTCCCTGAGCGCGAGGCACTGCTGCGCTTTCTCGATCTCGGCACCGGCACCGGCTGCATCTTGCTGGCACTCCTCTCCGAATTCCCGGCGGCGACTGGGTTTGGTATAGACATCGCCCATGGCGCGGCGGTGACCGCGCGCCGCAATGCCGCGGCACTCGGCGTTGGCGAGCGCGCCCATTTTCTTGCTGGCGATTGGAGAAAGGCGATATCGGGCCAGTTCGATGTGATCGTTTCGAACCCACCTTATATCGCGCACGCGGCACTCGCCGATCTGCCGCGTGAAGTCGCCCTCTATGATCCCCGATTGGCCCTCGATGGCGGCCCCGACGGTTTTACTGCTTATCGGTCTCTGGTCATCGACCTTCTCCAATTGTTGCAGCCGGGAGGCGTCTTCGCATGCGAGGTCGAGTCGGACCAAGCCCCGACCGTCGCGGCGATGCTGCGAGCGAGCGGCTTGGCGATCGACGGATGCGAGCGCGATCTTGCTGGGTTCACGCGCTGTGTCGTGGCTCGTGCTCCGCAGAAAACTATTGGAATGCGGAGCGGTCCCGTCTAGGGTGGTGGGGTGCTCGGGGGCTCATCGCCGTCAGGGAAGGCGGCATAGACGTAGCTGCCACCACCCGAGAGGGGATGTGGTACGCTCCCGCCGGACATCGGTCCAACTGTGTTCACCGCGATTAGACAGGTGTGATGAGACCAGGACCAAACAAGCGATCGCGCGGTCGCAGCAACGGAGGCAATCCGCACCACAACCGACCGCGGATGCCCCATCGAATTCAAACTTTCGACAGCAACGGTCCAAACGTAAAAATTCGGGGCAATGCTTATCAGGTTTTCGAGCGCTATGTGGCCTTGGCGCGCGAGGCAGCCTCCAGCGGCGACCGGATTGCGGCCGAAAACCTCTATCAGCACGCGGAGCACTATTTCCGCGTCATGAATGCCAACGGGGAGGCCAGTCAGCACGGTGCGCCGCGCCCGACCACACCGGCTGATTTCGAGATGGGCGGGTCCGAAGGGGAGGTTCGCGAAACGAACGAAGCTGTGATTCAGCCGTCCGCGCCGATACCGGCGCGCGACGAGCCTTCGCCAGGCGCCGAGCCCCCGTTTTCCAGGGGCACGCCGCCTTTCGGCTGATGTCGGTGCGGTAGATCGACCTCGCTCGAGGGGGTCGATCGGGGTTGAGCGCCGACCTCGTCACACCATATTGCCTGTTGAAGGGTTGCGGGACCGCCTGAACAGGGGTCGGTTCAGCAAGGCGGGCAAATCATGGAAATCGAGAAATACACCGAGCGGTCGAAGGGATTCATCCAATCGGCTCAAGGCTTGGCGTTGCGCAACGGCCATCAGCGGCTCACACCCGAGCATCTCCTCAAGATCCTGCTCGAGGACAAGGAAGGTCTGTGCGCCAATCTGATCCGCGCGGCGGGCGGCGATCCGCAGGCCGTTCTGAACGCCGTCGAGACCGAGCTCGGCAAGCACCCGCGGGTCGAGGGCAGCGGCGCCGGCCAGGTCTACCTCTCGCCCGAGATCGCCCGGGTCTTCGAGCAAGCCGAGCAGATCGCGCAAGAGGCCGGCGACAGCTTTGTCACCGTCGAGCGGCTGCTGCTGGCGCTGGCAATGGCCAGGGAAACTCCCGCCGGCAAGGCGCTCTCCGCCGGCGGTGTCACGCCGCAGAAGCTCAACGCGGCGATTGAGGACCTGCGCAAAGGCCGCAAGGCCGACAGCCCCTCGGCCGAGGAGGGCTACGACGCGCTCAAGCGCTATGCCCGCGATCTGACCGACGTAGCCCGCGAGGGCAAGCTCGACCCAGTGATCGGCCGGGACGAGGAGATCCGCCGCACCATGCAGGTGCTGTCGCGGCGAACCAAGAACAACCCGGTGCTGATCGGCGAGCCCGGGGTCGGCAAGACCGCGATCGTCGAGGGGCTCGCCTTGCGCATCGTCAATGGCGACGTGCCCGAGGGCCTGAAGGACAAACGCTTGTTGGCGCTCGACCTCGGGGCCATGGTCGCCGGCTCCAAATACCGTGGCGAGTTCGAAGAGCGGCTGAAGGCGGTTCTGTCCGAGATCACCGCCGCGGCCGGCGAGATCGTGCTGTTCATCGACGAGTTGCACACCCTCGTTGGCGCCGGCAAGGCGGAAGGGGCGATGGACGCCTCCAACATGCTGAAGCCGGCTTTGGCCCGTGGTGAATTGCATTGCATCGGCGCCACTACCCTCGACGAGTACCGCAAGAACATCGAGAAGGACGCGGCTCTCGCGCGGCGCTTCCAGCCGGTCTTTGTCGAAGAGCCGTCGGTCGAAGACACGATCTCGATCCTGCGCGGCATCAAGGAGAAGTACGAGCTGCATCACGGCGTGCGTATCACCGACTCGGCGATCGTCGCCGCCGCCACCCTGTCGAACCGCTACATTACCGACCGATTTCTGCCGGACAAGGCAATCGACCTGATGGACGAGGCCGCCTCGCGGCTGCGCATGGAGGTCGAGTCGAAGCCCGAGGCGATCGACGAGCTCGATCGCCGCATCGTCCAGCTCAAGATCGAGTGCGAAGCTTTGAAAAAGGAGAGCGACCCTGCTTCCCGCGATCGGCTCGAAAAACTCGTCAAGGAGCTCGAAGAGCTCGAACAGCGCTCGGCCGAATTGACCGCGCAGTGGCGGGCCGAGAAGGACAAGCTCGCCGGCGCGCAAAAGCTCAAGGAGCAGCTCGAACAGGCGCGCGCCGAACTCGACATCGTGCAACGCCGCGGCGATTGGAGCCGTGCAGGCGAACTGACCTACGGCGTGATCCCCGAGCTCGAACGCAAGCTCAAGGAGGTCGAGAGCAGCGAAAGCGGGCGCATGCTCGAGGAAGCCGTCACCGAGGAGCACATTGCCGGCGTTGTGTCGCGCTGGACCGGGATACCGGTTGACAAGATGCTGTCCGGCGAACGCGAAAAGCTCCTCCACATGGAGGACAACCTTCGCCGCCGAGTGGTCGGCCAGGACGAGGCGATCATCGCCGTGTCGAATGCGATCCGCCGCGCCCGGGCCGGGCTGCAGGATCCGAACCGGCCGCTTGGCTCGTTTCTGTTTCTCGGGCCCACCGGTGTTGGCAAGACCGAGCTGACCCGGGCATTGGCCGAGTTTCTGTTCGACGACGAGAGCGCCATGGTCCGCATCGACATGTCGGAATACATGGAGAAGCACTCGGTCGCCCGCCTGATCGGAGCGCCGCCCGGATATGTCGGCTATGACGAGGGCGGCTCGCTGACCGAGGCGGTGCGGCGCCGGCCCTACCAGGTGATCCTGTTCGACGAAGTTGAGAAGGCCCACCCAGACGTATTCAACGTTCTCCTGCAGGTGCTCGACGACGGCCGCTTGACCGATGGACAGGGTCGCACGGTCGACTTTCGCAACACGCTGATCGTGCTGACCTCGAACCTCGGCAGCGAGGCGCTGGCGAGCCTGCCGGAGCGGGCGGATGTCTCGGCGGCGCGGGACGCCGTGATGGCCGCGGTGCGTGCCGCGTTCCGCCCCGAGTTCTTGAACCGCCTAGATGAGATCCTGCTGTTCCGGCGGCTGTCGCGTGACGACATGAAGGGGATCGTCACGATCCAGCTAGAGCGGCTCCGCAAGCTGCTCGCCGACCGCAAGATCACCCTAGAGGTTGACGCCGCGGCGAGCGCCTGGCTTGCCAATGCCGGCTACGACCCGGTCTATGGCGCCCGGCCGCTGAAGCGGGTGATCCAGCGCGAGCTGCAGAACCCGTTAGCCCAGCAGATTCTCGAAGGCCATATTCCAGACGGGTCGACGGTCCATGTCAGCGCCGGCGACAAGGGGCTCGTGATCGGCGACATCGTGACTGCCGAAGCAGCCTAGCTGAGCTCCTCGCTGCACGCGGTTCCGCCGCTCGCCGCTTGAGCGACACATGCTGCGAGCAATTCGGCCGGGGAAGCACTAGCCGGGTTCAGCTCGCGGCCGTCGCGGTATTGCCGGACTAGGTGCGACAGCCGCGCCTCGAACGCCTCCTCCGCCCCGGCGTGATCATGGGCGAGCCTCGCCTCGTCATTCTCGTGCAGTTCTTGTGAATCGGGGATGCGGGCGAGTTCTGCCGCTGCGGCTTCACCTCGATGCAAGGCGGCGACAAATGCTCGGCCGTCACCGGGCGGCTGTCGCTCGCGCAGCCACGCGCCGAGTCCCGCTCGCACTCTGAGGAGCGAGCGGTGCCGCGCCTCCACCAGCTCGCGCGGCGCCTCGTTCTTGGCCATCCGCGCCAGCCGGGTGTCAAGAAACCGCCGCATGAGCGGTTTCCAGCGCCTTCAGCCGCCGGTCGAAATCGCTCGCCTCGAGCGCCCGCAGGGATGTCTCGACAAGCATCCCGACCTCAGCCCCCTCGGCCGGCGTGATCGCACCTTCGGCAACCGCCGCCGTGACCGCGGCCATCGCGGCCGTGATGTCGGCCGGCTCGGTGATCGGCGGCAGCGCGAGCTGCACCGGACGCGCGCGGCGCGGCGCGATGATCCGGTCGAAGCAAAGCCGCATCGCGGACGGGTCGCCATCGAGGGCAAGCGACACGGCCTTCCGCGTCAGCGCCTCGACATCGCCGTCGAGCAATGCCTCGGCGATCCGTGTCGCCTTGTTTCGGCACCCCGCGGCCCGGCCCGCAGGGTTGCCCGATTGGCCCTTGACGAAGTGGCCGTGGGGAGTCCGCTCGACGTGCTTCTGCAGGAAATCATCAGGCGTGGGCGAATTCTCTTTGGCCAAATCTACCATCGCGTTTTCGGTCATTTGTCCCGTGTCTCGTTCCAAACCTGTGCCTCTTTAGAATGGATCTGAGTTGCGTGATTGATACCACGCTCTCGAATGTTTTGTCAATTTAGCAATTATCGCAGCAGATCTGACGTTTGCGCATAGCCCCACTTGCTCTCTGTCCGGGTTTGGGAGCGCAAGCCGCCGTTCTTATAACGTTTCGAGCGCTTGTCGCGACCGTGCGTCACCTGTTAAGAGCGGTGTGGGTTTTCGCGAGCGGGGAGAATGTGAAATACTGCCTGCGTCCAAATTTGCGGACATTCACTGATGTCGGCGCAGATCTTTCTGTCGACCGTTTCCGACGAATTCCGCCGCTACCGCGATCTGCTGCGCAGCGATCTTACGCGGCACAATGTCGAGGTGAAGGTACAGGAGGACTTCACAGACCTCGGCGGCGAAACGCTCGACAAGCTCGATATCTATATCGCCGACTGCGACGCCGTGGTGCATCTCGTCGGCGACATGACCGGCGCTTATCCGGGCGAGCGAGGGTTGAGCGCGTTGCTCGTTAAATATCTCGATCTTCCGGCCAAATTG
>Ga0182037_10000133_pt1 | contig 31911 bp, 29 predicted proteins | sample sta12Cox44000082_FD_125974 | JGI IMG/M metagenome (GOLD analysis project Ga0182037, IMG submission 125974) | Lab enrichment of tropical soil microbial communities from Luquillo Experimental Forest, Puerto Rico - statoxic.12C.oxic.44.000.082 | ecosystem: Environmental > Terrestrial > Soil >... | reverse complement strand
TGGGCGGGTAGCTCAACCGGGAGAGCATGGCGTTTGCAACGCTAAGGTTGGGGGTTCAAATCCCCTCCCGTCCACCAGCATTCCAAAACTCGGAGAAACTGCTTCTCGCTCGAGCTAACCCTCAAAATGACAATCAGATACGGTTTTTATCGCGCCCACCGGGCACCCCCCTGCTATCCAAATTGCGCTCAACAACACCATGGCGTCACTTGGATTTCGAATTCGTCGTGCGCTCGATGAAGGCGGCCACATTGTCGTGAAGCGCTTTCAGTGAGACCTCATGCGCGTACACCATGTGGCCGGACTCGTAGAATTTGAATTCAATGTTTTTCTGTAGCTTCGCTGGAATGGCCAGGTGTTGCATTTCGTAGACACCTTCAAAGAACGGAGTGGCCAGATCGAAATATCCCGCGTTCACGAGCACCTTCAGGTCGGGGTTGTATTTCATCGCTGTGGCAAGATCCACCATCACGTTTACCGATTGCGGCAACGGGATGGGAGCGCCGGGAGGCTGGTGCAGGAAATTCCAACTCTTCCAGGTTTCGATCTCCGGCTTGTATTCCCGGTTCTCACCGAATTTCAAATCCTTCCGGACGTAGTCATTGAAGGCGGAGACGTACGCCGAACTGATCGCCGCCGATTGCGGATCGTACTCCGCCTCCTTGCTGAGTGGGTCGAAGGTCGGCCCTGAAAAACGCGTGTCCAACCGGCCGGTGGTCGTGTCGGTATCTCCCTTGAGTGTCTTTTCAAACTGTCCGGCATTGATGCGCAGGTCCGATTTCTCGATATACTCGGTGGGCAGCCCGGTGTATTGGTGGAGCTTCGCGACTATCGCCTTCCGCCGCTCCGGGGCAAGCGTGGCTCCGGCACCAAGAGCCATCCCGTACTCGCTCATGGCAAATTGCTCGACCTCCGCCAAGAGGGGCTCGAGTTCCTTCGGTGCATCGGAGAGTTTGTGGTGATACCACGCCGTGGCCGTGTAGGTGGGAAGGGCTAGTTGGTAAGGTAGGTCGATTCCAGGATTCAGCTGTGGCCAATCCGCGCCATTGTCGTAGTTCAGAACCTGCGACAGCAGAATGACTCCATTGAAATCGATGTCGCGTCCGGATTCCAGCAGATTGATCAACGCCGCCGAGCGCGTCGTACCATAGCTCTCCCCAAACAGGTACTTCGCCGAGTTCCACCGTCCATATTTCGCCAGGAATTGCGAAATGAAATCCGCGAACGCTTCGGCATCGGCATCTACCCCGTAAAACGCCTTCTCCCGGTCTTTCCCGGCGATGCGGCTGAATCCCGTCCCCGGAGCATCGACGAAAACGAGGTCGCTGGCATCGAGCAGGCTGAACTCGTTGTTGACGATGGGATAAGGCGCCGCCGGAGTATGCGAGTTATCCGCTGTGACGACACGCCTTGGCCCGAACGCACCCATGTGCAGCCAGACGGTCGAAGAACCGGGGCCTCCGTTATATAGAAACGTCACCGGACGCTGCGCCGCCTGCTCCCCCGACTTGCAATAGGCAATGTAAAACATGCTGGCTTCCGTAGGCGGATTCTTGTCGTCCTTGTCCGCGTTCTGCGGCACATCGTCCCAACCCTTGGGATGAACGACGATCGTGCCGGCATAGGAGTCATAAGGAATCGCCTTTCCGCCGATCGTGACCGATCCTTTGCTGGCTTGCTGCTCGGGTTTGAAGCCTTCCGGCCTTGCCGAAGCTGGCTTGACCTGAGCAGCTTCCTCCTTTCCCTGAGCGCGCACAAGCTCATGAGCTATGGCTAATCCCGCGATGGTGACCGTGATGATTCTTAAAACGATCTTTCGCATCAGAGATGCCTCCAACGAGGGACAGCCTGAAACCTTTTTCGGAATTTCTGGCCGCGCGCAGCCTACATCGGACATTCCACGAATGCAACCTGCCAACGGGGTTCCCGGCGCCCAGGGGTAGTCTCATTTCAACTCCGTATCCGCATCCCCCGACGTGCGTTGCGAGGCGAAGAAAAAGGCAGTAGCCGTGGCGAACCAGGGCGGCCAGGTACTATGGGCTTTTCCGGTTATAAAGGCGAGAAATCACACGCTACCTGCGAAACCATGTCAATTCGACAGGCAGCGTGCTCCGTTTCCGTGACAAGCGCTGGCTGCTCACATCCGCCGCCATCTTTGCACTTCTTACGACTTACTTCTGACTCCCCCATTTGCCGCGAGTCAAGTGTCGCGGTCAGTCATGGTCCGTGAGGCGGTGGGGGAACCATTTGCACGCCCTGCTTTTACTCAAAGCCTGTCGCCCGGTATGTGTCTCTGCCCCCCATGACGGTGAGAAGCACCTCCGTGTGCAGGATTTCAGCGGGCGGCGAGGTAAGAATGTCCTTGGACAGAACGACTAGATCCGCCAATTTGCCTGGGGTCAAAGTGCCTCGAACCTGTTCGTCGAAACTAGCATAGGCTCCATCGCGCGTGAAGTGGCGCAGGGCGGCCTCAACGGAGATTCGTCCAGCGGGGTACCAGCCGCCGGCTGGCGAACCTTCCGGAGTCGTGCGCGTTAGAGCGCAATAGATCGCGGGCAAGGGCTCAAAAGGGAAGACGCCCCAGTCACTGCCGAAAGCTTGCACCACGCCAGCGTCATCGTAGATTTTGAAGGAATCGGCGTGGGAAGCGCGATCCGGCCCAAGGAGCACAGCAAAATTTTCGAGCACGGTGGCGTCCGGACTCGCGAACATGGCTTGCGTCGAGGCGATGACACCAAGTTGCCGGAAACGAGGAAGGTCGGAAAGCAACGGAACCTCCGCATGCTCTACACGGTGACGACGGCCGGAGGTCCCATTGGTCTTTGCGGCATACTCAAAAGCGTTCAACGCCATGTTGATGGCTTTGTCTCCGATGGCATGCAAGAGGACTTGAAAGCCTTCTTTGTCGTATAGAGCTACAGTTTTATTGAGGTCATCCTGCTCCCAAAACGGGATTCCGGTGCCTCCACCAACGTAGGGCTCGAACATTGCCGCGGTTCGCGCGTCGACGGTCCCGTCAAGAACTCCTTTGACCGCGCCAAATTTCAAGAGCGGTCCATGAAACGTATCGCGTAGCTTACGATAGGGCTCCAAGTCCGCTTCCGTAAGAGGCTTTTCCAATTTGTGCTTTGCTGGGGCGCCACCCCTCTCCGTCCCGAGGATGCCAGGAGCAAAGCGAAACCGCAGCTTCAAGGCGTCAGCGGCAGCGGCGCGTTCGAATACGGGAAAAGACTCCATGCTTGTGTAGGCGTCCTGGACAGCGGTGAGACCGGCTGCCGCGGCCTCATCCATATGCTTGAGGAGTGACTGGTAATCGTCTTCGAGCGACCGCGGAGGAATGTGGCCGAAAATCAGGCCTTGCGCTGACTCCTTGAACTCACCCGTGGGCTCGCCATGGTTATCTTTCATGATGTGGCCATTCGGTGGGTCCGGTGTAGCGCTGGAGATGCCAGCAGTCTGAAGCGCTTTGGAATTCCCGAAACCCATGTGGCCGTCACGTTCGAGCAGGTATACCGGGCGGTCAGAAATCACGGCATCGATGTATTTCTTGTCGACGGTTTGGTTGGGAAAGGCCGAGTAACCCCAACCATGCCCGGTTATCCAGGGCAGGGAGGGATGCGCTTTGGCAAAATCCAGGAGGCGCTGCTGGAAACCCTTGAGAGTTTCGATTCCATGCAAGTCGATTTCGTTTACGGACCGCCCAGGGAAGTGCAGGTGCGAATCTTGGAAGCCAGGCACAACCAGCCGCCCCCGCAGGTCGACGACTGCGGTGTCCGGGTCGGCAAGCGCCTTCACTTCTGCCGTCGAACCTACCGCCGCAATCTTGTCGCCGCGCACCGCCAGGGCCTCCGCCTGTGGCCGCGCGTCGTCCCCCGTCCAGATCCTTCCGTTAACGAAAATCCGATCAACGTGCTGCCGCGGTGTCTGTGGGAGCATCCGAGGGTTGGTGAACAACAAGATCAGAAATACAGCGGTGACGCGACTACGCATCAAGGTCCTCCGTGCTGATTAAGCAAGTTTGCCTAATTTGTTTTCGTTAATGGAACGCGGCACTCAACGTATCGATCAACAATCGGATCGCGGTCTGTTCGGTCCGCGTGCTGCCATCGCGCATCGGATTCACCTCGACGATGTCCATTCCGATGAGACGTCCTTTGGAAGTCACGCCCTTCAACAGCCCGTCGATTTCCGAGAAATTCAGCCCGTCCGGTTCGAGGGTCCCTGTTCCAGGAGCCAATGTCGGGTCCATCACGTCAACGTCGAAAGTGATGTAGATGCTTTCGCTTGCAGGAATCTGCGCAAGAACCCGTTCGATTCCGCTCCGATGGATTTGTTCCGCAGTGATGATCGTCGTCCGCGCCTTGCGCGCGTTCGCCATCGCTTCCTCGTCGTTTGCCAGGCCTCGCTGGCCCAGTTGAATCACCTTCTTCACGTTAGGCAGTCGTGCAGCGCGATTCACCCACGAGGCGTGATCCAGGTTTCCAGGCGCCCCGTTCCATGTGTCCAGATGAGCGTCGAAATGCAAAACCGTGACGGGAACATCGACGGCACGCAAGACCGCGAACGTGATGCTGTGGTCTCCGCCCAGAACGATTGGGAACGCTCCCTTCGAGCGAATCTTTCCTACCATCTCCGTGATCTTGTCGTCGGTTTGAGAAGGAACCGTCGGCATAACCGGAACGTCGCCCACATCCACCCACCGTTTTCCTTTCAGAACGGTCCGGTCCCCGTCGATGTAGTAGAACCCTTCGGTGAGGTCGTGATTGTATTCCTGAGAGCTTTCCCGCATGGCACGCGGTCCGTAGCGCTCGCCCGGCCAGCCCCAAGTCCCTTCATCGAACGGCACACCCAGGATGGCAAAGTCCGCATGGAGTTCTTCAAGGTTCGCGACGTAGGGCGCACCCATGAACGTGCGAATGCCGACGAACGTGGGCACGGCTTGGCCGGGCGCTGACGCGGCCGAGCACAGAGCAAGCAGTAACGTCCAAACCGCTGTCATGAACCTAAACACATGAATTTCCTTCCCTGTAAGACCAATCATAACTCACCCTGAATTCTGCAAAGCTGTTGTAAGCCGCGATGCTGCAGTGCACAAGAGATAGCCAAAATCCTACGCTAAAGGACGGGGTTCAGCCACGAAATGGCTCGGTCGTCAGTTGTGATCGCGAGACTTGTCCCATCACAGCGGAACAGCCGGCCCTGCGCCCGTGACTCGTTCACCGGGCAACCTGCCACGCGACGGCTTGAGGCAGGTGGGCCTCGGGGTACCGCAGGGGCCTGGGATCCACGCCTGATCTTCAGAAAAGCAGAGCGGTGTGCGGTAATGTACCCGAGCGGGCACAGCACGCGTACGGAGAGGGCGGCGATTTCCGATCAATGTTTTTTGGCTGCCGCGTTCATTCCGTATCCATGGGTTTGTCCCTATTTTGGCTCGTGACAACGGGGGAACTGCCCCCGTGTTCCTCTCGAGCGAAAGGTGGCAAGGTATGAGACCCAAGAGCATTTATATCGCGGCTGCGGCAGCCCCGGTTCTTGTACCGCTCGCGCTGTTCCTGCACACCTTCTCGGCGTCACCTTTGCCGAAGCCCGAACCCTACACGGGACCGCTGCCCTCGGCCACGCCCCCGCCTGACCTCGCCGTCTTCTCGGTGGTGACTGGCGTGAACCATCGCGTCACGGCCTTCGGATATCGCGGCGGCTCGTTGTTCGAGCGGCGCGAATTTTCCATGGCTGGAGCCCTGGTAAAGCACCCAAAGGGCGACCTGCTCATCGACACCGGCTTCGGCCGTAACATTGACGAGCAGTTTCGCACGCTGCCGTGGGGCTTGCGTGTTGTCACTCCATATCGTGTGTGGAAGCCCGCCGTCGATCAGATGAAGGCTGCCGGCTACGACCAGAAGTCGCTGCGTGCCATTCTGCTGACCCATTCGCACTGGGACCATGTCAGCGGCTTGCCAGACTTTCCAGGTTTGCCGGTGTGGGTCACACGGCAGGAGCACCAGTTCATTCGGCCGGGTGGACAGGGCCAATTCGGTGAATCCTTCACCGGCATCCGATACGAGGAGTATGGATTCGAGGGTGGCCCATACCTCGGATTTCCCGCGAACCATGACGTCTACGGTGACGGCTCGATCGTTGTTGTACCGGCGCCCGGTCACACTCCCGGCGGCGTGATTATCTTTGTGACGCTGGCCAACGGAACGCGCTACGCGTTTGTTGGCGACCTCGTGTGGCAATTGGAAGGAATCACATTGCGAGAGGAACGACCTTGGATCACCCGCAAAGGGTCCGATGCAGATGCGGAGGGCAACCGCGAAAACCTGCTGCGCATGATCGCGCTCAAGGAGCGCTGGCCTGGACTGATCATCGTACCCGCGCACGACATGCGTCCTTTTGCCGAGATGCCGGCCCTTAACTCAAACAAGTAGTTGAGGCCGCCGCTAGAAGCCGCGCTTTGGTTTCTGCGGGTCAAGAACGTCGATTGTCATGCTCACACGAAACATTCCTTTGTGTATCTCATTCCGGTTCAATACATCAGCGGAACACCCGTGACGCCCGGCGACGATTCCTCGGTCGCGGTGAGGACGATAAGGCTTCGATCGTCATGCATGGCTGAGCTTTCACCGCCGAATACATCCGTCGCGCTTAGAATGGCGGAAGAGATCTCTTTGGCTGAAGCGCCCGATGGCAATGACGTTAGGACAGCGGTAAGGCGCTCGGTGCCGAAAGCCTCGTGTTTGCTACCTTGACATTCGACGATGCCGTCCGAAACGAAGACAACGGTATCACCAGGTAGTAGATCGAGCGACACCGGTTCGTATCGAGTGCCCGCCATAAGACCAAGCGGTATTCCCGACAGTGGGATTTCCTCAATTCTTCCTTTGCGTACCAGGAAAGGGTATGGGTTGCCGGCGTTTGCAATTGTTAGTTGCTGGGCGCTCCAGTCGAATACCGCAAAGAGCATCGCCACGAATCTTGCGTTGAGCCGCGCAGCGTTGATTCGCTCATTAAGCGTAGCGAGGAGCTCCGCGGGGGCGCAAGGCTGATTAACGGTGTGCGCTCTGAGAATGCCGATTGTCAGAGCTCCGAGGAGCGCGGCGGCGGTACCTTTACCGGAGACATCGCCCAAAGCAAGCGCGAGACGCCCACTGCCATAAGGGAGAAAATCGTAGAAATCCCCGCCTAATTCGCGAGCTGGAACACAGGCGGCGGAGAGGTCCAGACCGGGAAAAGCTGGAGCCCCTCTCGGCAGTAGTTGCTGCTGAACTTCTCGCGCAATGTCCAGATCGTCCACCAGCCGCGCCTCATTCTCTCGGGCTTGGTGGTACAGGCGCGTGAGTTCGCCCCTGGGAGGAGTCAACGTGGTTCTAGCAGAAACGGTACGACTCAGATTCATACTCCGTAGTTCCTCCAAAGAAACGGGGCAGCATACAACTTGGCTCACGACTCGCCCTGGCCTGCTCTTTCCCTGTTAATCCAGTCGCGAATGTAGGGAGAACATTGATTGAGTTCGACGCCATTCGCCTCGCAGAGCCCGAGGAAACGCACCGCATCCCGGTCGACGAGTTTCACTTCCTCCAAGTCGAATATGACTCTCTGTGTGCTACCTTCGATTTGGGCCTTCAACTGATCAACGTGCTCCGATTGAAGCCGGCCACTCAGCCGCAGAATCATGTGCGGTCTGTCTGAGACTTTCTCAATTCTCAGCACCATCTGCCGGTCTCCGAATTCGTGCAAAAAAGAGGATTGCAATGGAGTTGCCATCGCCAGGTAACTGAATTCAGGAGACTTTTCTTCGGTGAGGAATGACGGGTTCCGACAATTGCCGGAACTCGACACCGGCAGGGGCTTGCAACCGGGGAGAGCGGCCTCAGCCCGACTTGAATCGGTGCTTTACGATTCCCAGCCTTCTGATTTTTGTCTCCAGGGTAGAGCGAGGGATGCCGAGCTTGGCAGCCGCACCAGACGGACCTGCAATCCGGCCCCGGCTCTGGGCCAAAGCGGATTCGATAAGCTTTCTTTCTTGTTCAGTTCCCAGCCGAGCCAACCCATGAACTTTCTCATTCGCTCGCGCCGATTCCGACTCCAGCCAGGATTCGTCCACCCAAAAGACCTCGTCATCGCAGAGGATTACAGCTCTCTCGATCACGTTTTGCAGTTCGCGAATATTGCCCGGCCAATCGTAGGACTGAAACAGTTCCAGCGTCCTCTTTTGAATACTCTTGATTTTCTTGCCGGCTTTGCTCGCGTATCGTTCGGTGAGGTATTCCACAAGTAGCGGTATATCGTCTTTGCGGTAGCGCAGCGGCGGTACATTGATAGGGAACACGTTCAGCCGGTAAAACAGGTCGCTCCGGAACGTGCCCGCAGCCACGGCGGCCTTCAGATCGCGATTGGTTGCGGCAATAATCCGGACGTTCACGGCGATAGCGTGCGTTCCGCCAACACGTTCTAGGTGCCGCTCTTGGAGCACTCGCAACAATGCAATCTGCGTTTCCGAAGGAAGGTCGCCGACCTCGTCGAGAAAGAGGGTGCCTCCATCAGCAAGCTCGAAACGGCCCAGACGCCGCTGAGTCGCTCCCGTAAAGGCTCCTTTCTCGTGACCGAACAGCTCCGAACCTATCAGCCCCGCTGGTATCGCCGCGCAGTTTACACTGACAAAAGTCTTCGACGACCGTTGCGACCGCTTGTGAATGGCGCGAGCAATCAGTTCTTTTCCAGTGCCGGTTTCTCCGGAGATAAGGACGGTTGAGTCGGTCGGGGCTACCTTTGCCACTTGGACCAATACTCGCCGCAGCACGTCGGAAGTGCCGACGATTTCCTCAAACATGGAAGCCTGATCGATCTCGTCTTTCAAGGCGAGGTTCTCTCGGTAGAGCTCATCCTTGAGTTGCTTGATCTCTTCGAAGGCTTTTTCCAGAGCCGCTCCTGCTTGGTGCTGCTCGGTGACGTCCATGTTTGTCCCGACTAGCTCGACGACCTCACCCGACGCATCGAGAAAGGGGTGACTGAGACAATGGATGTGTTTCATTGCCCCGTCCGGGAGCACAATGCGGAAATCAATCTTGGCTCCCGTTTTCTCGCGGATGCCTCTCTCCCTAGCTTCATCGAACCTCTGCAAGTCGTCTGGATGAACGCGACTTCGAGCTTCCTGATAAGAGATTGGGCCCTTTGCCGGATCAAATCCGAAGATTCGGTATGTTTCGGGAGACCAATAAAGAATCTCGCCCCGGACCGCATCATGTGCAAAACTCCCCGTGTGGCTGAGTCTCTGCGCTTCGGCTAAATATGCCTCGCTCCGCCGCAAGGCGTTCTCCGCCTGCTTGCGATCTTCGACTGCCAGCGCATTGACTATCGCGATCGCCGTCTGATCTGCGACCTGGCGCAGGAGATCGACCTCGTACGGATCGAACGGCTTCGCCTCTCGCCTACCAACGGCCAAAACGCCGAGCACGCCGTCGCCCGACAGAATCGGCAGAACACACCCCGTCTTCAGACCTTCGGGCAGGGCAAGGGCATTTTTGAAGCCTAATTGAAGAAGGTCATGGTCGTTGCCTATCCACGCCTTGCCCGTGCGGAACACCATTGCCGCAAGCGGGTACTCCGCCGACATCGGCCGTTTTGCCGCAGAAACCTGAAGCTCCTCTCGCAGGAATCCTTTGCTCTCGGGAAAATCAACCACGAAACTCCGCAAAGAGTCTCCGTCGGAATGCGGGAGGAAAACAGCGATGGCATCGCACGCAATCACTTTGCGAAGACTTCCAGCAACCGCTCGAAGGAGGTCACGAAGCTCCAATTTCGTGACCAGTTTGTTGGTAAACTCGAGCAACAGCCTCAGGCGGTCCTCGCTGCGCCGCAAGGCTTCCTCCGCCTGTTTTCGATCCTGAATATCCGTTGCCGTGGCGTACCAGCGCACTACCTGGCCCTGCCCATCTAGCAGCGGGTTAAACAGGACAAGGAACCAGCGATATTCTCCGCTTTTGGAAAGCAGGCGAACTTCCGTTTCGAACGGCAAGCCATGCGCGAGGCCCCGTTGCCGAACATCCAGATAATTGGCGAGATCCCTAGCGTCGATTTTGTTTCTAAGGGAATTTCCATCTAGGAACTGCTCCAGGCTATAGCCGTGAAAATCCAGAGCGACTTTGTTTCCATAAATCAATCGGCCATCCGGTGCAATGATGGCCATGTGCTGGGGAACGGCGTCGACGAGCTGACGAAGCTCTTGTTCAGCCTGCCTTCGATCCTCGATATCGGTCGCGGTGGCATACCACCGGACTACCTGGCCTTGCTCGTCTCGCAGCGGATTGAAGAGGAATAGGAACCAGCGATACTGTCCGCTCTTTGAAAGAAGTCGTGCCTCGATTTGGAATGGGAGGCCGCGTGAGATCCCGCGCTTCCGCGTGTCCCAATAACCCGCCAAATCGTCGTGATGAACCTTCTTGTCAATCATCGTCGCCGGCAGAAACTCTTCCAGCGTGCAACCGTGAAAATCCAATGCGGCCTTGTTGCCATAAAGTCGGCTCCCATCGGCCGCGAGCACGGTGATGTGCTGGGGGACGGCGTCCACGATCTGCCGCTGCTCCCTTTCCGCCTGCTTACGATCCTCGATATCGGTTCCCGCCGCGTACCAACGCACGATTTTGCCCAGCTCATCGCAAAGCGGCTTGTAACGTATGAGAAACCAGCGATACTGTCCGTCTTTTCTCTTGATTCGCACTTCGATTTCCCAAGGCGCCCCACGGGACATGGCCTCCCTGCCTGTGGACAAAACGCGCTCCAGATCATCCGGGTGAAAGATCCGGCTACGAAAGTCAACTGCCTGTGCTTCTTCGAGCGTGAAGCCCAAATAATTAAGGAGCTGGTTATTGGCATAGAGGACCGTCCCATCGGCGTCATCCACGCACATCGACTGAGGAACAACATCGATGAGCTGGCGAAGCTCCTTTTCGGCCAGTTTCCGTTCTTCAATATCCGTCCTCGTCAAGTACCAACGCGTGACGCGGCCCCCTTCATTGCGAAATGGCTTGCCGCGGATCAAAAACCAGCGATACCGTCCATCCTTTCTGCGCAAACGCGCTTCCGCTTCCCAGGGCTCTTCGCTAGCGATTCCGGAATCGCGCATGCGCCTGTAGTTCTCTATGTCGTCAAGATGGAAACATTTGGTGATCGGCTCGACAAGGAACTGGTCCAGGGTCAAGCCGTGATATTCCCGCGCAGCCTGATTGGCGTAAAGACGGTGCCCATCGCCGCTGAGCACGACGATGTGTTGAGGAACCGCGTCGACGAGCTGCTGAAGCTCGCGTTCCGCCCGCTCGCGATCCTCGGCGTTGACCAGCTTATCGATCGGGGACCCAGATGCCATAACCGCGTGTCCTGTTCGAAGTGCCTCTCCTCGGGAGACCGAGCGACCTTGCTTTCTGAATATCCTAACGCTCGTTCAGGTGAACGCGGAAGGGGAATCATAGCTCTGCCTCGCTGTTGTATTCCTTTCCATCCGAATCGGACAAAACAGACCCAGCCACAGCCGGAAACGCAGGTAAATCTCCAATACGTTCTGCTAAACCCATCCACAACGAAGTGAGTTTCGCGCATGGATGCCAAGAGTGGTTCCACCCGCCACGCGAGCTTGGTTTTGCGAAATCCAAGGGTATGCCCGACAGCAAATAGCAGAAGAACAGAAGCAAGGCGATACGGCAAAGAAGCCTTCCATTTCTCACCTCCAGAAGTGAACTTCCAGAAAACAGTTCAGGCGTATGGGGACAGGCTTTAGAATCGGAATGTAACCGTGGCATAGAAATAGCCCACGCCCTTGTCGGGAGGAGTCTCATGGAGGAACTGGCCGGTGAAGAAGTAAAAGTACCCGCCAGTAGTCGACAAATGGGGAGAAAAAGCGCGCTCCAAGGTGACTCCAGGTTGATATCCCACAAATCGCGCCGTGCTGAGATTCCCTGGACGAATCTGCATTCCATTGAAATTGTAGATTCCATCGTGAATCGAGCTGCGCCAGTAGAACGGCATTTCGGGCGATATCGCCGTCTTGGCATTCAAAGTTATGCGGATGAGCGGGCCGACATCGGTAAGGTTTGACGGGCCGAGGAGCGCCGAGATACTGGAATACTGGGGATTGGGGAAAAGCGGGCTGAAGGTATTGAGATTCTTACTGTTGTGATCGGAGTCGCCGCTCGCGTAGTCGAAGCGCACTGCAAACCGTGGCTGAAATCTCAGGTTGTGCAGGGTGATGCCGTCGTTGCTCGAGACGGCTCCGGCTAGTATGTGGCCGGCGCCAAACGTACCGGTCTGGAAGATCACATCGGTGTTGTAATCGAAAACGGTTCCTTGCTTCCAAAGACGGCTGCCGAAGGTTTCGGAAATATCTTGTCCGGTCTTCCCATTGAAGAAAGCTTGCTTGCGATTCAATCCAAAGTAGTAGCCCGACCAACCGCCGTGTTCGCGTACGCGAGTAAATCCGGCACCCCATTCCGTTTGGGTGTGATCGGAAATGTCGAATGTGTAGGGTCGCACGAGAACCGGATGAGTCAACGTGGAGTTGCAAGTCCAGCGGCCGTGCTTAAATGTGAAGCGGAATCCGTCGAAAGCGCGACGAATGTTCAGACCCTCACTCGCACCGATAAGGTGCCCTGTGCCGAATTCGATCTCCTGGCGACCGACGCGCAACCGCCAATTCTGCGATGAATCGGTGATGTCGAGGAAGCCCTGATGTAGATCGGCAACATCCTCATCGGTCGGGCGTGGGCCACCATTTCGTCCGTTTTCCAAGCCGCTCTGAAATTGTGCGAAGACGCGGAAGTGATGTCCGAAGTGCCAATCGGTGTGAAGAAGATAGCGTTGGAGAATGTATCCCGAGGGCGTCTCCGGGCCGACGCCAAAGCCCGGAGCTTCGTAGTTTTCATACCGGTAGCGGATTTCGCCGCCAACGGAGAGATACCAATTCTCACGGCCGAGCGGAACGTACTTGATTTTGTCGATCGGCTCTTCCTTGCAATCCCGATCAGAGAGCAAGCTCCAGTCTTCCTCGTAGCGGAGGGGCTGCAAGATCGGCCGCGGTTTTTGGCATTGTGCTTCGGCCTGGTTCGCAAGAAGCAGGAGGGGAACGAGAATCATCATCCATGGCAACTGCTTTTGTCGAGCCTGGCGCATATTCAGGCCAATGAAAAGCCGTGCTTGCCGAGCGGCAGAGAACGAAAACGCGTTTCCGTGGCGGCAAAGATTGCGTTAGCAATTGCGGGCAGAAGGGTAACTGGTCCTACTTCGCCGACGCCGCCAAGCGGGCGCGCGCCGCTGTTAATCAGATAAACTTCGACCGGCGGCATTTCCGGCAACCGGATAATCGAGTAATCGTGATAGTTGCTTTCGACCGTGCGGCCGCGGTCGAAGGTGATCTCTGATTTGAAGGCGCACGAAAGCCCCCAGGCGATCCCGCCTTCGAGCGAGTTCGTGCTGATGTCCGGATCCAGTACTGTTCCGGGATCTGCGACGCAGACAACCTTATGGATTTTAACTTGACGGTCTTTCGAAACCGAGAGTTCCACAACGTGCGCGATATGCGTTCCAAAGGCCTCGGCGTAGGCGATCCCGCGATAGTGCCCCTTCGGCGCAGGCACCTCCCAGTTGGATTTTGCCGCGGCCAAGTCGAGCACGGCGAGCGAGCGTGGGCTGTTCGTGAGCAAATCGCGCCGGTATTGATACGGGTTGATGCCTTTGTGGGAAGCCAGCTCGTCAACAAAGCTCTCAAGAGCGAAAATGTTGGGACCGAAACCAGTGGTACGCAGGACCGAGGTTGGCACCGCAACATGGAGCAGCTTGAAATCGACTCGAATGTTCGGAATCTCATAATGAGTTTCGAGCAGCCCTTCGAGGCAACTCGGGTCATAAACATTGGTCACTGCGGGCGCGTACACGTATTGGAGGATGGAAGGCGACACCAAACGATGGGAAATGGCGCGCAGCCTTCCGAATTCGTTGATGCCCGCGGTGATGCGATGCAGCGTTGCCGGCCGGTAAATGTCGTGCTGCATGTCCTCTTCGCGGGACCACACGACTTTCACGGGTCGTGCAACCGCTTTCGAGAGGAGCGCCGATTGCAATGCAAAGTCGAAAGCTACGAGCCTCCGGCCGAAGCCGCCTCCCAGGAGCGTGCGCGAGACCTGGATGTTCTCTTTGGGAAATTTGAAAGCAGCCGCGAGGGTTAGCCGGGTGATTTCCTGTCCTTGCGTGGGGGCCCAGATCTCGACGCTGTCGCCCGCCACCCGGGCCGTGCAGTTCATCGGCTCCATGGTGGCGTGGGCCAGGAACTGCGATTCGTATTCCTGCGAGTAAATCGTCGGGTATGTCTCCCTCGCGGTGTTTGCGCCGCCCGCCGGAATCGTGGCTTTGTCCAGCGGGACATTGGGATAATCGTGATCGAGCGCGTCAGGGTTCCCCTCGACATGGACCAGCAGCCATTCGTTGCCTTCCATGGCGCGCCGGTACTCCTCGCGCAATGTGTCGGTACTCACGCCTGCGGATGGCCCTTCGTTGAAGGTGACATGTAGGGCGTCAAGCGCCGCCTTGGCTTGCCAATACGTCTCGCCAACGACCGCGATCCCGTTGGGAATCCGGACGACATCGATGATCCCGGGGAACCCAGCGATCGAGGAGCGATCAAAGGCGGCGACATCTCCGCCGAAAACGGGACACTGCTTCACGGCGGCATGAACCAATCCTGGCAACGTGAAATCGAGGCCGAAGATGGCGCTGCCGTCGATCTTGCCCGGGTTCTCCACACGCCCCAGCGACTTGCCCAGCAAAGACCAATCCTTTTCGTTTTTGAGCGCCGGCTTGGCAGGAGGGGCGATCTTTGCGGCGGCCTCAACCAGATCGCCGAACCGCGCACTGCGACGCGAATTCTTATGGAGCACTTTGCCCGATTCGGTCCGGCACGCGGCGGGATCGACCTTCCACCTCTGCGCAGCTGCAGAGATGAGCATCTCGCGCGCGCTCGCGCCCATGTAGCGCATCAGTTCGAAGAACGACGGTGTGCTTTCGCTGTTCCCCGTGAACTGCCAGTTGATGCGCGGATTGCGATACGCCGGATCGGTCGGAGAGTCCTCCAGTCGCACGCGGGACCAATCCGCCCCAAGTTCTTCGGCTATCACGGCTGGGAGCGTGGTGCGGATTCCCTGGCCCATTTCCGCCTGCGACACAATGATGGTGACCGAATCGTCAGTGCCGACCTTCAGCCAGGCGTTTAGTGGAACGACTTTTGCCCCTTCAGGAGCATCCGCCGCAGAGACTTCTGTCGAAGGGACTGCGCATTTCAGAAGGAGACCCCCAGCTGCCAGGCTCGCCGTAATCAGAAATTGGCGTCGATCCACTCGCATGGTTCTGTGTTCTCGAGAACCCGCTGCTTCGATTGCCTTCATCGCCCTATGCCTCATTCCGGGCAGGCCGCGCCCGTTTCAATCCATTCCTTCAACCGTGAAACAAATTCCTCATGCGATAACGGCGGCACCGTTCGCCCAGGGCCGGGATTCCAGGCCCAACGCACCAGTGAGGTTTCCATGTGGGGAATCAGGTCTGGGAGCGAGCGATTCCCGTTCTTCGCCGGGTCTTTCACCGCCCGGCAGATTTCCGCGATCGTGAGGCCTTTCCAGGCCATCGGAGTGTTTGGCGGTGGAAGCTGCCAGTCGGCCGCTCCAGGAGGTCCGTGGAGAAATTTCGCGTTTTCCGTCTGGTGGCACGCCCTGCAGCGCAGCGCCGCTGAACCCTTTCCATCCAAGCCGCGCTTTACGTTCATTGCGTGAGGATGATTGTCGTCACCCTGGAGCGGCCCGTCGGTCGACGTGTGACAATTCAAGCAACGCGGGCTGGTGAGAACGGAGGCAACCTCGCGGAACGCTTGCAGGCTTTGCGCATCTTTTCCGGGCGTGTTTTCTTGGATCGTTGCAAGTGCGAATGGCGAACAAATCACACCCGCAAGAACCGGCGCGAGGATCGTTGCGCACAGGCAAATCAAGAGGGAGAGTCGGCAAGGCTGAATCATTTCTCACTCCTGGTCATTTCTGCTGCCATATGGATCGCTTTGCGTATGCGCGCATAGGTTCCACACCGGCAGAGATTTCCTGCCATGGCGTCATCGATGTCAGAGTCGGACGGGTTGGAGTTGACCGAGAGCAGTGCCGCGGCGCTCATCATTTGCCCCGGTTGGCAATAACCGCACTGAGGCACCTGCACTTGGAGCCACGCCCTCTGGATGGGGTGTGAGCGGTCGGTTGACAACCCCTCAATCGTCCGGACTTGCCTGCCTGCGACCGCCTTAACGGGAGTCACGCACGAACGTACGGCGGTGCCATCGACGTGCACCGTGCACGCCCCGCACAGCGCCATGCCACAGCCAAACTTTGTGCCGGTCAACCCCAGTTGCTCACGCAATACCCAAAGCAGAGGCGTTTGTGGGTCAATCTGGAGCTCGACGGGCTTGTCATTGACCTTAAATCGAGTAGTTTCCATTTGCTTCCCCCGAGAGTCCCGTTCCCTAGGCGTCTCGAGACGCCGGCTGGGAATTCTCGCCAGATGAAATCACCCGGTAGTGGTGCATTTCTTCAATGTCCTTTACGTATGGCTGTACGAGCGCGAAGAAAGCCTTAAACTCAGGACGCGCTCGAAACCGTTTAGATGGCCTTCTAGTTCTCTGGCTTTTCCTTGCAGTGAGAGAGCTCATAACGCAAGCAATGGCCTGAAGAACCGAGGATCTCGCCCGCTTTTTCGTACACTCTCTCGAACAGCGCCGGTCGCTTCTCACCGATGTCGTAGCGCGTGTATTCAACGATCACAAAATTCTCCGTCTGGATAGAGGATCCCGAGCGCGCCATCGCGTCGGCCGTGCTCTGTTGCGTGTTTCCTGAAGTGGCCGACTCTCGGTGCCCGCCGTTGACGATTGCAACGAACGGTCCAGAATTAACAGGCTGATTCAATTGAACTTCTGTGGTCGGTCCGGTGGTGGATTCCGACAATTGCCGGATTCCGCCAGTAGCGGGGAAAGCTGCGATAAGATGCATATACATCTGCTATGAGAAGACCGGCACCCCAAAAACGACCTTTACAAGGGCTTTTTGACCTGGCCTGCGCATGTCAGAACCTGCGGCGCGCCACTCGCATCGTGACGCGGATCTATGACCAGGAGCTGGCGAAGGCAGGAATCGAGATCACACAGTTCGGCTTGTTGACGGCATTAGATTTGATGGGAGAAGCGAATCAAAAGAGCTTGAGCGCCGGCTTTGCCATGGACAGTACTACGCTGACCCGCACGCTGGGGCTGCTGCTGAAGCAGGGTTGGGTGCGCGTGCGGCGCGGAAAAGACAGGCGGGAGCGCCGGTTCAGCCTGACGGAGACAGGAAAACGTCAACTGGCGGAAGCTCAACCGTACTGGGAGTCGGCGGAACAAAGACTGCGACGAAAACTTGGAGATGCAGGCTGGAAAAGCATGAAAGACGCGGTATCGCGAGTGACGGAAGCAGGAGCGTAGGCGTGAATTTTCTGTGACCAAATAGATGTATATACATCTAATATGCGAGCGTGAGAAAGCTCCCAGAAAGGAAAGCTTATGAAAGCCTTTATCTACGTATCGGCCGCCCTGCTACTGACCGGAATCTTGCTTGCCGGCTTGCGAGAAACATCCGCTGGCTCCGCTTCCCGGAACACTTCCGGTTCCGCCCGGCCGGAACTCGAGTATTTCAAGGCGATAAACAGCGCGGGGCCGCCGCAAGATCCCCAAATGCTGTTTCTCCTGATGGCGCAATATTCGAACGCCAACCTCCAGGGCGACGGCGTGGAATTCTTTTCGGCGCGGCTGGAGGAATTCGGGCCACGTCTCACAAACACGCAAAAAGCGCTGTATCTGAGCGCAATCGGTTTGTTGCGCGCTCAGCACGCGCACTCCGTGCCGCTGCTGCATCGAGTGAGCTATGTGAAAGAGACCATCGCGATACTGGACCAGGCCAAGCAGCTTTCCGGGGGTCAAGTCTTCGTCGTGAACTGGATTGAAGGCGTGGTCGGCGCGCAGCTCCCTGGCTTCTTCCATCAAGAAAAGCCGGCGCAAGACGAGCTTACCTGGTGTGTCGAGAACGCGGACAAAGCGCCACAGGCAGGCTGGTTGCGTGAAGCTTACTACGGCCTTGGCAAACTCGCGCTCGCCCGGGGAGACCAGGCCAAGGCGAAAGACTATCTGCGGCAAAGCGGGTACAAAGACTTCAACAGCCCGATTACGCTGATCGGTGCGTTCTCGGAGGATGTCGCGTCCGGCGGTACTTTCGCGCCGCGGCGCATTGCCGAGGTCGTCCCGGGACGCGTTTATGTGCTCACCGGGTTTGAGTTTACGGAATACTATTTCGTGGTTTCGGACGATGGGCGGGAGCTGATCGGGATCGACGCAGGAACGCGGCCGGACTCCGCGAAGGCTGCTTTGGAAGCGCTGCGAGCGTATGCCCCTGGACTGCCCCAACCAACGACAATCTTCATAACGCACTCCCACTGGGACCACATTGGTGGCCATGCCTACTTCCGCAGCCTAAATCCGCGCTTGCGCTTTTATGCGCGGAGCAATTATCAGGAAGAGATTGCGCTCGATCTCGGCGCACCGGCAACTTTTGCCAAATACTTCTTCGGAGAACGATTCAGCCTTGACGACGTGCGCAGCTTCAAACCAGATGTCACGATCGACCGCCGCACGGACCTGAAGATTGGAGGGACGCGCATCGAGTTGATTCCCGTCGAGGGAGGAGAAACCCGCGATGGCATGTTCATTCATCTTCCGGACCTGGGTACGATGTTCGTGGGCGATTTCATCATGCCCTATCTCGGCGCACCCTTCGCCGCAGAAGGGGATCTACAGGGGCTGCTCGATGCCATCGACATCGTGTTGCAGAAGAATCCGCAGCATCTTCTGCATGGCCACGAGCCGCTCACGCGGAATTTCGGATCTCCGGCGATGCTGGCGCAACTGAAGCTGGACCTTGCATGGCTGCGCGAGCAGGTATTGGCTGCGGTTCGCCGCGGAGAGGTACAAGCCTCGATTCAACAGGCAAACTTGATTCCACCGCATCTACTCCATGGCAATCCTGACGTGTACTTGCCTTATTTTCTCATGCGCGAACACGTCATCGATCGCCTCTACGACCAGAACGTGGGCTATTGGCAAACTGACCTAACAGGTCTCGACCATCTTAGCCGGGCGGACCGCGCAGAACTCCTGGTTGATTACTTGGACTTGTCAGAAAGGCAGCTTACCAAGGCGGTGGAGCGCTTGGCCGCTGACGGCAAATACGAACTCGCGGCCTCGCTGCTTGAATCCTCGGGAGACAGATTCGAGCACAGCGAGTCTGTGGCAAGAGCCAAACGGCTCATCTATCTCAAGCTGATGGAGAAGAATCAAAACACGGACCCGTTCAAATTCATGCTGTACTCAGCGAAGATCGGGGAGCAGACTCCGCGGATGTCGGGCGGCAAGTGACGGAGGCGGAGTTCCACCTGCGGGCGCGGGTGGAACTCTCCGAACCATCACTGATTTCGGTTTTACACCGCGATCGAACGTGTTCCCTTTGGCCGACTTTCGATAGGGCCGCGTTACTTGTTCCCGAGATTCCTCTCGAACCGATCCCTGATTCGCTAAGGCGATCTGGCATCAGCCCGCGATACCCCTACCAGCCATGAGCGCACGTGCACTCGCCGCGCGCCCATTGCTGCTCCCAAGAACGGAGCCTTGCAGCACATTTGGTAACATGGCTTACTGTAAGATGGCCTTCTGGCCTACTCGGCGCAAGCCCGTGCCTATCGCTTATGACACCTTACTGCGAATCACACCGCCTGCCTCTCTAGGGAGTGGTTGCCGTTCGACCGCTTTCGCAAGCTGCCACGCGCTGCTCGAGAAATTTGCGCTCCATGGGGTTGCGTGCGAGCTGCAATGCGGTCCGAAAGTGTTCACATGCGACTTCATGCCTTCCGCTGCGCAATTCAAACTCCCCCACCGCTGCATGATAGAACGGATAGCCAGCGAGGCGATCGAAGTTGTTAATGGCCCGAATTTCTTCGAGCCCACGTAGCGGCCCGTCACGTTGGGCGACGGCAATGGCGCGGTTGAGCGCCACGATCGGTGAAGGCCGAATGGCCATCAACTTGTCGTAGAGCGAGATAATCATTTGCCAATCAGTGTCCTCAGCGCCATGCGCGGTTGTGTGAACCCACGCGATCGCGGCCTCAACGTGATATTCGGTCAACTCAGGACCAGTCGCCGACAAATCGAGCAGCCTCCGTCCTTCAGCGATGAGCTCCTCATCCCACCTGGAACGGTCCTGGTCGAAGAGCGAGCGCAAGTCGCCCGACGCATCAACACGGGCGGGCAAACGCGCGGCACCGAGGCACATCAATGCCCCAAGCGCGTATGTCGCAGGCGTCGAAGAGGGAGGATAATCGCGGAGCAGGGTCGCCAGACGAATGGCTTCGCGGCAGAGCTCGGCGCGTATGGCCGTCTCGGGAGAAGCGCCGTGATAGCCTTCGTTGAAGAGCAAGTACAGCGTTCGCTGGACAGCGGGAAGCCGATCGGCGAACTCGTCGCTGCTCGCGATGTCGAACAACCTTTTTGAACGTGCCAGAACCTTCTTGCCCCTGCTAATGCGTTTCTCCATAGCAGTGTGACTACTGACGAAGGCACCGGCAACCTCGTCCACGCTGAAGCCGCACAGGATGTGCAAGATCAGGGCAATCTGCGCTTCCTCCGGCAGCCGGGGATGGCAGCAGGAGAACATCATGCGCAACAGGTCGTCTTGAATTGTTCTTGGTGAAAAGAGTTCTTCGACTACGGGGGCCAGGGTCCATTCACTCTCGAGCAACCGCCCCAGCTCGGGCGCATAGGTCCGCGCGGTGCGCTCGCGTCGCAGTATATCGAGTGCACGGTTCTTCGCCGTGGCCATGAGCCAAGCCGAAGGATTTTCGGGCACGCCGCGAAATTTCCAGACCTCGAGTGCTCGGCAGAAGGCATCTTGCACGACGTCCTCTGCGAGGGCGAGGTTATGAACTCCGAAGATGCGCGTCAGCGTGGCAACCATGCGCCCCGCTTCGCGGCGGAATAGATGGTCGCTGGGCTCTATCACATGTTTATTTTCATTACTGGCCGTACTTCCACGCCGCCTTCAACCTCCAGAATAGGGCAGCCCTTTGAGAGCTCTACGGCTTGCTCGAGATCACGGGCCTCAATCAGCGTGTAACCGCCGACAATGTCCTTGGCCTCGGCAAAGGGTCCATCCGTGACGGTTTTTTGCTTCCCGCGCACCAGCTTTCCTGTGCGTTCGAGCGGTTGGCCCTGGTCCTTGACATGACCGTTCTGAGCAAGCTCCTTGAACCAGGCCATCCACTTCTGCATCGACTGCTGGACTCGCTCGGGAGACCTTCCGGCCTCGCCACCTCGATAAAGAAATACAAACTCGCTCATGGTCATTCCTCCTTTGGCAACTCCTAAGCTCTAGACGTTCAAAGACCATTCGGGCGGACATCTTTCTCGGAGAATTGAGCCACTCCTCTGGCGATTGGATGTTCCACAGTCTTGAAGTGGTACCGTTCATGAAAATCTGAGCCGGCTCATCACCGCTCAGGACCGCGAGACGGTGCCCAGACAGCCGGGACGGTCCACAAGAGTCCGGGCGTTGCGCGTTACCGCGAACTGCCTGAAGGCTTGTCCGCCGCGGCGTGATCCGCGTGGGCGCCGAGCGGGACGATGATCAGGGCGTGCGGAGTGCCTTCGCCGGCGACAAATGCCGGACTGCTGGGGCTTCCGTCCGAGCCGAGATCAGCGTTGGTCAAGTAGGGACCGTAGAACATCACGTGGGGCGGGAAATGTCCGATCGTGCCTTTGTCATCGACGGGCACCAGGTTCTCCGTGGACAGCATGTAATCGACCCCTGGCCGCGTCGGCGCCTGAAAAACACCCTTGGCAAAGGCATCTGCCACGAAGCGCTTGATCTCTTCGGGACCCTTTCCCTCGGCGCGCAGCTCGGCTACCTTTAGAATGCGTGGAAGGAATGTGCGCGTGCCTTCCGCATCCATGCACTGCGGTTCCTGGCTGGTTGGCTGAGAATGCTGGACGATCGCTGTGAAGCCGTTCTGGCTGTCCCGCACTTTGCGGTAGCCGCCGGTGTCGAGGACATAGACGGCTGCCTTCCCCGCAACCGAGGCTGGGCAGGCGCCGAGCGCCAACGCGATCTCTTTTTCCCTGTCCATGACCGGCGGCCGGCTGCTTGCGGCGGTCGGTGTCGACTGCGCCTCCGCGGGCGACCATACAACGATCTGGGCGGCCACTGCCGCCAAGCCGACACACACCGTTCTCCATCTTCGATAAGCATACCCCATCGTTCTGTCTTTCATAGAGTTCCTCCTTGGGTTCTTCCGCTCCTAGGACGTTTGAAGGACACGTTAGCGGACACTTTTTTGTGCTCGTAGTTGTCTGCTTTCCTGGCCGAAGTTATTGTCGCTTTCGCTACGAGGGAGGTGCATTTTCTGCAGCAGCTCGGCGTACCGCGAATCTTGGCGCAGGCCCTTCAACAGGGAGTCGAGTTTCATAACCGTCAAACCCCCGTCGTGTTGGCCATACGCGCGGTTAAGCCACTCAAATGATTTGTCGGTTTGTCCGCGATAGGCGTACACCTGCGCGATTTGAAAGGCCCAGTCTTTCTGACGCATGCCGATGAGTTTCTTTAAGGCAGCGTCCGAATCCTGAGGGCGGCCGAGTGCGTGGTAGGCCAGGGCTTCTCCCCAAAACCTCCAATCCTCGCTCGATTCCTGCTCCATCTGCTTAAGCGCTTCTTGCGGGCGACCTTCGCCGAGGAGAATTAGGCCGAGATCCGAGTGTGCCGGCGAAAGCTGCGGATTTAGCTCGAGCGCTTTCTGTACCGCCGCATCAGCATCCTCATAGCGCCCCGCGCAATACAGTTGGTACCCGAAGAATGTGTAAGACCTGGCCCGCAACGGGTCAATGGCAATCGCCCTTTTTTGCATCTCGATCGCTTCGTTCATTTGACCAAGCACTTGAAAGAGGTATGACTGATATTTCAAGACCGCAAAGCTTCCCGGTTCCAGCTGGGCCGCTCTTTTCAGGGAGACTTGTGCGCCGTGCCAGTCCCAGTCGCTGAATACCTGAATCCATCCGCGCTGCACGTAACCTGCAGCCAGATCCGGGTCGAGGGCAATCGCCTTGTCCGCCGCCTCGCGGGCCTCGCGGAGGCCGTCTTTTTCTTCAAGAAACGCTCCCATAACCAGCGATGTCAGCACCGTGGAACGTAACGCCCAGGCAGGTGCGTATTTCGCGTCGAGCTTAATGGCTTGATCGGCAAAAGCGAGTGCTTTGTCCTGGCTATCCTTGTCAACGCCTCTCCCAAAGAAGTATTGCGCTTGTAAATAAGCCTGATAGGCGTCCGAGTTGGTGGCATGCGATCTTGCCGACGGTGCCGTGCGATCGAGGCCGAGGAGCTTGACCTGCAACGCTCCGGCCACCGCGAGCGCTATTTCATCCTGCACCGCAAAAATATCGGCAATCTTGCGGTCATAGGTGTCCGACCAGAGCTGAAACCCGTCGCTCGTTCGAGTCAGATCCACTCGAATGCGGAGGTGGTCGCCCTCGCGGCGCACGCTTCCCTCCAGGATGCTGGTGACGGCGAGTTGCCGTCCTACCGAGCGCAGGTCCTCGTTCCTGCCCTTGAACTGAAAGGACGAAGACCGGGCCACTACCCGCACGTCAGGAATCTTGGCGAGATCATTGATCAATTCTTCAGCGAGCCCGTCGGAGAAATACTCCTGATCTTTGTTCCGGCTCAAATCCACAAAAGGCAATACGGCGATGGAGGGGGCGCGCCTTGCGGTAGCAGGTCCGTTGCTTTTTCCAGACCACCAGAAGTAGCTACCGGTGGCTGTCAATAAAAGCACGCTTGCGGCAAGGACTCCCAAGCCCCAACGACGACGCATGTTCTTTGGAACGGGCGTAGCCACCAGCGTGGGCGCAGCGTTGAATTTCTGAGGACCGCCTTCCAGTAAGCCGTGCTGCGGCAACCGCGAATCCTGTGAGTTCTCGCCCACCGTGTGGCCGCCCGCGACAGGATGGCAGTCGTTGCTGAGATCTTTTGCTAGCACCTCACCAACGAAGCGATATCCATGTCCCGGCACGGTGGCGATGTAGAGGCCGTCTTGGGGGTTCTCGCCCAGCGCTTTGCGAAGAGTCGAGATGTTCACGGCAAGGTTGACTTCCTCTACAAAAGTGTCGGGCCAGATTTCTTTAAGGAGTTCGTCCTTCGCGAGAAGCCTCCCACGGTTGCGTACAAGGCACACCAACGTGTCAAAAACCTTCGGTGTGAGGGGCAGAGCGGCGCCATTGCGCGAGAGGACTCGTTCGGCGGGATCCAAGGAGAACGGACCGAACTCGTATATCTCTTTTTCAATCAGCGACATTGGAGTCTTCAGATCGCTTTTAAAAGATTCCAAACGGGGCCGAAAGACATTTAGACGACTTTTCGGGTACTTCCGTTATTTCGTGAAGGCCGGAGGCGGCTCCGACCAATTTGGCCGGGGGTTTGGATAAGCAAAGCCTTGAGCCGCAGGAACTTGTCGGCGCTATGTTTGGCAGAAAAAAAAGATGTCCGCTGGCGCCGCACTCAATCGTTTGAGGTTTGGGGGTTCGAGGAAACAAAGAGGAGGATCGAAGTGAAAACAGTCGAAGCAAAAGGGGTTGAAACGATCGAGGCAAGCAAGTATGTGTTCGATAACGCCGGCGGAAATGCGCAGGTACGGTATCGCGGATTGTCTGACCTCTACGACGCAAACTCGATCCGCCACATCGAAAGGCGAGGCGTTGAGAGGGGGTGGTCTTGTCTGGAAGTTGGTGGAGGCGGAGGATCGATCGCCTCCTGGCTGTGTGCGCGCGTCGGGGTTACGGGACGTGTGCTCGCTACAGATATTGACCCGCGGTTCCTCGAAACCCTCTCCTATCCGAACCTGGAAGTACGCCGCCATGATATTCGGCGTGAGGACCTTCCTAACCGCCAATTTGACCTCGCTCACGTTCGGCTGGTCTTGATGCATCTTGCGGACCCGGAAATGGCATTGAGACGGATCGTCGAAGCGCTGAAGCCCGGGGGTTGGCTTGTCGTCGAGGAATTTGACTGCCTGACATTTCTGCCTGACCCGGCCGTTAACCCGAGCGAAATAAATCTGAAGACAAGACATGCCTTTCATCGCGTGCTAAGCGCTCGCGGAGTCGATCTTCGCTACGGCCGCTTGCTTCCGCAGAAGCTGCAAGCAAATGGACTTGTGAATATCGGGGCCGAAGCCAGCGTCTCCACCTACAGTGGGAAATCCGCCGGAACAAGCTTTGTGCGGTTCAATTTCGAAGAGATGCGCGAATCAATGCTTGGTTCGCGCTTGATATCACAAGAGGAATTTGAGGCAGACCTCAGACGTATCGACGATCAGAATTGCCTTATGCCCTTGTGGATGATGTGGACGGTTTGGGGGCAGCGCCCTTGATGTGGAAAAACCACATTGCCGACGGCAACCCCCCTTTGCTACTGGAGGATCTTCGCAATCATCCGCCGGAGCGCTTGGCAGAACTGCGCCTGCTCCTCACCTCCAGCGCAGTCTTACGACCCGATCCGCGACGACGCGGCTTTTTTGAAATAGAGGGGCAATCACATGTTTTCTACATCTTGAAATATCCGAGTGGTCGAAAAGTGCTCCTGATCGCCGTATGGGAGCGCGATCAAACTTCGCGAGCTGCCCGTGCAAGAAACACAGAACAAATGAAGATAGGAGAACAAGCCTTCGTCTAGGCGGACAGGGACACCTTGCTCAGGTTCCGCAAACCGTAATCGCGGGCGCGGACATGACGATCGAAGAGTTCGAAGCGTGGTGCTCGTTGTGTGGGCGGTCCATTTTCACCTTAAGGAGTGTCTTTATCGGAATCTTTGCCACCATTGCCATGGACGTACTCAGTGTCACCGCCCTTAAGCTTGGGTTCATTGCATTTCTGCCGCCTCTTCTGACGGGCCGCTGGCTTGCATATGTGGCGCGCGGGCAATTCCTTCATCGTGACATTGCGCAGATAGCGCCAATCCATCATGAACTGGCGATCGCCGTGCCAGCGCACTATGCGATTGGCGTCACGCTCGCACTCGTCTATTTGTTTGCGAGCTCCTTCCTCGGGATACCGGCGCGCAATCCGATTGCGGCGCTGGGCTTCGCTCTGGGGACAAATCTTCTGCCATGGCTTCTCATGTTCCTGGCGATGGGGTATGGATGGTTCGGAGCGAGTGAAAACAGGAGGCTGTTGTATGAGAAACGCGAAAGACGCGCTCAACGCGCAGGTCCAGCTTTATCAAGGCCTTGGCAGCGGCTGGGAGCAGCAGCGCTCGTCAGGATCCAACAAAGCAAGGTGGTGGTCGCCTGAGAGGGTCGGGAAAATGAAACTGGCCCCGCCGACACCAGCCATTGACGGCACGGAAAACCTTTCTTGTACTCAGGCTAATCTCGGAGGAAATCTGCAACCAGTCGATTAAACTCGTCTGGCCTTTCCATAACCAGGGTGTGTCCCACACCGCGAATGTTCACCAGTCGCGAGCCAACAACGCCTTGGTGAATCAGATGCCCGATTGCATGGATATCGGGAGCGTCGTTTTCGCCTAAGACTACGAGTGTCGGTACATGCACCTCCGAGAGCCTGCCGGCAGCGGGCGGCTCAAGCCCCTTACAGTTAGGGGCGAGCCGGCTTAAATGGAACGCGCGTGTAACCATTTCGCGGACGCGTTCCCTCACGAGGGGATTCACTTCGGCAGGGGTCCGACGCGGGCCATCTACCCACATCGTTAGAAACACCTCCACCGCACCATTCAAATCTTGGCGGCCAAGTGACTCGATCATTGCGGCGAACTTGGTTTTGACCCAAGGGTCATGAGGCTCGTAGCCACGCAGCCCGGGCGAAACGAGAACGAGCTTCTCGACGAGCTTGGGGTAGGCAATCGTGAAATCCAGAGCGATCGCGTAATTTGACAGACCCACGAGAGTGACGTTCTGGATCCTTAGGGCGTGGAGGAAATGGAGCAAATCCTCATGATGCGTGAACGGTTCGGTGGAAGGCGACGTTTCACTTTGACCCGAGCTCCGCATGTCATACCGGATGGCGCAGTATGTACGAGCAAAGAACTCAAACTGACCGTCCCACTGGCGGCGGTCAAGCAAACCACCGTGCAGAAAAACTACCGGGGCGCCGAAACCCGACTTATCGTACGCCAGCCGGACACCGGGAACATCGACGAAGCTGGGATTCTGGGTCAACGCTGAATCACGGCGCGGGAAGATTAATCCATTCGACCACGCCAACAAAAGAACAAGCAGCCCCAATCCGATCAGCGAAAGCCGGTGAGTCCATGCTCCCCACGCCATCGGGACCAGGGTAAGGAGTCGAACCGCCTCAATGATCGGAGTCATGTATCTGGATACATAGCTGCCCAAGGAAGAATTCTTCAGGCTTTCTAGATCCGGCGGCCAAATCATCATTGCGGCGGAGACAATTATGGGAGGCAAGAAGCCGACCAGTAGCGCGTAGGTGATCCGGTGGCGCCAAAGAAAGAAGAGAAAAATCGGTGTGACGCCGATGTCGGTCGCCAGCTTGACCGGATGGATCTGGTGATAGAGCTTTCTTTCTCGGAAATCCATCGTTTCAGCCGTCACTCCGAACTTGGCAGGAGATCCGCGTGCGGCGGCGTCATCCTCGAACTCTTGATTCTCGTGCCGCCAAGGACCCGCTGCGAATCATGAGGGCAATGCCGGCGGCCAGCCACCACAGCGCTTGAACCGCGGCAAATGCCGTTACGGGCGCCGGCAATGTCAGCCTGAGCATAAAAACAGCCCCGAGAGCGGCAAACGCTGCCGCCAAAAGGAGGGCCAGATATCCAAACAATCTTGGCAGGATCGGGGAAGTAGCAAGAATAATCCCGAGGGGCAAAAATACAGCGGGTGCCCCGACAATGAAGTAAAGGTGTTGGACCGCGGAGATGACTCTGAGGCTGATTGAGGTCATCATCTCTGGATCGGGAAACAAAGCGCTGATGTAGCAGGTGATTTCGATAAGACTCACCGTCATGAGGATCGTGGCGCCGAACAGTGTCATCCAACCCGCAAGGCGCCCGGTGGCTCCCGCCAAGTGCACCAGAGAGAATGCGAAGAGCATGATGAAGACCGGGCCGACCGCCTGCAACCAGGCTCCCCAAAGTACGCCCGCGTAGTGCTGTTGTCCGAACTGGACCAACTCGGATCTGGTCGCGCCGACCGGCGGAGGAATCGCAATACCAAACGAAATCATAAGCAGGATAACGCCAACAATGCCGCTCAGTCCGCCCAGGATGCAGAATAGCCTTTTGGAGATGAAGGTGTTGTCCATGTGGGCTCCTATAGGTAGTTGATGGTGATCTTCAGTTCAAGCCTGCCGCCAGTAAAAGGAAAAGCCGCGGCCTCGAATTTTGGCGGCCCAAAATGACCCTTTGCGTTGTGCGACGCCGCTACTCCCTCACGCGGAATACCCATGAACTTCGTATCCAGCTTGCCGTTGGAATTCTCATCGTGGAACACGGATATGGCGTAAGTGCCCGGCGCGATTCCCGAGAACTCGCAGACTGCTTGCTTTTGGGCAATGCCGGAAGTAACGCGCGCCAAAGCTTTTTCGCTCTGTTTTGGAAAGCCGTCCCGGGACGAGTATAGTGCGCAGAGGACCTGGCCTTTGTCACTGTGCAGTCCAACGACCTCGACGTGGATTACATTTGGTTGCGGAACCTGAGCCTGCGGCAGCGCCGATTCAGCGGACGCGAGAAGAGCCGCGAAAAGGAACATCGTAACGCTTGGCCTCAAAGGTCACCGCCCGCTTTCTGTTTTGTCCAACGGGTAGCAGACCTCGTAAAGATGGGCGTCCGGCTTGGCGTACTTGCCCATTTCCCGAAACCAGGATTCACTGCCAACGCGGAAGAGCTTTTCCCAGTTCTCGCTGCTCTTCCACTGGGCATAGTTGACGACGCGCGTCCCGTCTTTGCTCCGATGCAGACTGGCAGAAATGATGCCAGGGAGCCGGCCCAGAGTGTTTTCCGTTGCTCGAATCCATGCGCCAATCAGACGCTGCTGATTTTCCGGTGCACAGCTAAAAACGTTGATCAGCGTCACCCCGCCACCGTCTTCGGTAATTGTGATCATCTTCCTTGCTCCTTTGTGGTATCATGTAAGTGAGCGCTCACTACGAATACTACGTTTAGTCAGATTCCGCTGTCAAATGATCAGTTGCATGAAAAACGTGCCGGTGTCAGGGTTACGCGAGCCCCCGGGAGGCAGGGAAATGCGGGGGCCTGCTTATGTCGAGCATCTCTAAGCGCACCGGCAGGCTCAATCGTCGAGCGGACATCCTCCGCGCAGCAGAGAAGCTGATGCGCTCTCGCGGTCTATCCGGCGTTACGACAAGGCAGATCTCGCGAGAAGTAGGGTGCTCGGAAGGCGCGCTATACGTCCACTTCAAGGGTCGGCTGGAGCTGCTCCTGGCCATGCTTGAAGAAAACCTTCCGGACATGCTTGGACCGCTCCAAACATTGAGAGAATCCATCGGCCGCGGTTCCGCACAACAGAATCTCGTGCGAGCTCTCGGCGGCATCTTCAGGTTTCACCAGGGAGTGGTCTTTCGAACCGCAGGACTCTTTGCCGAACCAGAACTTCTGGCCGCTTATCGGAATTCCCTTAACCGCCAGGGAAAGGGGCCGCACCTATCCATGAGAGTTCTTGAAGAATACATCCGCTCCGAGCAACGGTTGGAGCGCATTGCCTCACGCGTGGACGCAAAGTTGGCGGCCTCAATGATGATGTCGGCGTCGTTTTTTCGCGCTTTCGTTGAAAGTTTCTTTGGCAAATCAATGCCGCCTCCGTGGAGCAAATTCGCCAAGCAGCTGGTAGCCACGGTAGCGCCGGAACGCTGATAAACACGACAGGCTCCTTCCGGGAGGCTCGAGGCTGCATTTCCGTTGCAGTCGATTGCCGGCAGGTGATCGTCGCGCGCTTGGAGCTGTCCGCGCCAGCAGGCTCGCTCTGTGTGTCCTGCAGCAAGATGTCCTCGCTAGAAAAGATGGCAGGCAATCGGGCGGTTGATTCCCGAGGTTTGTCAAGAATTGTCGGTAACACGTTGAGCCTTATTGGCATCCCGCCCGAACAGCTCCACGAAAAAACCCTCGATGGCAGTTGCGGAGCGGGCGTCGCTGAGAGCGTGATAGGCAACTCCGGGAAGCCGCGGTCCGGTTTCGTGCGTAAAGCCATGCATCGCACCACCGTAGACGATGAGCTGCCAATCAGCACCAGCGTGGTTCATTTCCTCAACGAACGCGCCGACCTGTGTCATTGGTACGTGGGGATCCGACGCACCGTGGCACACGAGTATTTTTGCCCTAGCCACTCCAGGCTGAAGTGGCTGGGACGTGTGAAGGCTACCGTGGACGCTGACTACTCCCGCGATCTCGGCGCCGCTTCGCGCCAACTCGAGTACGGTCATCCCGCCAAAGCAGTAGCCCACCGCTGCGACACGTCCATCAACCTGCGGATGGGAAGCCACCACGTCCATCCCCGCGCGTGCCCGTTGGCACAGCTTCGAGATGTCATGACGCAATTCCGTGATTCGAGCCATGACACGCTCCCGGTTCCCGACCACGCCGTTGCCATACATGTCGCAGGCAAATACGACAACGCCAAGTCTGGCCAACTTGACGGCCCGCCCTTTGGCGTGGTCGTCGAGGCCAGCACCGCCGTGGACAACAAGGACGCCCGGCCGCTTGTGGTTCCGGTTATCCTCCCAGGCTAAGAAGCCCGTGAGCTCGGTATCCCGATCGCGATACCCAATTGTTTGCGTACCAATGCTCATGTGTTGATCCTTTCCAGCAATGGGCGCATGCCCGGTAAGACCCTTCCACGAAGGAACCGGCTCGTACAGTGCGTCCCTGTAAGCTCCTGACATGAACCGCCGTTATTGATTATACCAGATTTCGCCGAAATAGTCAACTCTCAAGAAGTAACTTAGATTATAATTCATCAGTTACTAACTAGCGGTTGATCGATTGCGCTTGTCCGCTTATCTGCTCAGTAGATGACCGGGAGTCGCGAAAGATCTAGTCTATTGGTCACCCGCAGTACGATTAGGCTGCGGTCGTCATTCTGTACCGGTGCGTCATGGCTGAATTGGTCTGTCGCGTCTAGGATTGCGGAAGAAATATCCTTCGCAGGAGCATCCTGAGGTAATGAGGTAAGGACCTCGACAAGACGCCCTGTGCCGAAGGCCTCCTCGTCCCTGTTCTGGCATTCCAGGATGCCATCTGACGCAAACACAACGACGTCGCCGAGCCGCAGATCGAGCGACAGAGCGTCGTACCGAGTGCCTTCCATAAGGCCGAGGGGAATTCCCGACACCGCGAGTTCCTCAACTCCTCCGCCCCTCAGTAGAAGGGGATAAGGGTTGCCGGCATTGGCGAGTGTCAGTTGCTGCGCGCCCCGGTTGAGCACGGCAAAGAGCATCACCACGAATCGTCCATCGAGACCGACCGCACGAATCTGGTCATTAAGTTCGGCAAGCACGTCCGGTGGCGAGCCGGCGCAGTCCACGGTATGTGCCCGGAAGATTCCCATCGCGAGTGCGCCCAAGAGCGCGGCGGCGGTGCCTTTGCCGGAGACATCGCCTAGAGCCAGCCCCAGGCGACCGCTTCCGTAGGGCAGCAAATCGTAGAAGTCCCCGCCGAGCTCGCGCGCGGGGACGCACCCCGCCGCCAGATCAACGCCCGGAACGTCTTGGACTTCGCGCCGCAACAACCGCTGCTG
>Ga0182037_10000132_pt1 | contig 31929 bp, 27 predicted proteins | sample sta12Cox44000082_FD_125974 | JGI IMG/M metagenome (GOLD analysis project Ga0182037, IMG submission 125974) | Lab enrichment of tropical soil microbial communities from Luquillo Experimental Forest, Puerto Rico - statoxic.12C.oxic.44.000.082 | ecosystem: Environmental > Terrestrial > Soil >... | reverse complement strand
GGAAAGAAAATAAACGGTGTCGCCGAACCATATGGGATCCTTGTCATTCGAATTCTCGCGCGGCACTTTGTCGAGCGCCAGATCGCTCAGCCGCACGATGTAAATCGGCGTGGTCTGTCCTCCTCGATAGCGCTTCCACGAAGTTTGCCAGAGCTCGTTCGGGACATAGGCGATGCTCGTCCCGTCCGGCGAAAACCACGCAGCTTCCCCCCGCCATATCGGCAACACTTCCGCCGGGCCGCCTTCCACCGGAACGGTGTACAGGCGGTCAAAATCCGCATACGATTCGCGGTTCGAATGAAACAGCACCTTTTTGCCGTCCGGCGTCCAGCCGTCCGCGATGTCCGCACCGGGATGCCAGGTCAGCCGCTTCGGTTCGCCGCCTTCCGCGCGAACCACAAACACATCGATGTTCCCGTCGTACTGCCCGGTAAACGCAATCCAATTTCCGTCGGGAGAAAACACCGGCGCCCCTTCGTGGCCGCCGGTGGTGAGTTGCCGCGCGTCACCGCCCTCCCGCGGCACGCTCCACAGATAACCGCCGTAAGCGAAGACCAGCTGCGTCTTGCTGAGCGTCGGAGAATGCGCGAGCAATGGCGTCTCCTCCGCCCCTCGGGATGCTGCCGAGCAAGTCAACACCGCCAACGCCCCCATCAGTAATGCCCTTCGAACGCGCATGTGTCCTCCAAGAAAACCCCTGCAAAATTCGTGAGTGCCGCGTGCGGGGAACCAGGGCTAAGCGCGTCTCGTGCCGCCCGCTCGGGCGGGGCTGGCCCCGGCCGCATGCATCCGGCATCTCTCGAGTCCTTGTAGGGGCCGGCTCCGACACCGAAAGACCAGCAAACACGTATTGTCGGATTGCACGTTGGAATCCGCCACACCCGTCAACTCAAAGGACGCAAAGCCTCGAAAAATGTTGCAGAAAAACCCTTCCTCACGGCAGCAGCGCGAAAACTCTTACCGGGCCGCCCGACCCGCCCTCGAGCTTGATCGGCGCCACCACCAGCAGCGCTCCCGTTTCCGGCAGCGCGCTTAAATCCGCAAGATTCTCCAGATGATACAGCCCTGAGCCTAGCGCCAGGTGGTGCACCGCAAAATCCGCCGAAGCCCCATAGTCAACGCTCATGCTGTCGCATCCGAGGCCGCTCACTTTTCGTTCGATCAGCAGTTTCGCCGCGTCCACGGAAAAACCCGGAAAATGCATCCTTCCCTGAGCGTCCTCGTTCCGGTACCTCTCGGCATCGGGCCAGCGTGCCGACCATCCTGTTCTCAGCAGCACAATCGCGCCTTCGGGAATCGGCCGGTGCCGCTTCTCCCATTCTTCGACGCGCGCAACCGGAAGCTGGTAATCGGCGTTCTTCGCACCATCGGGCTGCACGTCCAGCACAACAGCAGGTCCAAAAAACTGCTTCACCGGAATCTGATCGACGGTCGTTTTCCCAGGTGCGAAGTGCACCGGCGCATCCAGGTGCGTTCCGTAATGCTCGAGCGTCCAGAAGCTTCGTGTGAAGTACCCATCTTTCTCGATCGAAGCGTTTACTTCCGCTTCAAAGACTTTCTCGTCGCCCGGCCAGCGTACCAGCTTGTCGTTGATCGCATAGCTCAGATCGATCACTCGCATTTTGCCGCTCGAAATATCTTCAAGCATGGCATCCTGCCGCGCTGTTTGGGGAGTTACCGAGAAGCGCGATCGCGCCGACGGCTGGCAACCTCGTGCTGTCGAGCGCCACCCTTCGCATCAGCCAAGCAAGCCCGCCCTCGCTTTGCGTTCCGGTGGCATGTCGAGAAACCGGCGAGCCGCGCGTCACGGCAAAGGAATTCCTGGCGTGGGCACGATCCCGGCCATGCGCAGAATTTCCTGGTATTCCGCGTCACTGATGGGCGAAATAAGGAGCCTCACGTTCTTGAGCAGCTTCATTCGTCTCAGCGCGGCGTTGCCGCGCATTTCTTCCAACGTGACCTGGCGGGGCAGTTTCTCGAACGCCCGCAGGTCCGAGACCAAATTCTTGCCCTTGTGGTCGTGCGGGTCGGGGTAAGGATCTCGGGTGACCTCCGCGATCGAATAGAGCGCCCTCTGCGGCGCCGAGTGGTAGCACAGCACGCGGTCGCCCTTGCGCACCTGCTTGAGTGCGCGGATGGCGTCCGGCTTGGCCCCCGCCCCATGCCACATCTCTTTTCCTTTTACGAAAAGCGTGTCCCAGTGATAGTGGTGAGGGTCCGCGCTGAAGATCCAATAGTGTCGTTGAACAATCGTTGTCGACATTGAGCCCTAAAGCCCGCAGAACTATACACGGTGGTGTTCAAAAAGCGAAACAAAAATGTAGCCGACAACTTCTGAGAAAGGGCTGCTTGGCTGTGGAAAGATCGTATCGCGAAAGAGCTCTCTTGGGAATTGCGCTATCTCTTTTATTTTCAAAAAGATATGGCTGGTCAACCGGCATCGACAAAGATGTCTTCTCCCCGCACCTCGACCCGGTAACAATCGACTCCCACGGCCGGGTTCTGCTTCACCTTCCCGGTCGAGACGTCGTATTCCCAACCGTGCCAGGGGCAGGTCACGATGGTTCCGTTCAGGACCCCCTGCCCGAGCGGCCCGCCCCGGTGCAGGCAGGTATTGTTAATGGCGTAGTATTTGCCCCCGACGTTCGCCAAGGCTATCGCCTTGCCTTCCACTTGGAACTCCCGGATCGTCCCCGGAGTGATTTCATTGGTCTTTGCCGTTCGCGCGAACGCCATTGATCTTCTCCCCGGAATTGGTAAAGTGTCCAACAAAAGAACCCTTTGTCGAGCGACGCCATTCCGCGCGCCGCGGGGAATCGCGGTATCGGAGCTCTCTCCTCGAGCCCGGCGGCAACACGGAACCGCGCCGTACCGTCCGCGATTCGAAGCAGGGCCTCGAGTTACTGTGCTTTTCGTATTTCCTTTTATTCTTTACCGCGGTTCTGGCGTCTGCGCCACCATCACTCCCTTCTTGAAATCCTCGACCATTTCCGGCTTCAGGCGAATTTCCGTGGGGCGCTTCGCCAGCGTCATCTGATCAATCTTGTCCTGTAGCTTCATCAGCCCGTAGAAAAGCCCTTCCGGCCGCGGCGGGCACCCCACAATGTACACATCCACGGGAACAATGCGGTCGACGCCTTGCAGCACAGAATAAGTATTGAACGGGCCGCCCACGCTCGAGCATGCCCCCATCGAGATGCACCATTTCGGGTCCGGCATCTGCGCCCACACACGTTGAATCACCGGCGACATCTTCAGGGTGACGGTTCCCGAAACGATCATCAGGTCCGCCTGCCGCGGCGACGGCCGGAAAACTTCCGCGCCGAACCGCGCCATGTCAAACCGCGAAGTCGTCGAGGCGATCATCTCGATGGCGCAGCAGGCCAGGCCAAACGTCAGCGGCCACAGCGCGCTCTTTCGCGCCCAGTTAAAGACGTAGTCGACCGAGGTAATCATGAAGTTCTTTTCGAACCGCTGGTCCAAAACACCCATAGAACGTTGCTCCAGTTAACGGGTTCCCTAGCTTCGGGGAGTATATATGTACCGGGAACCTCCGTCAAAACGCGTCGCTCGGGATAAGAGGGGAACGAGTCTAACCCCGTATGGGAGAACATGCTGGCGCACCAAACGCGGGAGCAAACAACCATCCTGAGGCGTTAGGGCTTTCGAGCCATGCTTTGTTTGCCCGGTTTTTTGGCCGCGGCGGCCACGACTTTTTCCAATTTCTTCGCCAGCGGCTTCCAGTACGAAGCCGGCCGCAAACGCTGCAAGACATCGATCTGGTATGCATCCATTCCGATGAGGATGCGCGACTCGCCCTGTTCCACACCGCGCAAAATTCGTGCCGCGGCCGCTTCCGGAGACGTGCGGGCCCATTGTTCGAACTGCGCGACACTCTGCTCTTGCCGCACCGCAGGGGTCCGCTCGCCGAGCCTCGCGCGGCGCGCTATGGATGTTCGGATCCCGCCCGGGTGAACGCAGCTTACGCCAACGTGGCTGCCTTCCAGTTCGTGGCGCAGCGCTTCGCTAAAGCCGCGCACGGCAAATTTGCTTGCGGCATAGGCGGCCTGCCCCGCCGGCGCGATCAGTCCGAACACGCTCGACAAATTCACGATATGCGCCCGCGGCGCGCGCTTCAGCAGCGGCAGAAAATACCTGACGCCGTAAACCGCGCCCCAGAAATTGATGTCCATCAGCCAGCGAAAGTCGTCGAGCGAAATCTCTTCAAAATCCCCGTGCAGGGCGACGCCGGCATTGTTGATGAGCAGGGTAACGCGCCCGTGGCGCTCGCGCGCGTCGGCCGCAAAAGCTTTTACCCGCTCCTCTTTCGCCACGTCGACAACATGCGTCGTGACCAAGGCGCCGGTTTTCCCGAGGATTTGTGCGGTCTCGAGCAAGCCCGCTTCGTCGACGTCGGCCAGCGCCAGCGCCGAGCCCGCAGCCGCCAGCTGCTCGGCCAGCGCCCTGCCCATGCCCGAGCCGGCCCCGGTCACGACCGCGACGCCGCTGCTCAAAAATGACATACGAGAACTTCCCGGGTGGAAGGCTTTATCACGGGGCAAAGGAATTTGCTATGCCTTTCCTTCTTTGCCGCCGTGGACCAGGAGCGCGCCTTCCGCCTTGAACGCGCGTAGCTCGGCGGCGTCGCGGAACCACCGGCCGGTGTAGACCTCCGGCGTTGGCGAATGGTCCCGGACTCGTTCCGGTTCCACATTTCCGAAGCCGGCAGCGCGAAACAGTTCGCTCCATTCCGCTGCCGAGAGCAAGTGTGTTTCGACCTCGAGCAAACCGCCCCACTGATGAACATGCGGATTGTCGCGATAATAGTTGATGAGCATCCAAGCCGCGCCGCCGGGCTTCAGCACGCGGAAGATTTCGCGAATGCCGACGGCAGGATCGGGCCAGTAATACGCAGATTCGACGGAAACGACATGAGAGAAAAAATTCGGCTCCCAGGGAATCTCCTCTACCTCGCCGGTAACGAACATTACGTTCTCAAAATCGACGCTCGACCGGCGCGCGCGGCGTATCATTTCGTCAGAAACGTCCATCCCGACGACGCGCCCTTGCGGCAGCAACTTCGCCAGCCGCCGCGAAAGCCAACCGGCACCGCACCCCACATCGAGGACATTGTCCGCTGGCGCGAGGTGCATTTTCTCGAGGACCGGCAACGTGATGGGCAGGTGCTCCTGCTCCATGCCCTCGCCGCGCCCCGCTTCCGCCCAGCGGTTGAACTCCTCGCGCAGAACCTCGCCGAATCCTGGTTTCATCACTCGCGCTCCCCGGGAATCCGCCGATTACACCGCCCTTCCGCAGGCCGAGCAGAAATGCGCTCCGTAAGGCGACAGCCTGCCGCACTGGCTGCAGAGTCGGCCGGAACTTACCGGAACGGCAGGCACCGCGATGTACCTTGCCTCAGCCGAGGCCCAGATCAGGGCAATGAACCAGCCGATGATCGTCCAGCCAAAAAACAGGTTCACGAGGAAAATGGCCGTCGCGTCGGGTTTGTCGCGCGCGATGATGGCCGGCAGGAAATACAGCAAAACCGAGCAAACCAGGAACAACATGAACAAAACTCCTTCAGCCGGAATTCGCCTTCCTTCCGGCGCACGAAGGCTTCTCGCAATCAGAAATACGCGGGCAAACCCCTGTTTGTTCCACCCTCCCGGTCATCGCTTTCAAGCAAGCTAGACTCCTCGGCTCCGCACCTTGACCAGTAATTCGGCGAATTTCTGTTTGCGTTCCGCCTGATCCCGGCCGGATTCGGCTTCGGCCATCTGCGTGATGTTCATGGAGCAAAACTTCGGTCCGCACATGGAGCAGAATTTTGCTTCCTTGTAGAAATCGTCGGGCAGATTTTCGTCGTGCATGGCCCGCGCGGTGTCAGGGTCGAGGGAAAGCTCAAACTGCTTGTTCCAGTCGAACAAAAAGCGCGCATAAGACAGCGCGTCGTCGCGGTCGCGTGCGCCCGCGCGATGCCGCGCAACGTCCGCGGCGTGTGCGGCAATCTTGTAGGCGATGACGCCTTGCTTCACGTCCTCGGGATTCGGCAAACCGAGGTGCTCCTTGGGTGTCACGTAGCAAAGCATCGAAGCACCGTGCCAGCCGATCATGGCTGCGCCAATGGCGCTGGTGATGTGGTCGTAGCCGGGCGCGATGTCGATGACCAGCGGGCCCAGGGTGTAGAAGGGCGCTTCGTGGCACCATGCCATTTCCAAGTCGACCTGCTCCTTGATCTTGTCCATGGGAATGTGGCCGGGACCTTCAATCATCACCTGAACGTCGTGCTCCCAGGCTTTCTTGGTCAATTGGCCGAGCACTCTTAGTTCGGCGAATTGCGCTTCGTCGCTCGCGTCCGCGATGCAGCCGGGCCGCAAGCCGTCGCCGAGCGAAAAACTTACGTCGTGCTTCTTGAACACCTTGCAGATTTCGTCAAAGTTTTCGTAGAGAAAATTCTGTTTTTTGTGATGCTCCATCCAGTGAGCCATGAGCGAGCCACCGCGGCTAACGATACCGGTGATGCGCTTGCGTACAAACGGCACGTGTTCGCGCATGACGCCGGCATGGATCGTCATGTAATCGACGCCCTGCTCGGCTTGCTCTTCGATGACTTCGAGCATCAGTTCGAAGGTCAAGTCTTCCGGGCGCCGCACGCGGGAAATGGCTTCGTAAACGGGAACCGTGCCCACGGGCACGGGTGACGCTTCAATGATGGCTTTGCGGATTTCCGGGATATTCCCGCCGGTGGAGAGGTCCATCACGGTATCCGCGCCGTAGTGGACGGCGTGGTGCAGTTTTTTGAGTTCCTCGTCAATGTTCGAGCTGGTCGAGGAGTTTCCGATGTTCGCGTTGATTTTGCATTTGCTCGAGATGCCGATGGCCATCGGCTCGAGGTTGCGGTGATTTACGTTCGCGGGAATGATCATGCGCCCGCGCTCGACTTCGCTGCGAACGAGTTCCGGCTCCAGTTTTTCGCGCCTGGCGACATACTCCATTTCTTCGGTGACGACGCCTTGACGCGCAAGATGCATCTGCGAGACGTTTCGTGCCCCGTTCGCGCCAACCATTGCTGCTTCTCGTTTTTCAATCCAGTTATCGCGCAAAGCCATAAGCCCCCTCGAATCGTGAAGACGCGTGCCACTTTTGCTCGAGCCCTCTTCGCGGAAACGCGCAAAGAAAACAAGACAAAGCCAGTGGCCACTGCCACGAAGCTCCGCGTCCGGGTAAAGAGGAATTATGGCACCGCGGGTAGGAGGCGGCAACCGCAAGAGCGCTGAATGCGGGTAGGGCGAGCGGCCAGTGGCGCGCCAAAAAACTGCAGACTAGGATACCGGCGGTACTCCCCAGGCCTGCTCGATGGCGTGCCTTATCCTGGAGGAGCGCTTGTCGAAACCTGCGCGATCTCTAAAGAGCGGTTTATGGCTCAAGCTCAATGACATGGTTTTTGTAGTCGATGCGCACGGAGCGAAATTGATTCAGGATGTCCTGTCCGAGCAAACCGTCAAACGGAATGCGAAGGCTTTTCGAGAGCTCTTCGAGGTTCATCACCGAGACTGGCTGCGAAAACATGATTTGGCGGGCGAGTTCCAGGTCCACTCGCAAGCGCAAGGCGTTACCGACGATTCCCGCTCCGCGATTCACGGGCCGGGCAACGCTCCGTTCGTTCGAGAACGAGCTCGAGTTGAGAATCGTCTTATTCGCACCGGTGTCCACCAGAAGCCTCACCGGACTGCCGTTGATTTTGGCGTCCACCAAAATATAGGAATCCACGGAACGATACGGCAGCATCACCATGCGCGGCTTTGCCAGATCCGCTGACGGCGCGACAAACAAACCGAGCAGGGCGCATCCACCAAGCATTCTCGCCAATAAACAATCGGCAAGACTACGCATCGGTCCACTCCGGCTGCGAAGCCAATTTGGCGGCGTGCTCCGGGAAGAGTAGGGCGGTGCCGGGTTTGAGAAGAGTGCTCAACTTGGAAGTCCACGTGAGGCGGCCCGAACCGGCACGGGTTTCTGCCGATGACTTGCAACCAGCCTTGCTGTAGGCAGGCTTACAATCTATCCGGTTGCCGCCTGCAAATTCGATTTGTGCCGCGCGCGACCCTGGCACGCTGGCTCCTGGCTGCGGGCGAAGACTAGGGCACTCCTCTGTCGTCCTCCCACAATGCGCCAAATCCGGCCGGTTTCCCGCGAGTTCAGCCTAGAACCATCGAACGCGTGAACCAAATGGGATGATTTCATCATCTATATGAGCAGGTTTCATGTATCCAACCGGAGGGCCACGATGAATCTGGAAATCCGGCATCTAAGACTGGTTGAGGCGGTCGCGGAAACCGGAAGCGTTACTCGCGCGGGCCATCGCCTTCATCTCACACAGTCCGCTTTGAGCCATCAGCTTCGCGACGCCGAAGAACAACTCGGGGTGGCCCTTTTCGAGCGCAAAAACGGAAGGATGAGTCTGACGTCGGCGGGTGACCGGCTGCTCGAAAGCGCTCGCACGGTGCTGGCGGAGCTCGAGCGCGCAGCATCGGAGATTCAAAGGAACAGCGGCCCCGCCAGGGGCCTGCTGCGCATCTCCACGCAATGCCACACGGTCTATCATTGGTTTCCGCCACGCTTGCTGATCTTTCAAAAGAAATTTCCCAACGTGGAAGTGCAACTGGTTCTTGAGGCATCGAGCGATCCTTTTGAAGCGCTTCTTGAGGGCAAGCTCGATCTGGCCATCATCTGCGATCCTATCCGCAATCGTAAGATTCGCTATACTCCTCTCTTCGAGGACGATGTCCTGATCGTGGTTCCCCCAGGGCACCGGCTCGCGGCAAAGAATTTCGTCACACCGGAAGATTTTGCAACGGAAAATATCCTCGTCTATCCCCCCAAATCAGAGAGCACGCTGTTGACCAAAATCCTCGAACCAGCAGGGATCCGGCCGCGAAAGATTCAGGAAGTGCTGCTGACCGAAGTGATCCTCGAGATGATCATCGGCGGGCTCGCGATTGCTGCTCTTCCACGCTGGGCGGTCGGGCCGCGTGTTGCTTCCGGGGTAGTGATGGGCGTGCCGCTCGAGCCGCCTGGCTATCGCTGGCAGTGGTCGGTGGCCCAGTTGCGCGACAATCCTCGACCGGACTACGTGCGGGAGTTCGTCCGGATCATCGCCGAGCGCCCCATGCTCGCAGATTTCTTTCCCCGGCCAAGCCGTTCTCAAAGTCAGGCAGGACAGGGTAGACACCCCGGTCATGCCGGCGAGACGGTCTCCGGGCAACTGGCCCGCTCTTCCCCCAAGCTTCGATAAGGGAGGCCGCGCCGATCCGCGGGACGCCGCTCGAGCGAGATGGTGACATGTTCATCGGACGATCCGATAAGCAGCGGAGATTGCCATGCAAAGGAGCCAATGGGACAGCGTCGGATTCTGCTGTCTCGCCAGTGAGGTTGGACATGAGAATTTCTTTGGTGGTTATAGCTGTTGCGTTGCTGGTAGCAGCGACCCTTGCCGATGACCAGGCGACGAGACTACAGGAGGCGCGGACGGCGGTGGAGGCAAACCTAAAAACGCGGGAAGGCAAGACGTATGACGAAAAGTTGGGCAAAGAGTTCATGGAGAAACATCTGAGCACGATGAAGCAGTGCGCGCAGCGCGCGGGAAACGATCTGGAAAGCTTTTGGATACTCATGAAACTCGACAAAGACGGCGCAGTGAAGGAAGTTCTGTTGCATCCTGCAACCAAGCTGGGCGCGTGCGCGAAGGAGACGCTGCTCAAGGCTACGTTCTCACCACCGCCGCGCGCGGCGTATTGGGTGAGCGTGTACATGAAATTGACACATGGAGCTTGCCGCACGCATGCGCCAACCGCGACGGCTAAGGGACAGGGACTCGCGGCTTCCTTCTTGCCGAACCCGGCAGAACCCTGTTGCCGCCATTCTCCAGCGTTCGGCTGAGGCGGGAATAGGGTGATCACCCGATTGCTTGGAAGCAGGTTCTGCTTAGATTGATAGCGCTGGCCACCGGAGCGGCGAACTGCGGCCTTCCTGTCCTCGCCGTGGTGGAGAGCAACCCGGCTCCTGCTCGCAAGAGCGTGACCTGCCGACCCTGAAACAAGAACCAGGAAGAAACCCAAGAGGGGAGGATCGACCATGCCCTACGATCCGAAACTACTCTTTGAGCAGATATCGGTCTGTTTGAACGAGAATCCCCGCAAGACCCTGGAGGACCTGGCACAGACCCTGCGTGTAAGCAAGAGAACCATAAAGAAAACCGTGCGGTCGTTAACCGGAGGAAATTTCAGGCATTACCGGGAAGAAGTCCTGATGGAACGGGTAAGGGGCTTCTTCGCCATGCAGCCCGGCGCCGCGATCAAAGTCCTGTCGATCGATCTGGGCTTCAAATCGCCCAGTTCCTTCGCGCGCGCGGTGCGGCGAGCGTCAGGCGCGTGCCCCGGAGAATTGCGCACCTTCGTCGCGGAAACTCCGGCAGCGGAAAGGCATGCGACGTTTTACTAAGAATGAAGCGTGAGCGACGCCGCTTGGGCCAAACGGTCCCGGGAACGTTGCCGATTCTGGACTGCTGTTACAGGCTGCGCGCGAATGCATCTTGAGGCGGCTCGAGCGCCGCGGCCGCCGAAGCTGCCTCGCCGGCTATTCTTCAACCTTCACCAAGACCTGGCGGCGCGCATCCCGGGCGGTTCGAGCCTCCCGCTCGAAACACTCCATCATTCGAACAGATCGGGTTGGGCGCGGGAAATGCGCTGCCAGAGCGGCTGGAACTGGAACCAGCCGGCCAGATGCGTGCCCACCAGCGCGTAAGTGTTCTTCGCGGTTTCGTGCGGAATTCTGTGCGGCTGACCCGCGGCTTCGGCGAGCAACTGCGCCTGGCAAGAACGGTCCATGGTGATGAACCACCAAGCGGCTTCGTCGACGGTGTGGCCAACGGTAAGCAGGCCGTGATTGCGGAGGATGGCGGCCTTCTTGGCACCAAGAGCGTGGGCGATGCGATCGCCCTCCGAAGTTTCTTCGACGACGCCGCTGTAATCATCGAACACCACGTGATCTTCGTAAAAGGCGCAGGCATCCTGGGTGAGCGCGTCGAGCCGGCGGCCAAGCGAAGACCACGATTTGCCATAAAGCGAATGGGCGTGGGCGGCGGCAATCACGTCTGGCCGGGCAGCGTGAATGCGGGAATGAATCGCAAAAGCTGCGAGATTGACCTCCGCACGGCCTTCGACGACTTTGCCGGAGTGATCCACCAGAATCAAGTCCGAGGCGCGAATCCGGCCGAAGTACAAGCCAAACGGATTCACCCAGAAATGGTCGAGGCGCTCGGGGTCGCGCGCGGTGATGTGGCCGGCGACGCCTTCGTCAAAACCGAATTCGGCGAACAGGCGAAAAGCGCCAGCGAGGCGCTCCTTGCGGTGGCGGCGTTCTTCGGCGGCGGTCGAGAAGACGGGCGGGCGCGGAACGCGTTCCATAAAGTGACTGTGCGCGGGTTGGGCGGCGGAAGATGATGACTGCGGCATCAGAACCTCCTCGGTAAAGAGTGCGGGGCGGCGGGAAGAATTTTGCACCAGCAAGAAGCCGTTGGGAAGAGAAATACCAAGGGGGCTAGACTTTCAGAAAGGAAAACGCCCCGAGGCAGCCGGGGCGTTTCGTGAAAAAAGTCAAATCGCGTCGAAAATTCGCGCTACGGCTTGGTCGGAGTGGTATTGGGTGCGGGCTTGGCGGCCGGCTTCTGCTGCGCAGGGGCACCGCCTTTCACCGGATAAGCCTGGTCGTAGAGGCGGACGATGTCCTGGGTGACGTCAATCTGGGGCGAGGAGAAAAGAATGGGAGTGTTCTGGGCAGAAGAATCCAAAACCATGGTATAGCCGTTCTCACGCGCGTACTTGTCGAGTACGTCGACCATCTTGCGGCCGATGCGGTCGATCACATCGCCCAGCGCCGCATTGGAGTCCTCTTGCAATTCATTGTTCTTGCGGTCGAACTGCGTCGTTAGGCGCTGGCCCTGCGCAGTCAACCGCTGAATTTCGTCCTGACTGCACTTGCCCTCGCACGCGGCCAGGCGCTGCCGGAGATCGTTAATCTGCTTGTTCATGTTTTCGATCTCGGTCTGGCGCGGCGCGAACTGCGATTGCAGTTCGGCCTGGGCCTGTTTCCCTTCGGCGGTGCTGCCGATGGCCCCCCGAATATTAATCACGCCGACCTTGCCCGGCGCGGCCGGGCTCGCGGCAGGTGATTGCGCCCGGACCACCGCAACAACCAGAAGGCCGACGGCGGCGAGGGCGACCGTATGCAATTTCATCCTGAAATTCACTTTATTCTCCTTATTCTATGAGGCGATTCGGAAAGCTGGAGCAAGGCAAGGCCCTGCCAGCAATACCTAAACTTTTTTCGCGCTCCCCCAGCGGGTAAAACGAAGGCACCCCAAACGTCGAAGTATAACCGACGCACTTGCCTCTGTGCAATCGCAAACGGCCAGCGCCAACGCGGCGCCTCGAATCAGCTTTTCCCTCAGTTCGGCATGGGGAAGAGCAAAACACGCAGGTTCGCCTGATCCACGATGACCGCCAAATTCGTGAACTGGTCAATCGCCACGCCGAAGGTGGGCGAGCCGGGAAGACCAAAGGTCTGGCGCGTCTGAAAAGGATTCGAGATGGTGTCCACGATAGAAACGGTGTTGCTCGCGGTGTTGGACGTGAGAATGGCGCCTGTCTGGGGATTAATCGCCAGAGAAGTCGGGTTGACGCCGACATTGACCGAGCTGCCGCCACCCGTGTCCGGGTTGAATTGCGTGATCGTGTTGTTGCCGCTGGAGTTGGCGTAGAACGCGCCGGGGTTCGCTGTTGCTGTGACCACCGTCGGATCGAAGACGACGCCGGTAGGCGGACTCGAGACAAAGCCGGCGGAAGACTGTGTACTAAGAATCGGCGTGGCGTAACCGATCTCGACGACGGCAAGGGAACCAGACGGGCCGATGCCAGCGCTCAACTGTACGGCACTGACAACCGCAATGCCCTGGTTGTTCTGGCCGCGGTCGGGATCAATGGCGACGGCAAGGGGCTGTTGAATACCGCCGATCGTCGTAGCGGTCAAACTCGTCGGAGGGGTCGTGCCAGCCGGCGGGAACAACGACGCCAGATTGATGACGCTAACGGTGTTTGCGCCGGTGTTGGCAACGACGGCTACTCCGATGGCGTCGTCAATGCCCACACCCGTCGGCCTGGTGTCCGTGGTCACGTCGGGAACTTTTTCTACCGCGGGATTTTGCGTCAGATCCAGGATCGAAGCGGTGTTGGTGCCGTGATTGGCGACGACGGCAAGGCCCAGCTTTTCGCTGATGGCGATGCCCTGAGGTATCGTTCCGACGGAAACGGGGCTGCCGAGCAGTTGACCGAAGGTGGGGCTGGCTGGATTGAGATCCAGCTTGACAATGCTGTTGCATCCGGAAACGCTAATCAGCCCAAACGGAGAGAAAGGCCCGTTGGCAATTTGATCGGCGAGGGCCACGGAAGTGGGCATGGTGTTGACCGGGTTGCCGCTCGAATCGGTGCAAACCTTTGATAGATCCACGGACTCGATCACGATGAAGTCGGCGACGTTAGACGGCGCGCCGCCGCTCAGAACGTCGAGCGCGTAGTGATGCGGTGCGGAGAGGAAGAAAGGCGGGATGGTGACGTCCACTTCACGACCGTTCGCGGCAATATTCGTGACACTACCGCCTTGGGTGGTGATGTCCACACCGTCGAGGCGCACCTGCAGGCCGGAAACGAACCCGGAGCCGAAGATCTTTACACCGGATAGATTGCAAGTACCGGCGGGAGAACCGGCTGGCGGAACGCAGGTCAATGTGGCTTGCGGTACCAAAGCGTTAGGAATGCCACCGATCACACCGACGCCAGGCGTGGGACTGGGAACCACCACGCCCGAAATATGAGTAGGCTTCAACGGGGTGGTCGTTCCGGGCCCCCCCAAATCGACGATGTCGATCGTGCCGCTGCCGGACATCAGCACAAACGCTTGATTCGTGGCCGGATCGACAGCGAGGCCGCCCCAAAGAGTGAGGGAGTTCGTGGTGCCGTTTTGCACCGAGATGGTGGAGGTGCCGGTGCCATTCAGAGTGATCTGGCTCAGGAAATTCTGCTGGTCGGCAGGCGTTGTGGGGTTAGTGATACAGGACTGCGGCGCGGGCGCCGGCTTCACCTCACAGGCAAGGGCGTAGCGCTGGCGGCTAACCGGGTCCGAAATGGAGACCTGGTTGACCTTGGGGTTATAAGAGACTAACGCGTTGGTATAAGGCTGCCATGCCACGCTGGTGGTCGCCAGAAACTCTTGCGCGCTCGAACACGAGCTGGTGAAGGCCGTACACGTTGCAGAAAAACTGATCGAGCTGACCGACTGGTCGAGCGCATTGAGCAGGTCAATCTGAGGAATACCGGTCGCACCGGTCGCATTGGCATCGGCCATGGCGGCTGTCTGGGTGATGGGGTTGATGGCTACTCCTTGAAGAGTCTGGGTGATCTGGATGGTCTGATTGGGAGGGCCATAAAAGACCGCGGCGCAAACCTTCGGACTGGCTGAGGTGCAACCGCCCTGCGCGCTGTCACTGACGCTCGCATTGGGCACCGCATAAGTGAAGCTGCTGCTACTGGTCACGCTCACCGCGAAATTGCCGTTGAAAAAGGCGTCGTTTGCGGAGTTCCCCGGCTTCAAACCGGTGATGAGCACGGTGCCGGCATTGCCGGGGACCATGGAGAAAGGACAAGGATTGGTCGGCGGCGTGGCACTGGGGTTGGGGTCGGCCAAAGGAGGCGGGCAGTGACTCGCGTCAATGGTCACGGTGACGAGGCCGGCAGTAAGCGTCGAGGAAAGGATCACATTCGCTGCGGAAGGTTTGGTGACATCGACACCTCTGACCACGCCGCCTGCTGAATTGCTCCCGGGCGTCACAATCGCCAAATGTCCATGGGGCGCGGTAGCGACCTGCGGGTAGCTACCAGTATTGAGCGTGACCTGAGAGGAAAGGCACTGCCCCACCTTGGTCGAGGAAGGATTGATGGCGTGGTCCAGCACGCACCCGTAGGGATTCGGATTCGTTGCGGAGTCAGGGTTCAAATTGACGACGAATCCGAGATTCGCCGAGGTCGCGACTGCAGTCGAAGAGTAGGCCACGAGCGCCAGGTTTGAATCGGGGTCCACACCGATCGAATAAGGAACAGGCGCGGGATTCACCGAGTTTTGTAACGCACCGGAAATATCGATGGTGAGCGGGGTGCCGGGCGCAGGAGTTTGTGAGGAAGCTCCGGGAACCGGGATGGGTAGAACGGCGACGGATTGGTTGCCATAGTTCACGATCGCGACCGTATGATTCGCGCGATTTACCGACAGACCGGTCGGCGTGCTGATCGAAACATTCGCAAAGGTCTGACTTGTGACGGGACAGGACGTGGCGCAAGTGGCGCCATTCGAATCAATGGGCGTAAGCGTTCCCTTGGCGATGGCATAGAACTGCACGCCGCTTGCGACGGGAGGCGTAGCCGTGCTTGATCCGGCCTCGGCCACCACTGCGACGCCAATCGTAGGATCGATATCGATGGCGCTGGGATTCGTGCCGGCCGGGATTCCGGAGGCCACCGTCGCCGGTGGAGTGGTCGAATAGTCCGGGAAGATGGCCATATTCGTGACCGAAGGGTTGTTGGGCGTTGGCGCAGGCGTGGCGGTACTGACGACGGAAAGAGGATAGAGTCCGGGATTACCCTGATTGATCTGGAGCGTGGACATCAAAGTGTTCAACTGACGGGAGGTCGAGGGATTGTTCTGGTCCTGCGCAATCACGTTGCCCTGAAACAAGGCCGCCGCAAGGGTCCCGTTCGGCCCAAAGTAGCCGCCGTCGATGACGACCCGCGTCTGTTGCGACAGCTTGCCTTGCACGATATCGTTGGGGACAGAAGCGGTCGAGGTGGGCCGCACGGGAATGATGCTGAACGTCGTTGAACCCGTCGCCGTGCAAGGAGTCCCTGCGGCCGCGCCGTTGCAGGTCTGGGCCGGGTCGACAACAGAAACCGTAACCATTCCCGAAGTCGCAAGGTCCTTGGCGTTCAGCCGAAGGCGCGCCCCCGTAGAAGGAGGGGGCGTCGCGGGTGTCGTCGAAGTCGAAGAGGCAGGAAGAGGAAAAAGGATTTTGATTTGTCCCGAGGTCGAGTCTTTTACGACGGGCGTTGAACTATTGGGGTAAGTCAAATTTATTTTCGACGCGGAAGAGATATTGGGCGCGTCGAGGTAGATATCCCACAACGTGGCGCCTTGCGGGGCGATGGTCGGAGTAATTCCGTTAAAAGTGATGGGTCCGCCGGTAACGATGGTGATCGTGCCCGCCACAAATCCTGAAATATCCGCGTTGGGCGTGGCGACAATGGTGAGCTGTTGGGGCGTGCTGGAGTTGGGGTTGTTGGCCTGCGTCGGGGTAATGGCGGTCGGAATGGTGCTGGGAGCAGTGTACACGGCTACGTCCGAGTTGTTCGGGTCGGGAGTAATCGTTCCGCAGGTAGGGCTGCAGGTGGGAAGCTGGGGAACGGGGGTGGTGACACCGTTGGTCGTGGTGGGGATGTTCTGAGTGAGCAGCCAGGTCACACCTTTATTTTGGACATCGTTGGTGAGCGTGACGAAGAACTGCTGGCTTTCTTGCGTGGGAACCGAGACACTCACGGGTGTAAGAGCTCCCCGAATCCCGGAGATGAGCGTGATGCTGGACTTGCCGCTTTTTTGAGGGTCCTGAACCGAGGTCGCGGTAATAACAATCTGCAGGCCAGGATACTTGGTTTGATCGGGTAGCTGGAACTTGGAAGGATCGGGAGCGGTGTAGGTGGCCGTGCCGGTGGGTTGCTGATTCGAGAGCACCCCGAACGAGCCGTCGGCGGGACAGTCGGTGAGGGCGGAAGTGGTGGTCTTGCCGTTTGTGGTTGTAGTCGTCGTGTACTGACACTTACTCCAGGTCACATTGGTGTTGGTTGCTCCTGTCACCGCGGCCGTCAGGTTAACGGATTGGCCGAGGATGAGGATGGGGGTCGCTGGAAGAACCGCGACGCTCACAACGTTGGCGCCGTTGCTGCTGCTTCCACAGCCGCTCGAGTAAAAGAGGCAAAGTCCAGCAAGCACAATTTTCAAAGCTGGTTGTAATTTCGGACCCACGATTTCCCCCACGGTGTTGCGCGCCACTCCTATTTCGCTGGAGCTCGCGCGGTTGTTTCGAACCAATACCATTCCCATCCAACGCAACTCGCCGGCGTCCCGGCACTCGTTAAAACGTCCGGCTCACGGTAAAGCGGAACGTTGTCTGGGGTTCGAAGTAATTCAAGCGCCCGGGATTATTGAGCAACTGCCCCAGCACCGGTTTGACCTCGAGATTCCATATTTCCGGTGGCAAGGTGCTTGGATAGAACCCCGAGTTCACGCCGGGCGGGCACGGAACCAGCGGGCTCTGGCTAATCGGTTCGCAAATTTGCAGCGGGTCAATATAGGGGTTCTTGGCAACGATTTGCTGATACAGGCGGTGCACATTGTAAGCGTAGTAGACGCGGAACGGCGCCTGGATGATGGGCAGTTGCACGACGAACTCGATGCCGGTTGAGCCGCGCCAGTGGAAATTCGTCCCCGGAGCGATAGCCAGTTGTTGCGTAAGCCCAGACCCGAACGGCGGAGGAAGCTGGGCGTGTGGAAAATTTTGCGGCAAAAGCAAATTCTGAAACCCGGAATCGGCCAGCAGCAAACCGTTGTGGCGGAAAATGCCGTCGGTTCCCCCGTCAAAGAATAAGCTTGTCTGGACAATGTTTCCAACGATGGGGATGCGGTATTCCATGTTGCCGTACCCCTGAACATCCCCGCCCGGCAGGGTCGCCACATAGGTCAAGACGGGTATAGTAAAGCTGCGTACGCACCCTCCGCAGCTCGGATCGTGATAGCTGATCGGAGCGGCGGTTTGTTCGGGAATAAACGTAACCGGAGAGATTGCGCGAATATCGTAGCCGCGGATATCGCTTTCGCCGCCCATATAGAATCGGCTGAAGGGCGGAACTTCCTGGCCGCCATAGCCCATGGTGCCCGCCATGCTGAAGTGCAACCCGATGACATTGCGGTGTTTGTTGACGGAGTGGAAATACTTCGTATCGAAGACGTTGGTAATGGTTTTGACGTTGCCGCCGAGCCCCGCCACGCCCACCGAATAGAAAAAGCTCTTGCCGCGGGTCGCATTAATCGGGTTGTCGACGGAGTTATACGAAATCGAGGGTGTGATGGTGCTCGAGAGGATGCCGTTCAGCGCGTTGGGACCGCTCAGACTGGTGTACTGCAAAGATTCGAAAAGCAACGTAGACGCGGCGTTGAAGGATTTGATGTTGGTGCGGGTCAAACCGTAATTCAACCCAACGCGCGCGAAGGAAAGCTTGCGCAGCGGATACTGCGCAAAAACGGTGAAGCCCGTGCTGTTTTGCACGTAGTTCTGGACGTACTGAGGGTTGATGCTGACTTGCTGCTGGAACGCGATGGCTTCCTGCTTGGCCTGGTCGAAGTTATAGCGCGAAGAGAAAATCGTGAAACCGCTCGAGATGGGCCGGTCAAAGAGATAAGGCTCGGTAAAGCCAAACATGAAGGTGCGGGTCAGGCTTCCAAATTGCGCGGAGAACGTCAGCGTTTCGCCGAGGCCCAGGAAATTGTTGGTTTGGTAGGTGAGGCCGATAAAACTGCCGGCCAGGCCGCTCACCCCGCCCTGCAGCCCGATGGATTGCTTGCCTTTTTCCTTGAGCTTGAGGGTGATGTCGACCGTTCCGGCCTTGTTGTTGCGCTTGATTTCGGCGGCCTTGTCGGGTTCGATTTTGTCGAAGTAGTCGAGCTGATTGAGGCGCAAAATGCTCATTTCCCACAAGCGCTTGTTGAAGAGCTGGCCTTCGTCGATCATCAATTCGCGGCGAATGACCTTGTCGCGGGTGGTGGTGTTGCCGGAGAATTCGATGCGGTGCACGAAATACTGCTTTTGTTCGTCAAAGCGGAGAGTCAAATTGATGATTTTGTTGGCATCGTCGACTTCCGTGTCCGGCTCCGGGGTGAAATCAATGAAGCCGTATTCGCCGTAAATCTTGCCGTAGGTTTCAAGGGCTTTGCGGACTTTTTCGGTCGAGAAGATGTCCCCCTGCTTGAGAGGAAACGCCGTTTTCAGGGCATCCACTTTGAGCGACAAGGCCTTATCGGGGTCGGAGCTGACGATCTTGAGCGTGCCCATGTGGAAGCGTTCGCCCTCTTCGATGGGGATGGTGATGTTGACGGCCTTGCCGTGGCCTTTTCCGGTGACGACGGGAACGCCGCCACGCGGGTGCGTGGTGTCCACATTTTCGAGAATGGGCTCGCCTACGGAAACTTTGAAGTAGCCGTTGTCGCGGTAAAGCCCGCGAATGCCGACTTCGAGATCCTCGCTCAGTTTCTCCCGGTCGTAGGTTTTGCTGAGCACCGGGATATACCAGAAATAGAGGGGAATCGCGTAGGGCCGGTCGTGGCGCATGGCGCGAATGAGTTTGCGGTCGCTGAAGTGATGGTTTCCGGTGAACTTGATTTTGCCGACCTTGACCTTGGGGCCTTCGTCGATTTTGAACACCAGAATGACGGCGTTGCTCGAAGCAATGCGCTCATATTCCGGGGTGATCTTCGCGAACTGGCGGCCGTGCTCACCGAGAAGCTCTTTCAACACCACTTCAGCCTTCTTGATTTTCGTGGGATCGAACTGGCTTTCCACGGTGAGGCCGACCTTGCGCTCTTTGAAGCGGTCCAGAATGTCCGACTCCGAAACCGAGTGATTTCCGTCGTAGCGAATACGGCGGATCACCGGGCGCTCCTTCACTTCGAAGAGGATGATCTTCCCGTTCGCGCGCTTCGGAGAATCTTCCACGCGCAGTTTTACGTCCTCAAAAAACTGCGTGTTCCACAGCGCCTGAAAATCGCGACGCAGAGTGTCTTCGTTGTAAGGATCCCCTTCCCGGCTGAAAATGCGGGCTTTCAGCGTGTCGGTGCGGACACGCCGATTGCCGACGAATTCGATGCGATCGATCACCGATTGCAGCGGGGCCGATGGTGGTTGAGCCGGCGGCGCTTGCGAGGAAGCCTGCGCAGAGAAAACAACCGTGTGCGAAGACGTCGCCTCCGGGGGATTGCCGAGCCCGGCAGCAGACGAGGTGCTCGCAAGAAGAAAAACGAGCGCGACGACCTGTGTCACGCGAGCCGCAAATTCCCCCAACGGCGAACAAACTCTTCTGTGAGCGGCCGAAGAGACCATCAAGGCCGCGCCCCCAAACTCAAGATGTCATTCTCCTGCCGGACCCGGCATGGGCCGGCTGTGCGATGGTTCAGATTCGCTAGTGGACGACCGGGGTTGCCTCGCCGACCGGGCGGAATGACAGGCCCTCCCCCGCGACATACATCTGGAGTGTCGCTGGCCTTTGAATTCCACCCTGAATCAGCGCCTCGGAGAGCGGGTCTTCAACATACTTCTGCAAAGCCCTGCGCAACGGGCGTGCACCGTAGCTGCGGTCCGCGCACGTTTTCTCGAGAATCCACTGACGAGCCTCCGGCGTGAGGACAACCTGCACTTGCCGGTGGATTAGAGTATCGTTCATCTGTCCCACGAGCAAGTCAATGATGCGGAGCAGGTCTTCGTCGCCGAGCGGGTTGAAGATTATAACCTCATCCAGCCGGTTAAGGAACTCCGGGTTGAACGCCCGCTTTACTTCGTTCATCACCATTTCTTCTATGGTCCGGCGGCCAACTTCGTCGATGCCCGCCTGGAAACCTAGGCCGGTGCGTTTCTGCAAGTGCCGCGCGCCCAGGTTCGAGGTCATAATGATGATGGTGTTTCGGAAATCCACGGTGTTGCCAAGCCCGTCGGTCAGCTGTCCATCTTCGAATACTTGCAACAGAATGTTGAAGACGTCCGGATGGGCCTTCTCGATTTCATCCAGCAGGATGACGGAGTAAGGCGTGCGGCGGACGCGCTCGGTCAGCTGACCGCCCTCTTCGTAGCCCACATACCCCGGAGGCGCGCCGATCAGCTTGGACACGGAGTGTTTTTCCATGAACTCCGACATGTCGAAGCGAACCAGCGATTTCTCCGACCCAAAAAGGAATTCGGCCAGGCGGCGGGCGACTTCGGTCTTGCCGACGCCGGTGGGCCCGAGGAAAAAGAAGCAGCCCACGGGGCGCATCGGCGACTTGAGGCCGGCGCGGCTGCGGCGAATGGCACGCGCCAGCGCGGTGATGGCCTTGTCCTGGCTGATGACACGCTTGTGCAGCTCCGGCTCGATGCGCAGGAGCTTCTGCTGCTCGTCTTCCTTGATGGACGTGACGGCTATGCCGGTCCACCGGGCCACCACTTCCTCGATGTCTTCGCGGGTCACTACGCCCGTCGAGGCGTCGTCGAGCTTGTACCGCTCGCGCAGGTTGCGCAGGTTTTCCTTTTCCTTGCGTTCCTCCTCAGAATAGAAGCGGGCCTTTTCAAATTCGTGATTGGCGATAGCCGTTTCCATGCGGTGAGTGATGAATTTCACGCGCTTCTGCACTTCGCCGACTTCCTCGGGAACGGTGGCCTGGCGCAGTTTGACGCGCGCGCCTGCCTCGTCGATCAAATCAATGGCTTTGTCGGGAAGGAAGCGATCCGGAATGTAGCGGTTGGAAAGATAGACGGAATAACGAAGGGCCTCATCGGTGTAGCTGACCGCGTGAAACTTTTCATAACGCTCGCGCACGCCCTGGATGACCTGAATGGCTTCGTCCTCGCTGGGCGCGGGCACCTTCACGGACTGGAAACGGCGCTCGAGCGAGCGGTCCTTTTCGACCGATTTGCGGTATTCGCCGGGCGTGGTGGCGCCGATGCATTGAATTTCGCCGCGGGAAAGCGCGGGCTTCAGAATGTTGGCGGCGTCCAGCGAGCCTTCCGCGGAGCCAGCGCCCACCAGTGTGTGCAACTCATCGATAAAGACGATGGCGTTCTGGCTCTCCATCAGTTCTTTCATGATGGTCTTGAGGCGCTCTTCGAATTGCCCGCGGTACTTGGTTCCAGCAACGATTAAGGAGAGATCGAGGGACAGGATGCGCTTGTCGGCGAGAAACGGAGGGACGTCGCCGTCAGCGATACGCTGCGCCAGGCCTTCGACAATCGCGGTCTTGCCAACGCCCGGCTCACCAATCAGCACCGGATTGTTCTTCGTGCGGCGGCAAAGAATCTGAATCACGCGCTCGACTTCGTTCTCTCGCCCGACCAGCGGGTCGAGGGAGCCTTCGCCGGCCGCTTGCGTCAGGTCGCGGCTGAATTCTGCGAGCAGAGAAGTTTCTTTGGGACGCGCCGCAGCCGTTTTTTCACCCGAAGTCCGCGCAAGTTCCTCGCGCAGCGTCGAGAGGCGCAAGCCGCGTTCCATCAGGATCTCTGAGCCGAAGCACTTTTCTTCGCGCAGGATTCCCAGCAGCAAGTGCTCCGTGCCAACGTGCTTGTGACCCAGCCGCTCCGCCTCTTCCGCGGCCATGTTCAGGATGCGCTTGCACTCCGCGCTCAGGGGCACTTCGACCGACGTGGAAATGCGCTCGCGAATGGTGATGCGGGCCTCAATCTCTTTGCGAATAGATTCGATCGAGCCTTGTTGGCGCAGGAAGCGGTTGGCCAGAGCTTTGTCCTCGCGCATCAGGCCAAGCAACAAATGCTCGGTTTCAATGTAGGGACTGCCATACTGGCTGGCTTCGTATCGGGCAAAAAATATGACGCGACGCGCCTTCTCTGTATACCGTTCGAACACGTTAGCTCGCTTCTCCCCCAGGGCCCCCGCCCGCGATGGCCGCAGCTTCGCGGGTACGCAGAACTCCATGTTCCAGCCCCAGAATGCGGTCGCAACGCGCGGCGAGCGCGAGGTTATGCGTCGCGATCAGCGACGTCAACTTGTGCACGCGATGCAGCCGGTCCAGCAACTCGAACATGGCCCAAGCATTCTGCTCGTCCAAATCTCCGGTAGGTTCGTCTGCCAGCAGCACCGACGGCCCGGTGACGAGCGCCCGTGCAATCGCCGCGCGCTGCTGCTCCCCTCCCGAGAGTTCTCCCGCGCGGTGGTCGGCGCGGTCTTCCAGTCCGACCTCCGCGAGCCACTTCCGCGCCGTCTCCAGCGCCGAAGCGAATTTCTCGCCGCGCAGTAGCAGCGGCATGGCTACATTTTCCGCGGCCGTAAAATCCGGCAACAACTGGTGACGCTGCCACAAAAATCCCACCGCGCGATTGCGAAATTCTCCGAGCGCGGCGTCATCATTTGTTTCAATGGCTTTCGAATCGAAGTATACTGTACCGCTCGTTGGCGTGTCTAGCGCCGCCAGCAAATGCAAGAGCGTGCTTTTGCCGGCCCCCGAAGGCGCCACCACCGCCACCATCTCGCCTTCCCGCAAAACTAAATTGGCATCGAGCAAGACGGGAATGTTCCGCGAACCGCGTCCGTAGGTTTTTTTCAGGCCCCGTGACTCCATTACCACACGCGCGTCCGCCGATTTGCTCGTCGGTCGTTGGCTGGCGGGTTGTGCCTGAGAATTCATTAAGTGCTTGCCTGGCGTTTCCCTTTCGCAGAACCCTCGGACCCTGATGATTAGATGCTATCCGAACAAAGTATGTGCCGTCTTTGCGCAAAGCAAATGAGCGTCCGTGACCCAACCACTTTCCCTTTTTCGCCCATTCCTTGCCTCAGGAAAAAGACCGCACATCGCCAACCCGCTCGAACGCTTCTAATCTTTCTCTTTTCAACACCTTGCGGCGAGCCCTCGGAACACCGCACAGGAAAATCCTCCTCAGGCCGCCTGCTCGAGCCGCACGGGCGACTAGGAGCAAGCGGCGCGCCAAACCGCTGGGTCCGCGTAAGCCCTGCCTTCGGCCCACCCGCTCGTCACTCAAATCGAAGAATCTCGACCGGCAGCAGCCCGACCGCGGCACGCGCGGGTAGAATCGTGGCTGCGACGGAAATTCCCATCGCCACCGCGGTAATCCATAGTCCGTCAAAGAGGCTGGGATGAAACGGTACGTAAGGAACAGCGTAAACCTGCGGGTCGAGGGGAATCAAATGATAGCTGCCGGAGATAAACGAGAACGCGTAACCGAGAGTGAGCCCGGCAAGCGTCCCCACGGCCCCGATCGAGATCCCCTGCCAGAGAAAGACTTTGCGAATCTGCTCGCGTCGCGCACCGAGCGAGCGGAGCACCGCGATGTCTCGGGCCTTGTCGGTGACGGTCATGGAGAGCACCACCAGAATATTGAGGCCCGCGACAAAAGTGATCAGTCCGATGAAAATGGCGGTGACCAGTTTTTCCAACCGCAGCGCCCGGAACAAGGCGCGGTTCTCCTCCATCCACGTGGTGGCCGAGAACCCCGGCCCCGCGGCGCGCTCGACTTCTCGGGCGATCTCCGTGGCGCGCTCCGGGTGGTTCAAGCGGAACTCCAGGACATTGACCAAATCGCCTGCGCCAGCCAGGCTTTCGGCGGCCGAAAGCGTCATGAAACACCAGTTTTCATCGTAATCGTAGAAGCCGGAATCAAAGATGCCCGTCACGCGAAATCGGCGCGTGCGCGGAATCAACCCGAAGGGAGTCAGCCGTCCCTGCGGGCTGGTAATCGTGACGTAGTCACCCGGTGAGATTTTCCACTCCTCCGCAAGCTGTTTGCCGATAAGCAAAGCCTCGATACCGTCTCGATCGGGAGAAAAGTCCAGCTCGCCCGAGACAACGCGCTCGAGCGCCTCGTCGCTTTTTCGTTCGCGCTCGGGATCGACGCCCTTGCTTACTACGCCCCGCGCCTCTCCGGCAAAAGAGAGCAAGACGGTCTGATAAACGGCCGGCGTCACGGAGCGCACTCCGGGCAGGTCGGCCAGTTTCCTGGCCATTGCCTCGTAGCTCTTGATGCCTCCTGAGCCGGGACGCGTGAGAGAAACATGCGCCGTTACACCGAGCAGGCGGTCCTGAAGCGTCTCGCGGAATCCCGTGTTCATGGACAACGCAATGACCAGCGTCGCGACGCCAGCGGCCACGCCAAGCACGGACAAAAGGGTGACCAAGCGCAGCACCGCCGGGCGGTAAGGCGACCGCAGGTAGCGCTGGGCAACGAACCATTCGAATCGCATGGTGGCCGGAAGAATACGTTACGCGCCGTGCGCTTCGGAAGTGCCGCTTGATTCACCGCCGCCTTCCGGGCGCAATAAAGGAAACAGGATGACGTCTCGAATCGAAGGCGAATCGGTGAGTAACATGGTCAGGCGATCGATGCCGATCCCTTCTCCCGCGGTTGGAGGCATGCCGTGGCACAGGGCGCGGATGTAATCGACGTCAAGTTGCTTGGGCATTTCTTCGCCCCCTTGCGCGATTTGCGCCAGGAATCGCCGCTCCTGCTCGGCGGGGTCGTTCAATTCCGAAAAGCCGTTGGCCACTTCCATTCCGGCTACGTAAACCTCAAACCTCTCGGCAAGCGACCGATCTTCCGGCTTTTGCTTGGAAAGCGGAGAAATGTCGGTGGGGAAGTCATACAAAATGGTCGGCTGAACCAGCTGGTCTTCCGCGATGGTTTCAAACAGCAGCCCGGTCCACTCGCCATCGGTCAATTCGCCTTTCGACACGGCATGGGGCGCCCCGCTTTTCTTTGCCCAGGCGTTGTATCGGCTGGTGGCCTCCCGCGCGCCTCCGGCCAAGGCCAGTGTCTCGAGGGTGGGAGCCTCGCCCGCTTCTCGCGGCCAATACTTCACGATCGCTTCGCGCATGGTTAGGCGGCGCATGTTCGCGAAATCGAGGTCCGTATCCCCGTACCTCACGGTTGTCGAACCGCTGATGGTCTTTGCCAGAGACGCAAAAAGCTTTTCATTCATGTCCATCAGATCCCGGTAGTTGCTGTAGGCCTCGTAAAACTCGAGCATGGTGAATTCCGGGTTGTGCAGGGTGGAGATTCCTTCGTTGCGGAAATTGCGGTTGATTTCATAAACGCGGTCATATCCTCCTACGGTCAACCTCTTCAGGTAAAGTTCTGGCGCAATGCGCAGAAATAGGTTGATGTCCAGAGCGTTGTGGTGCGTCACGAAAGGACGCGCGGCGGCCCCGCCCGGAATGGGGTGCATCATGGGTGTCTCGACTTCGATATAGCCCCGGGCGTCGAAGAACCGGCGCAGTTCCTGGATAATCCGGGCGCGGGTCACAAACACCTGGCGGGATTTCTCGTTGGCGATAAGGTCCAGATAGCGCTGGCGGTAGCGCAATTCCACGTCCGTAAGACCGTGCCACTTCTCCGGCAACGGTAGCAAAGCCTTCGCCAGGAAGAAAATCTCATCCACCCAGATGCTCAGCTCGTTCGTCTTCGTTCGGAACAGGTGCCCGCGCACGCCAATCGAATCGCCCAAGTCGAGCAAATGAAACAGTTGGAATCCCTTTTCCCCGACGGCATCTTTTTTCACATAAATCTGGATGCGCTTACCCGCCCCCTGCAAATGGGCAAATCCCGCTTTTCCCATCAGTCGAATCGAAACGATGCGCCCGGCCGAGCGCACTTCACGTTTGTCCGCCGCGAGCTCCGACGCGCTCGCAGCCCCGAATTTCTCCACCAACTGGGAGGGCGTGTCCGTCCAACGGAATTCGCGGGGGTAGGGATCGAGGCCCAACGCGCGGATTTGCTCGATCTTCTTTTGCCGCTGCTCAAACTGCTCGCGTGGCTCAAATTCCAAGGAGAATCATCCTTTCCGCGAAGGCGGAGACCGAGTATAGCGGCGCTCAAGCGCGGGAGCAAGAAACGGACAATGTCAATCCAGTGAATAAGATGGACGGCACCTACTCGTTACGGCACGGGCCTTGCGCGGGTGAGGCCGGTATCTCTAGATTAGCGGGAGAGGGCACAACGGTCGGGTGGCTCGTCATCCTCGGCTTGCTTGGCCACAAAGAAGTAGTGGTGAAGGAAATTCTTTTGATATACTCCGCCATCAGTGCCCTCGGGAGGCCCCTCTTGAAATCCGACAGCCGCCCCGCTTTATCACGCGGTAGGTGTGTCCAACAAGATTGGCGCACGAGCTTGCCGGTGGAAAAGGCTCTGGTATTCCAGGAACACGAACGTCATCTCGAGTTGCTGTATAACATGTTCAGCGTTTCGCTGAACGAAGCCATTGCCCTCAAACTCGCGGGCTTGTTGCCGAAGGCCTTGCGGACCGTGGGCATGAGTTCCGAGCTTTGCGGACGGATGACGCGGCCGCTCGCCGGTACGCTCCGCGCGCTCCAGGGGCACGCCAAGCACTATGGGACGGTTCCGAACGCCGCCCCGCTCGACCCCAACAACTATCATCGGCTGAAAGGCCAGCGTTCCGCGCGCATGAGCGGGCTGCTCGATAGAGTCCTGTTTTCCCACAGACTGCAGTTCCTCCACAAAGTCAACACCCTTGAGGAAATGGTCGAAGACCTCGACCGGGACTTTCGGTGCGTCGCCACCGACCTCGCCGGGGGGTTGTGTACCGACCCCGAGCGTGGCTGGCATGAAGTCGACGCAGGCCACTACGATCTCAATACCTGCCTGCGGGAAACCATTGTATTGCTCAAATCCTTCCTCGTCGTGCTTCCCGCCGGGCAGCTTGGCGATTTTGAGAAAACGGTCCACGATCAGTCGCAAATCACAGACGGCGATCCCACACGCCGCCATGGACGAATGGGCGCGTTCGCGGGACAATAACCTTACCTGCTCGCCGGCAGGAGCCTCAACACCACCATGGACGAAGGGGCTTTTTTAGGGGGTGTCTGTTTCACTCCCGCAGGCGAAAGTCAGGACAACTCAAAGGGGGACTCGGTGCATCCGAACGGATGGATGCGCCGCAATTGGACCGTTGGCCCGAAACCGACCAAGCGCTCCGAAAGCGTCGACTTCCCGACAGGCCACCAAACCGGTGACGGAAGCGGAAGCTATCCGGCTGGCCCAGGCGGGTGACGCCGCTGCATTTGAGTTTCTGTATCAAATGCACAGCCGTCGCGTTTACGCCCTGTGCCTCCGGATGGTCAATAATCCGGCGGACGCGGAAGACCTGATGCAGGAAGCCTTTCTTCAGCTCTTCCGGAAAATTGGCACTTTTCGGGGTGAGTCGGCATTTTCCACCTGGCTGCATCGCATGACCGTGAACGTGGTCCTGATGCGGCTCAGGAAGAAGTCGCTGCCGGTGGCCTCACTCGAAGAAACGACGGAGCCCGACGAAGAAACAGGCGGCCCGAGAAAAGACCTTGGTGCGCCGGATTTGCGTTTGAGTGGCGCGGTGGACCGGGTGAATTTGGAGCGCTCGGTGGAAAAATTGCCACCGGGATACCGTACCGTGTTTGTGCTGCACGACGTGCAAGGTTACGAGCACAACGAGATTGCGGAGATCATGGGCTGCTCGGTCGGAAACTCGAAGTCTCAGCTGCACAAGGCGCGGACTCGCCTGAGGGATTTGCTGCAGGAAGAATTGCGCGCCCAGGCGCGGCAGGAACGCCACGCCGCAAGATCGCAGACGGCGCACGACGATTGAGCTACAATGAACGCACTTGATGGGGTGTGTGCGATGCCGTGACGCCAGGGAGTCGGGGCCCTGGGAAGAAGTTGAAAGCAGCGGAGCAAGCCGGCCAACCGGCTGTCATCGGTTCGGAGTGAAGCATGTTGCAGTGCAGGGACATTGAAGAGGTTTTGGAACAGGAAGGCCTCGGGCCATTACCGGAAGCAGCGCGGGCGCACGTGGCGCGCTGCTTGCATTGTCAGGATTACCTCGCCGATCTTGAAACAATTGTTTCAGCCGCCCATGAATTGCCCGCCGAGGTCGAACCGCCCGCTCGCGTCTGGATTGCCCTCCGGGTGGAGCTCGAACGGGAAGGCATCCTCAAGCCGGTGACCGCTTTGAGGGGAGTGCCGGGTTCCTGGTGGGACGGTTTCCGCGAGTTCTTCCGCAGCCGCGCCTTGGCTACGTTCACCGTGGGTGCGCTGATTGCCGCCGCCGCGATTCTCGAACTGCGGGAGCCCGCTGCTCTCCCGCTTCCCCCCGAGGTCGTGGCCACGGTAAAACAGTTAGACCAGCAAGAGGTCGACCTCAGAAACATGCACCTCGCGAGCACTTCTCCGGTGGATCAGGCGTTCGAGCAAAATCTGAAGGAAATCGATGATTTCATTGCGGACTGCGAGCGCCATCTGAAACAGGCCCCGCAGGACGAACTGGCGCGCGAGTATCTCTACAACGCCTATCAGCAGAAAGCGGAATTACTTGCCGCGATGTTGGATCGCGGGAGGAGCGTTAACTAACATGTGGACCAGGTCGATGGGACGGAGCATCACGCTGCTTCTTGGCGCCGGAGTTGCGGTGGGCTCGGGTGTGCCCGCCCGGGCCGCCAGCCAGCGCATCGAACGGCATTTCCCGGTGAATGGACGGCCGGTGGTGGTGATCCAAAATATAGCGAATGGCCGGATCGAAGTGAAATCCTTGAAGAATCCTGAGGTTGTCGTTGTCGCCAGCGTAACCTCCAACAAAGTCGGCTTTGTCATGGAGCAGGCGGGCGACCGCGTGGATGTCACCGCCAGTATCCTGGATGCCTCGGCCCAGCCTCTCGATCTTGAAACCGGTTTGCAATTGACGGTGCCGGAAGAAACCGAGCTTCAACTCAAAACCGAGAATGGCCTGATTTATGTGGAACAGGTGATGGGTGATATGACTCTCGAGAGCGTCGCCGGGGATGTTCACCTGAAGGAAGTGTCCGGCTATATCATCGTGAAAACCACCGGTGGTTCGCTGGTGTGCACGCAATGCGCCGGCAAACTCGACTTCAATTCCGTTGGCGGCGGCGCCCAGATCCTCCAGCCCGCCCTTACGAATGTAAGTCTCCGCACCACCACCGGCAATATCCTCTTCGACGGCGACTTCATCCGCACCGGGCTTTATTCCATGAAGAGCGGCAAGGGCCTGGTGGAAGTGCGCTTCTCGGGCAATGATTCTTTCGATCTCAAGGCGCAGACCGCTACGGGCACGGTAGACAATCAGGCCGCGGCTTTCCTCAAGCCGGATTCCCACGGCGGCGTGGCACGTCTAGGGTCAAAGTTCAAAGGGCTGTTCGGCACCTTTGGCGCGGGCCTGGCGAAGGTCGAGCTCTCGACCTACAGTGGTACAATTCGAATCTTGAGGCGCGACTAAGCCCTTCGCGCTTCCTTCGCGTGACAACTACGCCTGCTTCGCGCGGCCCCTCGCCGCGCGTGTCGATCCTTTCGCTTGCCGGCTTCATGGGTTCCGGCAAGACCACCATTGGTACGCTCCTCGCGCGCCAGCTCGCGTGGCGCTTTGTCGACCTCGACGAGCGCATCGAAGAGGCCGCCAGCCTCTCCATCCCGCAGATCTTCGAGCGCTTTGGCGAGCCATTCTTCCGCCAGCTCGAAGCGGACCAGCTTCGCGCGGCGCTCGGCCGCGCTTCTGAGCTTAAACAAGGCACCGTCCTGGCCTTGGGTGGGGGCACCTACGCGCAATCCGGCTGCCCCGAGTTCCTGCGCTCGGCCGGTGTCAAGGTTCTTTGGCTCGATGCGCCCATGGAAGTTCTGCTCGCCCGTTGCATGACCATGACCGGCCGGCCGCTGTTCCGAGACGAGGCCAGTTTCCGGGCCCTTCACGCCGAGCGCCTGCCCTCCTACCGACTTGCCGACTATCGGGTGGAAACCTCCGGTGAACCCACCGACATTGTGGCCGACATTCTGCGCCTCGGCATTGTTGCCTCCGGAGGAAACCAGGCCCATCTGGTGGTTGAGAAACCTCTCCCCTGAGAGACAATACGGGAGGGGGTAAAGCACACCGTGAGCTTCAAAACAGCCTGCCTGGGATTCACCCTTGCACTTGTGACCTGCGCCACCCTGTCTCTCGCTGGTCAGAAAAAAACCGCGCCGGGCGTCCTTGTCCAAGACAAAGGAAAGTTCGACATCAAACTTGCCGGGCAAACCGTCGGCCACGAGGAGTTCGAGATCACGCCCGCCGAAGGCGGGTGGCTCGCCAAAGGTTCGTCCGACATCAAGCCGCCCGAAGGCGCTCCCAGCAAAGTCACCGGCTCGCTTACGTTGCTGTCCAACGGCTCGCCGATGAGTTACGAATGGAAGGCACAATCGGGAAAAAACAGCGGCGCGCACATCGTCTTTGCCAACGGCGTTGCGCGCATCACGCTTGAGATGCAAGGCGCGCGCCCCTTCCAACAGGATCTCTCTTTTAATTCCCCGCTCATCGCCGTGCTCGACAATAATCTTTACTACCAGTATGCCGTCCTGGCACGCATCTACGACTGGTCCAAGGGCGGCGAGCAAACTTTTCCCGTGCTCATCCCCCAGGAATTGACCCCCGGGACGGTAACCGTGCTTTCAACCGGCACAGCCGCGGCCGATGGCAAGACCTACGAAGGCCTTAAGGTCACTTCTTCCGATCTGGAAATTCTTCTGTTACTCGATAACAACCATCGCCTGGTGCGGCTCGAGGTCCCCGCCGCCAAGGTCTCGGTCATTCGCGAGTAATCATCTGTTTCATCGAAATACTTCTTCCTCGAAACAGGAACGCGGCGCAACCGGAAGGGCTACGCCGCGCCAAAACGGCTTTCCGTAAGCTCGGACTACCGCGCCAGCGGCCTTAAGAAGGCTGGCTCTGACCGAAGGGCCTGCTCGGTGGAGGGAAGGTGGCCGGCTGGCGCAACGGATAGCTCCGCGGATCGCTGTGCGCATGCGCAGCGCCGTTCGAATGGCCCGTTGCGATGTGCCCACTCACGTGGCCGTTCGCGGGCGCGTTTTGTCGAAGCCTCGCCGGATTTCCAATCGGGCGGAGGTTCGCCGGCGCCGTGTGAACGTGATCGCTGATCGCCTCGAGCCTCTTCAGGATCGACTGCCACTGGTCCCAGTCTAGT
>Ga0182037_10000128_pt1 | contig 32218 bp, 23 predicted proteins | sample sta12Cox44000082_FD_125974 | JGI IMG/M metagenome (GOLD analysis project Ga0182037, IMG submission 125974) | Lab enrichment of tropical soil microbial communities from Luquillo Experimental Forest, Puerto Rico - statoxic.12C.oxic.44.000.082 | ecosystem: Environmental > Terrestrial > Soil >... | reverse complement strand
TCTCGATAAAGCCGTGGATCACTTTTCCGGCGCGCTCGATGCGCTCAATTGGCACGCCACAGCGATGAGCATTGCCGAGCAGGAAGCCGCCGGTTTCGGCAGCAGCATCGGATCGGCCGCCTCGGCCACCCCCATACCCATCAACGAGAGAACGGGGATCGTGATGGCGAGAGTTGAACGCATTTGATGCTCCCATCTCGTGCCCCCAAAGTTGAACATTGGAACGGATGGTTCCGTGCCGGTAACGTGCCGCTCCAACGGTAAATTAATCGTCTGTTTCGTGTGTCATTTTTTGCACATTGTGTGGCTTAGTCGCTTTTGCGAGAGTCCTGGGGTGCCGATTTGCCTCGGCGCAGACAGTAAAGGCGTTTCGCGATACCAGTTGGTCAATTAAACGGAGCGGCTGACCGAAGATCGATCTGTCGGGTGAGCAATCCGCCTGGAGAGTAAGACGCTTCGAGCCGGCGTTTCTGCGTAGGGTTGGATGGGGGTTCGGGGGTTTCTTCTGGTTTTCCTGTTTGCTGCGCCGCTCGCTTTTGGTTCGGGCGCACATGCAGATCTGAATTACCGCACCGAGATTACCGGCGTGGAGGACAGCGATCTCGCCAATCTGCTGGACAAGGTCTCCGAGCTGAAGACGCTGGAGGACAAGCCCCCGGTTTCCGAGGAAGCTCTGCACCGCCGCGCCGATCGAGATCTCGGTCGGCTAGCCGACGCCGCGCACAGTCTCGGCTATTGGGATGCGGAATTCTCCTACGAGATCGACACCGAGGTCGACCCGGTAACGGTTACGGTAAAGGTCGATCCGGGACCGCTTTATCATGTTACCTCGATCGAGGTGCTGGGACCGGAGGGGCAGCCGCTGTCGATCCCACAAGATGAAAAGAAGCTGCCACTCAAGCCAGGCGATCCGGCACGCACTGCTCCGGTTGTTGCAACCGAGACAGCATTAGTGGCGGCGCTCGGTGACAGCGGTCATCCGTTTGCGAAAGCTGCGGACCGGCGGGTTCAGATCGACCGCGACACGAAGACGATGGACGTGTCCTACACGCTCGACCCAGGTCCGGTCATGCGGTTCGGGCCAGTCGCGATCACCGGACTCGAAAGGCTCAACCCCGTCTATGTCGAGGGGCGTGTGCGCTGGCAGGGCGGCGAAATCTACCATGAGAGCAAGGTCGAAGAAACGCGCCGGGCGTTGATCGAAACCGGCTTGTTCAGCACGGTCCAGATCACGCCCATCGCCGATCCCGAGCGCCCCGGAGAGGTGCGGATGACGATCGATGCGACCGAGCGAGTGCATCGCACGATCGGCGCCGGGCTCGCCTACAACACCAGCCAAGGCTTCGGCGGCCGCGCTTTTTGGGAAAATCGCAATCTCTTCGGCAATGCGGAAAATCTCAGGCTTTCCGGCGAGGTCGGTCAGCAGCTCGACGCGTTCCGCGCGAATTTCCGGCGTCCCGATTTTTTGGCAGTCGATCAGGACTTCCTGGCGACCGCCGAGGTCGCCAATGACATCCCGATCGCCTACAACAGCCGGCGGGCAATCGCCACTGCCGGGATCGAGCGCCGGCTCGACCGCTGGCTGACCGGCGGTTTTTCTTTTCTGACTGAAAAAGCGAGCGTCACCCAACTCGCCGATGTCACCCCAAAGACCGGTACGCAGCATTACGAGCTGGTCGGCCTGCCGGCCTACGTCAAACTCGACGGAACCGACAATCTGCTGAACCCGACGAGCGGCTATCGCGCGCAGCTCAACGTTACACCCGCCCATACCTTCTCGGGCTCGCACCTGACATTCAGCACCAACCTGCTGTTGGGCAGCACCTATTGGGCGCTGGGTGCGGAGCAGCGTGCCGTCCTCGCCGGCAGGCTGGCGGTCGGCTCGCTTGACGGCGCGTCGCTGTCGCAACTTCCTTCCGATCAGCGGATCTATGCCGGCGGCGGCGGATCCGTTCGCCCTTACGGCTACCAGATGGCCGGACCGCTCGCCCCCAATAATGTTCCGATCGGCGGGCGATCGAGCCTGGTGCTCAATATGGAAGCCCGCATCAGGATCACCGAAACGATCGGCATCGTCCCTTTCATTGACACCGGCAGCTATTATGAGAGCCCGCTGCCGCAGCCCGGCCGCACGCCGCTTTACGGCGTCGGCCTGGGTGCGCGCTATTACACCGCGTTCGGGCCATTGCGGCTCGACCTGGCAACGCCGCTGCGCAAGCGCAGCGCGGATTCGCCAATACAGGTCTATATCAGCCTCGGACAGGCCTTCTGATGAAGACCGCAACAAGAATCCTTCGCTGGCTTGGCACCGCCCTCGCTTTACTGATCGTCGTCCTTCTCGGGGCCTTTGGCCTGCTGCAAACGCAGGCCGGACAAGATTGGCTCGGGCGAACCATCGAGCGCACGATAAGCAGACCGGATTTCACCATCGCGGTAACGGGACTGCATGGGACTGTCCCTTTTAATCTTAAGCTCGACCGGATTGAGATCGGCGACCGCGACGGTACGTATCTTACGGCGCACGATTTCGGCCTCGACATCTCGGCGGCCGAATTACTTTCGCGGCAGCTACATATTCGGTCGCTGAGCTTTGCCAGGATCGACATGGCGCGGCTCAGCACAGCGCCATCGACCACACCCTGGACCGAAAACCTGAAAGTTCCGCAAGCCCCGATGGGCCTCGTTATCGACCGGCTCTCGATCGGTCGCCTCGCACTTGCACCACCGGTGCTCGGCGAAAGCCTTGTTGCAACCGTTAGCGGAAATGCCCGGCTCGCGGGCGAGACGGCCCACGTCACGCTCGACCTGCACCGCACGGACGGCTTTGCCGGAAATATCGCGTTGGCGATGGACCTTGCAGGAAATCCGCCGGTTCTGAGCCTCCGGGTGGATGGAAACGAGCCTACAGGGGTTCTTGCTGACCGGCTGCTGGAGCGCACCGACCGCCCGCCGCTCGCGCTGGCCGTCAACGGCGCTGGACCGCTCGCGGATTGGCGCGGGCGCGTCAGCGCCTCTGCCGGCACGCTCGCCCATCTTGATGCCGTTGTGGCGCTGGCGGTGACAGACCACACTGTCTTCGGACTTTCTGGCACAGCGGCACTGGCGCCGCTGTTCCCGGACGAGTTCGCCACCCTCATCGGCGATCGGCTGACGCTGACTATGCATGGGAGTGTCGGCGAGCGCGTCGTCCTCGACGCGCTGTCGCTCGCGATCGCGGCAGGGACATTGACGGGCGATGCGGCGTTTGGTGGCGCGCAGAACGCTGTTGCCGCGCATTTGCAGGCAAATGTGCCGCAGCTTTCTTTGCTGTCGAGCTTGTTCGGCAATCAACTGAACGGCTCGGCCTCGCTCACCGCCGAGGTCAGCGGAACGCAGAACCGGCCCGCGCTCGCCTTGAATTTTTCGGCAAGCGAGGTCCGCGTCGCAACGACGGGCGCCGAGCATGTGGACGCGAGCATGTCGGCGGCTCCGACCGGCGATCTCGATAACCCGGAGACGTGGATGGAATTCGCAGCCAAGGGCCGGGTCGAGGGGCTCGTCGTACCGGAAGGCGTTGCAATGCCACTGGAGCTCGGGCGTGATATCGATTGGTCGCTCGCCGGCAATGCTGCGCGTGACGGCGCCGTCGTCGCTCTCAGCCGCCTTTCCGCCGAGGGCGCGGGCCTTGCTCTCACCGGAGCAGGACAACTCACCGGAGGTGGGCAGACGGTCGAAGGGAATTTGCATGTAGCGATCGCCGATCTCCGCCCGTTCTCCGGATTCGCCGGTCGCCCCGTTGCTGGCTCGATAGAGCTGGCGGCCGATGCCCAGGGACAGGGTACATCCGGGTTCAAGGCGCGGATCCAAGGCTCGGCCAAAGGGTTGCGTACCGGCATCGCCGCCGGTGATGCACTTCTCGGCGACGCCGTAACATTGACCGGCTCGGCGCAGCGAGACGCCGCAGGTGAACTGAGCGTCGATCAGCTCGCCCTCGCCGGCGCAGCGGCGAATCTCTCGGGCAACGCGCGGTTCGATCCGGCTTCGAATTGGCTCAGCGCGGCGCTGACACTGCAATTGCCGCAGCTGAAACCCCTCGGTCCCGCGCTCGGCACGGAAATGGCGGGCACCGTATCGGCCCGCATCGATGGCGAGGGAGCGCTCGATCATCTCCGGCTCAAGGGCGAGGTCGCGGGTGACGACATTGCGGCCAGCGGAACACGGATCGAGCGGCTGCAGCTCTCCGGAGAGTTCGCCGATCTGGCCGAGCCGAAGGCGGCGCTCGACGGCACCTATCGCGCTTACGGGCTCGATGGAACCTTGAGCGTGACAGCGGAAGCGAAGGGCAATTCCGAGCTCGTCCTGCCGCGCTTTCGGTTGACGGCGGCGGACAGCGCGATCGAGGGCAGCCTGCGCATCGCTCTCGACACTTATCTAACCCAAGGCTCGATCAGCGGGCGTGTACCCGATGTCGGGCGCTTTTCCAAACTCGCCGGAACACCGCTTGGCGGCAGCTTCGATTTTGTCGGCAAGTTCGAGGATCGCCGCGGTCAGCTCGTCGATCTGTCGCTGACCGGATCCCGGCTTACCGCCGGAACAGGCTTGTCACGCTCAGGGATCGGCCGCCTCGACTTGGCCGCCAAGTTCACCGATGTCTTCCGGGCACCGGCAGGAACAGGACGCCTGTCACTGAACTCGGCGAGCTTGGGTGCGACCGAATTCACCACCGCAACACTGGCGCTCGACGCGCCGCGGCCGGGGCGCTTTACGTTCCAGGGCGAGGCCAAGGGCCAGCCCTTAAACTTGACGCTCGCTGGCGATGGCGGGCTGGAACCGGGCCGGATCGACCTGCGGCTGAACCGGCTCGCCGGATCGCTCGGCAGCGACCGGATATCTCTCGAGCAGCCGCTAACGCTGTCAAAGCGCGGTGCCGACCTTACCTTTTCCGGCCTTGCCCTGGATTTCGGGACCGGCCGGATCACCGGCAGCGGCGGCGTACGAGGGGAGTCGCTTTCGTTCGCGCTCAATGCCGCGAATTTGTCGGTCGCGTCGGGCGCCCGGCTTTTGGGCTACCCCAAGGCGCAAGGCAATCTGAACCTCGCGACGACGCTCGGCGGCACGCTGCGTGCGCCGCAAGGGCATCTGACGCTGAACGCAAGCGGTCTCTCTCTCGCCTCGTCGAAGCGCTCGCAGCTCCAGGCCTTGGGGCTCGGTGTCGACGGTAATTGGAACGGGCGAAACATTGACGTGAAGGGCCAGGTCACCGGCCTCAAAGGCGACACCATCAGCTTCGCCGGCTCGGCGCCGCTGCTGCTGACGCCGTCGCCGCTGGGGATTTCGATGCCGCCGGCCGGACGGCTGAGTGTGCAGCTGCGAGGTGCCGGACAGCTCGCGCACCTGGCTGATCTGCTGCCGCTGGGCGAGGACCGGGTCAGCGGCCGCTTCGCGGCCGACGCTGCCGTCGACGGCACCATCGCCGCTCCAGCCGCGAGCGGCCGACTCAGGCTCTCGGATGCGCGATACGAGAACTTTGCGACTGGAACGGTTTTGACGAAGATGCAAGCCGATGTTGTCGGTGACCGCGACCGCTTCAGTTTGGCCTCGTTCTCAGCGGCAGACACTGCCAGCGGAAGCCTCACGGCGCGGGGCAGCGTCGCATTGCGGGGGCCTGCCGGGCCGACCGCCGACCTCTCGGCAAAGCTTTCCAATTTTCGTGTCGCGGCGCGCGACGAGGCAGTCGCTACCGCAACGGGAACCGTGTCCATTGCGGGTGCCTTGACCTCGCCCAAGGTCGGCGCCAACCTCACAATCGACCGCGCGGAGATCAACCTTCCTGAAAGCTTGCCGCCCAGTGTCGTCGTGCTGAAGGTCGTCGAAACCAGCAGCAAGAGCCGGAAATCACCACCCCCGCCCGCCGCTGCAAACCAAACGCCAGCCCTCCCGGCGACCCTCGACATCAAGATCGACCTGCCCGGCAACATATTCGTCCGCGGGCACGGGCTCGACAGCGAGTGGCGCGGCAAGCTGACGATCACCGGAACGAGCGCGGCACCGGTGATCAGCGGCTCGCTCGAGCAGATCCGCGGTAGCGTCGACCTGCTGGGCAAGACCTTCACGATAACGCGCGGCCGGATCACATTTGCAGGCGGCGCAACGCTGGATCCCGATCTCGACATCGTCGCCGAGGCGAGCACCGCCGACATTACCGCACAAGTTCATATCAGCGGAGTTGCCTCGGCGCCGAAAGTGACATTGAGCTCGACACCGCCCGTGCCGCAGGACGAGATCCTCGCGCGCGTGTTGTTCAACCGCAACGTCGGTCAGCTCAGCGCCGGCGAGGGGTTGCAGCTGGCTGCGGCCGCCGCCACCCTGGCCGGCGGTGGTCCCGGCGTTCTCGACAAGCTGCGCGGCAGTCTTGGTTTGGATTGGTTCAGGTTGGGTTCGAGCCCGACCAGCCCGACCACCGGAAGGCTAAACCCGAGAACGGCGACGAGCACCGGCACCGTAGGCGGCACCTCTCTGAGTGCCGGTAAGTACATTGCCCCGGGGGTCTCCATCGGGGTCAGCCAGGGCATCTCCCCGCCGACGAGCAAAGTCACCGTCGAGATCGAGCTGCGCCCGCATCTTACGGTCGGCGGCGAGGCCGGCCAATCCGGGAGCACCGGCATCGGCCTCAATTACAATTACGATTACTGACTCCGGTTTCCGCTCACAGCACGAGATAGCCGCCATCGACCGTGACAGTGCTGCCGGTCACCCAGCGAGATCCGTCGGAGGCGAGAAACAAGATCGCGCCGACGATATCTTCGGGCTCACCCAGCCGGCCGAGCGGGATCTGCGCGATCGTGGCGCGCCGCCGTTCGGGGTCAGCGTAACTGGAGCGGGTCAGGCCGGTCAGGGTGGGACCGGGAGCGATCGCGTTGACCCGGATTCCATGCGGCGCCAGTTCCAGCGCCATCGCCTGGGTCAGCGACCGGCCGCCGCCCTTCGAGGCGACATAGGCGGCGCGCTCGGGACGGGCCACCTCGGCGAGCTGCGAGGTGACATTGATGATGCTGCCGCCGCTGCCCTGGCGCACCATCTGCTGCGCCGCCGCCTGCCCAAGATAAAACATGCCGGTCAGGTTGACGGCGATGACGCGATTCCACTCGCCGGGATCGAGGTCGAGGAAGGGGGCCGTCTGGCTGACGCCGGCGCAGTCGAGCAGCACATCGAGGCGGCCGAACCCGCTCACCGCTGCGGTTACGGCCGCGTCGACGGCCGGGCGGTCACGGACGTCGAGCGCGAACGCGTTGGCACGGCCGCCGGCGTCACTGATGCGCGCGGCCGTCGCCTCCGCTGCAGCCGCATCGATGTCCGCACAGAGGACCGCCGCGCCTTCGCGGGCGAGACCCGCGGCACCGGCCCCGCCGATCCCCCCACCGGAGCCCGCAACGAGTGCGACCTTGCCTTCGACCCGTCCCATCGCAATTCTCCCCGATGTTTCCGTTCGGGACTATATCCCTTGCAGCGGTGAGCAGCAGCGGAGGAAAGGCCATGCCGCACATCCACGTGATCCACGAAAACGCGGCCTGGCTGGAGCCACTAGCCGCGGCCCTCGATCGGCAAAGGCTGCTCTGGCGCGACTGGTTCCTAGACCACGGCGTCGTCGATCTGTCGCGTCCGCCGCCCGAGGGCGTCTTCTACAACCGGATGAGCGCCTCCTCGCATACCCGTGACCACCGCTACGCCGCGGAACTGACCGCCTCGGTGCTCGCCTGGCTCGAGGCTCACGGACGGCGCGTCGTCAACGGCGCCCGCGCGCTCGATCTCGAGATCAGCAAGGCGCGCCAATACGCCGCTCTCGAAGCGTCCGGCATTTGCACGCCCGACACGGTCCTGATTGCCGGCAAGGAGTTGCTTGCCGATGCGGCGCGGCAGCGCTTCGGCGCCGATCCCTTTATTCTCAAGCCGAACCGCGGCGGCAAAGGCTTGGGTGTTCGGCTGCTTCAGTCGCCAGAGGCGCTCGCCGATTACGTCGAAAGCGCGGATTACGAGCCGCCGGTCGACGGTCTCAATCTGCTGCAGCAATACATCCGCGCACCCGTGCCGCTGATCACCCGCGCCGAGTTTATCGGTGGCCGTTTCATGTATGCAGTCGAAGTCGATACCAGCGACGGGTTCGAATTGTGCCCTGCCGATCAATGCGCGGTCGGCGATGCGTTTTGCCCTGTCGGCGAAGAAGCCCGGGCCAAGTTTACGATCATCGACGATATCGACGCTGGTCTGAAGCGCCGCTACGAGGCCTTCCTCGCCCGCAACAACATTGGCGTCGCCGGCATCGAATTCATCACTAATGCCGAGGGTGCAGTCTATACCTACGACGTCAACACTAACACGAACTACAACCCCGACGCCGAGGCCCGCGCCGGCCGCTTTGGTATGGAAACGTTGGCCCGCTATCTCGGCGCCGAACTGTTGTCATTGCGAGCGTAGCGAAGCAATCTCGTGAGACTTGGTGAACAGCGCTGCTTACGTCTTAAGGAGGGCCATGGCATAGACATTTTGGTATTGCCCCTCGATGCGAACAGCATTGCGCTGAAGTCCCTCGACCTCAAAGCCGAGGCTCTTGTAGAGCGCGATCGCATTGGCGTTGTGCTCTCTCACGGTCAGCTCTATACGCGTGATTCCGCACCCCCAGGCGGCGTCGATTGTCGCCTGCATGAGCTGCCGCCCGATGCCCCGGCCGCGGAACTCCGGCAAGAGGCTGATGCCGAGCGTGCCGCAGTGCGAGTACACGGTCCTCTTCGCGTTGCGGAGCACGTCGCACCACCCGACAACATTGGCATGACGCAGCACCACGAATTGCGGGTTTTTCTGCTCGATGTTGTTGAGGACGAATTTCGTCGTCTCGTCGAGCGGCGGCGCTTCCAGGAACGCGAGAAACTTTTTTTCACGCGCAACGGCATCAACCACCGCGCGGAAGCCTGGAATATGCTCCGCGGCGATAGGGACGATTGCAAACTCCATGCACCTTTAGCTCAGCACCCCGATCTTCTTGCGCTCAATCAAGTCGAAGTCGATGTGCGCGCCGAGGCCGGGTTCGGTCGGGGCGTGGACGAGACCATTGCGGTCGACGGTTATGTCTTCGGCGAGGCCGTATTTCTGCATCGCGTCGGGCAACAGCACCTCGAAGAATTCGGTATTGCGGATCGCCATGATCACGTGGAGATTGGCGACATTGTTCAATGAATTGCCGCCGTGGTGCACCTCGTAGTTCATCCGGAACGCCTCGCCGAGATGCGCGGTCTTGACCAGAGTGGTAATCCCGCCCTTGACCGCGACATCGCCGCGCAGGATGTCGGTGGCTTGGTTGACGATCCACGGCGCGTACATGTCGAGGCCGCCGATCGGGAATTCGGTCGCCATGATCGGTATGTCGAGCTTTTGCTTTAGTTTGACGTAACTGTAGATGTCCTGCTCGACGAGCGGGTCCTCATACCAATAAAAGCCCATCTCCTCGATCGCACGGCCGACCCGCAGTGCTTCCTCGTAGCGGTAGCTCCAGGTCGAATCGAGCATGACCGTAAAGTCGTCGCCAACGGCTTTGCGCACCGCCTCGCAGACCTTGATGTCCTCGCGCCAGGATTGCGGCGGATGAATCTTGTAGGCTCGCCAGCCGGTCGATTGGTAATGCCGCGCTTGCTCGACATAGGCTTCGGGTGAGGCGTGGATCTCGGAGCTGGCATAGGCGGCGATATTGTCGCGAGAGGTGCCGATCAGCCGGTGGATCGGCAGCCCCGCCGCCTTGCCGGCGATATCCCACAGCGCCACGTCGCAGGCGCCGATCGAGCGTATCGTCGCCGCACGGGCGCGCGCCCACAGCAATCGATTTAACCACTCGCGGTCGAGCGGGTTCTGACCCATCATGACCGGCTTCAGAAATCGCATAAGCCCCGGCCCGTCGAGGCTCGCCGGGTTCGACGAGGTGCCGAGAAAGGCGTGACCGGTAATGCCCTCGTCGGTCATGACCGCCAACAGGCCGACATCGCTCTTGCCGGTCGGCCGCGCCGTGTGATGGCCGTATATTGTCGACGGGATGCTCTCCCAACCGAACAAGGTGATCGTGACATCGGTGATCTTCATAAAATTCCTCCGTCAGCCGACGACCACGGCCTTGCCGATGACCTGGCGATCGATCAGCGCCTGCACCGCCCCAGCCGCCTCGCTCAGCGCGTAGCGGCGCCAGATGCGCGGTTTGAGCTTGCCTTGCCCGGCGAGGTCGAGCAACGTCCTGCTGTTGGCGGCGGCGATCTCCGGGTGGGCTTCGTTGAGCCCGCCGATCCGCACACCGATCGCCTCGATGCCTTTGATCAGCAAGTAGTTGGTGCGGGCGCGGGCCGGCTCACCGCCGAGAAAGCCCAAGATCAATATGCGCCCGCCCCAGGCCAAACAGCGCAGCGATTCCTCGAACGTCGGGCCGTTTACTGGATCGTAGATGATGTCGACGCCACGGCCTCCTGTCAGCTCCATGACTTTGTCGCGAAACCCTTCCCGATAATCGATCGCGTGGTCGGCGCCCTCGGCGAGACAGACCGCTCGCTTCTCGTCGGTGCTCGCAGTAGCGATCACCTCAGCGCCAAAGAGCTTGGCGATCTGTATCGCCGGGATGCCGATCCCGCCGCTCGCGCCGTGGATCAGCACCCTGTCGCCTTTGGCCAGCCTCCCACGCTGCAACAGCGCATGATAGGCGGTGCTATAGGCGCCGCGAAACACCGCGGCCTCTTCTAGGCTCAGCGCCGCGGGGATGGGATCGCAGTCGTCGGCCTTGCAGTTGCCCAGTTCGGCGAACGCGCCGAGCCGCTGGCGGCTCATCACCCGGTCACCCGGTTTGAAGCCGCCGACGCCGGGGCCGACCGCAACGACCTCACCGGCTCCCTCGCCGCCGGGAACGAAGGGCGGTTCCGGCCGGTATTGATATTTGCCGGCGAGCATCAGCACATCGACATATTGCACGCCGCGCGCCTGGATGCGCACCTGCAGCTCTCCCGGCCCCGGCAGCGGCGGCTCCGGCACCTCGCGCAGTGCCAGCACTTCGGGTCCGCCGAACGCCTCACAAACGACCGCCTTCATCGCGGAGGCCCGTTATTCGGCGGCCTCGGCGCGCACCTCCACCGCCTGCTGCTGGCGCAACTTCTCCATCACCTCCCAGTTTGTGTAACGGGTAAAGCCGTTCTCGTCAAAAAATAGGACCGCGCCATTGCAGATGAATAGATACGTCGAGTCTTCGAGCGCAGTCGTCGCGTCGTGCAGAACTCCTGACGGCTCGTAGACGTAGTCGCCCGCCTTCAAGACCCCAGTCCTGACCTGCAGCTTGCCCGAGATGACATAGGCATGGGCGCCGGCAAGGTGCTTGTGCGGCGGCGCGACGTAGCCCTTTTTCCAATGATGCAACGAGGCCCAGGTTCCGGTCTCTCGCCCGACCCACAGCACTTTGACCGAAGAGAGCGGCGTCTGCTCGATCCAGGGCGCGTCGGAGCGCACCAGCGTGTCCTGAATGTCTTGGAAGGCGGGTCTGATGTCCTGCGGCAATGGCATGTCCGGGCTCCTTGTCGTAGGGTTGAGCGACGGACGATATGCCGCCGGTGCCGGGTGGGCAAGCAAACGTCAGTTGGGCCGGTGAAGCGCCGCTAGTGCGACATCAGAACCGGTACCGTCATGTGATCGAGCAGATCACGGCTGACGCCGCCGATCAGGGCTTCGCGCAGCTGCGAGTGGTGATAAAGGCCGGCGACAATCAAGTCGGCGGCGAGATCGGCGGCGCGGGAGAGCAGGACATCCGATACCGCAATCCCGCCTTGCACGCTTTCTTCGAGCCGGGTCGCGATCGCATGCCGCTGCAGGTGACCGATGATCCGCTCGAGCGATGTCCGCCGCCGTTCGAGCTCCGTCTCGCGTGGGCCGATGGACATCACTGTTACGGCTTCGGCTTCGCCGAGCAGCGGCAATGCGTCGTTAACCGCACGCACTGCTTCGCGGCTGTCGTCCCAGGCGACAAGCACGCGTTTCCCCACGCTCTCGAAAACGCCGGCATAAGGAACGACGAGAACCGGCCGCGCCGTCCCCACCGCGATGTGCTCCGGGGCGAACGCCGCAAACCGGGTGTCGGGGGATAGTTGCCCGGTTATCATCAGGTCGAACGACTTTGCGAGCTCGATCAATTCCGCCTCTTCGCCGGCGTCGAGGAGGTGCCAGTTGCCCTCGAGGCCGCTCAGATGCAGCTCGGCTTTGAAGCGCTGCTCGACGGCTTCGGCCTCCTCGGCTTCGCGCAGAACTTCGCTAACCGCGCCGCCGGGTGCCATCCCCCCACCCCGCACGAGCCCACCGAGCTCACCCGGCGGCACTACCCCGGCAGGCGGGTGGGCGATCAGGTCCTCCGCCTTCGGCATCACATAGGCGGCGGTGAGATGAGCCCGATGGACTCTCGCGAGATTGAAGGCGAGCCGCAGACGCGCATCGCTCAGAGAGCCCGGATCGATACAAACAAGAAGGTCTTTGAGCGCCATACCCTTCTCCGGCAAATTTGTGCAATTTTGCTCGACAAAACGGTCCGTGCAATAGTGACGTTCCGGAAAGACTCAGCCGACAAACCGCCTCAGCGGCGGTCCGGTTCGGCCAAGACCCGCCTCAGCTCGGTCTTCAATACCTTGCCATAATTGTTCTTGGGCAGCGCCTCAAGGAAGCGATAATCGCGTGGACGCTTGAAGCGGGCGATGTGGTCGAGGCACAGCCGGTCGAGCGTCTCGCTCGTGATTTCTGCGTCCGGCCGCGGTACGACAAAGGCGACGACCTCCTCGCCCCATTCGGGGTGTGGACGCGCGACGACCGAAGCCTCGGCAACGTCGGGGTGGCGCAGCAGGACCTCCTCGATCTCGCGCGGATAGATGTTGCTGCCGCCGCTGATGATCATGTCCTTGGAGCGATCGCGCAAGGTCAGAAACCCGTCCTCGTCGAAGCTGCCGAGATCGCCAGTGTGCAGCCAGCCGCCGCGTAAGGTGTCGGCGCTGGCCTCGGGCTTTTCCCAATAGCCCTCCATGACGCAGTCGCTCTTGGTGACGACTTCGCCGATCTCGCCGGGCGGCAGTTCATGATCGCCATCGTCGACGACTTTGACGAGGACCCCGGTGCGGGGCACGCCGCACGAACCCAACCGTTCCCGCCAGCGCGGATGGGCCATGTCGGCATGCATGCGCTGGCTGAGCCCGGTGATCGTCATCGGCGACTCGCCCTGGCCATAGAGCTGATAAAGCCGCGGGCCAAACAGCTGCAGCGCGCGTTCCAGATCGGCGACATACATCGGGCCGCCGCCATAGCAGATCGTGCGCAGATTGCGCAGATCGGCGTCGGCGACGGCAGGCGCATGAACGAGGCGGGTCAGCATCGTCGGCGCCGCAAACATCGAGACCTGCGAGAAGCGTCGCAACGCATCGACAATGGCGTCAATTTCGAAGTGGGGCAGTATCACCTGACGGCTGCCGCGCAATAAGTGCGGCACGGCATAGAGGCCGGCGCCGTGCGATAGCGGCGCTGCGTGGAGATTGGTGTCGCGCTCGTCTACCGCGTCGATGTCGGCGTAATAGCAATGGCTCATGAACAGCAGATTGCGATGCGTCAGCACCGCGCCTTTAGGTCTGCCGGTGGTTCCGCTCGTATAAAACAGCCACGCGCGGTCGGTTGGGGCGCCGTCGACCGGGCGCATCAGCGCGTCGCCGGTCATAAGAGCCGTGTAATCCGTACTGCGGGTCGCGATGATCGCGGACAATGTTTCGACAGATTCCTCGAGCGACGCTAGCGCTTGCGCAAGACCCGGCGTCGCGAGCAACAGCCGCGCCCGGCAGTCCAGTGCAATGTATTCGACCTCGCGGGCATGCAGACGGGCGTTGACCGGGACCGCCCAGAGGCCCGCCGCCCAACAAGCGAACAGGCATTCCAGGAACTCGGCGCAATTCTCCATGCACAGCATGACGCGATCGCCGCTTTGCGCGCCGCGGCTGACGAGCCCCCCCGCCAGGCAGGAAATGCGACCGGCGAATTCGCGGTAGTTCCAGGCGTGAATACTGTCGTCGACCGCCGGCATGTCGGGTTGCCGGCGGGCGACATCGAACAACAACGCCGAGAGGTTCACTCAGCCGACCCCGTGCTCCTTGAACCACGAGAGCATCCGCGCCCACGCGTCTTTGGCATCATCGGCGTTATAGCTCGGGCGGTAATCGGCATTGAAACCGTGCTGGGCGTCCGGATAGACCTTGAACTCGCAGCCCTTGCCTGCCGCCTTGCAGGCGGCTTCCCGCTTTTCGATCGCGTCCGTCGAAATGCTGTTGTCCTGGCCGCCATGAAAGGCAAGAACCGGGCACTTGACGTCGGCAGCAATGTCGAGCGGGTTTTTCGGCGTGAGTTCGGTGACCGGACGGTCGGTTCCGTACCATGAAACGGCGGCCTTCAATCCTGGATTGTGCGCCGCATACATCCAGGTGGCCCATCCGCCCCAGCAAAAGCCAGTCACCGCCAGTTTGTTCGTATCGGCTTTGCCCGAGGCTTTGGCGTAGGCGACCGCCGCGTCGAGATCGGACATCACCTGATCGGTCGGAACCTTTGCGACGATGTTCTGGATCAGCTCCCGAGTATCGGTGTATTGCGCCGGGTTGGCTTGGCGTGCATAGAGTTCAAGTGCGATCGCGTAATACCTGAGTTTTGCCAGGCGTCGGCAAATGTCCTTGATGTGCTCGTGCACGCCAAAGACCTCCTGAACCACCAGCACCGTCGGGAATGGTCCGCCTTGCGCCGGCATCGCCCGATAGGCGGGAATGGTGCCATCTTTGACCGGGACTTTGACCTCGCCGGCCTCCAGACCGTTGGTGTCCGTCGTCATCGTCTGCGCCGAAACCGGCCGCACTGGCAATGTAAACCCAGTCACGAGCGAGGTCATCACAAAGCCGCGCCGCGACCAATGAGTGCGCGGCGAAAATCCTTCTAATCCGATTTCTGGTCCGTCCATTGCGTCCTCCCCTGCTGTTTCCTGCGGGCGATCGTAAAGCATGCGATGACCTCGACGAAGGCCGCGGCAAGCCCTTTCACCGCGACGTGATCGGCGCAAGGAGCCTAAGGGGTACGTAACCCGCCTGATGGCCATGACGAGATAGCCAGTTGCGCTGGGCTTCCACTCGTCCCACGGGTCCCTGACTCCGAGCTGCGCCATGGCAGGAGTGTGATCTCGTGTCTTGAACCGGAAGTTCGTATATCAACTTGACGGGCCTGGATCGGGGGCGGGGGATGCGAACGGGCCGCCCGCAACCCGCGCTATCACCTCCGAGCGACGACGCTCGGGTTTGATGATATAGAAACCCTTTCCGATCGGAGGTTCGCCTGATGAAGAACGGCATGGTGATCATCGACGCCGACGGCCACGCCGTCGATGCGGAGCCCATGTATCGCGAGCGGCTGCCTGAGTGCTACCGCAAGCGCAACTTCATCCACCCTAGTGACGGTTTCGACCGCAACCAAAACGGCACGATCAGCAAACGCCCGGAAACGCCGGCGCAGAACCTCGCGGATAACGACCGTGAAGGCATCGACCTGCAGGTCATCTATCCGACCGGCGGGCTCTTCCTGTCGCGGGTGCGCGAGGCCGACTACGCCGTCGCCTTGTGCCGCACCTATAACGACTGGCTCCACGATTGGTGCTCGGCCGACCACAAGCGCCTGACGGGTGTGGCGCTCGTGCCGTTGCACGTCGACGTGACGGCGGCCATCGCCGAGATGGAACGGGCGGTCTCACAGCTCGGCATGGTCGGCGTGATGGTCAACACCTTCGATCGCAGCCGCAACGTTGCGCATCGTGATTTCTGGCCGTTTTACGAGGAGTGCGGCCGCCAGGGTGTGGCGGTGGCCTTTCACGCCTCGGGCAGCGACACGATGGACCCGCTGTGCCACTTCGACAATTTCCTGCAGGTTCACACGCTATCGCACGCGCCGGAGCAGCTGATCGCCTGCACCGCGATCATCTACAGCGGCCTGTTGGAGAAGTATCAGGATCTGCGCATCGCCTTTCTAGAGGCCGGAATCGGCTGGGTCCCGTTCTGGATGGAGCATATGGACGAGGAGTACGAGTACCGTGCCTTCGACGCGCCACTGTTGAAAGCCAAGCCATCGGAATACATGACCTGCGGTCGAGTATTCGTATCCTGTGAGCCGGAGGAGAAGACCTTACGTTACGTGCCGGACTTCTTCCCGGCCGATAACATCCTGTTCGCGTCCGACTATCCGCACTGGGACGGCCAGTTCCCGAATGCCGTGGCGACCCTCGCCGACCGCAACGACGTCCCGGTCGAGCTCAAGCGCAAGATATTCTTCGACAACCCACGCCGTTTTTATGGGCTAAAGGTCGACCCCGCCGGCTTTGACGTGGCCCATTAGGGAGGAAGCACAATGCCGAAAATCCAGGCCGAACGTCTAGGCGAGATTGGCCGCGCCCTGTTCATTGCGGCGGGCACGCCGCCGGCGGAAGCGGAAATCGTTATGCGGCACGTCGTCAACGCCAATCTCGCCGGCCACGACTCACACGGGGTGATCCAGATCCCGACCTATATCGAGCGCATCAAGGTTGGGCACATCGTGCCGGGCGCGCCCTGGAAGATCGTCCAGGAATCGCCGACCACGACGGTCGTCGACGGCCATTGGGGCTTCGGCTACGTGGTCAACGAGCGGGCGATGAAGCTGACGATCGAAAAGGCCAAATCCGCCAATGTCGCAGCCGCCACGGTGTTCCGCCAGGGGCATATCGGACGGGTAGCCTCCTATACGCTGATGGCGGCACGCGAAGGGATGATTGGCATCGCGACCGCTGATTCCGGGCGCTCGCCAAAGGCGGTGGCGCCGTTCGGCGGCCGCGAGGCGCGGCTAGGCACCAACCCGATCTCGATCGCAATGCCGTCCGACCTCGAAGGGCCGCTTTATCTCGACATGGCGACCTCGGCCGCCGCCGCCGGGAAGATCGCGCTCGCCGTCGCGCGCAACCAGCCGGTACCCGACGGCTGGATCATCGGCAGCGACGGCAAGCCGACCAACGACCCGAGCCAGCTGCGGCAGGGCGGGGCATTGCTGCCGGTCGGCGGCGGCGAAGGCTACAAGGGCTATGGCCTATCGGTGATGGTCGAGATCCTCTGCGGCCTGCTGACCGGCCTCGGCTTTGGGGTCGAGCCGACCGGCCGCCACAATGACGGCTGCTTTATGGCGGCGTTCAAGGTCGACGCCTTCCGCCCGCTGGCGCAATTCAAAAAGGATGTCGGCGAGCTCGCCGCGTATTTGAAGGCGACAAAGCCGGCCGAAGGTAGCAGCGGCGTGTATTATCCTGGCGAGATCGAGCACATGCGCGAGCAGGACCGGCGCCAGAACGGGATCGAGGTCGAGGACGCCACCTGGTACAAGCTGCGTAGCCTTGCGGAATCTTACGGCCTCGCGGACCAGTTGCGGTTCACCGACCTCGAGTAACGTCCGACGTCTTAAAAAGGATTGCGAAACCCAGCGCTGTCGGGCCGTGGCGCGACAGGGCAGAGCAGCACTTCAGGTATGACGCCCGCTCGTCAAGCTGAGGCCGAGGCGCTTAGGTGCTCCGGGCGGAAGCCAAGACCGATCACCCGGGCGGGGAGGCGCCGAAGAAATGGCATCCACCCGAACAGTCGCAAAAGCAGCGGTGGCGATATTTTGCCTGAGCTCGCGAGGACCCGGCCGATCACCCGCTTCTGCAGAGCGACTTGAAGCCGCTGCGTAGCTCGGGTGGGAAACTCGCGGCGACGCTGCACGGCACGGAGGTCTTGTTCGGAGACCGCGCCTCTGAGCAGGCTCGGCGCCAAGATATTGGCGGCGGCGACCGCATCCTGCACCGCGAGATTTATCCCGACACCGCCGATCGGCGACATCGCATGCGCGGCATCGCCGATGCATAGCAGCCCCGGCCGGTGCCACACTCGCAAGCGATCGACCGCAACGCTCAACAACTTGACGTCGGACCAATCGCTCAGCTCGTCGACACGATCGTGGAAGTGCGGGACAAGGCCAGCGATTTCTTCGCGCAGCGCGGTCAGGCCGCGGCGGCATATCTCGTCGTGGCCTCCTTTCGGAATAACGAAGGCGCACTGCCAATACTCACCGCGGTTGAGCATCACAAAGATGCGGCCGGCGTCGACACGGCCGAGCGTCTGTCCCGGGTCGTCCGAACGCCGCGACAGCCGCATCCACAACACGTCCATCGGCGCCCCGAGATCAATGACATCGAGGCCGGCTCGTTCGCGTACGGTCGAGTGGCGGCCGTCAGCTGCGACCACCAGGTCGGCGCTGACCTCGAGTTCTCCGTCTCGGGTCGTCGCTCTCACGCCGGTTACACGCTCGCCCTCGACGATGAGCTCACGAACCTCGGCCTCCATCCGGAGCTGAAAACCGGGATAGCGCTTGGCCTGCTCGGCGAGAAAGTCGAGAAAGTCCCATTGCGGCATAAAGGCGATGAACCGGCAATGCGTCGGCAAATGCCGGAAATCAGCGATTTGCAGAAACTCGTCCCCGATCTGGGCGCCGAGGGTCTTTACCTCCTGATGGGGACGCCGCAGGAATTCGTCGAGAAGCTCCAGCTCGTGCATTACTTCGAGTGTCGAGGGGTGGATCGTATCGCCGCGGAAATCACGCAAGAAATCGGCATGTTTCTCGAGGACGAGAACCGGATTCCCGGCACGCGCCAACAGAAATCCCAGCATCATGCCGGCGGGGCCGCCACCCGCGATGCAGCAGCGGACCGCGATCTCGGCCGCATCCATCGATCACCCTCCGAACCTGCCCTCCCGCGCCGCCAGATCGTAGCGACGACAGTGGGAATAGCAGGTTAGATGGGCGGCAAGGACGAAAGATCGACTATGTGCTGGGTAGCTTTCAACTTTTCGAGGCGCGCAGCTTCCTGTGCCGTGACGTAGTCGCGGTAGGCGGCGCGGTCTGCCTCGGCGACGGTTGCCTGGGTCGGAACAGCGCAGACCGTCGGGCACCGCGTCACACCTTTCGTCTTCAAGAAAGCGGCAACCGCCGCCTCGTAATCGGCATCCGACATGACGGTTTCCCTCGCTAGGTCAACGGGTCTCTCTAGTTAGAGCGAAACCGGTTAATGATGGGTTTAGAGCAATACCTCTAAAAAAGTTTTCGAAATTCGCGGAAACCGGCGCGAGTCGGCTGGCGTTTTGCCGGGCTCTAGACGATATATGCGGGCCGGGAGGGGTGACAGGACGAGGTTGGACATTGGTCCATCCGGATTACACGGTGCGATTTTGGGGCGTACGCGGGAGCATTGCTTGCCCTGGGCCCGATACCGTGCGTTACGGCGGCAATACCTCGTGTGTCGAAATCCGCTGCGGGGGCCACCTCATGGTATTCGACGGCGGCACCGGCATCCGCTTGCTGGGTAACGAGTTGATGGTTTCCGGGCGTCCCGCCGAGCTGGATCTGTTCTACAGCCACACGCATTTCGACCACATTTGCGGGCTGCCGTTCTTCGCCCCGTGTTATGACGCGCGCAGCCACTTGCGCATCTGGGCGGGCCATCTGAATGATGGCAAGAACATCGAAGCGGTGCTCAACAAGATGATGATCGCCCCGCTCTTTCCGATCCCGATGGGTATTTTCACAGCCAAGATGGAGTTTGCCGATTTCGCTGCGGGCGACGAGCTGAGGCCATATCCCGGGATCGTCCTTCGCACCGGACCGCTCAACCACCCCAACGGTGCCACCGGCTATCGCATCGAATACGGTGGCAAGGTCGTGGCCTATATCACCGATACCGAACATCGGCCCGGCGAACGCGACCCCAACGTCATCGCACTCATCAGGGACGCCGACGTGGCGATCTATGACGCCTCCTACACGGACGAGGAATTTCCCGCCCACAAGGATTGGGGGCACTCGACCTGGCAGGAAGGGGTACGCCTTGCCGATGCGGCAGGGGTAAAAACCCTCGTCATCTTCCATCATGATCCCGGTCACGACGACGATTTCATGGACCGGGTGGCCGCGGACGCAGCAGCGGCGCGGCCCGGCACGATCGTCGCGCAGGAAGGTCTCGTCCTGCGGCCGTGACACGCTGCTGCGATGGTTCATCGTAGCGCGGATGCCCGAACGGTTTCGCGTCGAGGTCGCGTCGGCACAAAGTATCACGGCGATAGAATATCCCGCCGCGGCATCAAACCGGGCGGCGGTCAGTTTGATCCTCGGACATGGAGCAGGTGCCGGTCAGACCAGTGGCTTCATCGTAGAGTTCGCGGCAGCGCTGGCGGCGCGTGGGATCGACATCGTCACGTTCAATTTTCTTTACGCAGAGCACGGCCGTCGCGTCCCCGATCCGAATGCCAGGCTCGAAGCCTGCTTCCGCGCTGTGATCGAGGCTGTACGCCAGCGGAAATCCACCACGCTGGCCATAGGCGGCAAATCGATGGGCGGGCGCATCGCTTCTCAAGTCGCAGCCGGCGGCGCCGGTGAGTTGGCGGGATTGGTGTTCCTCGGCTATCCGCTGCATCCGCCAGGGAAACCCGAGCGGCTGCGCGCCGCCCATCTGCACGACGTAAGGGCTCCGATGCTGTTCGTTCAAGGCTCGCGCGATGCATTCGGCACGCCCGGAGAGCTGCAGCCGATCATCACGCGGCTCGAGCCGCCCGCCGATCTGTATGTGGTCGAGGGCGGCGACCATTCGTTCAGGGTTCCCAAGCGTGCGGGCATGGGCCAGCAGGAGGTCTATGACCGCGTACAAGATCGCATCTTAACTTGGTTGCGAGGGCTGGCGGCAAGATAAGGGAGCAAAAAGCGCTGCGGCTGGCCCACTTTCCAGTGCGGGCGACCCCCCAGCCCCGGCAGGAAAAGCGATCACGTTCGTCACCACCCGCGCCGCCGCAGCGCTGCAACAAAACTTAACGCCGACGGCGCCGATGGAAACCCGCAGACGAGTTTTTGACGGTAATCGGGACGATGCAAAAACGCCGGGTCAGGCGAGCGCGACGAGCGACGGCGGGACGGCGCCGCGCAGCAGCGCCTTGCGGACCTCCCACTGCGTGCCGGGGTCGAGGGTTTCGAGGAATTGCACCTCGCCTCCGGTGAACAGCGCGATCGGCAGACCGTCGCGGTAGAGCAGGCGATTGCCGGTCAAGGCGGGAAGCTTTGGTCCCGGCGTCAGGATGCCGGCGAGGTTCAGCGGATCGGCGCCGGAAAGCGAGACCCAGATCCCTGCTGCCGGCTTACGGCGCACCTCGCGAAGCATGCCGACCGCGTCGGGGAGTGCGAATTGCTCGCCGGCAAAGCCGGCGACAAACCGGCCGCCGCGGATTTCGCCGCGCGCTTCCAAGCGACGATAGACGCGCAACAGGTCGCGCCACGGCGGCAACCAGGGGGCCTCGCGCTCCAGCAGCCGCCAGAACACAACCCCGTAACGCAGCAGCAGGGTTCGGGCGAGATGCTCGGCAGCCTCGGGTTTGGCATCGTTACGAGGCGGCCCACGGCGCGCCAGCGCCCAGCGGCCGGCGCTCTCCATGCCGAACATCGCGGCGCGCCGCCGCCGGCCGCTATCGGGCTTGCGCAGCAATGCGCGCAACCCGCCAAAGCTGTCGGAGGTGACGACGCCGAGCGCGACCAATTCGGCCAGCGCCTCCTCGACCTGTGGGCGCAACAGGCCGGTGCCTTCGACGACTTCGTCGAAGAAAGAAGCACCATATTGCCGGATGAAGTCGGCGACGGCTTGCGAACGGGAACTCGGCGCGGGCGCGTCTTCTGCCGACGACAGCGAGGCCCAGAGCGCCGCATGCCGGCGTGCCAGCAACGTTATCGGCGTCGTCCGCACCGGCGTGGCATTGCGCTCCACGCCGTTGGGCCGCGGCCCGCGAGGTCTCAGCCGGGCCCAAGCGATCCGCCCTGCAAGGCACTGATCATCGAGCCAGGAGGGCTCGTATCCGTCGAGCCGCGCCGGCAGGATCTCGGTCTCCCAGGCTCCGGCCGGCGCCTCGAAGCCTTCGAGCTGACGGACCAGAACCTCGAGAGCGTCCGGCCCCTCCATCCGCGCTTCGGGTGTTACCCGCTGCCAGCCGAGCAGGAAACGCAGAAAATCGCGCGCGGCCACCGGCTGGATCTCGGCGCGCAGTCGGCCCACCGTATAGCGGTGAATGCGGGCGAGCAGCCGGCGTTCGCACCATTCCTCGGCTGGCGCCTGTTGTGTGAAGCGGCCGCGCATCGCAAAACCCTCGGTTTCGAGCGCGATGAGCGCGGCCGAGATCTCATTTTGCTTGATCCCGAGCGGTTCCGCCAACGCCGCCTCGGTGACCGGTCCCAAGCCTTCCGATCGGCCGCGGAGGATTTCGATCAGCGCCTCATCGGGCGACCAGTGGCGCTCGGCATGGATCTGTGGCGCGGAGATCGGCGGGTCGAGCGAGGCTTCCGGCCAAATTGCTCGAAATTGCGGCAATCGCTCGGCTGCGACCCACAACTTTGACTCCGAAGCCTTATGATCGTCATTCCCGCGAAAGCGGGAATCCAGGCGGCCCTGGGCTCCCGCTTTCGCGGGGGCGACGGTGGGGTTCGCTCGGATAGAGAGCAATGTGACACGCCATTCGCGCATGAGTTCGGCAAGCCACTCATTCCACGTTGGCGGGATTTCATCTGCGCTGAGGAAGCCCAGCCAGACCAGCGCATCGTGCAGTTCGTCGGCGTTGGCGGGCTCGGGCCAGGCTTCGCTGCGCACCCGCTCGATCGCTTCCGGATCGAGCCGGCCGATCTCGCTTGCATCCTCCGCCGCCAGCCAGCGCCGGCTCATCACCGCCTGGGTACGCCGTTCTTCGAGCGGCGCGTCGTCGAGATAGGCGTAGGGCCGGGCCGACAGCACTTCGAGCGCCAGCGGCGAGGGTTCGGTCAGATCGCGCGTGATGACGCGGATTTCGCCGGCCTCCAGCGCCTTGAGCAGCCCTTCGAGACCGTCGACGTCCATGGCCTCGATGAGACAATCGCTGATTGTTTGGCGAACCAGCGGATGGTCGGGGATCTCGCGCGCGCCTGCCAAATTCTCGGCGCAGGCGACCTGGTCCGGAAAAACCGCTGAGAGCAGGTCCTCCGCAGCCATGCGAGCGAGTTGCGGCGGCACTTTCCTGCCGCCGCGGAACCGCGGTAGCGCCAGCGACACTCCCGCGACCCAACGCCAGCGGGTGATGAACATCGGCGCATCGAGCAGCGCCTCGGTCACAAGCTGCCTGATGTTGGCGGAATTGAGGTAGCGCGCGACCTCGGCGAGATCGAAGCTGTGTGCCCGGGTCAGCGACAGCACGATGTTGTCTTCGGTCGCCGCCGCCTGCAGCTCGAAATTGAATTTTCGGCAGAAGCGCTTGCGCAGCGCCAGTCCCCAGGCGCGGTTGAGCCGGCTGCCATAGGGCGAATGGATGACCAGCTGCATGCCGCCGATCTCGTCGAAAAAGCGCTCGATGACGAGCGTGTCGCGGGTCGGCAGAACGCCGAGCGCGGCATGGCCCGTAGCCAGATAGTCGACGATCTGCTCCGCCGCCGCCTCGGCAATGCCGATCTCTTCGACCAGCCAGTGCAAAGTGTTGTCGCCTGCCGGCAAACGGACCGCGAGATCTGCCCGCAGGCGCGAGACCGATTGCGACAGCTCGTCGCTGCGGCCCGGCGCCTCGCCCAGCCAGAAAGGAATATTCGGCGCGGCGCCCTGCGCATCCTCGACCCGCAAGGTGCCACGCTCGAGCCGCAGCACGCGGTACCCGGTATTGCCGAGCTGGAAGACGTCGCCGACCATGCTTTCGACCGCGAAATCCTCGTTGACGGTGCCGATAACCTGATTTTCGGGCTCGAGCAGGACCTGATAATCGGCGTTGTCCGGGATCGTGCCGCCCGAGGTCAGCGCGGTCAGTCGCGCGCCGCGCCGGCCGCGAAGCTTGTGGTTAACTGCGTCGTAATGGATCAGCGCGCTGCGCCGGCCACGGCGGGTCGTAAAGCCGTCGGCGAGCATCGCCACCACCGCCGAGAAATCCTCGCGCGGCAGCAACCGATAGGGCCAAGCGCGGCGGACCAGCGCATAGAACTCGTCCTCGTTCCATTCCTGCGCAGCGACCTCGGCGACGATGTGCTGCGCGAGCACGTCGAGCGGCTGTTCGGGGATCATCAACCGGTCGAGCTCGCCACGGCGGACGCTGTCGATGAGAGCCGCGCACTCGACAAGCTCGTCGCGCGACAGCGGGAACAGCCGTCCTTTGGGGGTGCCGGCAACCGCATGCCCCGAGCGCCCGACGCGCTGCAAAAAGCTGGCGATCGAGCGCGGTGAGCCGATTTGACACACCAGGTCGACCTCGCCGATGTCGATGCCGAGCTCGAGCGAGGCGGTCGCGACCAGTGCTTTCAGCGCGCCGCATTTGAGCCGCTGCTCGGCATCGAACCGCTGCTCCCGGGCAAGGCTCCCGTGATGGGCGGTCACTTGCTCGGCTCCGAGCCGCTCCGAGAGCTGGCGGGTCACGCGCTCGGCGAGCCGGCGGGTGTTGACAAAGATCAGGGTCGTTCGGTGCGCTTCGATCAGTTCGGTCAGGCGATCGTAGACCTGCTGCCAGACTTCCCCCGACATCACCGCTTCGAGCGGCGAGGCGGGAACTTCGAGGGCCAGATCGCGCGCCCGGCGATGGCCGGTGTCGATAATCTGACACTCACCGGTAGGGCCCACCAGGAAACGCGCCACCGCCTCGATCGGCTTCTGCGTCGCCGACAGCCCGATGCGCAGCAGGTGGCCGCCGCACAGCGCGGCCAGACGCTCGAGCGTGATCGCCAGATGCGACCCGCGCTTGTTCGGCGCGACGGCATGGATTTCGTCGACGATGACCGTTCGCACCGTCGCCAGCATTTTGCGGCCGGATTCCGAGCCGAGCAGGATGTAGAGCGATTCCGGTGTTGTGATGACGATGTGCGGCGGCGATCGCCGCATGCGTTCGCGTTCGCCGGCTGCCGTGTCGCCCGTGCGCACCCAGGTGCGGATGTCGACCTCCAGCAGCCCTTGCCGGCGCAGCTCTTCGCGGATGCCGGCGAGCGGCGCCTCGAGGTTGCGCTGGATGTCGTTGGAGAGCGCCTTCAGCGGCGAGACGTAGACGATCTGCGTCTCGTCTTCGAGCCCGCCATCGAGTGCCTGGCGCACCAGCGTGTCGATCGCCGCGAGAAACGCGGCCAGCGTCTTGCCGGAGCCGGTCGGCGCCGCGATCAGCGTATGCCGGCCGCTCTGAATCGCCGGCCACGCCTCCGCCTGGGCCGCGGTCGGGGCAGCAAAGCTGCGGTCAAACCATTCGGCAACCGCCGGATGAAACAGGTAGGTGGTGTTCACGGAACGCCAAAGGATCTCACGCGTCGGAGGTTATATGGTGATCCGGGCGGGCTTTGCGCCGCTTGTCGAAATTGAGCGGGGCAGACTCAAACCATGAGGTCCGCCAGCTCCGTCATATTGCGAACCACAATGTCCGGCTGGTGCGGCGTCATGCCAAAGGGGCGCTGCCGCCGGTCGATGAAGGCGGTGTGCATGCCGGCGGATTTGGCGCCGATGCAGTCGAAGGCATGATTGGCAACGAACAGCACCTGGTCCATCCGCACCCCGGGCAGCTCCGGCGCTTTCGTGTAGGTCGCGACATGCGGTTTGAAGGAATTGGCGGCCGCTACCGAGATCAGGCGGTCGAACGCGATCCCATGGTACGGCCGTGCCGCCTCGAGCATGTCGGGATCGCCATTCGAGAGCACGGCGAGCTTGTAGCGCGTATGCAGCCGCGCGAGCGCCTCCGGCACTTCCGGAAAGGGCTGCAGCTTCTCTATCTGCGCGACGAGATCGCGGACCTCGTCCATCGTGTAGGAAATGCCGGCGCGCTCGAGGACATGAGCCAGCGACCGGTGACCGATCTCGCGATAGGGCGTGTGCTCCCTGTGCAGCAATGCGTCGATCATCGAATTCTCAAAATGGGTGCGGCGCCACCAGGTCACGAACGAGTTCGCATTGCCGGGCCAGCCTTTGCTTTTGAGAAATGGCGTCGAGGCCTCGGTCAGCCCCGACTGCATGTCGACGACCGTCCCGTACTGGTCAAACATGCAGAGCCCGACGGAACGCTTCAGTTTTTCGATAGAGTCCAATCCAGCCTCCGTAATTCGCGGAGCTTCACCTACGCTGGGCCGTTAGCGCTATGGTGCACCTGCTCGCCACAACGGTCATGAGCGAAATTCCTCCGCCCCGCGAACCGCATTGGCCCGAAGGGGCTATCTTTACCCTCGGGCACTCCACATTGCCGATCGGATCCTTCATCACGGTGCTGCAAGCCTATGGCATCGAACGCCTCGTCGACATCCGTACGATCCCCCGGTCACGCCATAATCCGCAATTCAACGGCACTGCCCTGGCCGAGAGCCTGAAAGCGGAGCGTCTCGAATACGTGCATATGAAAGCGCTGGGCGGTCTGCGGCGTCCGCGCAAGGATTCTTCGAACACCGGCTGGCGCAACGAAGGTTTTCGCGGCTTTGCCGATTACATGCAGACCGAGGAGTTTGAGGCCGCGCTTTCGGCGCTCATCCGCCTGAGCCGCGAAAGGCGCGTCGCGATCATGTGCGCCGAAGCGGTGCCGTGGCGGTGCCACCGTTCCCTGGTGGCCGATGCGCTCAGGGTGCGCGGCGTGCCGGTCGTCGAGATTTTGTCGGAGAGCAGCTGGCGGATGCATGAACTCACGCGGTTCGCACAGGTGGAGGGCGTCCGCATCACCTATCCGCCTGAGCAAGCTGAGTTATTTTGACGGCGGGGTGCCTCCCGCCCCGCGGACGTGAAAGCCCCCGTCAGGCAGCGGCCGCCCAGGTTTCCGAGAGCAACTCCGCCTGCTCCAGTACGGTTTGCGTGGCTTTTTCTTGCTTGTCGGGCGGATAGCCGTATTTGCGAAGGATCCGCTTGACCACCACGCGCAATTGCGCGCGGACGTTCTCGCGCAGGGTCCAGTCGATTGTCACATTCTTGCGCACGATCGCGACCAGCTCGCGAGCGATCGTCTTCAAGGTCGGCTCGCCCAACACCTTGACCGCGCTGTCGTTGGTTTCAAGTGCGTCGTAGAAAGCGAGCTCGTCCTCGGTCAACCCGAGCTTCTCGCCGCGCGCGTTCGCCGCGCGCATGTCCTTGGCAAGAGCGATCAATTCTTCGATCACCTGCGCGGTCTCGATTGCGCGGTTCTGGTATCGGCGGATCGAGCGCTCCAGCAGCTCGGTGAAAGAACGCGCCTGCACGACATTGCTCTGCGAGCGGGCCTTGATCTCCCCGACCAGCAGCTTGCGCAACAGCTCGACGGCGAGGTTGCGCTGCGGCATGCCGCGGATCTCGGCAAGAAACTCGTTTGCGGGCCGGCCGCGCCCCAAATTCTCCTGGCGTTTCGAACCCGACGGATCGATCGCGATCGACACCGAGACGCGGCCTCTCTCCCATCGCCGCGAGCCGCTCCTCGAAATGGGCGACCAAATCGCGGGCGATGATCTTCACCCGGTTCTCGGAGCCGACGATCGCTTCGAGCTGCGCCCATTTGGTCTTCAGTTTCTCCTTGCGCTCAACCTCCTCGCCCTCTGTCAATTCCTCGAACTCTGGGTCAATCTTAGGCCGCTCCGACGGCTTCAATTCGAGCTTGGCGAGCCGGCTCTCGTATCGAAGACCCGTTCTCCTATCGCGGCCGGCTGCCGATGCCGAAATTCATGATCAATTCCGCCGGCGACCAATACTTTTTGCCCGACTCGTCGAAATTCTACTTCGATGCGCTGGAGGGCGAGAAATACCTCCGCTATGTACCGAACGCCGACCACTCTCTGAAGGGCAGCGACGCAGGAGAAGGCGCCTTCGCCTTTTACGAAGCGATCGCAGTCGGGTTCTTTCAGGCCGTCCGCGCCGCGTTGATCAAGCACATCCCGGATAATCGAAAACCTCCCGAGGTGCTCGACCAAGCGATCCGCCAAATCGTCTCGAAGGCACTCGTTTCCGGCGAGATCGTCGATATCTTTGCCGCCGCCGGGCTGAAGAAGCCCGACATCTCGATCCTCTCCGACGAGCATCGCGGATGCGAATCGCCTCGTCATGCGGCACCGCCAGCGCAAACGCTTCCGACAACTCCTTCACGGCTTGCAGGAATCTTTCTTTCCCCCGTTCCTGCGCGAGAATGAATTCCTGCCCCGCGGGGATCATCGAGATGCGTTGCTGCGCCGTCCCTTGCGTCAACGGGCCAAGGTCGAAACCGTGGAATAACCCGAGGCAGATCTCGTATTTTTCGAGCATGGCCGCGACCGCCTCGGATTGATCGATCGCGGTCTGACCGGTGCCGCCGCTCTCCGTATAGGTCGCGAGCGCCTGTTTCAGCTCGTCGGCAAGGCCGAGGTAATCGACGACCAGCCCGCCCGGCTTGTCCTTGAATACGCGATTGACGCGGGCGATGGCCTGCATCAGCCCGTGCCCGCGCATCGGCTTGTCGACATACATCGTGTGCAGGCTCGGCGCGTCGAACCCGGTCAGCCACATGTCGCGCACGATGACGACGCGGAACGCATCCGCCGCATCGCGGAACCGGTTCGCAAGCGCCTCACGCCGCAACTTGTTGCGGATGTGAGGCTGCCAGTCCGCGGGATCGGCGGCGGAACCGGTCATCACGACTTTGATCGCGCCCTTATCGTCCTCTTCGTCGTGCCATTCCGGGCGCAGCGCGATCAGCTCGCAGTAAAGGTCGACGCAGATGCGCCGGCTCATGCAGACGATCATCGCCTTGCCGTCCTGTGGCAAGCGACGAACCCGAACGCGCGCGACTTCCGTTTTCACACAGCCTCGGTGGACACCGGACATTCGGGCCAGATTTCTGCGCGAGCTAAGTGATTGTTCCTTCAAAGCCCGAACCGGAGAGCGAATCTCAATTTTTTGAAAACACGTAGTCGAGGTGGAAAGAGCGCGTATCGAAATTCCATTGGCTTGATCGCGCCACGCGTAACCGCGCCGGTCCCGTAGGCTCGACAAAAACAGACTGCCTTATTCGGGATGAGGACGGCATAGGGTATAGTCGCGATGGGGATGATGCAGCATGTTGACGAGACGAAACCGAGACCTACTGCCGCAGAGAACCGAGCCAATACCGTTCGCCGCGAAGGCGAAGGATCTGGGGGCATTGCGCGATGCCGTTGTCGATGCCGCGACCGTCGGCGTTGGCTTGTGGCTCAGCTACCTGTTCGCTCTCTTTTATTTTGCCATTGCCGCCGGCGCAGTGACGCATGGTGATCTGTTTCTCGAAAGCCCGGTGAAATTACCATTCCTGAATGTCGAATTGCCGCTCAAGGCCTTCTTCGTCTTGGGGCCGTTGGTCTTTCTGATCGTGCATGCCTATGTGCTACTGCACTTCGTACTGCTGGCCGAAAAGATCGGCGCCTTCCATACCGAATTGCAAGCACAGATCTCTTACGAAGATACGCGAGCACGGCTGCGCCGTCAGTTGCCGAGCAACATCTTCGTACAATTCCTTAGCGGCCCGCCTGAGATGCGGCATGGGATTGTTGGCTTCCTTTTGAAATTGATCGCCTGGATCAGCCTGATCGCTGGCCCGATCGCTTTGTTGGTCTTGTTCCAACGTCAGTTCCTGCCCTACCACAGCGAGTGGATCACGAGGTGGCAGCGGATCGCCGTTGTGATAGACATTGCTTTGCTGTGGATCTTATGGCCACGGATTGCGCGCGGGAAAGCGACGGGCCTCGGATGGCGCGATTTCAAACGGGCAAAGGTCCAGGCCTTGTTGCTGATGAGCGTCTTGCCGGTTCTGCTGGTGGTGACAATTGCAACTATCCCCGGCGAGTGGCCCGAGGAGAAACTACCAGCGATACGCCTCATCCCCACGACATGGAAGGCGTGGACTTTATTACCGAGCGTCAAGACCATTCAAGCACCTGGATCTGGTTGGGCGACACTGCACGAATTGTTGGTGGGTACGCCGCAAAGCCTGTGGTCAAACTTCCTGGTGTTGCCGAACTTCGAACCCGGCGATCGCGTAAAAGTAGATACCGAAGGTAAGATAGCGATTTCCCCGAATAGCATGTCGCTGCGTTTCCGCTCGCTCGAACGGGCGGTTCTCATCAATGCCCATCTGAGGAAGGCGGATTTCACCGGTGCTTTTCTTGCGGGCGCGGATTTCAGTCGGGCCGACCTGCGCGAGGCGAAGTTCGAGTGCGGCCTGGAGGTCGGCTTGAAATCGAGATGTGCACAGCTAGAGGGCGCCTCGCTCGAACGCGCGCAGCTAGAGGGCGCCTCGCTCGAACGAGCGCAGCTACAGGGCGCCTCGCTCGAACACGCGCAGCTACAGGGCGCCTCGCTCGACCGCGCGCAGCTACAGGGCGCCTCGCTCGCCTACGCGCAGCTACAGGGCGCCTCGCTCGCCTACGCGCAGCTACAGGGCGCCTCGCTCGAACGCGCGCAGCTACAGGGCGCCTCGCTAGGAAACGCGCAGGCAGGGGGCGCCTCGCTTCGCTGGACCTATGTTTGGAGAACCCTTCCACCATTTTACGCAACCGAAGCGTTCGTCGCTCAGCCCCAGCTGGGACCGAGTTATGTTGGGCTCGATTGCCCTATGTATGTGCTTTCTTGTCACTGGTCGCGGGCATCTTATGTGGCGCTGAAATCGCTGATCGAGAACTCGGTCCCAGCGGGGGATCGGCGAGATAAGGCGTTGGAACGGATCGCGACATTAGAGAATTCCGCCTATCCCATTGACAAGGTTTCTGCGAAGGCCTGGAGGGATCTTGCGAACGGGTCGGCGCGCACGCCGAGCTCGTACTTCGACACGCTGGCAAAAGTGTTCAAAGAGATCGGCTGTGTCGCCGATGGAGCCCCGTACGTGATCGCCCACCTAACCCCGAAGCTCTATCAGCGCTTTTACGGGCCCCTCGGACAGGAGAGAGAAGTTGCCGCCGCCTTCCTCGACGAGGCAAAGTGCCCAGGCGCGCGCGGGCTGTCCGAAGAGAACAAGGCAAAGCTGCAAGAAATACGCAATTGGGGCCCTTCTGCGCCGGCCGGTCCCGGCACCGCGTCCCGGTAAAATGCGTGCCGAGGCGAAGGTCCGGAAAGGGTCGACTGCGGTCCTCGGAGCCACGCATCAGACGTTCAGATTTTGCCAGGCCCCCGGCGATCGCTTCTCGCCGGTGCACACCATGTCGATATCCCGGCTGCCGCGGGCCGAGCAACACCAGCTGGGCGCGCCACGCAAGAACCGGCGTCTCGGCACCATACCAGCGCGCCTGCTCGGCCGGATCGGGTTCGCTGCGGTGGCCGCATGCTTTGCACCACACGAAAAATCTGACGTGTGCCGCAGCGGCGTTGCCCAAGGTCATTGGCGGACGATATATGATAACCTGCTGGAAGGCTCAGACCGCGCCCACCCGGCATCACTCCCCCTCTGGGTCCGCGATGAACGCGTAACACTCGCCGTTCTTAGGGCCGGCCACGTAGCAACCGTTCACGCCGATCTGCCCGCGGCTGTTAATGCTGGTTGCGAAGAGAAGTTCGACCTTGCCGCTTAGGGGATCGCTCTGGGCGATTAACGTGTTGAGGTCGAACGGGATCCCGCCCAGCCAGACGAGTGCGACGTAATTACTGTAGCCCACAATCGTCCCGTCGTTGTTTATGCCCGTGGCTGTGATGCATGAACCCACCCCAGGCCCGGTCGGACACGGGAGCTCGGTCATCGCGCCGTTCCACAGGAAGGCCCGCGCCTGCGCTTGTGGAGGAAAGGACTGGCCAACGACCTCGTCAAATGCGTTGACGCCGGTTGCGAAAGCACTGGTGTCCCCGTCGACGGTGCCGAGGTCACGCCATCGGCCATTGGCCCAAAGAGCCGCGTGCGCGACGGGCGTTGGGGTGAAGAACTGGGCGTTGCCCGCAACGTGCCCCTGGTCGTTGATCGCGGAGCCCCCACTTCGAAAGGCGCCGGCCGGAACGCCCAGGTCGGTCATGCTGCCGCGAAAGTAGACGAAAGCGTGGAAATTCGAGTTTGAGCCGGTAACTTCGCCGCGGTTGTTGATCGCGTCCGCCCCAGCGTCCAGACCACCGAATATGGACATCGAGCCTCGTTGGTAGAGGAAGGCGTTCCCGTGACCGTTCCCTGGCAACACCCCCCCAACGATCTCCCCTTGGTTG
>Ga0182037_10000126_pt1 | contig 32510 bp, 31 predicted proteins | sample sta12Cox44000082_FD_125974 | JGI IMG/M metagenome (GOLD analysis project Ga0182037, IMG submission 125974) | Lab enrichment of tropical soil microbial communities from Luquillo Experimental Forest, Puerto Rico - statoxic.12C.oxic.44.000.082 | ecosystem: Environmental > Terrestrial > Soil >... | reverse complement strand
TCGGGGCTGCCTTGTTTCGCCCGCCGTCTGCAACCACTCGAGCCCTTTGAAAGCCGGCTTTTCCAAAGCAGGCTTGTTCGGACGCCAGCAAAGCCAGACTGCGCGTTGGCATCTCCGCGCCAGGCTTTTGCCCGAAGCACTTTCCCATCCGCTTCGGTCCACATGGGGTTTAAAAACCGAGGAGCTCATTTCTGGACTCACCGAACCCACTTAAGTTAGCCACGGCGATCACCGAACGCCGATCGCGCCTGGCCACACCGCTCTGGTGGTTGATGCTGTTGTCTTCGAGCAGGGCCTGCCCACACACCTCGGCTTCCGCCTGCTCGCGGTGTTGTGGTTTTTCACCGGCCTCAAAGCCTACCGCATGGTGAGGAGCGGAAACATCGTCGCGCACCGCCAATGGATGATTCGCAATTTCTCTCTAACCGTTCCTCGAAACATGGACATTTATCCCCATTGCCCAAGAAGTCCTCCGAACAGTGCTGAGGACGGTTCGCGTGCCGGGATCGCACCGGCAGAGGGAGGCGGGAGCACGGAGCGGGCCGTGGTCGCAAGAGCCGGTGCCGGGGCTGTTCGCCCTGCGCTGGTCGTTCCGAACAACCTACATTACCGTGTCCTGGTTGTGCTGGGTTCCCAATTTGCTCATCGCGGAATGGCTGGTGCACCGCCGGCGAGGTCTCGCCGAAACGGTGTCCTGATTTGGCCGGCATTTCATCGAATGCTGCGGTTGTTGGTTTTGCAGGCATTTACTCACGCACCGAATTTCTGTAAGGTTTTACTGTTGCTCGAAGGTGCGGAGAAACTTCGATTCTGACGCTCGCGGCGCAGGAGATTACGATGACGCTGCTCGATCCACCTCCCGTCACAACCTCAAAATCACGAGCCATACCCTTCACCATCGCGGCGGTAGTTGTGGCCGCCGTGTTCATGCTTTATTTCGCATTCCGTTACTACCCCGAAAAAAAAGCTGCCGACCGTTTTTTCAATGCGCTGGTTGCCAACAATACCGACCTCGCTTACCAGCTCTGGAAACCCGGCCCGAGCTACACGAAGAAGGATTTTCTCGCCGACTGGGGTCCTGAGGGATATTACGGGCCGGTCAAAAGCTATGAAATCCTCAAAGCGACGTCACGGCATGGAGCCAACGCCGTGGATGTACAGGTGGCCATCAGTCCGTTCTCGCCCATGCCTGACGCCTCTGACCCCGACAAAAGCCGCAAGACCAAAGTTGCCAGCGTGTGGGTCATTATGTCCGACAAGTCCCTCAGCTTCCCGCCCTAGCCCGGCTTCCCGAGGCCGCTTAGTCCCGCCACTCGTCCAGCGCATGCTCGAGCTCTTGCGGTGATACGGTCGCTGTGCCGAGCTTGCCCACCACCACCCCAGCAGCAATATTGGCGAGCAGCGCCGCGTCCACAATCGAGGCGCCGGCCGCGGCTGCCAGCGCCAGCACGCCCAAAACCGTGTCACCTGCTCCCGTCAAATCAAACACCTGCCGGCCAGTCGCGCCTCGCTCGATGCCCGGTTGGCCCACCCGCGCGTAGGTCACCTCACGGCCAGTCGCCGGAATGCGCACCTGCTTCGGCGAAGACTCCTCAAATACACTCATTCCTTCTCCACTTCGTGTGATCACCACGGCACTGCAGCCAAAATGGGCGAGCAGCGCTCGCCCCGCCTCCTCGAAGGATTTTTCATCCGACAGAGTCTTGGTTACGTAAAAACTCGCTTCCTTCGTGTTGCAGACGATAACCCGCGCGCCCCTGTAGGCATAAAGCCGCGAAGTCTTCGGCTTCACGAATACGGGAACCTTCAACTGGTGAGCTGCGCCAAGCACGCGATCCGCAAAGTCATCGGTGATCAGCCCTTTGTCATAGTCGGAAAGCACTAAGGCATCGAGGCGTTTGAGCGCCCGGAAGACCATGCGCAAAAGCTTTTCCCGCGTTTCTGCCTGCGGCGGCTCGCGTCGTTCCCGATCCACACGAACCACCTGGTGGTGCTTCGCGATGATGCGCGTCTTGACGGTGGTCACGCGATTGGCTTCGGCCAAGACTCCCCTCGCGCCCATGCGCGCTTTGCGCAGGCACTTCTGGAGCGCGCGGCCCGCCTCATCGCCTCCGACCACGCCAAACCCCTCGACCTTCGCTCCGAGCGCAGCGAGGTTGGCCGCCACGTTCCCGCCGCCCCCGAGGCATTCGTTCTGCCCGACCAAATCCACCACCGGCACCGCCGCTTCGGGTGACAAACGCGAGGCCGTTCCCCACAGGTAGCGGTCCAACATCAAGTCACCGAGCACACCCATCTGTTTGCCGCGCAGTCGCGGCAGCAGCCGTTTCAAGCGTGGCACGGAATGAGCGAAAGGAGTGGTCATGCGGGCTGGATGGACGCCTGCTACGGGTTTTCCTCCGGGATGGTGGCCTCTTCCGGGAGCATCACCGGAATATCGTCGCGAATCGGATAAACGCGCCGGCAAGAAACGCACTTCAATCCGGACTCATCCGCAAGGAGTTCCACCCGCGTTTTGCACAGCGGGCAAACCAGGATGTCGAGAGCAAATTTCGGAATACTCAAGAGTTCCTCCTTGGGATTGGTCCAGTTCTAGGAGCAAGTAGGCACTCTACCAAACGCCTTCGCTGGTCAGCAACTTCATGTCTTGACGATCTGGAAGGCTCGTCCGCAAATCGCCTTGACCGTGCTTCTCACCCATCGTAGCGTCTCCTTATTGCTTCGATCCACGGAGGCCACCGATGCGCCACTGCTTTCGAAATCTCCTTTGCGCGGTTGCCCTGTTCGGCTGTCTTGTCGCAGCCTCGTTTGGCGAGCCAACTGCGTCTTCCCGGCCGTCCCCGCCTGCCACGGAAACGGCATCGCAAAGCGCCGCCTCGAGCCAAGAAAACCAGGATTCCGTGGCCGAGGCCGCGCGCAAAGCAAAGCAGAAGAAAGCTGCCGCGACAAAAGGCAAGGTCTTCACTGAAGACGACCTTGCGGGTCTGCGAGGCGGCGTTTCCGTTGTGGGCACCGAGAATAAGAAGCAGGCTCAAGCTGGGCCGACCAAGGCCGAGGACGCCGAAGAGGTGCCAAACGGCGAAGCCTACTGGCGCGGCAAGGCGCAGCCCATCCTCGAAGAAATGGCGGAAATCGACGGGCTGACAACCCAGCTAGGAGAGGACATCAAGAAGTATGGCACGGCCGGCATCGACGTCGCGAGCGGCAGGAAGGACGGCGTGGCCTACGTCCGCGACCGCAATGCGCAGATCGAGAAACTTCAGAAGAAGAAAGCCGAACTGCAGAAGAAGTTGGGCAACTTGGAGGAGGAAGGCCGCAAAGCCGGGGCAAAACCCGCGTGGTTCCGCTGACTCGCGGGGGGACCCGGGCGCAGCGCTCTCGGCGCTTCCGCTGCGGCATCTAATTGAAACAACAAGAGATAGCTTGCCTGCAAACGCACTGTTTCCCTTCCGGAATCCGCGGAGTGCGAATCCAACTTTTTGTGCAATCCAGCACAGCACTACCAAAACTGGTCCTGGGGCCAGTAGTTTTGCCGGCCCGGGCGCCTTACACTGGCCGCGAGTTAGTTCGCATCCCCTCCCTACGGGAGAACGACTGTGTACTGCGATCGCTGTGGACTGAATTTCCTGCCCAAGCAGTCCGTGTGCACGCGCTGCAAAAAAGTGGCCACGCGATACTGGTTTCAACTCATGAGTTTGGTCACCCTTTTGGTGGCACTAGCTTCGAACACAGTGTTGGGAATATTCCTGCTGCCCCGGCTCATGGAGGCCCGTCACGGGCGTTTTCTGTTTCGCAGTTGGTATTGGTTGGACCAAAACGCGGCCTTATATGGCTGGGTGCCTTTGGCGGGGGGCCTGCTCGCGTGGGACTATTTCATCTGGAAGGAAGCGCGGCCCAAGGTAAAGGGCTGGTTGACGCGAAAACTGCTCACGTTCTCGCTGGCCGCCGGCGTCGCCCCGATGATCCCCTGGTGGATTCCCGCGGGACAGCCTCCCGGTGAGTTCCTCTCGATGATCAGCAGGTATCAGGGGCTGCCGGCGATGCTGGCTTGGGGCGTGGTCCTGGGTGTAACCATCATCCTGTGCATCGACCCTGAATCTCGCGACTACTTGCTCGGCCACGGAAGAACCTTGAGTGTCGTCAGCACCGCGATGCTTGTGTTGGTTCTCGCTTTGACGCTGCTCGGCTGGTCGCTCACCTACTGAGGGCGGAACAACTGACCTTTGGAGCAGGATACTGCGGGAAGACAGCCTTTTCGCGGCAACCTTGGAGGGTAAGCGCGGCTCGGCTGCAATGGAATGACACGGAGGGTTTATGAGAAATCACAACACTCGGTTCCTTCTTGTCCCAGGTGTCCTCGCGATTCTGACATGCGTCGTTTCTTGCCTGTCTCTCGCACAGGTTCCGCCCCGAGTTTTCGATTGGGTGCCTTCGCACGACGAAAACGTTCGGCTCGACCCCGCGAACTACCACACCGGTGAGACTTACCACGTGGGTGTCTACGGCGCCAAAAACCATGTAGACATCAAAGCCGAGGTGCCTGTCACGATTTTCATGACACCCGCAGACGCCTGGAACCAGGCGCTCCAGCAGCCGGAAACCATGGCGCGCCTTCCGCAATCCTGCCCGGCAGAGCACGTGACGGAAACAACCTACGTCTGCAACATGCCGCCGGGCGAGCTGATTATGGTTATTCGCGACGAGCGCAATGACCCCGAGGCCGCGGTGTTTGCCGGCCTCGGCGCGGTCTTGAATCCGAACGACAAAACTCAGCGCGCCATTGGCGAAGGCATCGCGACAGTGTTCACAGGCGAGGGCGCGGCGACGCGACGTTTCAAGGCCCCCAACAACCTGCACATCCAGTATTACAACTGGAATTGCGTCCAGAATTGCATCCAACCCGAGTTCCGGTGGATGGACCAGGTAAAAGAAAAATACCAGCTAACGTCCTTCTTGAAGGTTTATGGCGGCTTCCAACCGGACCACGATGGCGAGCAAGTCAGCATCAAAATTAAGTCGCCGGTGCCGATGGTAGTGGCCATGCTGCCATCACCGGTCGCCGATCAATTGCATTCGCAGCCGGCTGCGCTCGAGTCTGCCCTCGAGAAAGGCTCCTGCCAGCAGCGCGGCGTCCAATCCCTGCAGTTCCAGTGCACCTTCAATCTGGCCGATGGCCCGCAGTCGCTAATCGTCGCACCCGAGGCGGGCACAGAGGTGCCTCGTAAGAAGAAAGCTGAAATCGAAATGCTGGCCGCCCGTTGCGTCGAGAATTGTCAGGTGCTCGAAACCGCCAAGCAATAGGAACCGCCTTCTCCCGCCCCTGCTGCTCGGGCGCAGGCTCTTTAGAGCAAGGCTTTTTGATATTCGATCAACGGCATCCCGAAGAAGCCCTTGGTTTTTCCGGAACGCCGGTAGCCGTGTTTTTCGTAAAAGCGCATCGCCCGCAGGAGCGGCTCGGTGGTATCGAGGGTGATGCGCGTACATTTGCGCTGGTGTAGCTCGGATTCCGCCCGGCTCAATAATTGGCTCGCAATTCCACTGCCGCGCATCGAGGGCAACACGGCCATACCCCGAAGATGCCCTTCCGCTAAACTGACCACGCGCGCGGCGATCGTGCCGACAACCTGCCCCCGGGAATGGACCGCCACGAACACACTCATTGTTGCGAGGCGCCTTTCAAGCGTCTTCGGCGTGAGCACCGTGTCAAGGAACCCCTCGGGCGTGTAGCCCTCCCGAAATTCTTCGAACGCTTCGCGCAGGCACGCCAAGATCCCCGGAGAATCCTCGCGTATCGCCCTGCGGATCGACACGGTTGCGGCTTGCGGCGACAAGGGTGGCCTCCGTCTCGCGCGAAAAGAAGCCTAAACAGCGGGCCTTGATTCCGGAAGCTCCATATTGGTTGTGATTGCGGGAATTTACTTTAGCAGCGACCTGGTTCTTTACATGCGCCAAAGGAAATCATTTGTGGCTTGGCAGCAGAGACCAGATTCCGGGGTCCTCTGTTCCGAGCACCCACGATGCAAAGCCATACAGCCCGCGATCCCGCACCAGCGCGTAGCGTTCCTTGAATGTGCGTACATCGGTATAAAAGATCCACTCGCGCTCATCGTCTCGGTAGAAATACATCCACGCCGCCCGGTCCACGGCATCCCAGTCAAGGTGTGCGCTGTAGGCTTTGGCCAGGTCCAGCGCGTCATCGGTCGAAATGTAGCCGGCTGTTGGGTTGGGCTTATCTCCGGTCTTGTCGGGTGCCTTGGTAGGAGTGCCCGCAAACCAGTGATAGCCATACAAAGGAATTCCCAGGGCCAGCTTTTGCGGCGGCACGACTTTGAGCGCGTAGTCGAGGTTGGCAACCGTCCAGTTCCATCCGGCAACCGGGCCGGGGACCGTCCAGGTGGTGTGCTGGTCATAGGTCATCAGGCAGACAAAATCGACCGATTGCGCGATGGCTTTCAAATCGTAAGCCCCGCGCCAATTCTGGTAAATCCAGGCCGAGAATCCCGTTTCTCCGGGATGCCCGGGCGCGTTGGGAATCGTGGCGATAGAAAGCTGGAGGTTTTCTTTGTGAAATGCCGCCGCCGTTTCGCGCACGAAATCGGAAAGTGCATCCCGGTCGGTCCAATGCACATTTTCCAGATCCAACTGGAGACCGATGTAGCCGTTGTCCCTGGAGGCTCGAACCATAGCGGCGACGGCTTGCTGGCGCGCCGTCGGATTCGCAAAGAACTTGTGCACCTCCTCTTGTGCGAAGCCGAGGTTGACCACCAGCGGCATGACCGGCACATGGTCCTGGCGCGCCGTTTCCATCACCTCCGGATTCGGACCGCCGGAAAGCAGGCCGCTCGAATCCACCGCATACCAACTGGGGGAGAGGATATCGATCTTGTCCGCATGAGCCAGAAACGCACGTACCGACTGCGGCTCGCGCGTCATATAGAAAATGGACCTGGGCTGCTGCGCATCAGCGGGCACGGTGAAAAATGTCAGGACCGTGGCAAGGAGGATTTGTGATCCCTTCATGCGCGCAGTCTAGCCGCTCGAAGCCGCCAAAAGCAACAAACTGCCCTTCCACCATCTTGCGGCTTAACCGGCAAACGGATTTCTCCGCATCCCTCGAAGGGCTCAATGACGCACGGCCCAGGCCATGCCGTCCGGGCCCTTCCCGGCGGGAATGCGACTGGTTACCTCCAGGGTCTTCAAATCGAGCACCGCAACAGCGTTTTCCCCGGCAGCCGCGACATAGGCGCGCGAGCCGTCGGGAACGACAAGAATCCCCTCCGGCTGCCGGCCAAGATTGAGCCGCTTGACCTCTTTGCGGGAAGCCGCATCGAGCACCAACAACGCGTTGTTTCCCAGGTCCGACACAAGCACCAGTTTCCCGTCAGGAGTGAACTTGAGGCGATTCGAGCGGCCCGTCCGAACGTCCACGGTCTGCACCACTTTTTTAGCTGCGACGTCAATGATCGAGATGCTCCCGTCGCCGGAATTGGCCGCCCAGTATTCGCGGCCATCGGGGGAGATGTCCGCGCCTTCTGGACCTTTGCCGACGCTAATCGTCGTGGCGGTCCAACCGACAGAATCGCCGCTGCGCACGAGCAACGTGAGGGAATCGGATCCGATGTTGGACGTGAAAATTTGCGAGCGGTCTTTTGAAAACACCAGCATGTGCGTGCCGTTCTGCCCGATGCCCAGCAGCCAGTCAATCTGATTCGACGCGGGATCGTAGCGCGCAATCAACCGGTTCTGCTCCGCCGTGAACCAGACCTTGCTGTCAGCGAACGTGATTCCATGCGGCCGGCGCAAAGCCCCGAGTTCCACGTGGCGCAACTCCTTCTGCGCCACCAAATCGATCACCGAAATCGTGTTGCCCGGCGTCCTCGCGCCGTAGTTCGAGACAAACGCGAGCTTGCCATCGTCGGAAGCGGTTATTTCGTGCGGGCCCTCGCCAGTGGGAATGCGCGCAACGGTTTTTGAGGTAGCCGGATCGATGATGGAAAGCATGTTGTCCTCTTTGTCGAGGACCAGTAGCGCCGGCGAAGGTGTCTCGGTTTGCGCGCGAGCGCAAGCAGCATTCAGACACGCCAGTAGGCAGAGAAACAAACTGCTCACGGTGATGCTTTGCTTTGTCGGCATGGAGTTCACGGACCTCCTCGAAGGCAAGCTCAGGCCACGCGCCCGCTACGCTTCGCGCAACAGGACGCCGGCGAGCAGCACGGAAGAGGATTGTAAGACTATTCGCAAGGAACGCCGAATACAAAGACAAAACTATTCAAGCCGCCAGGGCGACCGCTCGGGCCACCGCCCGAGCGCTTCAAGCGCCCAGGCGGTGGACCTATCCGTATGGCAAGAAGTGCAGGGGTTCGGAATGTGGTACTTGTCAGTCATCGCCGGAGATAAAACCGCAAACGTGTGCGCTCGCACTTTCACGTCCCCGAGCGTGGTCGCGATCTTCGGCATGTGGCACGCGACGCACTGGCTGCCCGTCGAGCCCTTCTTGTGATGGGTGTGTTGCTCGAGGGTGGCCGTGCGGGGGCCGTTGGGAGAGAACGGCCCATGGCAATCGAGGCAAAGCTGGTCGGCCGGTTTACGCAGCTGGGCATAGTTCCCGGTTCCGTGCGCATCGTGGCAAGTGAAACACGTAATGCCACGGCGATACATCAGGCTTTGCACAAAATCGTTGCCTTGCATCCGGTTCTTGTGCGCGGTGCCGTCCGCAAAATGGGTGAATGTGGTCTGTCCAAGCGGGTGTTCCTCGAGCCGCCAAAAATCGCGAAGATGCAGGCCCACACGATACCCGACCGGCCAATCGTAGTATTTGCCGTCCATGGGATTGTGCACCGGGCGCCCCTGCGAATGGCACTGGATGCACGCGTCGTTGGCATCGACATAGTCCATCTGCGCCGGATTGATAACATTGCCGCGCGTCGGATGCGCCGCGTGTTCGCTTCCCGGTCCGTGGCAGCGTTCACAGCCGACGTTCCACTCCGCTACTTGCTTGGTCCGAATGTCGTAAGCCACCGAATGGCAACCATCACAGGTCGGACCCGTAGGGCGCTGCATATTGTCGGGCGGATAGAACGGCTCCCACCAGTCCGTTCCCTTGGCCACAAAGTAGGGACGCCAAACATGACGGGTGACGTCCCACTGCGCCGGCTCCGGATAATAATCATCTCCGATTCGCGTGAAGTACCGCTGCTTCCAGATGCTCCCGTACACCAGCGCGACCTGGTCCAGAGAGAATTTGGCGAACGGGTCGCTCGCCAGATCCGGGAGGATGGCGTCCGGATGTTCGCGCGGATCACGGACCACGTTGGCCATCGGTGTTTTCTTCCATCGATCGTAAATCTCTTGATGGCATTTGGCGCATACCAGCGAACCGGTGTAGCGCGCCGTTTGGGCGGCGGCCTCCTGCTGGGAGCGCTCTCGGCCGGAAAGCGGGCGGAGACTGCGGATGAACAGCACCAGTTTCCAGCCTTCCTGGTCGGCTTCATCGTGCGGAGTGCCCCACGCAGGCATACCCGTGAGTCGCACGCCTTCCTGGATGATGTAGTGGATTTGCCCGTCGGTAAGATCCTGCGTCTCGGGCGCGCGCAGATCGGGAGCTTTAGGATAGAGATTGCGCCCGACCTGGGTCACGCCGGAGCCGTCGGTACCGTGACAAATGGCGCAGCGCGCGAGGAAATGATCGCGAGCTTCTCGCAGGCTTTCTGGAGTCGATGTCCACGGATTTGTTTCCTTGCCTGCACGCGCCGGAATCGAGAGATTTCGCACCGCGCGCGCCATGAGCTTCTCGATGCCTGAGGGCTCTTCGGCAGCGCTAAAGCCCCTGCGAATCAGGCGAGCCCCGTAGATCGCGCCGAGAACGACGAGCGCCAAGCAGCCCCCGAGAAGCATCCTCCCTCGTTGCATCTCCCACGCCTCAACTCGCTTCACGACTGTTTATCAAACCACCAGACCCCTCGCGTGTCCGGAATATTCCGCGATCGGGCGATGCCCGCAATGGCCGTAACATTCTACGCAAAATTGTGTTGTCGCCAAGCATCGCGAGTCGAGGGATAATGTCTCCGGCCAGAGACACGGGAGAGAATCATGAGAGAAGAGACAGAGCAAGCGAAAAAAGACGGAAAAGATCGGCTGAAAGAGGGCAACGAGGAACAAAAGGAACTCACGCGCCGGAAATTCCTGAGCACCGCGGCGGCCGGTGGCGCCGCCGCCGCATTTGTGCCGCGCCACGTGCTCGGGCGGGGTTTCACACCGCCGAGCGACCTGCTGAACATCGCGGGCGTCGGCGTTGGCGGCATGGGCCGTCAGAACCTCATCAACCTTGCCAGCCAAAACATTGTCGCCTTGTGCGATGTCGACTGGGGCTATGCGGACAAGGGTTTCGAGCGCCTGGACTCGGACATCGAGAAGCTGCGGGACCGCCTGGAGCATCCCGATCGAGCGCCCGCGCCAGGCCCGCCACCAGCGGAATTTGACCGTGTGAAAGCGAAAGCCCGGCTCGACGGGATGATCCGCCTCAAAACCGAGCACGTGCCTAAAGCCAAGCGTTACAAGGATTATCGCGAGATGCTAGACCGCCAAAAGGACATCGATGCGGTGCTCGTGGCCACCGCTGATCACATGCACGCGCCCGTCGCCCTCGCCGCCATGGACTTGCACAAACACGTCTATGTGCAAAAGCCGCTGACCTGGTCGGTCGAGGAAGCCCGCAAGATGGCGCGGGCCGCGAAAGAAACCAAAGTCGCCACGCAAATGGGCAATCAGGGCCATTCCATGGACGACGCGCGTACCGCCGTCGAATATATTGGGGCCGGCGCGATCGGCGAGGTGCGTGAGATACACATTTGGACCAACCGCCCTCTTGGATTTTGGCCTCAAGGCGTTCCCCGTCCCGAACCGCTCAAGGAGCCCTCGGACAAGCTTCGCTGGAACGGCCAAGGCGTGAATTTGCGGCTGGCCGCGGCCATGGCAGGCAACTATCCCGTTCCCGACACCCTGCGCTGGGATCTTTTTCTTGGCGCTGCGGCGCCGAATATCGAGTATCACCCTATCTACCATCCCTTTAACTGGCGAGGGTGGGTGGATTGGGGTGTCGGCGCCATCGGCGACATGGGCGCGCATCTGATCGACCACTCGATGTGGGCGCTGAACTTGGGCACGCCTACCAGTGTAGAAACCGTCTCTACGCCCTTCAACGGCGCGTGTTATCCGCAAGCGACGATGACCTTCTACGAGTTTCCTGGGCGCGGGCCACTGCCGCCCGTGAAACTGACCTGGTACGACGGCGGCTTGATGCCCAACAAGCCCGCAGAGCTCGGGGACGAAGAGCTCAAGCAAGAAGGTGGCGCGCTGCTCATCGGCAGCAAAGGCAAATTGTTGCACGATACCTACGGGCTGCATCCACGTCTGCTGCCCAAGTCACTCAACGATTCCTTTGGCAAGCCGCCGGTAAAGTTGCCGCGCATCCCCGGCGAAGCCCACGAAATGAACTGGGTGGAAGCGGCCAAAGGCAAGACCGAACCTTCCTGCCCGTTCGACTACGCCGCGCGGCTCACCGAAGTGATGCTGCTCGGCATCGTTGCATTGAAAGCAGGAAGAAAAATCTTCTACGACGGCGAAAACATGCGCGTCACCAACCTGCCGCAGGCAAACGACTACCTGCGGCGCGAGTACCGCCAGGGCTGGTCGGTCTAAGCGGGCGCCAAAAGCTACAGCCCTCTCTCCGAGCGGAACTTTCGCACCACCGCGGCGGCATCCTGGTGCTGCGCGTCAACCGCATAGTTGAGTTTGCGAAGGTCGCCCGCCGAAAGGTTGCCGCCAAGATCGGCAAGCGCCGCGCGCAATGGCGGAAAGCGCTCGAGCGTGGATTCGCGCACGATCGGCACGGCATCATAAGGCGGAAAGTAGTGCAGGTCATCGACAAGGGCCACCAGGCCGAGCGCGTCAATCAAACCATCCGTCGAATTGCCGGCAACCACGTCTACCTGATGATCGACAAGCGCGCGATAGATCAAGCCGAGATCCATCACTTTCGGAGACCCCGCGAACTGCAGATGGTAGCGAGCAGAAAGGCCGGAAATCCCGTCGGGCCGCTCAAGAAATTCGTACCCCACGCCCACGCGCCACCGGGCCGCGACCAACGCAAGATCCGAAAGGGTGCCGATGTGTAGATTCCTCGCGTCGTCCCCGCGAATCACCATTGCAAAGGTATTCTCAAAACCCAGCGGCTCCATCACCTCTAAACGAAATCTCTCCGCGTAAAGCTTCTTCACGCGATGGTAGACGTCCGCAGCCGTGCCTTGGGGTTTCTCGTCGAACACGGTAGTCAGCGCCGTGCCCGTGTATTCGACGTAGAGGTCAAGGTCGCCGGAAAGGAGCGCTTTATGGACCAGCAGCGTGCCCCCAAGATTGGTCTTGCGAATCACCGGGATGCCCGTTTTGGCCTCGATGTGCTGCGCCAAAAGCTCTGCAAGCACCACTTGCTCGGTAAAAAATTTCGAGCCGATGGTGATGCTCGATTGCGTAGTCTTCTTGCAGCCGGACGGCAACCAAGCCAGGTTAACCAAGCCCAGGCAGCAAAGGATCACCGCCGCGATGCGGCGGCGCTTGACGGGCTTGTCTTCCCGAGCCTGCCCGCGCAGGCAGGCGTCGAGAGCGACCTGCTTCTCGATTCCCCAGGTGGCAACAAACTGCGCGTAAAGTCGGCGCATCTCTACGCGACCCTCAACCGCCGTTCGAGCAATCCGAGCAGAAAATCCGCGAGCAGCGCGAGCAGCGCCGCCGGCATCGCTCCGGCAAGAATAAGCGCGTCACTCACGAGCGCGACGCCGCGAAAGATAAATGTGCCGAGCCCACCCGCGCCAATCTCTGCCGCGATGGTCGCCACTCCAATCGTAATGACCGTCGCGGTCCGAATGCCCGCAAGGATCACCGAGAGTGCCAGCGGAACGCGGACGCGAAACAGAATTTGCACCGAGGTCATGCCCATCGCTTCGGCGGCTTCGAGCACCGCCGGATCGATCCCGCTGAGACCCACATAAGTGTTCCGCAAAATCGGCAGAAGTGCGTACAGCACCAGCGCGACAATCGCCGTGCGCCTGCCAATTCCCCCGATAAACGGAATCGGGATCAGCAAACCAAAAAGCGCCAGGCTCGGGATGGTTTGAAATACGTTTGCAATGCCCATCGACAGCGCGCGCAGCGCAGGCCGTTCGACGATGAGCATGCCGACCGGCAGCGCGATGGCCATGGCGATGAGCATCGCCAGCACCACAAGCGTCAGGTGGTCCGCCGTGGCGCTTAGAATCTCCGCGCGGTGTTCGGCAAAGAACGACCAATAACTCGAGGAGGCGTTCATACGGGCGCTCCCGGCACAGCTCCCAGTGAAGCAACAAAAGCGTGCACCTCAGGATGATCCATGCGGAGAAATTCCTGCGGCGGCGCCACTGCCGCAATGCGCCCCGCGTCGAGCAGAACGATACGCGAAGCCAGCAGGAGCGCCTCGCGCAAATCGTGCGTGACGAACACGATCGTTTTCTGCAACCTCTGTGCCAGCGCCTTAAATTCCCTCTGCAGCTCGGCACGGGTCACCGGATCGAGCGCGCCGAAAGGCTCGTCCATCAGCAGAATCGGCGGATCGGCCGCCAGCGCGCGTGCTACACCAACACGCTGTCGCTGGCCTCCGGACAGCTCGCGCGGATGCCTGTCGGCAAATTCCGCGGGATCCAACCCCACCAGCCTCAGCAACTCCCCGACTCGCGCCGTCACGCGCTGGCGATCCCATTTCTCCAAAGACGGCACCAGCCCCACGTTTTCCGCCACCGTGAAATGCGGAAAAAGCCCTGCTTCCTGGATGACGTAGCCAATGCCTCGCCGCAACCGAATCGCATCCCACTCCGCAGTCGGCCGCCCCTCGACCAGGACCTCGCCTTGCGATGGGAGGTACAGGGCATTGATCAAGCGCAGCAGCGTAGTCTTGCCGCTCCCGCTTCGGCCCAAGAGCACCAGCGTTTCCCCGAGTGGAACCGCAAGGGAGACGCCGGAAATGATCGCACGGCCGGGAATATCGTTTATGTGGTAGGACACATCGCAAAATTCGATTAAATTCCCCGAGAAATCTTCGATTGTCGCATTCATTTCTATTGACAGCCCCAATCCCAGGCGCGAACATAATAATGCAGTCCGCCTCCCGACGCCGATTTTTGGCGCATCCTTCTGTCGGACCTGGCATCAAAGAAGGGGTCAACGCCATGGGAGCACTCGCCGCAACGCCAGCGCGCATTCGTCACGATCTCCATACACGTCTGGTTGATGCCCGCGCTCGGACCGATGAACTGTTCCGCATCGTTCGCGAAGAAGCATTGTACGACCGGCCCATCGCCGAGCGGCATCGCATCATATTTTACGTCGGCCACGTCGAAGCCTTTGACTGGAACCTGCTTGCGCGGCGCGCCTTCGGTTTGCGGTCCTTTCATCCCACCTTCGATCAACTTTTTTCCTTTGGTATCGACCCTGTCGGCGGCGGCTTGCCCACAGACGCACCCGAGGATTGGCCGAACCGGGCGGAAGTCGAGCGCTACAAGAAACGCGTCCGCGAAGAACTCGACGCCGCCGTCGAACGTGCTCTCCAGCGTCCCGAGGAAGGCCATCCCCACCTGCTGCAAATGCTGCATGTGGCTATCGAGCATCACTTGATGCACGCCGAGACACTGGCGTACCTGCTGCACCGGCTGCCTGCGAGCAAAAAAGTTTGTCCTCCCCAGAGTACCGTTTGGAAAGCATTGCGACAGACGCACCGCCTCGTGGGAATTCCCGCAGGACGCGCCACCCTGGGAATCCACGATGCGCAGGAACAAGAATTTGGATGGGACAACGAATTTGCCGCGCACGAAGTGGCCGTTCCGGAGTTCGCCATCGATAGTCACAACGTAAGCAACCACGATTTCCTGCGCTTCATGCAGGCCGGCGGGTACCAGAACCGCTCGCTTTGGACCCCGGAGGGATGGGCCTGGAGAACCAAACAGAGTATTGAGCATCCCATTTTCTGGAGGGGCGAAGGCAATCTCTGGCTGTATCGCACCATGTTTGGCGAAATCCGCCTCCCCCAGGAGTGGCCGGTGTACGTAAGCCACGCCGAGGCTACGGCATACGCCAACTGGCTGGGGCGCAGGCTTCCAAGCGAAGCGCAATTTCATCGCGCCGCGTACGGCACGCCGAAAGGCGAGCGCGAACGCAGCTATCCCTGGGGCGCAGAGCCGCCGGGAGAGCGCCACGGCAATTTCGATTTTCGCTCCTGGGACCCCTCTCCGGTCGGCGCTCATCCGGCGGGTGCCAGCGGCTTCGGCGTCTACGATCTGGTCGGCAACGGCTGGGAGTGGACGCGCACGGAGTTCGCAGCGTTTCGAGGGTTCACTCCCATGCCTTTCTATCCGGGTTATTCCGCGAATTTCTTCGACGGCCAGCACTACGTCGCGAAAGGCGGATCGCCGCGCACCGCCGCGTGTCTGCTGCGTCGTTCGTTCCGTAATTGGTTCCAACCGTATTACCCGTACGCTTACGCAACCTTCCGTTGCGTCGAGGATTAAGCAGACCCCCGGCCCAGGCTCGGGAGAGAGGACCATGGCGACGCCTGCTTTATCGCTCCAGCACGTGTCGGAATTCGCGGCCGACGTGCGCGAAAGCCTGACGAAGCCCGGCCAGCGAGAGCTGCCGTCAAAATATTTGTACGACGAGGTCGGTTCCGCGCTATTCGAGGCCATCTGCGTGCTCCCCGAATACGGACTCACGCGCGCGGACACGCGCTTGCTGAAGGAATATTCCGCGGAAATCGTTGGCCGCCTACCGTCACCTCTGCGCGTTGCGGAGCTCGGTAGCGGCTCGGGAAAAAAAACACGCTGGATTCTGGAAGCGTTGTCGCGCCGGCAGATCACCTATTACTATCCTATCGAAATCTCTCCGCATGCGCTGGCCGCACTCGAAAAAGAGTTGGCGCAAATTGATATGGTCAGCGTGGTCGGCTACGAACAGCCCTACCTCGAAGGTTTGCGGTCCGTTGCCGAAGGACGTGGCGACCGCGATCATGTTTTGGTGCTGTTTCTCGGCAGCACCATCGGCAACTTCGATCGCGAGGCCGGCGACCTGTTTTTGCGTGAAGTGCGGGCTACTCTCCGCCCCGGTGACGCCTTGCTCCTCGGCACCGATTTGGAGAAAGCCGTCGAGCTGCAACTTCTCGCCTATGACGATCCGGCAGGCGTCACCGCGGCATTCAATTTGAATTTGCTCGCACGCATCAACCGCGAACTCGGTGCCGATTTTGACTTGGCCTCGTTCCGCCACGAGGCGCGCTGGAATTACGCGGACCGCCGCATTGAAATGCATTTGCGCTCGACGTGCCGGCAAAGCGCGCGCATTCCCGCGGCCAACTTGCGAATTGTTCTCAACGAGGATGAAACGATTTGGACGGAAAGCTCCCACAAATACAGAGCCGAAGAAATCCCTGAAATGGCGGAACGCACCGGCTTCCGCTGCGATGCGCAGTGGATCGACGAGGAGTGGCCCTTCGCGCAGAACCTTCTGCTTGCGGAGTGACCGGGGCCCCTTTTTTGTTGTGGCAGGTCTTCCGTTCCCTGCGCTGTCATTCCGAGCCCTGCCTACCGGGAAGCCCTGGCGAGGTATCCCCCGTCCTTTCCGGTTCATCCAACCTCGAGCCCGCCCAGATCATCCAACCCAAATCATGTGTTTGAAACTTTGGACACCTCTAGCACGTCAAAGCCTTGTCCGGAGTAAGAGTACCGACGTACAGTAAAGAAAGGCGCCATGGTAAACTCGGCAACAAAACTCTCTTGCAGTAAATCTTTGGGCCGAAAGGTCCGGGGGTTGGTCTTTGGCGGCGGGAGCCTGCGCTGGGTGTGCCCAAGCTTCCTTTTGCTCTGTGTCTTCCTGCTTTGCTCTTTTCCTGCTTTTGCGCAATCTCCGCAGCCCTCTGACACGCCGAGCGCAACCGCCCAGGCGCACACACCGGCCGAGCCCCTGAGGGGAACCATCAGTGGAACCGTCGCCGATCGCACGGGAGCCGTCATCCCCGGAGCGCGCGTGAAACTTTCTCGCGAAGATTCATCGCTGAGCCAGGAAACGATGTCGGACAGCGACGGGCAGTTCTGCTTTGCCGGCGTCACCCCTGGGTCCTTCCAACTCACGATCAGTTCGCCCGGGTTTGCTGCGCAGACCGCTTCGGGAAGACTGCATCCCGGCGAGGACTACACGGTGCCGCCGGTCCTGCTGGACGTTGCGGCTGCCGCGGCCGAGGTGAAGGTCGCGATGACGCCGGTCGAGATAGCCGAAGCCGAGATCAAGGATGAAGAGAAGCAGCGCATCCTCGGGGTGATTCCCAATTTCTACGTCACCTATAACTCCGCCGCGGCTCCTCTCAACCCGAAACAGAAGTTCGAGTTGGCGTGGAAGGCCACCATCGATCCGATCAACTTTGGCATGACCGGCGCCATTGCGGGAGTTCAGCAAGCAGTTGACGCTTTCAGCGGCTATGGGCAGGGCGCGCAGGGCTATGCCAAGCGCTACGCCGCCTCCTATGCAGACTCGGCCATAAGCACATTCATCGGCGGGGCCATTCTGCCTTCCGTGCTTAAACAGGATCCACGGTATTTTTACAAAGGAACCGGCACGCGGCGGTCCCGGATCATCTATGCGCTTGCCAACGCGGTGATCTGTAAGGGGGACAATGGACACTGGCAGGTCAATTACTCCTCGATGCTCGGAAGCCTCGCCGCCGGCGGCATCTCCAATCTCTACTATCCAGAGTCGGACCGCGACTCCACGGTGACGTTTGAAAATACGCTAATCGCCATTGGCTCGAATGCCGCCAACAATCTTCTGCAAGAATTTCTGATCCGCAAATTGACCCGCAACCCGCCTACCTACACCCCCGCCACAAGCGCCTCCGCTTCCCGACCCTAGTCTCGAACCACGGCAGGAGTGCGAACGAACAGCTCACTCCGGCCCATAACCCCGAGCGCCTGCTACGCAATCGTTTCTCCAGTGTCATTCGTGTCCAAAAGCTTTGCCGAAGAAATCATTCCTGTTCCAGGTCGGACGCTCGGGCGCCTGGGCCACGTCGTAGCCGACGAGAAAATTAATCTGCATGAACTCGACGGAGGCCTCGAAGTCGAAGTGTTGGGACATGTCGTCGGAGGGAGCGTGATAGTGGAGGCGAACGTAATCGTCGGAGAGCTTCTTTCCGTCCACGTTGGGATCCTTGGCTTGGAAGCCTTCGCCGAGCGAAACTGAGGGAATGCCTCGACGAACAAAAGAATATTCGTCGTTGCGGACAAACCCGAGCTGTTCCGGCTGTGGATCGGGGATCAGTTTCAGGCCCATTAGCGAAGCGTCGCGCTCGATCACGGCGTTCAGCGAGCTGCTAGGTCCGCCGAGCGCCACGACTTCGTCGAATGTGTAGAACAGCGAGGCGCCGTCCATATTGAGGTCGGCCACGAGACTTTTGCGCGGGACGGTGGGGAACTCGGCAAAATAGTCGGCGCCAAGTAGTCCCTTCTCTTCGGCAGTGGTGGCGAGGAAGAGAATCGACCGCGCGGGTGGATGCGGAAGCGACTTGAACGCTTTCGCGAGAACCAGCAGGGCGGCGACACCGGAAGCGTCGTCGGCAGCGCCGTTGTAGATGGAATCGCCGTTGATGGGCATGCCGATGCCAAGATGATCGGTGTGAGCACTGTAGACGACATAATCGCTCTTGAGGGAGGGATCGGAGCCGGAGAGCACGGCGACGACATTCGGACTGCTGATTTCACGATGCAGGCTGACAACCTGGATCTTTGCGGTGATCGGCAAAGTGAACGACTGCGGTTTGGAGGCAGCGGCATCTCTCAAGACTTGACCCCAGGATTTGGACGCATGCTGAAAGACTCTTTCCGAGGCCGCCGTGGACAGCGCGGCCCCGCCGCGCATCTCGGGGAAAGTGTCGCTCGGCCGCGAGTCAGGCCCGAGCCAGCGCATGGAAGGAAAGCGAATGCCCATGACGCTGCGGGCCCACGGGAGTATCGCATCCTGTTGCGGAGGCCGCAGGACGATGCTGCCGACTGCTCCATGGGCAACGGCGCGGCGCATTTTCTCGCGGAGGGCGCCAACGTGAGCGCGCAATTCGCTGGGCAAGGATGGCGGCGCGCCGCTCAAATAGGCCACGATCTTCCCTTTCGCGTCGACGCCGGCGTAGTCGTCATAGCTACCGTCGGGAGTGGTGACGCCATAACCAACAAAAACAACTGGCGCTTCGACTTGGGTGTCTTCCCTTACGGCGCTCCCGGGCGCAATGAAGTCATCGCCCCACTTTAAATTGACAGGATTTCCGTTTTCGGTGAGCGTCACGGAGCATCTTTCCGGCACAACGGTGACTTCGCGCAGGGGAACTCGCTGATAGAACGTTCCCGCAGTGCCTGCGGGCGTGAGGCCGAGGACTTCAAACTGCGCGGCGACATAGCGAGCGGCCAATTCCTGGCCACGCGTGCCGGTCCCGCGGCCTTCGAGCAGGTCGTCGGCGAGAAAGGCCATGTGGGCGCGGAATGGTTCTTTCGCGAGTTGCTCCATGGCCTTGCGCACGTCGGCAGGAACGGACGGGCTCGTTTGCGCGGACACTCGGTCAGCAAGAAGGATCAATGCAAGGGAAAACAGGCGGCGAAGCAGCATAAGCGCCTCCAACCATTCGCGTGGATTGCGCAAGAGTATAGCGAAAGCAGGCAGAGCAGCGCACCTAGAAGGCATCGGCGGGAAGGCCGAGGAGAGGTGTCGCCGCCGCCGGCGACGAAGGCAGCGCATCGAGCTGGGTGCGAGACTGCTCGGGCGGCGCATAGCTCGGCGTATCGAGAACAGCCAAGGACAAGCCAAAGCGGTGGAGTTTAGAAGGTCTCAAGCCGCCAGACGAGGCGGGCGGACCAGACTTTCTGCGTTGTGAGCGGGGGGTGCCAGACAGCCAGAATCTGAGACCCTTGGTAGACGCGCTCGAAACCTTCTTCGGATTCGGAGACGGTTTCAATCGGCGCAATCCAGAATGCTTCTGCCAGGGGCGCATGCACGGAGACGCGAACGCGCTGCCAGCCATCTTCGATGCGCAGGATGGGCGCGGGCAGGGCGCCGCTCAAGCGCAGGTTCGTGCGGCCGGCGGGAGTTTCAAAGAAGCGGTCCGGCTCGCTGGGCGCAAGAAGATTGATGATGGATTCCATCCCGACGGCGACAGGCTTTCCGAGTACTTCTTTGCATTTCAGACGGATTTCGCAGGCGACTTCAAAGCCATGCGGACATGGATTGAAGGAGAAATGTTTGAAAAGGATAAGCCTCGGCGCCGTCGCCTTCGATCTGTCGTGGGGAAGCAGAGAGCCCGCACAAAAGAGCTCGGCACCGCTGGCAGCGGAATTCTTGATGCTGAAAGCGCCGCTAGCAAAAGCGGCGTCCTCGCGCAGCTCCAGAGCCTCATAGTCGGCCTGGGTGCGCGAAGGATCAAAGATCAGAACGCGGAAAGCGTGACGCGGCCAGCGGTCGTAGCGAAGGAAGCGCTGGAGGCCGGGTTCTTTGACGCGCGTTTGTTCGTGGATGGAGGCGACCGCGCCGGTCACCGTGGCTCCCGTAGCTTCGCGCAAGCGCGAGTGGTAAGCCTCGGGACGGCGCAAGATGGAATTGATGAGCGTGACTGCCGCGGGGCGAAAGTCCAGGGCAGCGATGGTGCCGCCATCGCCGGGCTTCAAGAGCGCCTGGAATTCCGGGGAGGTAAAAAGCAATTCGTTCGCGCCGTCGGCGTCGTAGTCGAGCATCTCGACGCGAGGCGCATGCGCGCCGGGAGTGAGGCTGTCGGCGATGGCTTCCGCACGGATGAGATTGCGAGCGGGATCGGTGCGGAGATGCGGCGCGTAGATTCCCCCGAAGATGCCATGCCAGTAGGCATCGTTGCATTGCGCGCGCAAGAGGAGGTCGCGTGCTTCCGCAAGCTCGGCGGCTTGTTTTTCTCGTTGCTCACAGGCGGGCGCGGGAGCCGCAGCGATGCGCGCGGAAACGCGCAGCATCTTTTTGTGCAGAAGGTTGGACTCGGAATATTTGCGAAAAAAGCCCCGCCAGGAGCCGCCGCGCAGGAAGGCCAGCACTTCCGGGCGTGCAGCGAATTCCTGAAGCACGGCGTGATAGCGCTGGCGCACGCGCGTGGGGAAAACCCACTCCATCATTTCGGTGTAGGAAGCGGCGGGAAGATCGGCGCGGCCCAAGGGAGAATGCGAAGCGAGATATTCGCCCGGAGTGCAGACGCTGAGCCAATTAGAATTCTTCTCAAGTGCGGAAAAAAAATCGGAGAGCCAGCCATTTTTGTAGCAGTGCTCGTGCGTGCCGGGCCAAACGCCGAATTTTTCCATGTCGTCGCCCATGGCGGCCACGCCGCCGGGGTGAACGCTGGCGGCATCGCGCAAATAGGCGAGGACGTCTTCGACTTTGCCGAAAGGAACGAGGTAGCGCAGGGTCTTCTGGCCGGGGTAGAGCCACACACTTTTGCCCCGGTCTTCGGCGATGTAAGCGCCAAACAGTTCTTCGGGCTCGAACCCGGCGGCGAGAAAGTGCATGTCGTCCACGAGCGTGTAGGCGACTTTAGCCTCGGCAAGAACGCTGGGAAGCTGAGGCTCCCAGACCCGCTCGGCGAGCCAGGCGCCTGATGGAGGCGGCCCAAAATGCCTCTCGAGATAGCTGGCGAGGCGCGTGATCTGCTCAAGCTGGTCTTCGGGCGGAATGGAGACGAGGATGGGCTCGTAAAAGCCGCCACCGACGAGTTCAACTTGGCCACACTGGACCAGTTTTCGAAGGCGGTCAAAATATTCGGGGCGATGCTGCTCTATCCAGGTGAGCAAAGGACCGGAATAGTGAAGACCGAGGCGAACGTCGGGATGTTCTTCCAGGTGCCGCAAAAAGGGGAGATAGGAATCGTCGTACGCTTTTTCCAGAACGTGTTCGAAATTGCCGCAGGGCTGGTGAGCATGAATGAGAAGGGCAAGGTGGAACGTTTGCGGGTTGGGCACAGTTTTTTCTCGCTACCATGATAGCAAGCCGAGGCAATTTCTGAATTCCAAGCGCAGATAGGATGCGCTAGCAGACTTCTTGCGTCGCTCCGAATCACAAAAAGCAGCGGGCCTGGGCTAAACGATTCGTCAAGGAGCGGCGTGTTTAGCGACCCAATCCGAGATGGCGTTGAGGGCCTCGAGGGCCATGGTTTCTTCGATGCCGCCGTATTCGGTCGGCGAGCCTGTGGGAGCGTGCTGGAAAAGATGATTCAAGCCAGGAAGTTCCTTGGTTTGAAAATCCTTGTTGTCTCCCTCCTGAAGAGCTTTTTGAATTTGTGCAAGATTTTCTTTCGGCGCCATCTGTAAATCCTTGCCCCCATTGAGCGCTAAGACGGGGCATTCGGTTTTTTTCAGGGCGGGGACGGGATCGTAGTCAAGAAAGTAGCGAAACCACGGCGAGGTCATCATGCGCGCCTGGGGCTTGAGCGTGGTGGGAGGCAAGGTGGTGCTCATGCCGGTGGAGTCCACAAGATCGCTTAATTTGGCTTCGAACGCCGCCGGGTCGGTCTCCTTGCGCGCCAATGCGTAAGATTGCCGGCTGAAATCGCGGGCCTTGGCGATGCGGTCGTCGTCAAAGCCCGCCGTTTTCAAAATGAGCTCGGACTGGAGCAGCATGACGTCTTCGCCTTTCAGGCCAGGAGCCGCGAGCAAAACCACCCAAGCGACCCCCGAGGAGCGCGAGGCAATCATGGGAGCAATGATTCCGCCTTCGCTGTGGCCGATGAGGCCGATCCTCCTCGAGTCAATTTCTTTTTGCGATTTCAAGTACGCCAGCGCCGCGGCTGCATCGCTGGCGAAATCTTCGGAAGTAGCTTGATCAAAACTGCCGGTGGACTTGCCGATACCGCGTTTGTCGTAGCGAAGAACGGCGATGCCCTTGCGCGTGAGATAGTCGGCAAGCACGAGAAAGGGGCGATGGCCAGCGACGGTCTCGTCGCGATCCTGAGGACCCGATCCGGCGATGAGAATAGCCGCAGGAAACGGACCCGACCCGGGCGGGACTGTCAGGGTTCCCGCGAGCGAAACTTGCGCCTTCGGATTCGCAAAGGTCACTTGTTCTTCGCGGTAGGGGTAAGGTCTTGCGGGATTTTGAGGGCGCACGAGCTCGAGCAATTGATCCGAGCGCTCGAATTTCAAGTTGCGCGTGATCCCGGCCTGCGTCCAAATCCCGTTGATCATGGATTTGGTGGGGTTTATCGTGCCTTCGTAGACGCTATCCACAACGGGAATCTCGAAATGAAAGAGGGTCAGCTTCTGGCTGACTTTGACGGCAGGCATCCCGCTGATCCCCTGATCGGGACTGTCGAGTGCGGCAACAAGCTGCTTTTTATCATCGTGCGTAACGTGCAGCTGAAACCGCAAACGTAGGCCGTTGGCTTCGAGAGCGGCTTGCCACACGCCTTCGGCGCTGGCGATGGCGTCGGCCGGCTTCCCGGCTCCGGCGCCGGCAACCTGGCGATGAAAAAAAAGGGGAAGACCGACGTTGCCTTGCGACCAAACCCCTTGAATTCCGGAGTGGTCTGCGGAGATTTTTCCTTCGTATAGAACGCCGACCGAAGAGACGCTGAAGCGAAGCTCCGAGCCGTTCTGCGTCAGGTCGGTGACTTCAATGCCGTAAACGCCCTGGTCGAGGCTATCGATCGTGGCTTTGAGCGAGCCGTCTTGGGCTTTTGAAACGTGCAGCACAAGATGCAAAACCGCGTCGCCAGCCTCAAGAGAACCGGCCCAGTTGCCCTCAAGGGTTGCGGGAGGCTTGGACAGCGGCGGCTTGTGATTCGCTCGAGTTTGAGCTTTCGCCGGGACGGAAAACGAGCCACCCAAGAACAGGATTGCGGCCGCCAAGACAAAGCCGATGCGAATGACCTTCAAACAGCGACCTCCTGCGGGTGGACTTCGTAATAGATGATTGCGCGGCGAAAAGAGTTAGCACAAGGCGGGAGCGGAATGCGAATCTCGGCCTACTGAACGCTTCGGGCCGCACTTCGCGGCAAGGTCCTTGTGCTTGGCTATCACTTTGCGTCCGCCACTTGGTGCGGAGGGCTCAGCACCTCTCGGATGTCGAACATGTCGGAACACAAAAAGAAGGCGGCACGCCAAAACATGCCGCCTGCAATTTCCCATCTCGGCGTTGCGCCTAAGGGATTCGCTCACTTTCCCCGCTTGGCGTACCAATCGGAGTTGACGGGCGTGAAACTGGCCCATTTCTCGGGCAAATCTTCGAGTGCGAAGATGGCGGTCACCGGGCAAACCGGGACGCAGGCGCCGCAGTCGATGCATTCGGTGGGGTGGATGTACAGCTGCGTTTCCGCAGCAAACTCTGGTTCATCCTTGCGCGGATGAATGCAGTCCACCGGGCAGACATCCACGCAGGCGGTGTCCTTTGTGCCGATGCAGGGCTCGGCAATCACATAAGCCATTCGAGGTCTCCTTTATCCGACTCAGCCGGGGCTTCTGCGGATCGGCACGACCGGCAAAAAAGTCCTTATATCATGAGGCTGCTCGCAGCGACAAGCTGCCAGACTCAATTGTACGCGGGGGGAAAGAGTTTCTCAACCGGGCGGCAATGGATAGAATGAGAGGAGAGGAAATGTCATGACCATGAGAAGCGGGCTGGTACTGTTGTGCTTTCTTGCTGGAGTAGGAGTGTTAGCCGCGGCCCGTGTGCCCCAGGGCCCCAAAACAGCGGGGCCGCGCGATCCGCAGTTGATTGACGCGCAGGGATACGAAAAACTCGTCGAGCAGTATCGCGGGAAACCGCTCCTGGTTACGTTTTGGGCGACGTGGTGCGAGCCTTGTCGCGACGAATATCCCATGCTGAATGAACTGGCGAAGCAGTATGCGCCGCAGGGACTGAGGGTCGTGGGCGTAAACCTCGATCAGGACGGCGATTTGATCCTCATGCGGCGGTTCATGGCTCGGTACAGGCCGGTGTTTCCCAATTACCGCAAGAAGCCAACGGACGAAGGCGGGGGCGAAGAAAGCGCCTTCCGGCAAGCCGTACTCCCAGGTTGGAATTGGACTCTACCAGCTTCGTTTTTTTACGCAAAGGACGGAAGACAGGTGGGAAGCTTTGTCGGCGAGCGCAATCGCGAAACGTACGAGGGAGCAATCCGCTCGCTGCTTAACTTGGGTTCTCGCTAGCCGTGCAGAAGCCGCCGTTCGCGACTCTGCGGCAGGCAGAATATTAGGGCAGATTAGGGCAAAAGAAGGCGGCGGGACCGGCAGGAGTCGGGCTGAACTGCGGCGCTCCACCGGCGCGTTGTTCGAGCATGCTGCGCCCCACAACCGAGAAAGGCCGCCGCATGCTGCGGCATTCGAACAGATTCCCGTACGTGTGCTCGGGTCAGGTTTTCGCTAGAGGTTCAATGTGCTCAACACCAAGGGAAATCGCATCACCTATTTTGGCCACAGCACGTTTTCCCTGACAACCTCATCCGGACAAGTTGCGCTGATCGATCCCTGGGTGATGACGAATCCGTGGTGCCCGGAAGAACTGAAGAGCATCGAACGGCTGGACGCGATTTTCCTGACGCACGCGCACACGGACCACCTGGGCGACCTGCTGGCCCTGGCCAGGCGGCACCGGCCCAGGATTGCGGCGATCTTCGAGACCTGCCTGTGGATCGAGGGCAAAGGTTTTGTGGAGGAGACTTGCCCGATGGGAAAGGGCGGTTCGCAGAAAATCGGCGATTTTGAAATCATCATGACCCACGCGTTTCATTCGAATTCGATCGAGGACCAGGGCGTGAGGCATTATGGCGGAGAGCCCGCGGGTTTCATCGTAAGAATGCCGGGGGGTTTCACTGTGTACCACGCGGGGGATACCGCGGTTTTCGGCGACATGAAGCTAATTGGAGAACTCTACAAACCGGAGCTGGCGATGTTGCCCATCGGCGACCGCTTCACGATGGGCCCGCGAGAAGCGGCGTACGCGATCCGGCTGCTGGGCGTGAAACAGGTCATTCCCATGCACTACGCGACGTTCGATTTTTTGACGGGGACCGTGGAAGCGCTGCGAAAAGAAGCCAAGAAGATCAAAGGACTGAAGATTCACGCGCTGCAACCAGGAGAAAAAATATGATTCGGAGCGAGAACCTGCGCAGTGGCTACATCCAGGACGACGTCGAGGATTACATCTACAAACTGCTGCCAGGGCGCGACCCGGTGGTCAAAGAGATGGAAGATTATGCAGAGGAGCGCCGCATTCCCATTATCGGGCCGGCGGTGGCGCGGTTGCTGGCGCTGCTGGTTCAAGTGGCGGGCGCGCAGCGAGTTTTCGAGATGGGGTCAGCGATCGGATACTCGACCGTCTGGCTGGCGCGCGCTGCGGGTGCCCAGGGAAAGGTCTTTTATTCGGATGGTGACCCGGAGAAGGCGAAACGCGCGGAAGTATACTTCCGCATGGCCGGAGTGGCCAAGCGAATTGAGGTACAAGTAGGTGACGCGCTGGCGCTGCTGAAAAGCACGCCCGGCAAGTTCGATCTGATTTTCATCGACGTCGACAAACAGCAATACCCTGCCGCGTTGCACTCGGCGCTGCCCAAGCTCGAGCGGGGCGGACTGATCGTTGCCGACAATACCCTTTGGTCGGGCAAGGCCGCGCGGCCGGCGGCGGTAGACGATAAGGACACCAAAGCCATCCAGGAATTCAACCGGCTGGTGTATTCGTCGAAAGAGCTTTACCCCGTGTTGATTCCTTTGCGCGACGGCGTCACGGTCTGCCGAAAGATGTGAACCGGACCGACGGAATGGCTATCGGCGGAACAGATTGCGGAGGATGAAGCCGACATTCGCAGGGCGCTCGGCCAAGCGCCGCATCAAATAGGGAAACCAGTCGTTGCCAAACGGGATGTAAATACGCACGCGATAGCCATCTTTCACCAGCCGGCGCTGCAGATCGGTACGGACGCCGTAGAGCATCTGAAACTCGAAGTCATCCTTGGAGATTCCTTTTGCAGCCGCGTGACGAATCGTCGCGGCAATCATCTTCGGATCGTGTGTGGCAATCGCATGGTAAAAGCCACTGGAGAGCAAGTTTTGCATTAAGCGGATGTAATTGGCGTCGACATCGGCCTTTCTGCGAAACGCGACGTCCTCGGGTTCTTTGTAAGCGCCCTTGCAAAGACGAATGCGGCAGCCGCAGGCCAACAGTTCCCCAACATCTTTCTCGCTGCGATAGAGATAAGATTGGATCACCGTGCCGACCGCTGGATTGCGTGCGCGCACACGCTTGACGAGGTCGATGGTGCGCTGCGTGTAGGCTGAGCCTTCCATATCAACGCGCAGAAAATTGTCAAAGCTGGCGGCGCGCTCCACGATGGAGAGCACCAGGCCCGTGCAAAATTCACAGTTAATGTCCAGACCGAGCTGCGTGAGTTTGCAGGAGACGTTGGCCTGGAGGTTTTCCTGAGCGATGGTCTCGAAAATCGCGAGATACTCGTCGCGGGAACGCTGTGCGTCTGAAATGCTGGCGACATTCTCGCCAAGATAATCCAGGCTAGCCATCATGCCCGCGTCATTGCAACCGCGGGCGGCCGCAACCACCTCCTCCAGGGTCTCGCCGGCAACGAAGCGGCGCGCCATGCGGCGCGTGATGCCATTCGCAGTGATCCAAGAGCCGAATTTCTTATTCTCAGAAAGCTTCAGAAGTGTCGACCGAACCATGTGTCGCCAACTATGGGGCTGGGAAGAGTGAAACTAGTGTTTGTGTTCTTCCAGGAACTTTTCGGCGTCGATCGCAGCCATGCATCCCGATCCCGCAGCGGTAACGGCCTGGCGATAGCGATGATCCTGCACGTCACCGGCGATGAACACGCCTGGAATGGATGTCAGGCTGCCATGCTTGGCGAGAAGGTAGCCGTTTGAATCCATTTCCAGCTTGCCCTTGAAGACCGTAGTGTTCGGTTCGTGGCCGACAGCGACAAAAACACCGTCAAGACCAAGCTCGCGGGTCTCCTTCGATTCGGTACTGCGCAAGCGCACGCCTTCCACCACTCCCTGGGGAGCGAGGATTTCCTCAACGACGAAAGGAGTAACGAATTCGATTTTCTCGTTTTTCCTGGCGCGGTCGATCATAATTTTGGAAGCGCGAAACTCCTTGCGGCGGTGAATGAGATAGACCTTGCTTGCGTAACGCGAAAGAAAGTTGGCTTCTTCCATCGCGGAGTCGCCGCCGCCTACCACCGCGATGGGTTTTCCCCGAAAGAAATAGCCATCGCAAGTCGCGCAAGTGGAAACGCCACGGCCGATCAGCTCCCGCTCTCCTTTCAGACCGAGCAGACGCGCCGAGGCGCCCGCGGCGACGATCAAGGCTTCTGTTTCGTAGCTATGTTTTCCAGCGGTGATTTTGAAAGGCCGCTTGTGAAGATCGACTTCTGTGACGGCTCCGGCCTTGAATTCCGCGCCGAATTTCTGCGCTTGCTTGCGCATGTTCTCAATGAGCTCCGGCCCCAAGATGCCATCCGGGAAGCCCGGGAAATTCTCGACGTGCGTGGTGAGCGAAAGCTGTCCGCCGGGCTCGTGGCCGTCGATGATCAGCGGCTTGAGGTTCGCGCGCCCGGCATAGATGGCGGCGGTCAGACCAGCGCAGCCACTGCCGATAATTACGACATTGTGCATTCCCGCTCTCTCCAGCACGTTAGATTCGGCACTGCACCCGCAGGATACAGCGGAGGTATTGTAGCATTCCCGCTTGCGCGGCCTGAATTTCGGCGGCGGCCAATTTGGAGAACCCCGCTGCGGGATTCGCGTTGACCGTGCGAATGCGCGTGCGTATATTCCCAAAAACGTCGCTGCTCAAGGAGATGCTCACGATGGATCCGCGCTACCCGATTGGGAATTTCGAGATGCCCGCCCAGGTCACGTCGGCGAGGCGGGAGCAAGCCATGGATGAGATTCGGTCGTTGCCCGCCAAAATCCGGGCGGCTGTGAAGGGTTTGAAAGAAGCCCAGCTCGATACACCGTATCGCGCTGGCGGATGGACCGTCCGGCAGGTGGTGCATCACGTGCCGGACAGCCACTTAAATGCTTACGTGCGGCTGAAGCTGGCGTTGACCGAAGACAAGCCGACCATCAGGCCGTACGACGAGGAAGCGTGGTCCAGACTGGAAGATGCCAGATCCACGCCGATCGAGGTGTCGCTCACGCTGCTGACGACGGTGCACGATCGCTGGGACCGGATTTGGCGGTCTTTGAAACCTGAGCAGTTTGCGCGCCCGTTGATTCACCCGGAAAGCGGCGAGCACACCGTCGACTGGCTGCTGTTCCTGTATGAATGGCACGGTAAGCACCACACGGCGCACATTACGGAGTTACGCAAGCAAAAGGGCTGGTGAGTGGCGTGGCACAGTCCGGCTCGTGTACGATGATTCGTTGCGCAAGGAGAACGCATGAGCCGACCCACTGGAACGTACGCCATTTTTGAGACTTCTCAGGGGAATATCGTAGTGCGGCTGCTCGAGGAGGAGGCACCGAAGACAGTTGCCAATTTTGTCGGGCTGGCCGAGGGCACGCAGGAATTCACCAACGAAAAAACCGGACAAAAAGAGAAGCGGCCGTTCTACGACGGATTGATTTTTCATCGGGTGATTCCGCAATTCATGATCCAGGGGGGTTGCCCGCAAGGCAATGGCATGGGCGGGCCGGGATACAAGTTTGCCGATGAATTCCATCCTTCGCTGAAGCATTCGAAAGCGGGAATCCTCTCGATGGCCAACGCCGGCCCGAACACCAACGGCAGCCAGTTTTTCATCACCGTGGCGGCAACCCCTTGGCTGGACAACCGGCACACGGTTTTTGGAGAAGTCGTGGAAGGCCAGGATGTGGCCAACAAAATCTCGAACTTGCAGCGCGATTCAAACGACCGGCCGCGCACGCCCGTCACCATTCAGAAACTGCGCATCGAACGCATCGCCTGATCGGCATGTGAGGTCACGCCCATGCTCACGCCAGAGCGGCTCCTGCGGGTCATGATCGAACTGATTTTCGTCTTGCTCGGCGGCCTGGTTGCGTGGCTTGCTTTGCGCGTGCATATTTTGGTGGACCGACACGGCAGGATGTGGCTGATTCTCAGCGTCGTGCTGATTCTGTGGGGCTTGCGGGTGCTCTACAAGCCGGGCCAATGGCGGGCGCACGGGGAAAGTTGGACGCGGGGGCTTTCTCTGGCCCTGTTGGGAGCCCTGATGCTGGCGATCACGCGCGTGCCTTTTGCGTGGGTCGAACCGATGCTGGCAGCCGGAGGCGCGATTCTCGTGGCGCGTGGAATCGTCGCCTCCACGCTCCTTCTCCGGCCACGGTGAATGACTTCTGCGGCAAGCCTAATTACCACAATCCGAGCGGGAATGCGCAACGCTAGAGCCAAAGGAAAACGCATCGGCCGCCCCGCGCAAACTTAATCTGAATCAGGATGCGAAGCACTCAATCTGGGAAGCGAGGCGTGAGTCTACGGCAGTTACTCACGCAATTCAAACCAGGCACTGACATGGCGGGAGCCGTCTCCACCCTCTCAACCTTCAAGCCAAAAAATCTGGTCTTGCCATGCTTAATCTCACGTTGTAAGGAAAAGTCGTACTTCTCGCCTTTGGTGGCACCTTCTCCAAATAGTCTTGCCGGATTATGGACGGCGAATGCAACGACAGCCCCCGCGGTAAAACTGCCGACGGCGAGGTCGACCGACTCTATACGAACGGTGAGAGCAAACCTTGGGTCGAAATCAACTTGTGTAATTCTCCCCGAAAAGTCCGTGAGCGGGACAACGTTCTGCACGGTCGCCCGCAGATGAATCTCGTCTGGCCTGGAGTGCAGGCGCGCATTCGAGCAGGGAGTGATCGGTGACGCACAGCCCTGGCGCGCGTTCGATAAAACCTTTCGAAGGTGGCCGCTGGCGGTTGCGGCGGACGCAAAGGGCTAGGTGCTATGGAATTTGTTATAGAAGAGTAAATGAAATCGAGTGACGTGTTAGGGCAGCGGCTCGGTCATGCTACGTGGGAGCATAGCACGCGAAGCGTCTGCCGCGTTCAAACGGCATAATCGGTAAGGTCAAGTACTAGCCGCCACTGTTTACAATTACTCTCCGATCGCCCCTTGCCATATCCATTCCGCTCAGGATCTACTTAGCCAGGATCGTGCATAATCCTTTCACACAGAGTCTGAGCGTCCAGCTACCGGTGAGGGCCGGGGGGCAGAATGAGCTTTCAAGACTTTCTGCGAGATGTCCGGAAGGAACGTGAATTCTGGAACACCGTTCCCGCCAGCTCCGTCCTGGTTTTGTTCGCCGTCGCCTTTTGTCTCTTCGCGGCCATCGGTGCCATTAGTCAGTTGCAGACGTCCCGAGCTTCACTGGCAGCGCTGTGGAAAGCCGCGCTTATCTCCGGCAGTTTTGCGGTTTTCTATGCCTGGCTTTCCGTTCGGAAGACCTGGTTATGGATCCTGCCGATCATTCCAGTGCAGGTCCTTTGCACTTGGCTCGTGGTCTGGCGCTTTCATTCCAGCAATGACACCACCCTGCCAGCAGAAATCGCTCGCTGGGTAAGCGCCAGCGCAACTTTAGCAATAGTGCTTGTAGTTGTCGGGTACAATCTGACACTCGCATTCATTGGCCGTGAAGCCAAACGGTTCCTTCGCTTACACGCCGAAGTGCAACTTGCCGGTGAGATCCACAAATCCCTGGTTCCAGGCATCCAGCAGCGAATTGAAGATTACGAGTTCTACGCAACTTCTTTGGCCAGCGGAATGGTGGGAGGCGACTTGGTCGACATAATCGCTTGCGATGGACGTTGGCTGGCGTACGTCGCCGATGTGTCAGGTCACGGCGTCCCTGCGGGAGTGCTGATGGCCATGATCAAGAGTTCGGTGCGAACTGCCACGCGTCTCCATTCAGACTCAAAGGGTCTGCTGGAGGAGGTCAATGAAGTGTTGTGTTCACTGAAGGCGCCGAACATGTTCGCGACCCTGGGGTTTGTCACATACTCATCAGATGGAACTCTGCACTATTCCCTGGCCGGCCATCTGCCGATTCTGCGGCGGCGGAACCAGAGGATCGAGCTGCTCCACGGCCAAAACTTGCCGCTTGGCATTTCCTCGGAAGCGACTTTTGAGATAACGTCCCTCGCCATACAAAAGGATGAAGTATTAGCTATCATCACCGACGGTCTCACGGAAGTCTTTAACAAGAAGGGAGAAGAGCTAGGCTTGGGCAAGATTTCCGAGACTCTGCGCGTCAGCAGCGACAGCACTCTGCCTGAAATCGCAAAAGCAATTTTTGACTGCGCGGACAATCACGGGCCCCGCAGCGACGACCAAAGCCTGTTCTTGATTCGCAAGGTGAAGTGAGGGCGTAGCTTAAGCCACAAATACGCATGCTAGACAAATCTCTGGCACTCAAGTCTGGTAAACGTT
>Ga0182037_10000125_pt1 | contig 32660 bp, 30 predicted proteins | sample sta12Cox44000082_FD_125974 | JGI IMG/M metagenome (GOLD analysis project Ga0182037, IMG submission 125974) | Lab enrichment of tropical soil microbial communities from Luquillo Experimental Forest, Puerto Rico - statoxic.12C.oxic.44.000.082 | ecosystem: Environmental > Terrestrial > Soil >... | reverse complement strand
GGCGCCGAAGTCACCGCACGCCAGGAATTGACCGTCGTCACGAATCTGCTCGAGGCGCTCAATTATCCCGACGATCTCGGTGTTGAAGCGGGGCTCCGCTATCACCTCGCCACCTATGGAATCTTCGGGTTCGCCTTGATTAGCAGCCCAACCGTGCGCAGTGCGGTCGATGTCGGTATGCGGTATCTCGATCTGACGTTTGCGTCTTCTAGCGTCGGCACCCGAGTGGACGATGAAGAGTTCCATTTCGTTCTGGAGGCGGCCCCCGGTATACCGGACCGCGTCCGTCGGTTCGAAATTGAACGCGCGGCCACGGCCATCTGCGTGGTCCAGCGCGAACTCTTGGCGGACCTGCCGCCCTTCACGGTTCGGTTCGCCCATCCCCGCCCGGCTTGTATTGACCGCTACGTCGCGACCTTCGGCACCGAACCAGAGTTCGATGCACCCGAAAATCTGCTGACCTGGTCCGCCGGTGTGCTCGACCTCCCACTGCCACAGGCCAACGCCTATAACGCCGCTGCAACACAGCAGCAGTGCCGCAAACTCCTCGAAGAACGACGCAGCCGGACTGGGCTCTCGGGCCAGGTTCGCGACCTGCTCCTTGCGTCCCCGTCGCAACCACCGAACGCCGACGAGGTCGCCCGAACCCTAATGATGAGCCCCCGGACGCTGCGCCACCGACTCGGTGCAGAGGGGACCTCCTATCGCGAACTACTCGATGAAATCCGACAGCGACTTTCGGAAGAAATGCTGATCAGAGGCCGCTTGACGGTCGCCGAGACAGCTCAGCGACTCGGGTACGTCGAGTTGTCGAGCTTTTCGCAGGCGTTTCGCCGCTGGCACGGTATGGGTCCGCGCGCCTTCCGCGCGTCTCGCGCCTGAGCCGGAGTATTGGATCGAATCGACGACCTCAAGTGGCCGATGACGACTCGCCTACATCCAAGACGCGCAAGCCCGTGGCGGTGCGATACGGGGAGGAATACGGTGTCTGCCGCTACTTCAGCGTTGGTTTGGTGAGAGTGCGCCGGCGTCCGATCGAGTCTTGGACCGCCACCGGGCCGCATCCGCTCACGAACGTGTGTGATCCAACCGGCCCGGACGCCTACTGGCCCAGCGCCGATAAGTCCGGCGTAACCACGGCATCGGTGGTGCGTCCAATGGTCGCTGGGCGCTACGCACCAGCTCCATCTCCACGTGCTCTGGCTCGTCGTCGCCGAGTTCTTCGATCTGGTCACCATTCAGCTCGCGTACCCTCGCCTCCGGGTCGATCAGCGCTTGGTCCCACGCCGCGGTGTCGCGCCAGTCCTTGACTCCCAACACAGCAGCGGCGTCGCGAAGCGCCTCGCCCAGCTCCCCATTAAGCAGCTGACGGAGCGCGTCGGCCCCGTGCCGCGGATTGGCGATCATCCACGAGTGGTAGGCGCCGGGCACCCGGTACAGCGTGGCGTCCGCGTCCTCGGCGAGGTCACGGGCGCTGTCGAACGGCACGAGCAGGTCTTTCTCCCCATGCACCACGATGGTGGGTATCTGCTGGTCGCGCATCACGTGCAGCAGCGGTGTGTAGTCGCCCGACTGCAGGATCGCCCGGGCCGCGCCGGTGAAGCCCGTCGGCTGCCGGGCGTTTCGCATCGCCACCGAGGCCAGCATCCGCACGTAGCGGCGGTGCTCCGCGCCACTCAACCGGGACGGATCACGCTGGGCGTCGTAGGCCGCCAAGCCTATAGTCTGCACCGCCAACCGCGGCGAGCGCGCCAGGGCAGGAATGACGTCGTCGAGCGACGCCCCGGCCGCGGCATCGAACAGCACTGCCGCAAGTACCCGGTCCGGCGCGGAGGCGGCAAGCTGGATCGCCATCCGGCCCCCCATCGAGTGGCCAGCGACGACCGCGCGCCCGATGCCCAGCGCATCGAGGGTGCGCAGGATCAGGTCGACGCGGTCGGCGAGCTCACCGCCGTTGCTTGGAAGGTTGTCGGTGTCACCGTGGCCGGCGGCGTCGACCGCGATGACCAGAAAACCCAGCCCGGCGGCCCGGCTGAGCATTCGCAGATAAGCGCGGCGGTTCAGCCCAAGGCCATGCAGGAACACCAGCGGCACACCCTGGCCACCGACTGATATGCCAACCTCATGCCCGTCGCCGAGCTCCACAAGATGATGCGTCAGCCGGATCCGCCGGTCCGTTTCTTCGGGTGGTGTCACCAATGGCTGGGCCATTACTCCCCCTCGCTAGCTCGTCTAAATACTCGACTATCATGAACCACACTCCGCCGCGCATGCCATCGATAACACCTGTGTCGTTGACTACTCCTCGCGGCTCGTGTGAACTGCGCCGGTTTTCCACGTCAGAGCCAGATAGCCACTAATTCCGCAAAACTCGCAGGTCACTGTCCCGTTCGCGGTCCGCATCAAGTGTGCCGTCGGCGTCGAAAGCGGCGCTGCCGATCGACCCACGTGCCGAGCTGGTAGCCACCGACGTGTGGGACCGTGGGACGCGGGCGTGACCGTGGCGTTGGACAACAAACTTCGAGGAGGGCGGGACCAGCAGCGTCGTGAACTGCTGCGCCGCGCACGCAGCATCGAGCGACCGGCGACATCCGAGATTCTCAATGACGGTGTCAAGTGCTGACGCGCGATCGGCGCCGAAGGGCCCAAGGGATTGGCCGTGGCCGCCGAACTTGGCGACGGCGTGTTCTCCGCGGCCGTACCCCAACCGGACGCCGCGAACGTCGCCGACTGGCGGCGCTGCTGTGCTTCGGCACGGTGCTCGACGAGGGCGAGGAACTGACGTCGCCACGCGCCGTCGATGCGGCGGGTCCCGGTGCGGTGGTCCTTTACCACGCCATGTACGTGCGCGGCGGCGCCGCTGCCGTCGACGGGCTGCCTGGTGGGCAAAGCTGGCGCCAAGCGATCGAGGCCTACCCTGAGGGCGAGCGGCATCTCGCCATCCATGCAGGGCATCTGGTGAAAGCTAATGCGCGTGACGAGCCACACGTCGCCGGCCTGATCCCGTTTGTCAGCTCGATGTGTTGACCGGCACCGCTGAACAGATACCCGAGAAGATCGCGGGACTCGCCGCGCAGGGAGTCACCGAGATCGTTTACCAGCGCGCCGGATCCGACATCGAGCGGGAACTCCGCGTGTTTGCGTCCGCCGCCGGCGTCGAGGTCTGAACGAGAAATCCCCGGCCTCGTCTTTGTAGCATCCTGCTACAATCGTTACAGACTGCTACAGATAGCAAGGGATTATGGCCGGAACAGGTGATCGGGTGACGCGCTTCGCTGCCGATCTGCTGGACAGCGCGGCGGCCGAAGGCGCACGGCAGAGTCGCTCGGCCAAGCAGCAGCTGGATCATTGGGCGCGGGTTGGACGCGCAGTGTCCAGCCAACACACCGCGGCGCGGCGGCGGGTCGAGGCCGCGCTGGCCGGCGAGCTGGAATTGCGCGAACTGAGCGTCGAGGAAGGTGTGGTGTTCAACGCCGAGATCGCGGCGGCGATCCAGGAGAACCTCGCGGAATCCAACTACGGCGAGGTACTCGCCGAGCGCGGCATCACGACGGTCGCCCTCAACGAGGCGGGTCAGATCGTCGAGCACCGGCCCGACGGCAGCTCGGTCGTGCTCGCACCCAAACGCCGGCCGGCTCGCCGCGGAAAGTAATGCCGCGCCCACGCGATGAAACGACTCGATCTCGTCGTCGGACCCAACGGTGCCGGTAAGTCGACGTTCGTCGAACTCACGCTGGCGCCGCTGCTGCCCGGCAGTGTCTTCGTCAACGCTGACGAGATCGCCAGACAACGCTGGCCCGACGACCCCGCGTCACACGCGTACGACGCCGCGCGGGTCGCCGCCGACACCCGGGCGCGGCTTATCGAGCTGGGCCGTTCATTCATCGCCGAAACGGTGTTCTCCCACCCGTCCAAACTCGAATTGATCGACACCGCCCAGGCCGCGGACTACACCGTGATTCTGCATGTCTTGGTCATCCCCGAAGAACTCGCAGTGCAGCGGGTCCGCCACCGGGTCACCGCTGGCGGACACGACGTCCCCGAACACAAGATCCGCGAACGTTACCAACGCCTGTGGGCGCTCGTCACCGCGGCGATCGCTCGGACAGATTCATCGACCGTGTACGACAACAGCGGGCTGAAGGGCCCGCGCATCGTCGCGCAGATGAGCGGCGGCAGCATTGTCGGCTCCCCCGCTTGGCCGGCGTGGACTCCCCGACCGCTGGCGTCACGCTGGACGAATTAATCGAGTGTTAGGACTGAATCAAAAGTTCAAGCCCGAGAACATGATCCGGCCGGGATCGTACTTCTGCCTCACGGCGGTCAGCTGAGATAGGTTCGCGCCGAAGTACCGCGACGGCGGCTGGTTCGCCTCGAGATAATTCACATAGCCGCCAACCGAATACGGTTGCACCGCTTGGTGTGCCGTGTTGAGCAAACTGGTTGCCGCCGACGGGTCACCGGACGGCTCGACGTACCACTGCACCAGCGCGTACTGCCGACGCCACGGAAAGGCTGTGGCCCCCGGTGCCACACTGGCGAGCGCGCCGTCGAGCGCGTGCATGATCGCCAGCATGCGCCCGGCGCCACGAGGAAAGGCGTTGACCGCCGAGGCGATTCCCTGAGCGGTGGCCGCGTTGACGGTGGGAAAGACATCGGATCCGCCGACATATCCGAGCGGCGACGGGTTGAGGTTGCCGACGGCCAGATATCTCACCAGGTCTATGTAGTTGAACGTGTGGTTCTCGGTACTGGACGGTCGCATTCCAACGGCTGAAATGATGGCGCTCGCCACGTTGCCACCCGACCCGACCGGGCAGGTCGCGAGAATGCGGCAGTGCGTACCAAACTGGTCGGTGGTGCTGTCCGCCAGTGCCCAGCTGCTTCGGTCGGCGCTACGCAGCCAGTTCTGCCAACCGACGAGGACCTGCGCGAAGGACTGCGGCGGGAAATTGAGGTTCACCACGTCGAGGTCCGTGGTGGGGAACGTGGCAAAGGTCAGCGAGGTGGTCACCCCGAAGTTGCCACCACCGCCGCCGCGCAGCGCCCAGAACAGATCGGGGCTGTTGGCGGCCGACGCGGTGACCGCCTGGCCGCCGGGCAGCACCACCGAAGCCGACGTCAGTTGGTCGCAGAGCAGGCCCGCGTGCCGGGAATTGGCGCCCAGACCGCCGCCCAGGGCGTGCCCCGCGGCGCCGACCGACGGGCAGGTACCCGTCGGGATGCCTCGGCCGGCTGCGGCCAGCGCCTCGTGCATCGCATACAAGCTGGTCGCAGGAGTCACCGTGACCTGGCCGGTGGCGGCGTCATAGTTGATTCCCTTGGCAGCTGACGCAGGTCAAACACCATGGCGCCGTTCGCCGTGGACGCGCCTATGTAGGAGTGCCCACCACTGCGCGGGGCGACCTTGAGGTTGTGGGCAGCGGCGAATGCCATCGCTTTTTGCACGTCCGCCGCCGATGTCGGGGTAACGATCGCCGCCGGCGTGAAGCCGTTGTAGATGGTGTTGAAAACCTGCTTGGCCGTTGCGAATTGGGAACCGTTATCCGGTAGTAACACTTTTCCGCCGAGGGCGGTTGAAAGACCGCCCCAGCCCGTGCTATTCGGGTCGGCGAGAGCGCGAACGGGCCCGAAAACCGCACCGCTGGCTAGCGCTCCGGCGGCACCTCGTAGAAACGCCTGCCGCGAAATCTCACGCGCCAACGTCGGGCTCCCGCGATTGCGTCATGTCCCGCATTGTCAACCATCGGACGACAAAAACCTTGGTGCCGCATGACATGTCGCAGAACTATTGGGCGGGAATCATCCTAGCTTTTGGGCGAATTCGATAATGTTGCCGTCCGGGTCGGCGATGTGGAGCGTCCTTTCATGCCAGGGTCGATCCACCGGTCCGCTTAGGATCTCGACACCGAGCCCTCTCAACCGCTCCGCTTCCCCATCGACGTCTTCGATCAGAAAGCCGATCTCGCCGCACGGCGGGTTGCCGCCCTCGCTACCGATGAGTCCCGGCAGCTTCGACCGTTCGAAAAGCGAGAACTTGGTGTTCTCCATGGCGAATTCGACGTACCCGTCACCCTCGATCCGCACCTGGAGCCCGATCACGTCGCGGTAGAACGTCACCGACCGCCCAAGCGACTCGACATAGTGGATGACGTAGTCAACGCGACGCATTAATACACCGTTCGACGCACAGCTCAACGGCTCACGCGGAAACGCTTGAGCCGCGAGGTTGTTCCGGATACCAATTCGACTCGGCTTCTTGGCAATTGAAGGTGGGCCGCCAGTAGCCGGATGACCGCGTCGTTTGCCTTGCCGTCAATCGCTCGCTCCCGGACGTAGATCGTCAATTCACCGTCGGGACCGACCTCGACAAGGGGTCCCTTGCGACTGCCGGGCTTGACATTGACGACGACGGAGTCGTTCACGCGACTAGCCGGCCGGCGGTACCAACGGCGGACGGCATACGTTGGCGCCCGGATCCCACCACCAACCGTTGTCGCATGCCAGCGGTTGCGGCCCGACACCCAGCGGACGGCAGACATTAGCCGTCGGGTCCCACCACTGGCCCGGATCGCATGCCAGGGGTTGTGGCCCGACACCCAGTGGCCGGCATACTTTGCCTGTCGGGTCGTACCATTGGCCGGCGTCACAATCCGCCGAGCTCACTGCCGGCGTGGCGATCGTCACTGTGGCCATCGACGCCACCGCCATCATGACCGTGAGAACCAGACGACGAACGAACGTTCGCATTACAGGCCTCCTCTAGTGTGCTCGACCTTGTCCGGCATGCACCATCGAACCGGGCCTGGGCACATCGGTCAAGAACGATGCAAGATGAAGCCTCGACCGGTCCGGTGCGGCTACCTTGATTTCCGTGACGATGGCTACCCAACGTTTGACTGATGAAACCGACATTCGACAACGAATTGATAGCCTGATTGGCGCGATTCGCGCCCTGGACCTCAAGTCTGTGATGTCGATTTGCGCGATGGACGTGGTGTCGTTCGACATTGAACCACCCCTACAACACGTGGGCGCAGAAGCAAAACGGAAGAACTGGGAACGCGTCTTCGCGGTGTATGAGCACCCGCTCGGTTACGAAATTCGCGACCTCGCTATCACCGTGGGCGAAGACGTGGCATTTGCGCACAGCCTTAATCGGCTCAGTGGCACGCTCAAGAGCGGAACCAAGACCACTGGTTTCTGGGTTCGAGCGACGACGTGTTTTCGGAAGGTCAACGGCCACTGGTTCATTGCGCACGACCAAGCATCGGTGCCTCTGGATCTGACGACCGGCGGAGCGCTGCTGAATCTGGAGCCATGACCAGGTCCGAAAAATCTTGCAGTAGACGCTAGTGTTCCTTTGTGAGCTGGGGTAAGCTCGAGCATTATAGTGAACGGTATCGTCTACAATTGACAGGAAGTCCCATGTACAGCCCACATTCCCCTATGACGAGGAACCCACTCGGCCGCTCGATGTTCAAACCCTGCGGGCATGGTGGCTGCACCGCGTTGATATTCCGCCCGCCCGGCGGGAAGCGGCCTACTACGCGCAACGCCGAGCCCCGCGCACCGCGTAACCTCATTGCCCCAGCGCGTTCTGCATCGCCGCTGCCAGCGCGCCCACCGCGGGACCGCCGTCGCCTGGCTGGCAGACCTTCGCCTGCAGCAGAACGTTTTCCCGCAGCCGGGTTTGGAAGAAGCAGCGACGGTCCGTGCCGGCCTCCTGCTTGCTCCACGCCGCATCGGTGCCCGTCATCGCGCCGTTGGTGAACGACCAGACCTGAGTCGTCCCGTTGTCAATGCGCATCGTCGCAGTTTGCCCCCAGCACCCGCCTGTACGGTCCAGGATCCGGTGCAACGCCCGCTTCGCCACGTCACCAGTGGTGAAGACGCCGACCGCCTGCTTCACGTAGTGGGTCTCATCGGTGGGCGACTCCTGCATGACCGCGCTGTTGAACGACGCCAGGCCCGGATCGTTGTAGACCTCGGGCAGCCCGATATCGGCGTAGTTGTTGCACGCAGGGAGGTCGACCGAATAATCCTGCACCGGCACGGTTGACATGCCCTCCCAGCCCAGCGTCGCGCCGACGATGTTGCCCACCGTCCCCTTGTCGAGCACCGCCTGGTCCACGACGCGCGGATTCGACGGCCCTGCCGCGGCGGGCGGCGTAGCGGCGAAACCGGCCAGCACCACTGCGACACTGGCGCACGCGCGAGCGCGGGCCGCCATGATCCCCCAACCGCGTTGGCTGCCGTCCACAAAGCGGATCGTAAACCGCTGAAAGCGCATTGGCTCGGCGCAACCAAGCGGCCAACGCCGCCGCGCTAGTAGCGGGATCGACTGCCGGCGAATGTTCAGCCTGCACCTGCGTGGGCCAGCAGGTGCGCCCGCCAGCGGCGGAAGCGGCTAGCGAGCCGGTGACTTCCCGCCGCCTCCAGTCGTTCGACATGGTCGTCGATGTAGTGCACGTAGAGCGGCAGGAGTTCCTGGCCCAGCAGCGCCGCCGCGGCGTCGTTGGTCGGCGGTTCACGCCGCCAGGCAAGAGCGGCGGAGACAAGTTCGGCGGCGGGAACGGGCTGGCCGGCCAGGTAATGCTCCACTGCGGCGGCGTTGGTGCCAACCTGGCCGGTCGCCGCCGTGTACAGGAACCTGACCGGGAAGAGCACGACCTTCGTAACCCGCCGGTTCCCGCGGGAGAGCAGCACCGCGGGCGTGCGGAACTCGGTCATGGGATCGTCGCCTCGCGGGCCGCGCGCCGCCAGGAGTCGGAGACGCTCGGCCAGGCCCGGATCCCCGCCGAGATAACCGAGCGCGAACTCGGCGCCCGCCACGAGCAGCTCAGCGCGTGCAGGGCGGGCGATGCTGTCGCGGACGTCGTTCCCGGCGAGCAGTCGGCCATGCTCTACCAGGTCGAGCCGGTCCAGCGGGGGGAACCTGCCGCCCCTGGACCGGCCCTGCAGGGTGCCCGGCGTCCCCCAGAACACCGAGAGCCGCTGGTGCAGCTCGGATCCGCCGCCCCGCACCGCGTTGCCGACGGAGCGAAGCGTGACCGCGTCTTTCAGCCTGGGCGGGTCCGCGAGCACCAGCCCGATGTCGACGTCGCTGACCAGCGGGCTGAATCCGCCATGCGCCAAGCTGCCGAGTGCGTAGGCGGCGACAAGGCGGGACCCGAGAGCCGTCTGATAGGCGGCGAGCGCCTGGGCGAGCACCGCCTCGCCCTGCTCGGCGCCCGCCTGATCACGCACGGCCGATCACCCTAGTCGTGTGGCTATGGATCGGCCAGCCGCAGCGCGAGCGCACCTGAGGTGGCGGTGACGGAAGCAAGGGCCATCGGCCTATGTGTTGGTTAGCCAGCCGTCGACCGATGAATTCCGCGCGCGCCACGAGTCATAACGTTGAGACCGAACCAAGCGATAGCAAAGGTGGATTCCATGTCCTCGAAGATCGAAGCCCTGCCGCCAATCGTCGATGACCAGACCTGGCGCGCCGCGCTCGACGAACTGCGCAAGCGCGAGAAGGCCGCGACCCGCGAACTGGATGCCATCGCCGCCCAGCGGCGCCGTCTGCCGATGGTCGAGTTGCCGGACTACACGCTGATCGGCGCCGAGGGGGCCATCCGCCTGGTCGATGTGTTCGACGGGCGGTCGCAGCTCATCGTCTACCACCACATGTGGTCGGACGGTGCGGAGTGGCAATGCGGCGGGTGCACGGGCTTCACGTCGCAGTTCACCCGACTGGAGTTCCTCGACAGCTACGACGCTCGCTTCGTCATCGTCACCAACGGACCGATCGAAGAGGCGCTCGCCTACAAGCGCAAGGTCGGCAACCGGATGCAGTGGTACTCGTCATCGGAGAGCCCGTTCGCCGCCGACATGGACGCACCGCCGAACGGCGGCTTCGGAGTCAACGTGTTCCTGCGCGACGGTGACTCCGTGTACCGCACGTGGCATACGAACGGGCGAGGCACCGAGCAGCTCAGCCACAGCTTCGGGCTGATCGACATCCTGCCGTGGGGTCGCCAGGAGGAATGGCTCGATTCGCCTGAAGGTTGGCCCTCGCGCCCCACATACTCGGGTTGGCTCGATTCGCCCGATATCGCCCGCGCCTACGGACCCAAGGACCACGCATGACCATAACCACCGAAAGCTACGCCGTCACCCGCACCATCGCCGCGACGCCGCATGTGATTTTCGCCTTCCTGGCCGACCCCTCCCGCCACTGCGATACCGAGCCCACCGATTGGGTCCGCGACGCGGTGGACACCGCACCGATCACCGGGACCGGACAGATGTTCGCGATGAACATGTTCCTCGAACAGGCCGGTGGTCATTACGTCACGTACAACCTGGTGAACGTGTTCGACGAGGACCGTGCCATCGGGTGGTTACCGGGCGCGTTGGACGACGCGGGCAATCACTCCCCCGGCGGTTGGTTCTGGCGCTACGACCTCGCCCCTAACGGTGACGGCACGGACGTCACGCTCACCTATGACTGGAGCGCCACGTCGCAGGGTTTCCGCGACCAGGTCGGCGGGATGCCCCTGTTCCAGGAGGACTACCTCGCCGCGTCGCTGGAGACGCTGGAGCGATGCGTCGCGGGCTAATGCCCGCGCTGGGTCGTTGCATGGGTTTCTCGCCTCAGGACTGGGGACCCTCCGACGGCGGCCAGTGCGAACCCGGTGACGCGTCGCCGGGTTCGGTGTGGTCGCCACGGGACAGCGGCACCCACTGCTCGGTCGGCGCGGGCTGCTTCGACGAGGGGAAGTCACGCAGCTTGCCCGACGGCTTGGCGTCCCATTTGGCGAACGTCAGCGGCGTTCGCAACCAGGCGTGCAGCAGGCTGTACGCCGCCTCGAGGGAATCGATGTGGGTGCGCTCCCAGCCGTGGCTGCCGTCGAGCCCGAAGCCGACCAGCGCGGCCCTCGTGCCCGCGCCGGCCTCGATCGCCGCGGCGGCGTCGGAGCGGTAGTAGCGGAAAACGTCCCGCGCGAAGGGAATACCTCGCTCTTCGGCGAGCCCGCACAGCTTCCGGGTCAGGTGGTAGTCGAAGGGGCCGTGCAGGTCGGCCATCGGGATGGTAACGCCGTCCTCGATGGAGTGCTGGCCGGGCGCGCAAACCGCGTTGTCCACCGAGATCAGCTCCGCGACATCCGCAGGCACGCCGTGGCTGGCGCCATGGCCGACCTCCTCGGTGATCGTGACCATCATCATGGTGCGGTGCGGCAGCACCACCTTGTTCTCGCAGAAGTGCTTCGCCAGTGTCAGAGCGATTGCGACGCCCGCCTTGCCGTCGAGGTGACGGGAAACGATGAAGCCATCGGCGGTGAGCTCGGGGCTGGCGATCAACGCGACGAAGTCGCCGACCTTCAGACCGAGACGAACCAGGTCCTCCCGCGAGGAGACCTTGCGGTCGATGCGGACCTCGACGTGCTCCCAGTCCGTGGGTTGGGTGTCGATTTCGTCGCCGAACGCGTGCCCACTGGCCTTGAGCGGCAAGACCGTACCGGTGACGAAATCGTCGGGGTCATCGGAGAAGATCCGCACGCGGGCACCCGCGGCGAACCGGGCCGAGAAGGTGCCGACCGGAATCAGCTCGAGACGGCCGTTGTCCTTCAGGTCGCGCACCATGCAGCCGATGGTGTCGGCGTGAACCACAAGTGCCCGGTCGGTGGTCGTCGACTCTCCCGGGAGTTCGGCTGTCAGCGCGCCGCGGCGGGTCAGCGAAAACCGCACGCCGAAGTCATCCAAGATGTCCCCGATCAGCTGCATCACCGCGTCCGTGCGCCCCGCCGGGCTCGGGGTCTGCAGCAGCGCGAGCAGCGTGTCGATCATCCACGCGCGGTCGGCCTCGGCCATGGCCGCGGTTTGGCGCACAGTCTCTCCCTTCGCGTCGTCCGGAACCGCGTTCAACCTACCGGTTAGAGCGAGAACTGCACTTTCGAGGCGCTATTAAGAGCCACGACCAGCATGTCGGTCGCGCGACAATTAATTTCTCCCGTCGTTGCTGCAAATCAGGTTAGGCTCCTCGATGTCCGGTTCACATCGCGCACTAGGAGCCCACTATGACAGTGGATGCGAATGCACATGAGGAAGACGACGTCCGCCGGCTACGCGAGTTCACTGCATTCGACAAGCTCTCCGACAGTGATCTGCGGCGCATCGTCCTAGCGGCCCATCACACTTCCACGTCCGCGCCATCGCCCCTCATTTATGAACAGACTCCATCAGACGCCTGCTACATCCTGCTCAGCGGGGAGGTAGGGGTGTATGTCGGCCAGGAACGCGTTGCCCTGTTGGGGCCGGGCGAGGTGATCGGCGAATCTGCCCTCCGCCGTGGGAAACTGCGTTCTGCGACCGTAACGACGACCGGGCCAGCCCAGATTCTGCGCATCGAGCGCGATGATCTCGCCCGCTTGCTCGACGAAATGCCCGCACTGCGTGAAGCCATGGACGCAACTGTCGCGCGACACGCGCCGGTAGTCCTTTCCGAGCCTCCGGCGCAGCCGAAACCGACGCTCTGCAGGGTGGACGCATTAGTTCCGCTGGATTTGGTCGAGCGGTTCGACCAGGCTGCCAACCGCGCAGGTGTGCGCGTCGCCGCCGCGCTCGAGGATGCGCTCACCCAGTGGATCGAACGCAACAGCACAAGGGGCGGCGCCTAGGAGGCGGATTCCCCTTCCGACCGCATCGTTGAGCGGGCTTGGCAGCTCGTCGGCGATGCGCTTCGCAACGGTTTTTCTCTACCTCGCGCTAAGGCGTGAGCAGAATGGGAACCCAGTGTCGAAGCAGGAAGGAGCAGCTCGTGCGGCGACAGGAAATCCGGTCACTCGCTGACCTCGCGGGCGAAGGGACCCGTGTTCTGACGACTCTTGTGCGCGACACGCACAGCGGCATCGCCCGTCGTGTCTTCGGCGCCATAGGTCCGGTGTCCAAACCCGTGGAGGTCGTCCACAACACGATTGCCGCGGCGACCTACTATGCCGTCGACCGCGGCGTGCGGGCGTCGTTGCGGGGTGCCGGTGACCTGGCTGCTGAAACACGAGGCAGCGATGAGGACGAGACCGTCGAATCAAATCCCAAAGTCGCCGGCTTCATCGCGGCGCTCAATGGCATCTACGGGGATGAGCTGACCAGTCGCGGAAATGGCTTCGCGCTGACCATGCAGATACGCCACCACGGGGAGCCCGTCGCGATGAATGCCGCCGCCATTGCGGAGGCATTACCGCAAGCCACCGGCCGGATCGCGGTGTTTCTCCACGGCTGGTGCATGACCGAAAGATCGTGGTGGCGGCTGCCACGCGACGGCGAAAGCGTCGGCCCCTACGGCGCGCGCCTGCATAGCGACCTAGGTTTTACCCCGGTCTACCTGCGCTACAACACGGGTGTGCACATCTCCGACAACGGGAAATCCCTGGCCGCCCTGATGGATCAGCTGCAGGCGCTATGGCCGGTGCCGGTTGAGGAGATCACGCTGGTCGGTCATTCGATGGGCGGGTTGGTGGTGCGCAGCGCCTGCCACTACGGGGTCCAGCACCAGCACGGCTGGCCCGACGCCGTCCGTCACGTCGTCTGCCTCGGCTCCCCGCACCTGGGCGCCGACCTGGAGAAAGGTGTCAACGCCGCATCCTGGGCGCTGGCCAGACTGCACGAAACGCAAGGTCTGGCTTCGTTTCTCAACGCCCGCAGCTCGGGCACGAAGGATCTGCGATACGGCGCATTGCTCGACGAGGACTGGAGCGAAGGCGACCCGGATGAGTTCCTACGGGACCGCTGTCATGAGGTGCCGTTCCTAACCAGCGCCGTCTACCACTTCGTGGCGACCACCGCGGGCCCACGGGCGGTCGGGGTTGTTCTCGGCGATCATTTGGTGCGCCCCCACAGCGCGTTCGGTGTGGGCAAGTCCCGACAAGTTCCGTTCGAGCCGGCCCATGGACTGACGTTGACCGGCCTGCACCACTTCGATCTGCTCAACCACGCCGAAATCTACGCCAAATTGCGCGAGTGGCTCAGTCAGGTGCCGGAGCCGACGGAGTCCGCGGGCTAGCGTTTGGATTCGCGCCACTCCCGCTCGAACGGCAACCGCCACGCGTTCGGAGCGATCAATTGATGAATGGCGTTGGGACCCCACGTGCCTGGCTGGTACATCTTGGTTGGCGGCGGGTCGTCGAGGAGTTCCTGCGAACGCTCCCACAATGATTCGATGCCCTCGGCGGTGGTGAACAGCGTGTGATCGCCACGCATCGCATCGAGGATGAGGCGTTCGTAGGCCTCCAGCACATCCACCACGGTGTCGATCTCCTGCGATGAAAACTGCATCGACATCTTGTCCAGCTTCATCCCCGGACCCGGCCGCTTGCCGTAGAAGGACAACGAAACCTTCGAGTTGTCAGCGAGATCGAACGTGAGGTGATCTGGGCCTTGGGTGCCCACCCCGGACCCGGGCGGGAACATGGTTCGCGGCGCTTCGCGAAAGGCGATCGAGATGATGCGGATTCCCTCGGCCATCTTCTTGCCGGTGCGCAGATAGATCGGTACGCCGGCCCAGCGCCAGTTGTCTATGCCGACCTTCAGCGCGATGAACGTCTCGGTGTCGGAATCCTTTGCCACTCCGTCCTCTTGGCGGTAGCCGTTGTACTGGCCGCGCACCACCTTCGATGGCTCGACCGGCAGCATCGACCGGAACACCTTGTTTTTCTCTTCGCTGATGGCATACGGCTCGAGTGCCGTGGGCGGTTCCATCACGACGAACGCCATCACCTGGAACAGGTGGGTCACGACCATGTCCTTGTAGGCGCCGGTGCTTTCGTAGAAGTTGGCCCGCTGATCCAAGCCGAGGGCCTCGGGGATGTCGATCTGGATGTGGTCGATGAAATTGCGGTTCCAGATCGGCTCGAAGAGACCGTTGGCGAAGCGGAACGCCAGGATGTTTTGGGCGGCCTCCTTGCCCAGGAAGTGGTCGATGCGGAAGATCTGGGATTCCTCGAACGTGTCGTGCAGGAAGTCATTGAGCGATATTGCGCTGGCCAAGTCGGTGCCGAACGGCTTCTCCATAACCACCCGGGAGCGCTCGACGAGTTTGGCGTCGCGCAGCATGTCGATGACGGGGCGCGCCGCTTTCGGAGGGACCGACAGGTAATGCAGTCGCCGCACCTTCGGTCCCAGGTCGGTTTCGGCTTCAGCGACCGCCTCGGCGAGCGCTTCGGGTCCGGCGCCCTGCGGAACGTACCGGATGATTTTTGCGAAGTTGGCCCACTGTTCGGGCGTGAGCTTGTGGGTTCCGAACGAGTCGATGGCGGTCTTGGCGAGTTCCCGGAACTCGTCGTCGCTGAAGTCTTCCAGCGACGTCGCGACGATTTGGATATCGGGGGCAAGCTCGGACTGATCTAGGTAGGCCAGGCCGGGGATGAGCTTGCGTTTGGCCAGATCCCCGGTCGCGCCGAAAAGGACGATGACGTGGGGATCTAGCGGCTCGGAGTCGTGGCGCCGCGGGCGTGCGCCTGGCGCCGGGTAAGCGATCGTCTGCGGTTTCTGGGTGGCCACCCTTGCGATACTTCCACCGCCGCGTCGTGTGCGCACCGCCGGTGTCGCATCGGTTTTGCTGAAAGTCAATTGTTCATCTGCGACCGGTCCTAGGGCTCCGCTCCCCCTTTCTGGGGCGATGAAGCGTGCCTCCGCGAAGAACCGGGGAGTTCGCCCGGTTATAAACCGCGCCGCGGGGTATTGGGAAGCGTTATGACCGGACCCGAGAAGGACCCACTGAGCCGCGCCCAGGAGCTGGAGAGCGTCGTCTATCAGCTCGATGCGAAGGTCACCCGTGAGCGGGAAGCGGAAGGCGTTCCCGGAAACTCCGGCGAGCGGGAACGTGCCGCGACCCGTGGCTCGCAGGCTGAGCCGCCGGATTAGCAAGTCGGTGGTCGGCCTGGTGCATTCGGGCGTCGGCGATCCTCGGCAGGCGGTCCGAACCAGGTGGTGAGCGCGTCTTCAAGGCCGAGCCGCGACCGCTCCCCCACCCATGCAACGTATCCGTCGGGCCGGATCAACGCGGCGGTGGGAGCGGTGACCACGCCGAGTACCGGAAGTTCCCAGTTGCCAACGTATTTCGCGTCGATCAATCGAACTCGGTCGGTCCATGGAGTGATATCGAAGCCGCCGGGTTCACCGAGGTTGAGCAGCACGGGCCGGGCATCGTGCAGCAGGGCGAACACCCGCCGGCGGCAGTCGTCGGTGACCACGTCGAGATCGGGCATGCGGCGTCCGAGTAGCGGGTGTCCCTCACCGAGGTCGTAATGGATATCCAGGCCGGACATCATTCCGGCGAATCGTTTGCGCGGCTCGTCCATGCCCAGGAGTTCGGAAACGGTGTCGCGCAAGGCCTTGGTGCGTTCGTCTTGGCGGTGAAGAAGTGCCATTTGCGCCATCGCGTTGCGCAGCACGCGCGCGGCGACCGGGTGCCGTTCGGCATGGTAGGTATCGAGGAGGCTGTCGGGTGATGTGCGTTTGACCACCTGCGCCAGCTTCCATCCCAGGTTGACCGCATCTTGCATGCCGGTGTTGAGGCCCTGTCCACCCACCGGGTGATGCACATGTGCGGCATCGCCGGCTAGCAGGATCCGCCCGTCGCGATAGGCGTCGGCCTGCCGTGCCATATCGGTGAACCTGGAAATCCAAGTGGGACTGTGGATCCCGTAATCTGTTCCGTATACGGCGATGAGGGCCTCGCTCAGGTCGCGCACGGTCGGTTCGCCGCTGGGTCCGAGGTGCCGCTCGGTCACCATGACCCGCATCGGCCCCCCGTCCTCCAACATGCTGAGCGCGTGGACTCCGAGGGCGTCGTGGCGAATGCCCCATTCCGGCGCGGGGCCTTTGTCGGCGGCCATTGCGACCTCGGCGATCAGGTAGCTCGTCGTCGGGTCCCACCCCGGAAACCCGATGCCAGCCGCTTTACGGACCACACTGCGGCCGCCGTCGCACCCGACGACATACTCCGCCCGCAGGAACTGGCCACCGGAGAGCTCGACGTCGACGGCGGTGTCACCTAGGGCGATGGTTCTGAGCTCGCGTCCGCGATACACCGGCACTGCCAGCTCGGCGACCCAGTCGGCCAGTATGCGCTCGATATCGTTCTGCCACAGCGCCAGCCCGTAGGGGTGCCGTGTGGGAAAGTCGCTGATGTCCAGCCGGATCTGAGAGAACCCCGCAATCTGCGCCACCTGCCCCTCCGAAAGGAACCGATCGGCGATTCCGCGCTGATCGAGGATCTCGATGGTGCGTGAATGCAGACCGCCCGCGCGCGCACCGATCAGGTCCTGTGTGGTGCGCCGCTCGACAATGGCGACGTCGACTCCCGCCAATGCCAACTCGCCCGCCAACATCAGGCCTGTTGGGCCTCCCCCGGCAATCACCACCGCGTGGTCAGACGTTGGTTCAACCCGCACTTCGCAACCTCCGTCCGCTGAGTTCTGGCTTCGGCCAGCCATTTTGCGCGATGACCCGGGTCTTGCCGCAAGCCCCCCAGTGCGCTATAGATTGAGAGTAGGACGGAGTTCGTACTCGGTCCTTTGTTCGTCCTACGGCCAGGTCACCGTGTCTATGTGGTAACGGCTTGCCGTCCAGGGTGGGGCGTCTGGAATGGGCCTGAGGGTTATGGTTACGCGGCTTTTGCCTGCGGTGAGAGAGGCGGGCACAAGGTAGGTGTCGTCGAGCCAACGGTGAAACACGTTGCTGCGTGGCTCTAACCAAATCCCGGTGGGTACGCCGTCAATGGCAACGTCTGCGGATTGATAGCCGATTGATTGGTCCGACGTGCGGCGCAGCAGCATGCCGTGGTTGTCGGGAAGGATCTGGGCGTCGAATGTGATCGCGGCGTGGGTGGTCAGGACCAACCCGGCAACGGGACGGGTGTCGTCGTTCCCCTCGTACTGGCTGATCAGCAATTGGTCGGTGGCGTCGGAGTCGTTGTAGTTGTGCAGGATTCGACTGACAAGATCGCTGGGATTGATTTCGTCGACGGATGCGGTGGTGTCGTTCGGTTGTGTGTAGAGGAATGCGGTTGAGCTGTAGTCGGGTTGAACCATGTTGCGTTTGCCGTGCTCGATGCCGAATCGGATTGCGGAGTGGTAGTCGATGGCGTCGGCGAGCATGAGCCGGTAGGCGGCGACACAGTAGTCCGCACATCCGCCAGCGGCCGTGCGTTGATCGGGTTGGCCGGTGAGTGGGTCGCTAAAGTGCTTGCCGTTCTTGAAATACCAGCCCCCCTCGTAGAAGTCCTCGGTGCCGGTGCCGTACCACTGGGGTGAGAAGGCACCGTCCGTGTAAACGCGTTCGGCCCCTTCGAGAAAGTACGGGGCCTCGTCGTCAAACGACGTCTTGATCCGAGAGCCGCGAATGGTGTGGCTGACGCCGACGAATTTGCCGTGGCCATCTTCGTCGGCGAACATCCAGTCATGACCCGGGGTCGTTGGTCCGGCATGCGAGCGTGCGGTGAAGTAGCCGGCGCGGCCGCTGGCCAACGCGGGTGCCCACTGGGGATCGGGTGTGGTCACGACGTCGCTGTCGATGCCCGGCACGGGATCGCCGGTCGTGTTGACGAGGGTGACGCGGGCTGTAGTAGCGAACGGCATTGGCCACCACTCCGATAGCGACAGCGATCCCCCGGGTTGTCGGGTCGCGGCGAACATCAGCGATCGCACGTTGTCGGCGCCCAGTCCGGCGCCGAAGAACTCCCCGAGTGGAGAGTCGACCGTGGTTTGGCCGTCGAACTCGATGTGGAGCCGCAAGCCGGAGAGGAGTTGATCCGTTGGTGCTGGTAGCCGCAGGCGCAGCGCCGAGATAGCGCCTGGCCCAGTCGATTCCGCGAGCGCGAGACCGGCACCGGCGGGGAGCTCGACGATCCGATTGTCGTGGGCTGCAGTGGGTGCCGCCGGTTTAGGGTCGGTGGTGCCCGCCGCGCGGAGGGTGGCGATCACATCGAGCGCGGGGTCGGAAGGCGAGAAAGTGTTGACGCCGTCGGCGGTCGGAAAGCGGCGATAGTCTACGTGGTAGTACTCCAAATTCGATGCGACACTGATCCGCATCGACTGCCGGTATGGCATGGGCACCTTGATGTAATCGCCGCCCGGCGACTGCTCGGCGTTGGCCACCAGCGGCCACACGAACGGCGCACCGAGCCCACCATCGACCAACGATTGCAATGGCGCGTCTATCTCCGTCCGTCCATCGAGATCGATGCGGATCTTTCCGATCCGGGTCAGGTCGCCGCCGTCGCGGGTGAACCAGATCGAATCGACCTCGCCGGCGCCGCGATCCTCCGCGATGACGCAGCCGGCGCCACCGGTCGCCAAACATCCACCGCTGCCGTTCTTGTTACCGGTGGAGATGTCAAAATCGCCGCCGCTTCGGTCGAAGCTCGACACCTGCAGGGTCTGTGTTTCGGCGCTCAGATACGGCAACCGATCCAATCGACGGTAGGTGTCCCAGCCCACCACACGTTCGCCGAGTCCGCTGACAAGCGGCTCGGCAGGCGCTGTGCCGGCGGTAGCAACGCCGGCAATCCCCAACAGCAGCAAGGCGAACACCGCAGACCACGCCCGAACCGACATGCTCCAGCGGCACCCGCCCATCACCGCCCCTAACTTGCCAGAGCGATCGATGGAAAGCACTCATCGCACGCCGGGGAGGGCGGCTGCCGGGTCGGCAAACCGCTCGCTTCGGGGTGCCTGATCGCGGGCCAGCGCAATGGTGGCCGCCAGCATCGCCACGACCGCGATGACAAGGGCAGCGGCCGCGGAGCCCCGCACCGACAGATGTTCGCCGAGCACGACGACGCCGAGCACTACCGCGACGATCGGCTCACCCACCAACATGATCGGCACCGACGCCTGCAACGCACCGGCGTGAAACGCCGCCTGTTGCACCACGGTTAGCGTTGCCGCCAGCGCGACCAACACATAAGGAGCCGGGACGGTCAGGAGCGCATGCCACCCGCCGACGGCGAAGCGATGTGTGCAGACCTTGGTCAAGACGGCCACCATGCCCAGCATGACCGCCACCGCCACCGCCAGCAGCATGGCCCGGGCGCGGCCGGCGGCGCGGTGCCCCGCGACGACGCAGCCAATCACCAGCGGCACCGTAATGGCCAACGCCAGAGCCCACGCCGGTACGGGTGGCCGGTTATGGCCCTCGCGGGGCTGGCCGACGAGCACGAAAACCGCCAGTGCGGCCGTCAACAAGATCGCCCAAGCCCACTCGGCCGGACTGATGCGTTGGTGGCTAAGCCTTGCGCTCAGCGGCAAAGCGAACAGCAGCGACGACACGATCAGCGGCTGAACCAGCAGCAGGGATCCGTGCGCCAGTGCCAGAGCCTGAAACACGAAACCGGCGACGGCGGCGAAAGTGCCCGCCCACCAAAGCGGTTCGCGAGCCAGGGTCGTCGCCATGGTCGCAGACATGGCCTTGTCGGCCGGAACGCCTTGGGCGACCCGCTGCCGAACAACGATTCCCACCGCGGCCCAGAAGGCGGCGAGGAGCGCCGACAAGATCGCGACGGCGTGCACTGTCACCCACCCCCTGTTCGGGCGGATACCCGGCATGCGAGCGGGGTGAAACTAGCCGCGATCAGAGAGCGAAGCCGACGTCGGAACACCCCAGGTCACTAGTAAATGGTTGAGGTGTTAGCGCCGTAATTGATGTATACGGGGTGCAGCTGGTAAATGAGGTTCCCGGTGTTCATCAATCCACTCGAGATCGGGCTCGGGGAGTAATTCACGCCATTGGTGAACGTGTACAGCGGCGTAGCAACGCCTGGGGCGAAGACACTGATCGTTGAACCGGTCGGGGCGCTGAACGGGATGGTTCCGTCCACACCACCGGAGTCGACGATCGAGGGGACCGTTTGCTGCGGCCCGCCATTAATGCTTACGTTCAGGTTGGTGATCGGCGATCCGTTAAGCGTGGCTATCCCGCCTGGAGGTTGCGGCTCGAACACCAGTTGACCCGTGGGTTCGTCGATGAGCAGGCCCTGGTTGAAGGGTGCCGGCAACCTCGAGGTCGGGACGACGTGGCCCGGGCCTCCGGCATTCGGCCCGACACCCAGGACGCCGACTACCCCGTCGGTGGCAAAGAAGGACTGGAACGTAGGACCGCTGTTCAGCAGTGACGACAGAGACGTCGGCCACGCGACGAGCTCGACTTGGATGGGGGTCGGCGCGGTAACAAGTCCGCCGCCGAAATTCACCGGCGCGTTATATGTGGCGTACAGGTAGTTCAGTCCCCCGCTGAAACCGCCAACGTTAATTCCGGTGGGTACGCCGAGCTGGAGTAGTCCTACCAGTCCCCCGACCTTTGTGAATGGGATAACAAGACCCGTGGATCCGGTGTCAACCAGCAACGGCACCCTGGGTCCGGTGCCAACCGAGGCGTCCACCACCGGCTCGGTGCCGCCGCGCAGCGTTATCGGAGTGCTTGCTGTCGAGCCGTTGATCGTCGCGACGCCGCCGGTCGCCTGCGGCCCGCTGGGGATCAACTCTTGCCCCATCAGCAACGAGGTGGGTGCGTTGATCACGTCGATAACCGCATGTTGGAGGCCTCCGGCCACGTGTCCGAGGGGCCCGGGCAGGATTCCGAGAGGGCCGCTGGCCGTGGGGTTCAGTGAGCCCAGCGCCGAGCCCACCGGGTTGGCGATCGCGGCGGGTCCCTCGGCCAGGTTCGGCAACGCCGTTGTCCAGCTGGATAGTTGTGCCGCGGCCGCCGAGACTCCACCGTGGTAGCCGACCATCGCGGCCACATCTCGGGCCCACATCACCTCGTAGTCAGACTCCGCCGCGGCGATCGCGGGTGCGTTCTGCGCGAACAGATTCGAGACCACGAGCCGCACCAGATGGTTACGGTTGGCGGCCACCAACGCGGGGTGCACCGTGGCGGCCAAGGCGGATTCGAATTCACTGGCTACCGCTTGTGCTTGCGCAGCAGCTGTTTGGGCTTGAGCCGCCGCCGCGCTCAATACGCCGGTGTACCGGGCCGCCGCTGAGAGCATCGCCGCTGACGCCGCTCCCTGCCAGGCATCACCGGCCAACCCGGAGCTGACTGACGAAAACGACTGCGCCGCCGAGCCCAGCTCGCTAGCCAACCCATCCCACGCCGCCGCGGCGGCCAGCATCGGACCCGAGCCCTCGCCCGAATACATCAACGCCGAGTTGATGTCGGGCGGCAACACCAAAAAACTCATCCCCCGGGTGTCCTTCCCATCGATGCCAACACACGACACTGCTTACCGGGACGGGCACCTCACGCCGCAGTTCAGACGATCGGACGCGTCACAGGGCCGGTACGCCACACTCTACGAAAAGTGCGGCCCCAAAGTCTCCGAATTCACCGAACCGACAACGCAAGGCCAACATCCATGCCGCCCGTCATACGAAGCGGCATCCGATTGGCGCTCGTGGCGGGGGGTCGGGCGTCCTCAGCTGGACTACCTTGGCGGCTGTGACCGATCGTCAAGAGCGTGCGATGTCCTTCGGAACGATCGCCGAGGACTATGACGGGCTGCGGCCGCAGGCCCCCCAGGAGGCGGTGGACTGGCTGGTGCCACAAGGTTGCGAGGTGGCCGTCGACGTGGGGGCGGGCACCGGGCTGTTCACCCGCGCGCTGGTGGGCAGGACCGCGCAGGTCATCGCGGTCGAGCCCGACGCGCGGATGCGCAAGGTGCTGGCGGCGCGATCCCCCGGAATCCGCGTGATCGAGGGCCGTGGTGAGTCGATTCCCCTTCCGGACGCGTCCGCGGACGCGGTGTTTGTCTCGTCGGCCTGGCACTGGATCGATGACGAACGGGCCATCCCGGAGATCGGTCGCGTCCTGCGCGACGGCGGTCGCTTCGGCCTGATTTGGACGAGCCGCGACCGTGAGGTCGATTGGGTGCGCAACCTCGATCGGCTGCCCGGCCAGGACCCGTCCGAGGCGGAATCGGCCGACCGAATCCGGCAGCGCCTGGACGTCGTCCTCCCAGAGCCGCCGATCTTCCACGACATCGCACGTGAGACGTTCCGATTTGTGCGCACGATGACCGTCGAGGACGCCGTCGCGATGGTGGGCACCTACAGCCGGGTCATCGTCGCATCTCCGGACGACCGCACGCGGAGGCTGGCTCAAGTGCGCGCTGGCTTGGAGGAACGTTTTCCCGGGGCAGACACGGTCGAGGTCCCAATGCAGGCGTCGTGTTGGCGTGCCGATCGGATCGCCCGCGGCGGCCAGCATTAGGGCGGTATGTCAGGATTTGGGCATGAGTGCACGCGGACTTGCTCGCAGTATTGGTATCCCGGTGGTGACGGCGTGGGCGCTGCTGAGCGCGCCGATCGTCAGTCCCGCCGCTTCTGCCGATGCCTGCTCCGACATCGCAGTGGTTTTCGCTCGCGGTACCCATCAGGAGCCCGGCCTTGGCGACGTCGGCCAGGCATTCGTCGACTCGCTTACATCCAAGGTCGGCGGGAGGTCCGTCGGGGTCTACGCGGTCAACTACCCAGCCAACGACGACTACCACAACAGCGCGACAGCCGGTTCCGACGACGCGAGCGCGCACATCCAGGACGTCGTCGCCAGCTGCCCGAACTCGAAGATCGTGCTCGGCGGATATTCCCAGGGCTCGACGGTGATCGATCTGGCCACCCAGGCGATGCCGGCCCCGGTAGCAGATCACGTCGCCACCGTTGCGCTGTTCGGCGAGCCGTCCAGTGGATTCTCGAGTATGTTGTGGGGCGGCCAGCCGCTGCCCACAATCAGCCCGCTGTATGCCGCCAAGAGCATCAGCTTGTGCACTCCGGACGACCCAATCTGCTCGCCGGGCGGGAACATCATGGCGCACGTTTCGTACATTCAGTCCGGAATGACGAACCAGGCCGCGACGTTCGCGGTGAACAGGCTCGGTTCGGGGAGACAAAACACATAGACCCGCGGGTTACCCCGCAGCGGTCACATCTGCCACATACGCCTCTCGAAAGGCCGGTGGACAATGTGCCCGCCTCCGAGCGACAACTCGGTGGCCTTCGCCGCAGCAACTCAATAGTCGCGCTGAGGCGGGCACATCGAACGTCTCCTCCGCCAGAGGCGTGCGTGGCGCATGTGACGGCGATCGGCACTTCACAGTTGCCCGGATGCTGCTGTGCTTAGGTCGGGGTTGTGAAGTCCCTCGTTGCTTTCTCCCGCGACACCGTCGCGGTTCGGATTTTGATTGCCGTCGTGCTCGGAGTGGCCGTTGCTCTCGTGGTGGGCAATACGGTCGGCTGGCGATTCGCGATTGTCGGCTGGGTCGTGACCGCCGGGCTGTACGTGGTGTGGACGCGGCTCCTCCTGCGCGGAATGGACGCCGACCAAACTCGCGAGTATGTGACCCGCGAGGATCCCACCCGGTGGGTCGCCGACACAGTGGTCGTGTCGGCAAGCGTTGCGAGCCTCGCCGGGGTCGGCTACGTGGTGGCCGCCGGGTCGCACACCGGCGCCAAAGCCCTTGCAGCCGCAGGTCTCGGCATCCTGACCGTCGCGGCGTCCTGGTTTGCCGTGCACACGCTGTTTACCGTGCACTACGCGCGGCTCTACTACACGGACGAACCGGGCGGAATCAACTTCCACGACCCCGAGCCGCCCCGCTTTCGGGACTTCGCGTATTTGGCCTTCACCGTCGGCATGACCTACCAGGTGTCGGACACCGAGATCGGGCTGACATCCATCAGGGCGACGGTGCTGCGCCACGCGCTGCTCTCTTACCTTCTCGGCGCGGTCGTCCTGGCGGTCACGATCAACCTGATCGCGGGCCTGGGTTCCAAGGTGTAGCGCCGACGGGCCGGTCCGCGGTCGGGAAGCTAATCTGGCTGGCATGGCCATCGAGTCCACCATGCTTGCCCTCGGCACCCCCGCGCCGCCTTTCTCGCTGCCCGAGCCGGCAACCGGCGCCACGATCAGCCTTGAGGAGCTGACAGGCCCCGCGCTTGTCGTCACCTTCATTTGCAACCACTGCCCGTACGTCAAGCACGTCGCCGCCGGCCTGGCTGCGCTGGGCCGAGACCTCGTCGATCAGGGCGTCGCGATGGTCGGCATCTCCAGCAATGACGTCGTCACCTACCCGCAGGACGGACCCGATCAGATGGTCGCCGAGGCCCGCGACCACGGCTGGACCTTTCCCTACCTCTACGACGAGACCCAAGACGTCGCCCGCGCGTTCTCGGCGGCCTGCACGCCCGACACCTTCGTCTTCGACGGCGAGCGTCGGCTCGTCTACCGCGGGCAGCTCGACGACTCCCGCCCAGGCAACGACCTACCGGTGACGGCCGCCGACGTCCGGGCGGCGGTCGACGCGGTGCTCGCCGGGCGGCCGGTTGACCCGAACCAGCGGCCGTCGATCGGGTGCGGCATCAAGTGGCGTTGAGCCCAGCTTGCACCCGATGAAATTTGTGCTGGCCGGCTACGGAAGTCGCGGCGACGTCGAGCCTTTGGCCGCTGTCGGCCGCGAGCTGCTGCGCCGAGGTCACGACGTCTGCATGGCGGTCCCGCCCAACATGCTTGGCTTCATGGAGTCGGCGGGGCTTGCCGCGGTCGCCTTCGGATCGGATTCGCCAAGGCCAGGAGAAGGGGCTTTCACCCCCAACGCGAACGTCCGGAATCCGATCGGCGCCGCGACCGAATTCATGCAGCACGTCGCCCGGGCCTGCGCGGAATGGAGCACGGCGCTGTTGGGGCTGGCCGAGGGGGCCGACCTCCTGTTGACGGGCAAAGGTGAGCAGGGGCTGGCCGCCAATGTCGCGGAGCACTACGGCATTCCGGTGGCCGCGCTGCACTTCTTCCCCGTCGGGCAGTTGCACCCGGATGGAGTGGCCGGGCGGATAACGAAGGAAGCCGAAGACGCCCAACGCCGTGCGCTAGGCCTGCCCGAGGCAACCGGACCCGCACACGAAACACTGGAGATCCAGTGTTACGACGAGCTCTGCTTTCCCGAACAGGCGGCCGAATGGGCGAAGCAGGGTGTGCACCGGCCCTTCGTGGGTGCGCCGACGCTGGAGTTGCCGGCCGAGACCGATGCCGAGGCCTTGTCGTGGATTGCTGCGGGAACGCCGCCGATCTACTTCGGCTTCGGCAGCAACGTGTCGCTTCCCTCTCCCGCCGAGACGGTTGCAGTGATCAGCATGGCCTGCGAGCAGTTGGGCGAGCGGGCTTTGATTTGCTCTGGGGTAAGCGATTTCGATTACATCCCGCATTTCGACAACGTCAAGGTTGTCGACTCGGTGAACCACGCGGCGATCTTCCCGGCCTGTCGCGCGGTGGTCCACCAGGGAGGCGCCGGCACAACGGCCGCAGGCCTGCGCGCCGGGAAACCCATGTTGGTCCTCTGGTTCTGGCTCGAGGATCAGCCGATCTGGGCATCCGCGGTCGAGCGGCTGAAAGTGGGCTCTGGGCGAGCCTTTTCGGAAAGCACCCTGGACTCCTTGGTCGCGGACCTGCGTTCCATCCTCATCCCTGAATGCCTCATTCGAGCCCGTGAGGTCGCCGCCCAGATGACCACGGCCGCCCAAAGCGCTTCGAGTGCAGCCGATCTCCTGGAAAACACCGCCCGCGACCGAGCGGTGCGGCGATGAAAGTTGTGGTCGTCGGCTATGGGAGCCGCGGCGATGTCGAGCCCTGCGTCGCCGCCGGGCGGGAGCTGTCGCGCCGGGGTCACGACGTGCTGGTCGCTGTCCCGCCCAACATGCTCGGCTTGGTGGAGTCGCTGGGGCTTACCGCTGCCGCCTACGGGCCGGACCCACGGGAGGAGATGAACCCCGTCTCGGAGTTGTTCCATGACATGGCGACGAAGATGCGCAGCGAGGTCAGCGCATTGACCCAAGTCCTCGAGCACGTCACGCAGGTCAAGTCGGATAAGAGCGCGACGCTGACGACGGCGGCGCAGGGGGCTGAGCTGTTGGTGGCGGGCTTCAACGAACAGGGGCTGGCCGCCAACGTCGCGGATTATTACGGCATTCCGCTGGCCGCGCTGCACCCATTCCCCGCCCGGCTTTGGTTGTCCGAATCGATGGTCTCGGTTATCACGAAGCAGACTGACGACGCGCAGGGCCGGGCACTCGGCTTGGCTGAGGCGCCCGGTCCGTCAGCGCGAGAGTCGTTGGAGATCCAGGCCTACGACGAGCTCTGCTTGCCCGGACCGGCGGCCGAATGGGTGGACTTGGCCGGCCGCCGGCCGTTCGTCGGCGCGTTGACGCTGGAGCTGCCGACGGATGTCGATGAGGACGTCCTATCATGGATTTCCGCTGGGACGCCGCCGATCTACTTTGGCTTCGGCAGCACGCCCATCCCATCCCCCGTCGAGACCGCCACTGTGATCAGCGCGGCCTGTGCGCGGTTGGGCGAGCGCGCGTTGATTTGCGGCGGCCCCAACGACTTCACCCACATGCCGCATCTCGACAACGTCAAGGTTGTGGCCACGGTGAACCACGCGGCGATCTTTCCCGCCTGTCGCGCCGTCGTCCATCATGGGGGCGCAGGCACCACGGCCGCGGCCATGCGTGCCGGAATCCCGGCACTGGTCCTTTGGTTCTGGCTCGATCAGCCGATGTGGGCGGCCGCGGTCCAACGGTTGAAAGTCGGTTCCGCCCGCGCCTTTACGGAGAGCACCCTGGACTCGTTGGTCGCGGACCTGCGTTCCATCCTCACTTCGCAATGTCTTGATCGAGCGCGCGAGGTCGCCGCCCAAATGACCAAACCCGCCGAAAGCGTCGCCAGCGCCGCCGACCTTCTGGAAGAGACTGCCCGCCTCGGGCGCTAGCGCCCGCGGATGCCGCTGTCGACGACCTTCACCGGCTTGTGCGGATAGCGGCGCTCGGCGTGCGCCTTGGCGCGCGAGTTCGGCAGCACGTATAGCGTTTCTTTCTTGTCCTGCAACGGTTTTAACACTATGTCCATGAAGCTCTTGCGGTCGTCGAGGTACGGCTCGATGACGTCCTCCCCCGCCGGACACACCGCCAAACAATAGGCGGCCTTGTAGTTGGGCTTGAACGATAGGCTCTGCCACATCGAGGCGTTCTCCGAATCGTTTACTCGCGAACGAAAGTCGGCCGCGTCGGCGCGCTCGGCGATGGTCTGGGCCCAGCCGGTGAACCCGCCCATGAACTCTTCGAGAGCGCCGGGTTTGCGCCTCTTGCGCGACCGCACCTTCAGCACCGTGGGATGCTCGGCCAGTCGAGCGGGAAGTCGTTCCACCATGCTGAGTATAGTACACAATACTTAGATAGGACGCACTCCCCGACTGTTGACTACGACCCGATGGTGACGCGGTCGCCGACGCGGATCACGCCCTCCGCTAGTACCTCTAGGTAAGCTCCTGCGCATGGCTGCGGTCCGTGACCTCCTGTGTCCCAACGATTCTCGGCTGCGGGTGTGCGAAGTGCTTGCGGTGCCCGTGGCAGTGGGCCGTGCTCGAGCGTGGGCACCACGCAACGTGATGTGGCCGTAAGGACGCGCAGTCGTACCTCGCCCACCACGATTGCCCTGCCGATCCAGTCGCTTTCGCCATATGGCGGATAGCTCGATGGCGTCGCAATCACCAGGTTCGGCCGGTAGCGCAGCGCCTCAACACCGATGTGGTCGAGGGTGGCGGTGGTGATCGCGTGTAGCGGGGCTTCGTCGGTGAACGAGTCACCAGGTGTCGCTTGAGCGATCTTGAGGATTCGGCCGTCGACCTCCGCGTCTAACCCGAGCTCAAGCAACTTCTCCGGATCGGGGCGTTCTAGCGTTGCGCCGTCCGGTCGCTGCCTGACCAGTCGGACCGTCCGTCCCAGCAGCCGCGAGAGCGCGTCGTCGACGCCAGGGTCGTCGGCCGCGACGCTGGTCCCGTCGGGCAGCTCGATGTTTACGCGCCCGGTGCCCGCGTGGGCGGTGCATTTCAGCAGGCCGCGCCAAAGACGTGCGTGTTTGGCGCTGGCCACGTGCCCGGTCTCGGTGTCGATGAGTGCAAGCCGCCGGTCCCCTTCTGCGCCGCCCTCGTCGACGAACAGGCTGTCCACGCTTTCGCCGAGCATCGACTTCACCGGGTAGCGGCGCAAACTCTCCACCCGGAGTTGTCTCGCGGCAAGACCTGCTAAGGCCGTCGGCTTTTCCACTTACCATCCCCACCCAACAGGACACTGCACTCACCGCCAGGAAAACAGTATGTGGTCACCACTCCAATCGGGTTCAAGGGGCGGCGCGGTTTCAGGACCCGTTTCCCGGTCGCACGGCCGACCGAAAATCGCACTATTGAACTGTGTGCAATTGGCTCCCGCCCGTTTGCTGAAGGTGCTACCTTGCAGATCATTCGATTGCCCGACCGGTCTCTGCGAGCGAATATGTCTGACTCCCGGATGGTAACCGCGCTTCGCACCGCAGCGGCGGCGGCTTGCATCGCAATGGCCTGTGTTGTCGCGCCCGGGTGTTACCCGCCGGCGACAGCCGCCAGCGGCGTGTACGGCGACCCGGAGGCGGCCGCCAAGTATTGGGTGCAGCAGTCGCTCGAGGACACCTGCGGGCTGGCTTCTGTGGCCGACGTGGTCGGTGAGATCACCGGCAACGCTCCGACGGAGCAGCAGATAATCAAGCTGGCACAGCACACCCCCTCGGTGATCCGCGACGGTCCGATTTACGCCCCCACCGGCGACCCGGCCCACGAAGGCGAGAACGGTGGAATCGACCTGGCCGACACGGTCGTGCTGCTCAACCACTATGGCGTCAAATCGCATATGACCTACGACAAGCACCCCGAGGAGGTGGGTCTGCCCAAGCTAGAGGAGTACCTCGGCGCCAACCGCAAGATCATCGCCTGGGTCAATGGCGGAACTATTTTGGACAGCAGCGACCAGCGCACCTCGCCCGATCACTTGCTCGTTGTCACCGGGATCGACACCAACAATGAGAAGGTTCACCTCAACGATCCCTACGCCGATCACGGCAACACGAAGGTCAGCTTCACCAGGTTCATGACCGCGTGGAAAATCGGGCAGGAATCGATCGTCGTTACCAGCTGACCACCGCCCGACGCAATATCGAACAAAGCGCTTTATTAGCCGTCAACTGGCAACTATTGCCATGGGCTCAAAGAGCCAGCAGGCGTTTTTTCTGCTCGGTGAATTCCTCGTCCGTGAGGACTCCCGCGTCGCGCAGGGAGGCCAACTCACGCAGCTCGGCGGCGATGCTGGTGACCGGGCCGCCGGCTGGTGCCTCCGGCGGCGTCGCATTGCCACCCTTCGTGGGCGCCCCCATGCGCTGCCGGGGGGCCGGGCCGCCGCCGGCGCCACCGGTGCCGGCCAATGCGCGCCCGGCCATGCCCGCCAGGGCCATCTGGCTGAACAGGCTCCCCGCGCTCCCGGCCGAGGCTTCGGCTGCGGCGCCCATGCTCACGGCCGGCAATGCGACGGCCAGGGGCCGTATCATCGTCGTCTCGGCGGTCCACGCCGGCGGAACCGACAGTGCCCCAATTGTTTTCGCCTCGCCCAGACCCGCCGACGCCGCTGACCCGCCGGCCAGGTTCGTGATCACCGGGAACGGGGTGGGTGGCACCGGCGCCATGCCGGGAAAGGTCTGTATCCCCGCCCAGCCGCTGACGATGTTATCGGTGTGGATACCGACGTAGTAGCCGGCGACGTCGTAGGGAAGAGCCACGAGCGTCCCTGGTGCGTCAATACCAAGTCCAGCCAGGCTGCCTGGTGCGTCGAGAAAAATTGTGATCAGATCGCTCACCAGGTTCAACAAGGTCAGCGGTGTCACCTGGGCGGGGGTGGCCGCAAGGCTGTTCAGGGCGTTGGGTACCGCCGAGATCGCCTGCGAGGCGCCAGACAACGTGCTCTGCACGTTGCCCGCGGGGGTCCCGGTGGCTTGCGCCACGGCCGCGGCTTGGTTGGCCGGCCCGCCCGAGTTGGAGGTCCGCGGCGGCGGCGAGAACGGCGTCAGCGTCGTCGCCAGCGCCGAGGCGCCGGCGTAGCCGTACATCGCGGCGGCGTCTTGGGCCCACATCTCGGCGTACTGCGCCTCGGTGGCCGCGATCGCCGGGGTGTTCTGCCCGAAGATGTTCGTCGTGATCAGGGCCATCAGCATGCTGCGGTTGGCGATGATCACCGGCGGCGGCACCGTCTCCGCGAACGCCGTCTCGTAGGCGGCGGCCGCGGCTTTGGCCTGGTTGGCGGCCTGCTCGGCCTGTGCGGCGGCGGTTCTCGTCCACGTCACGTACGGCGCTGCCGCGGCGGCCATCAACCCCGACGCCGGGCCGAGCCAGGGCCCAGCGGTCAATGCCGCGATCTCCGATTGATACGAGGTCGCCGCCGAATGCAGCGCGGCGGCCAGTCCGTCCCAGGCCGTCGCGGCGGCCAGCATCGACCCCGAGCCGGGGCCGGTGTACATGCGCGCGGAGTTGATCTCCGGCGGCAGCACCGCAAAGTCCATGTCGTTCCCTCCGATCGATCTAGTGGGCCGCCAGGACTTGACCGGCACTGACGGCTTCGGTGACAACGTATCGGACGGCGCAGCCAACCGAGACTCCCTCCAGTACTACATCTCCCGGGATCACATATGGCCGATACCGCGCCGAACCGGCCGGTCAATACTCGGGGTCGGACGGTCCCAACCGTGCAACCAAGGATCCGGTCGTGTAGAAGAGTCTGGTGGACGAGCCAACCCCCAGATCGTTCGATCCGTCGACACTGCACGACGCGATGGTGCGGCGCATGTATCGCCGGACTCTGGCGGAGGGCCAGATCCGGGTTCCGGCCGTTCCCGGCTTGACCGACGAGTACGCACAGTTGTGCAGCAACATCTGTGCCAGCCTGGGGGTCCCCTACACGCCCGAGCAATCTATTCAGCTCAAGAGGGTGCTGGAGGCCGAATTGGCCAAGGCGTTCAAGGCCTCTCAGCGTTCGGACATCCTCATTTCGTTTCAGCTTCCCTTCGGAACCGGCCTGAACTATCGCGTCGAAGCCGAGTGGCGGACGATCGAGGCGGACTACGACAACTGGGTTGTCACTCGCCCGCCGCCGCTGTTCGGCACCGAACCGGACGCGCGCGTGCTGGCGCTGGCTTGCGAAGCTGCCGACCCGACCGCCCATCGGGTGCTGGACATCGGCGCGGGAACCGGCCGCAACGCACTGGCACTGGCCCGAAGCGGTCACCCCGTGGACGCGGTCGAGATGACGCCGAAGTTCGCGGACATCATGAGGGCCGAGGTCGAAAGCGAATCGCTCGGCGTGCGCGTCATCCAAAGCGACGTCTTCACGGCTGTGGAGGGTGTCCGCGAGGAGTACCAGCTGATGGTGCTCTCTGAGGTGGTGCCCGACTTTCGGACGACCCAGGAGTTGCGCGGCGTGTTCGAACTCGCCACGGATGTGCTGGATCGCGGCGGGCACTTGGTGTTCAACACCTTCTTGGCGCGCCCCGGTTACACCCCCGACAGCACCGCAGTCGAGCTCGGGCAGCAGTGCAACACCATGATCTTCACGAGGGACGAGGTGTCGAGGGCGGCGGCCGATTTGCCTCTCGAGCTGATTGCCGACGACTCGGCCTACGACTACGAGAAAGCCCACTTGCCCGAAGGGGCTTGGCCGCCCACGGGCTGGTTCGAGGGCTGGTCCAGCGGCCTGGACGTGTTCGACGTGGTGCGCGAGGAT
>Ga0182037_10000121_pt1 | contig 32973 bp, 35 predicted proteins | sample sta12Cox44000082_FD_125974 | JGI IMG/M metagenome (GOLD analysis project Ga0182037, IMG submission 125974) | Lab enrichment of tropical soil microbial communities from Luquillo Experimental Forest, Puerto Rico - statoxic.12C.oxic.44.000.082 | ecosystem: Environmental > Terrestrial > Soil >... | reverse complement strand
TCGGCGAGTGAAATCCTACTCGCAAACTCTGATGCTGGGATAAGTCCACACGCCTCGATAGCCATCCCATACCGGTTCACCGCGCGTCCAGTAGCAAGGCGCCGGAGCAACATAAACCGGCGGTGGCGGTGGATAATAGCGTGGCCCGGCGACTGCGGCTCCGATAATGGTACCTGCGGCGAGGCCTCCGATGACTCCGGCCGCCACATCCCCGCCGCCTGCACGCACTGGCGCGATCCCGGCAGTGGTAAAGGCCAGCAAGAGAGCCACGACGACAAGCTTTTGCATCTTTGGCCCTCGTACTAAAGCTTCGCGATATTGAAGAAGCCCCGGCTAGTGGGTTGGGTGGGTATGGATCGCCGGGGCTTCGTGATGTTCCAGGCCGGCAGACCGATCCGGCCCGACAAAACGATAACGTGGAATGGTATCTGACCAGTTAAAAGCGTTTGCAGCGTGCCACGTTCGGAAATGCCGAAGAACACCATCATCGCGTGCTGGGCGAATGACATCCAAGCCGGTATGACTTGATACGGGAGTCAGTCGCCGTTCCTAGCGGCGGTTGGCTTCAAGTGGCGGCCGGGCTCAGCCCCCGGCCGCTGCGCAGCGGGGGGTTTTCGAGATTGTCGGCGACGACACCGTGAAACTAACTAAGCGCCCGCGCCGCTGAGTTATTCCGCCCCTGTGGATAAATGTGGATTTGGCTAATGTCCGGTGCGGGCCAGCCATGTGGTAGATTCGCAAATAGTGATTTGCGGCGCCGTTGCCGCGTTAGGGGAGACAAGCAAAGTGAGTGGACGACCGGCATTTATCAGAAAGCGAGACTTAAAGCAGGCGTTAGCGGCGGCGCTGGAGGCGGGCGCGAAGCAAGTTCAGGTTCACCTTGCTAGCGGTGCGTCGTTCGTCATTCCGCTTGTGCCCGATGACAAGCTGGTTGAAGCCAACGTCAACGAATGGCTTGAGGGCGATGACGCGGATAAGGCTTGACTACGTCCACGAATATCGCAGCCGCGGCCGAATATATTATTATTTCCGGCGACGGGGATTTAAGAAGGTGCGGCTTGCCGGTCTTCCTGGCTCCGAGGAATTCATGGCGGCGTATCAGCGGGCGTTGTCGGTGTCCGAGCCGCAGCCAATTGGCGCCAATCGCACTAAGCCTGGCACCGTCAACGCGGTGATCGTCGGCTACTACCAATGTTTGGCGTTCCGCGAGCTGGCGTCTGGCACGCAAGTCATGCGCCGCCGCCTTCTGGAAAAATTCCGCGCAGAGCACGGCGATAAACGCATAGCCCTGCTGCCGCAGGAATTCATCCAGCGCATGACTAATCAGATGAAGCCGGGTCAGGCCCGCAATTTTCTTAAGACGCTTCGCCACCTGCTCGACTTTGCGGTGGCCGAGGGATTCCGCGCCGATAATCCGGCTCGCGGTTTCAAGCTGGCGAAGATGAAGAGCAAGCACCATCGGCCATGGACCGATGCCGAGCTTGAGCAGTATGAACGGACCCATGCGATTGGTTCTAAGGCGCGCCTAGCATTCGCGCTCGGTCTCTATACGCTGCAGCGTGCCGGCGATGTCGTTCGTATGGGGCGGCAGCATATCCGCAACGGCGAACTTGCCGTGAAGCAGGAGAAGACGGGCGCGCAACTGACGCTACCAATCCGCGCCGAACTCCAAGCGATATTGGACGCGACGCCCAGCGGTCACACGCTGTTCCTGGTGACCAAGACCGGCGGCCAATATGCGCGGGTGGATTTCTCGATGCAGTTCAGAGCGTGGTGCAATGAGGCTGGGCTGTCCAAGGAATGCGTATTCCATGGTCTGCGCGCCACCGGCTGTACGCGATTGGCCGATGCCGGCTGCAGCGCGCATCAGATTGCGGCCTGGTCAGGCCACATGACGCTGCGCGAGGTTGAGCGCTACACGAAGTCGGCGGACCAGAAGCGGCTGGCTCGCAGCGTGCTCAAAACCGGAACAGGCGGTGGCTAACAACGCGACCCAAAGTGGCTAACATCGAGCTAAGTTATTGAAATGTCTGGAGCCAGAATGGAGTCCGACGAACCAGCAGGGATCGTCGTGTTCGACTGCGGTGTCCGGAGCAACGCGTCCCTGATGTTCGCCGACTATTGTCTCATAATCGTCGCCGAACGGCGATGCGCCGATCGAGACCACAAGATTGATCGAAGGCGCAGAGCCGGTGGCGCCTCGTGCATGTTCGGGAAATTCCCGGCCGCAGATCATCGCAGTGGCGCCGCTGACGCGGGCGAGGTAAGCGACTTCATCCGCCGTCAATCGAAAATTCGTTGGCACCCAAATCGCTCCGAGCCGGAAACACACGAACATCGACTCGAAGAGTTGATTGCAATTCCTAGCCAGTACGAGGACGCGGTCTCCCTTGCTTACGCCGCGCGCCGAAAGCGCTGCAGCCATGGCGTCGACGCGGGCGTCGAGCCGCGCCCACGTCCACCTATCTCACCCGACACCAGGCCGACCGCGTCCGGATATCGCTTTGCGGATTGCCGTAAAAAATGCGCAAGGTTCATCACCCGCCGCGAGCATGGCGCGATGCCGCCTTTTGGTACTGATGCGCTTATTCGCGCTCTCTCGCGAGATCAATTAAGAAACCCGGTCGATATCCATGGCACGGCCGCGACGATGATCGTTCCCATCACCAGCGCGAGCATATAGCCCCAGATTGGTCGCATGCCAGCGACTGGTTCGACCCGACCGATCGCGCATGCGGCATAGTAGCCGACGCCAAATGGCGGCGCGAATAGGCCGATGCCCATCGCTAGGATCACTACCATCGCGTAGTGGACCTCGTGGATGCCGACCGCCTTGGCGATGGGAAATAACAACGGCCCGAACAGCACGATCGCCGGAATGCCTTCGAGCACCGAGCCAAGCACAACGAAGGCGACGATCGAGGCGGCCATAAAACTCACCGCGCCGCCCGGCAGGCCAGTCATTGCGGCGGCAAGCGTGCGCGAGAAACCAGATTGGGTTAGCCCCCAGGCCATTGCGGTCGCTGTACCGATGATCAGGAGGATTGCGCCCGAAAGGGCGGCGGTCGCGACCAGCATCGGACGCAGCGCCCGCCAGTCAAAGCGGCGGTAAACCAGAAGGCCGGCAACGACAGAATAGGCGATGCCAATTGTCGAGACCTCAGTCGCGGTGGCGACGCCCTCGACGACGGCCGCTCTGATCAGGAACGGCAACGCAAGCGCCGGCAACGCGACGACGAAGCTACGGGCGATCTCGCGCTTGGCGGCACGATCGATTTGGCCGAGATCTTCACGCCGATACCGCCAGCGGATAACAAAACACAAGAGACACGCGAGCACGATCGCGGGCAACAAGCCGCCAGTGAAGAGTGCGGCGATCGACACTCCCGTCACCGACCCGATGGTAATGAGGACCAGGCTCGGCGGAATGGTTTCAGTCTGGGCGCCGGTGGCCGACAATAGCGCGACCAGGTCGCCGGATTTGGCGCCCCGCGCCTTCATTTCTGGAAACAGCACAGGCGCAACCGCCGCCATATCAGCGGCTTTCGAGCCGGAAATTCCCGAGACCAGATACATCCCGGCAACCAGGACAAAATGCAGCCCGCCGCGAACATGTCCGAGAAGATTCGCCAAGAAGCCGACCAAGGCCCGTGCCATTCCCGTCATTTCGATGAGCAGTCCAAGGAAGACAAAGAGTGGAACGGCGAGCAAGATAAGATGGCTCATGCCCTCGTCGATGCGGCCGACCAGCACCGTCAATGGGCTGTGGGTCGCCAAAGCAAGATAGCCGAAAATCGCAAGACCGAAGGCAAACGCGATTGGCACGCCGGCAAAAACTGCAACCGCAACCACGCCGACAAAAAAGATCAGCAGATTGAGATTCCCAAGGCGATGAAACAGCGGCCCGGCAATCCAGAACAGCATCACCACGACAGCAATCACGGCGAGCGATAGCAAAACCGCTTTTAGGGATGCAGACCGCGCGAGGCGAAGCACGGCAAAAACGAGCATCAAAGCAATTCCGGCAGGCAGCGCGGCCGCCCGCCAGGCGTCGCTGATTTGCAGTGCCGAGGTGGTGATCGGCAATTCGTCGCGCGCATATTGGTAGGCTGGCCAAACGATCAGCAGCAGAAAGGCCAGCGCCGCCCCGATCGCGAAGCTCTCGACAACGGCCCGCGGCGCCCCATTGAGCATGCCCACACATGCTGTCATTCGCATGTGCTCATCGCGTCGAAACGCGATCACCGCGCCGAGCATGGCCAACCACAAGAACAGGATCGAGGCCAATTCGTCCGACCAGACCAGAGGTCGATCGAACACGTAACGTGAGATCACGCCGCCAAATAGAATTGCAATTTCTGCAAGCACGAGACCGCCCGCCCCAATCTCGACCAACGCGCCCAAGTAGGACTCGAACCTTGCCAGTGCGGATTGCCCCGTGGCCGGGCGGCTATCGGCGGATTGGAGAACTTGCGACCCGGCGCCGGCGGTCACGCGAGTTTACCCACCGACTTCTCCAGCAGCGCCCACGCCTCGTCGCCGTACTTGTTTTTCCATTCGGTGTAAAAACCGGTCGCGCGAAGCTTATCGCGAAATGGCGCCGGATCGGGCCGATTAAAATCGAGCCCTTTTGCCGCCAAGTCCTGCTGCAGCGTCGCATTGAGCTTGGCAACGTCATCGCGCTCTTTGAGACCGGCCGCGTTGATATGCTTGGCGACGACGGCGCGGACGTCATCCGGCAGGCTTTCCCATGCACGCCGATTGGCCAAAAACCAGAAGCCGTCCCGCATATGATTGGTCAGCGAGCAATATTTTTGCACTTCGTAGAGCTTCGCCGTTGAGATGATAGCCAGCGGATTCTCCTGACCATCGACGATTTTAGTCTGCAGTGCCGAGTAGACTTCGTTAAAATTGATGGAAGCGGGTGATGCGTCCAAGGCCTTGAACATCGATGTCCATAGCGGCGACACCGGCACTCGCAATTTCATACCGCGGAAATCGTCAGGCGTTTGGATCGGCTTGGTCCTCGTTGTGGTCTGGCGGAAGCCGTTATCCCAAATCTTTTCCATCGCGATAAGGTTCGCTTTGGCGATCTGAACGCGGATATAGGCGCCGAGCTCACCGTCCATGGCTTTCCACACGGTGTCGTAATCGGCGAACGCGAATCCCATGCGGTTGATCGAGGTCGCTGGAACGAGCGTCGAGAGGATCAGGCCGGAAAGGGTGAAGAACTCGACGCCGCCGGAGCGAATTTGGCTCAGTGTATCCGTGTCCGAACCCAATTGACTGTTTGGGAAAATCTGCAGGTCAAAACGGCCATTGGTCTCCTGTTTGATTGTCGCGGCCATTTCGCGTGCACGAATGTTCATCGGGTGCGTTTCCGGAAGATTGTTGGCATATTTGTAGACCCACTCGGCCTGCTGAGCGCTAACAACGCGCGGGGCTGCCATGAACGCCAAAAGAACTGAACTTCCGCCAGCAAACAAATGACGCCGAGTGATTTTCCTTCGTGATGTCATCGCATCCCCTCTCTATTGATCGTCGATCGGCGGCTCCGCCCAATCGTGCACGCGCCATCCCTGCAAGCGCAAGCGGTACAGCGAGCATGCCCGAATGCGGAGTATCGTCACTCGCCCGGCAGCGCCAGTTCGGCGCGCAAGCCGCCGATCGGTGCCGTGCCGAGGGTGAGGACGCCACCATAGAGCCCGGCAAGTTCTACCACGATTGACAGTCCTAGGCCCGACCCTGGCTTGGTCTCATCGAGCCGTCGGCCGCGCAGCGCTACCTGCTCGCGTTGCGCCGGCGAGAGCCCCGGCCCGTCGTCGTCGACGATGACGCGCACCCGCGCCTTTTCGGTATTCGCCGTTGCCGGATCAGCCAAAACCTCGATCGCAACGCGCGATCGTGCCCATTTGCAACCATTGTCGACGAGATTGCCGACCATTTCTTCCAGGTCTGTTTGTTCGCCGCGAAAGTGTGCGTGCTCCGGGACGTCAATATCGATAGCGATTTCGCGGTCACGATAAAGCTTCTCCATGGTACGCGCCAGCGCTGTGACCACCGGCGGAACGTCAACCAATCCGCCAAGCCTTGTCGAACGCGCCGCCAGTCGCGCACGCTCAAGCTGCCGCGCGACCTGATCGCGCATGATGTCCGTCTGCTCCAACACTTTCTGAGCGAACGGATCGCGGCCGCGCGCCGCCGCTTCGTTGACTATGACCGAGAGCGGCGTTTTCAACGCGTGGGCAAGATTGCCCACATGCGTGCGCGCCCGCTCGACGATCTCGCGGTTCGCCTCAATCAGTGCATTGGTCTCACGCGCCAAGGGAGCGATCTCTACTGGGAACTCGCCCTGCAGCCGCTCAGCGCGGCCGGAGCGGATTGCGGCGAGACTCTCGGAAATTCGGGTAAGCGGAGCGAGACCAAAGCGCACTTGCAAAGCTGTGGTCAACAACAGCGCCAACGTAAGCGCCGTAAACGTAATGATGATGGCGCGATTGAAACTTTGAGTTTCGTCGTCGATTTCAGACGCGTCGCCGGCAACTGCCACCAGATAGCGGCCGTCGGCGCCGAGATCGATGTTGCGTTCGATCAAGCGCAGGGCCTGATCTTCGGGGCCGTTCGCGTAGCCTTGCCGATATTCCGGTTCCCCGGCCGATCGATCGGCCGCCAAACGCGGCAGATTGGAGTCCCACAGCGAACGGGAGGAGTGAACTTCCGGTGTTTTGCTGTCGAGGCGCGTGACCTGCCAGTACCAGCCCGACAGGGGCAATTCGAACAACGGCTCGCCAATCGACTGCGGGAATTTCTCGCCGCTGTCCTCAGGCGAAGCGACATCCGCCACCAACGTCCGCAGATAAACATCCAGCCGGCGGTCGAACGCGCGTTCAACAGCGTGGCGATAGAGCGTGGACAGCGCAATTCCGGTAGCGATGAGAATGACCACCGTCCATGCCGTGGCCCATAGGAACAATCGGACCGCGAGCGAATTAGCGCGCATCGGGCGGTGTCAACAGATAACCGAGCCCTCTCACCGTTTGAATCACATCGACGCCGAGCTTTTTGCGAATTCGCCCGACGAAGACCTCAATCGTATTGGAGTCCCGGTCAAAATCCTGATCGTAGAGATGCTCGACGAGTTCGGTGCGAGAGACGACCCGCCCAGTATGATGCATTAGATAGGACAACAGCCGGTACTCGTGCGATGTGAGTTTTACCGGATTGCCGTCAACGGCAACCCGGCCGGTACGGGTATCGAGACGAACCGGGCCGCAGGTGAACTCACTTTTGGCATGACCGGCCGAGCGGCGCAGCAGCGCGCGCACGCGCGCCAGGACTTCTTCAAGATGGAATGGCTTGGCAACGTAATCGTCGGCGCCGGCGTCGAAGCCCTGGACCTTGTCGCTCCAGCGATCGCGTGCCGTGAGGATCAAAACCGGCATGGCCCGGCCGGCGCGCCGCCAGGCCTCGAGCACGGAAATGCCGTCCATCTTCGGTAGGCCAATATCAAGGATCACCGCGTCGTAAGGTTCGCTCTCGCCGAGATAATGCCCTTCTTCGCCGTCGAAGGCGCGATCGACGACGTAACCCGCGTCCGTCAATGCCGTCGCCAGCTGCCGATTGAGATCGGGATCGTCCTCGACAACCAGAAGGCGCAAGACAAAGCTCCGCTCAGCGTTCGCCGACCAATGTGCCTTTAACCGCGTCGACGACTATTCGCGCCACTTTGCCATCGCGGGCAAGAACTGTCAGCACATAGACGAGGCCATCCTGACCGCGGCATAGCCGTGCCTGCACCACCGTGCCCGGCATCCGGCTCTTTGCCGCATGGATGGCGGCCGCGAGGCGAATGACCCCGCTGGACGCCGTTTCGGCTCGGCGCTCTTTCTGGTCCAGACAGGCATGCCCGGCTGGGGCGTGCGCCGGATGCGGTTCTTCGGCGCGCGCTGGAGCAATCGCGAAACCCATAGCGAGCAGCAACGGGGCGGCAAAACCGAATCGTTTCACGGCGGCCATGATATGTGTCCTAGGCGGGCTGCAGTGAACCCTCCGTGAACGGCTGGTTTATGGCGGATTTCCGCGTGGTCCATTGCGTCAAAGTGGGACAAATATCATGCGATTATGGGGATTGTGATTGAGGAGAATGCGAGCGGAGAGCGACCGTCAACGAGCCGGCAAGCGATTTGCGTTCCTATACCTCGCCGTAATGGCCGGATTCGCCGGATTGGCAATTCCGCTGGGCGGCCGAGCCATGGTCGGCGGGGCGCCCCCCGCAAGCCCGGAATTCGCCCGTTCCATCGTCATGATTCTTGGCTCTGCCGGGACGGCGTGTACGGCAACGGCAATCGGCCGCAACCTCCTATTGACGGCGGCGCATTGCGTGCAACCCGGCGCCGATTACAAGCTCGTCGGCAGCGAACCGAACCAACCGCCAGTTCTCAAGAGTGTCGCCCGCATCGAACGCCACCCGCAATTCGACATAAAGCGGCTCCTCAATCATCTTGCGACCGCCGATGTCGCCCTCATTAAGCTCGCCGAACCGCTTCCAGCGCGAATCCATCCCGCACGTCTTGCTAAGGAAACTCAAACCGTCGCGGTTGGGGACACCCTTATAATTGCTGGGTATGGCGTGACGGCGCGCGGCGATGGGCAGACCGGCGGCACGGCTCGCACCGCAACGCTTGTCGTCACCGGTCAGCCAGGGTGGCTGCAGATCAGGCTGTTCGATCCAGTGAGCAAAGGACGAGGTGCGGGCCTGGGCGCTTGCGCCGGCGATTCTGGGGCGCCAGCCTTTTACGGTTCCGGCGATGCGCTCTCGATCATCGGCGTCGTCAGCTGGTCGACGGGACCCAATTTGACCACCGGCTGTGGTGGCCTGACGGGACTGACGCCGCTAGCGCGATATCGCGCCTGGATCGTAGACACCGCTCGGCAGCTCGGCACTCTGCTTACGCCTTAGCGCACGGCACGCTGGGCTACTCCTCGGACAGGCGAGCGGGGCCGTGCAGTGGTCGCTCCTCAACCGCGAGCAAACAGCAAAACGCGATTGCCACGCAGACAATCGCGGCTATGAACACCCATTGGAATGCAGGCCCTAGATCGCCATGCGCGGTAGCGAGCCGCTCCAGTGTCGTACCTGCCGCGTCGCCGCCAAGCACAATGGCGCCGAACACGGCAACGATAATCGCGCCGCCCAGCGTGCGAAAAAAGTTCAGCGTGCCGGTTGCCGTGCCGAGCTGATGCGGTTTGACGGCGTTCTGCATGACGATGGTACTCATCGGGTACATCGGTCCGAGTCCGCAGCCGAGAATAAATAACAGCAGCAAGACCCGGTTGATCGAATCATTCGACGAATCGGCGGCCAGCACGGTGAGCGCGAGCCCGGCCAAAAACAGGCCCGCCAGCGGCACGCGCATATAGCGCGCGAGCCGCACCATCAGGCGTGCGGTGACAAGTGAGCCAACCACCGTACCTGCCATAAAGGCGATAAGCACCAGGCCGGACAAACTCGCTGAGAGGCCGAGCACGGTCTGGCAATAAAGCGGCGTATAGATCGTAAGGCCGATGATTGTGCCGACGCTAAAAAACGCCGCACAGGTGATCGTGCTGGTGACGCGGCCGTGCAATATCGTCAGTGGAATAAACGGCTCACGCGCGGTCAAAAGCCACACAACGAATAGGCCCCAAAGCACAGCCGAACCCGCGAGCAAGCCGAGAATAGGCCACGAGCGCCACGGATAATGCGTGCCGCCCCAGGCCAGGGCCAGCATCAGCAAGAGCGCCGCCCCTACCATCAACGCGGCGCCGATGACGTCGAGTTGATGCGGACGTTCATTGCGTGGCAATTGCCGGAGCGCGCGCTCGCTCATCACCAGCGCAACTGCCCCAAGCGGCAGATTGATCCAGAAGATCAATGACCAGTGCAGATGATCGGTGAGGAAACCGCCGAGCACCGGGCCGAGAATGCTCGCGCTCATGAACATAATGGAGGTCCGGCCTTGAACGATCGGCCGCTCCCGGGGCGACAACAGATCGGCAATAATCGTCTGCGCGATCGGCAGCAAACCGCCGCCGCCTATGCCCTGTAGCGCGCGCGCAACGACCAGAATCCAGATATTCGGCGCCAGCGCGCAAGCGATCGAGCCGCCGATGAAGATCGCGATCGCCCAGAGCAAAACAAGTCGCCGGCCATAAATATCGGACAGTTTTCCAAACAACGGCGTCGTCGCTGTTACCGAAAGCAAATAGGCGGTGACCACCCACGACAATTCGTCGACGCCGCCCAAACTCCTGCCAATGGCAGGCAATGCCGGCGCGACGATGGTTTGCTCAAGCGCAGAGAGAAACATCGCCAGCATGATGCCGGCGACGATCGCGCGGACTGCGGCGTGATCAATGGCGGCGATGGTATGCGAGTGCGTTGCTTGATCGGTCGGGGCGCCGGCTGACGCAATATTGGCGAGAGTTTCGGGAGCGGCGCGCGTGGTCATGTTGGGATGCTGGCTCGTGATCCACTTGGGCGTCACCGAGGGGCTTTGCAACCGAACTTTGCGCAGACCAGGGGTGCGCTTGTGCTTATTTGGTCACTGGGCGGCGACGCGCCCGCCGCGGCAGTTTCAACGGCCAGCTGACAATGTAGTCTTCCAGCTCCTCGTCCGGTACGTCGAGCTCGCTCGCTCGCACGCGCCCGCGCACCGAAACTCCGGCGGCGTGCACGGTCTCAGGATCGCCCGAAACCAAGGGGTGCCACCAATAGAGGTCGCGCCCGGCGGCCAGCAGCACATAGGCACAGGACGGCGGCAACCATTTAATCGTTTTAAGGGTCTCGGGCGTCAGCCGCACACAATCCTCGACCTGGCCCAGCCGGTGCTGGTAATCGCGGCAGCGGCACGTGTGACCATCGAGCAAACGACAGCCGACATCGGTGTAAAAGGTCTCGCTAGCCGATTCGTCTTCCTCGAGCTTATTGAGGCAACAGCGGCCGCAGCCATCGCAGAGGCTTTCCCATTCCAAATCGGTCATTTCGCTCAATGACTTGCGTCGCCAAAATGGAACTTGTTCGGTGCGTTCGGTATTATTTGCCATGGTGTTCTCGGCGCGAACCTATGCCAAATTTACCCCCAATTTCCATTCATTTTACGGGTCCAACTAAGTCATGGCCCGCAACAGGCGGGTCCGCTAGAAGGACAACAGCCTTGCTTGCTTCCGTTTCCCTGAGCGCCAACCGGAGCGCCATGCCGTGACAGATATGTTCCCCGATCCGGGCGAAGACTGGCGGCCCAGGCTCAAGCGGCTCCTGCTCGATATCGACGCGCGGATCGATTCCGCCATATTTCAAAGCGGCAAGTGGACGCGCGAGATTTATGAGCGGTTCACCGCGTTTATGGACCACGCCCATGTCGCTGGTTGGCGGCGATGGGTATTGGTAGAGCCATTTTCCGAGATGGCGACACTGGGCACGGGTGGACTGCTCCTGTTGCTGGCGCTTGCCATCCCGGCATTCCGACAGACCTCAGATGACGATTGGCTGAAGAAATCCGATCTGGCGGTGACCTTCCTCGACCGCTACGGCAATGAAATCGGCAGCCGCGGCATCAAGCATAGCGAGTCAGTGCCGCTGGAAGAGTTTCCGGATCATCTGGTCAAGGCTGTGCTGGCGACAGAGGATCGCCGTTTTTACGAGCATTTTGGCATCGACATCCAAGGCGTATTCCGCGCCTTTGTCACGAATACCCAAGCTGGCGGCGTTGTTCAGGGCGGCTCGACCATCACGCAGCAGCTGGCGAAAAACCTGTTCCTCTCCAACGAACGCACTTATGAGCGTAAGATCAACGAAGCTTTTCTGGCTCTATGGCTCGAAGCGCATCTACCCAAGAACGAGATTTTCAAGCTCTATCTCGACCGCGCCTATCTCGGCGGCGGCGCGTTCGGCGTCGATGCCGCAGCGCGGTACTATTTCGGCAAATCGGTCCGCGATCTGAATTTGGCCGAGGCTGCGATGATCGCCGGCCTGTTCAAAGCTCCAACCAAATTTTCACCGCTCATCAATCTACCGGCGGCGCGCGCGCGCGCCAATGTGGTGCTCGACAATCTGGTCGAGAACGGATTCATGACCGAAGGGCAGGTCTATGGCGCGCGGCGCAATCCAGCGACGCCGATCGATCGCGCCATCGAAGATGCACCGAATTATTACCTGGACTGGGCCTTCGATGAGATGCGCAAGCTCGTCGATACCTTGCCCAAGTCGGTGACGTCGCGCTCGTTCGTCGTGCGTACGGCGCTCGACAGCAATCTGCAGCATTATGTCGAGCGCGAAGCCGAATCCCAGTTGCGCCAATACGGCCGTGACTATGGCGCGAGCCAAGTGGCCGCCGTGATCGGCGACCTCGATGGCGGAGTACGCGCCATGACCGGCGGACGTGACTATGGCGCGAGCCAGTTCAATCGCGCGACCGACGCGCTGCGCCAGCCCGGTTCTTCTTTCAAACCGTATGTTTACGCCACAGCATTGGCCAATGGTTTCAAGCCGACCTCGGTCGTCACCGACTCACCAGTATGCATTGGCAATTGGTGTCCGCACAATTATTCCGGTGGCTATTCCGGCTCGGTGACGCTACTCGAAGCCATCACCCATTCGATCAACGTCATTCCGGTCAAATTGTCGATCATGCTTGGCAACGGCAATCCCAAGCTGGGCCGGGCCATGATCGTGCAGACCGCGCGCAATTTCGGCATTCATTCGCCGCTGCCCGATACGCCTTCATTGCCAATCGGTGCAGATGAAGTCTACGTGTTCGAGCACGCCATCGCCTACGCCACCTTCCCCAATCTCGGCCGAGCGGTCGTACCTCACGCGGCACTCGAAGTGCGAACCGATTCCGGCCAATTGGTGTGGCGCTTTGATCGTGACGGGCCGAAGCCGAAACAGGTGATCAGTCCTGAAGTGGCAATGGACATGATCAAAATGATGAACTCGGTCGTTGAAAACGGCACCGGACGGCGCGCGGAGCTCGACGGCGTCCCCACCTGTGGCAAGACCGGCACCACCAACGATTGGCGCGACGCATGGTTCGTCGGCTACACCGGAAACTTTGTCGGCGCGGTTTGGATGGGCAATGACGATTATTCGCCGACCAAGCGTATGACTGGCGGCACGCTACCGGCGGCGACATGGCACAACATCATGGCGTACGCCCATCAGGGCGTAGAGCTGCGGCCTCTGCCGGGCCTACCGGCGCCTCAACACGCGCCGGCCATCGCCGACTCCTCGTTCAAGGGCAGCGAGCAGCCGCACGCGGTGCTCCTGACGCGGAAGGGGACCGAGGCTCTTCTTCATGTCGAGCGGATGCTAGATGACGCGGTTCACATGATTTCTTCGCAAGCTGCGACAAAGGGGTCGGTTAGTGCGCTCGACGGCGCCAGGAACACAGATACCGGGGGCGGAGCAGGCACCTTCACGACCGCAGCCGGTCGCGACGGTGGCGCCAGTTCTCGCGGCGACTGAGCGCCGGATTCCGAACAACACAGACAAACGCGGCCATTCATGCGCCTTCTCTTCGGTTCATGCTTCACTTTGTTGATCGCCGCCGCGATTGGACTCGGTGCGACCTGGTTGACGTTGACGCGCGGGATCGCCTTTGGAGCGCTGACGATCGGCGCCTGGACGGCGTGGCCGAAGAGCGGATCAGCCGACATTGACCCGTACGCTCGCGCTACGATCGCAAGGACCGGCGAATTGCCGACCGGCATGGGTGACGGCATTGCTTTTTATGCGCACACCGACGATCGCGGGCACGCGTTTGATGGACGCTGCACATTCAGCATCAGTGGCATGACGCCACCGGCGCGATATTGGACCGTGACGCTCTACACTCCGGAAGGACGGCTGGTGGCCAATGCGATCGACCGGCACGGATTTACCAGCGAGGAAATCGCCCGCGATAATGACGGTCGATTCACCATAGCGGTTGCCCCCTTGGCACGCTCCGGAAATTGGCTACCGACAGGCGGGATCGAACAATTCATGTTGGTGTGGCGGCTCTACGATACAGCGATCGGCGTCGCCACCCGCACGGCCAAGGAAGGTCCCATGCCGGCAATCGAGCGAAAGGGTTGCTGATGGTTCGCGGTCTACTGTGGATACTTGCGGCGATTCTGCTCGGCGGTATCGTGCACCTCTCGACCGTGCTGGCAATGCCGCGGGCTGCAAAACAGGATGCCTATTCACGCCTCGCGTCGCTCACTCCCGTCAACACCATGGTTCCGCTCGCGCAGCCGCAGACGGGAGCCGAGATCATGCCATTCATGGATCCGGCTTTTGCAACGGCGGTGTGCCGCTATGACCTCACCGGCGGATCGCTCAAGCTGACCGCACCGGTCAGTCAGGCCTACACATCCGTCACCTTCTACACACGCCGCAGCGTCGCCTATTACGCGATCAACGATCGTGCCGCCGGCCGCCGGACGATCGAACTCGACCTCATGACCGCTGCACAGCACGCGCAGGTGCCCGAGGATGAGGAAGTCACCGCCGCCGACCGGCTCATTATCGAATCGCCAACAACGATGGGCCTCATCGTACTGCGCGCTCTAGCGCCGGAGCCTGGCCTGATGTCAATGGCGCGACGGACGCTTGCGGCCGCAACTTGCGGCATTCAGGCGGCGCAGTAACTCGTTCGCCCAGTCGGGACGGGTGCGCGTCCGCACAGCGGGTAATGCACTGCCGTCAGCGACGCCTGGCCCGTCGTCGACCGCCGCTCTCGGCGGGCGGCTGCGTCTGGGGTTCGATCCCATCGTAGCGATCGGGATATCGGTCGATCCGGATCACCGGCAAAATGATGATCGTCGCAGATTCATCGATCGCGCGGCCGAAGCGCACGATGCGTCCTTCGTCCGGAAATTTTATAACGGTGCCCACCAGCCGCTTCCTCTGCCACCGGCCAGAGCATGATGCTCAAATGCGCGGTAACGGCACGCTCGCGATTAAGCGCTATGCAAGGTTAACGCTCTGCTAACGGCGGCGTCTTAGCTTTAGTCACTGTCTTCCTCTCAACGGGCCATCGCCGTCGATCATGGAGAGCGCAAGTTCATTGCGGCTAGCTTGGAGGTTGGACCACCTCCCCCATTTCGGACTGCCGGGCGGCACCGAAACGCGCCCAACTCTGTTGCGCGCGCTGACGGAGCTTTACGTGCAAAAACCGACGCACACGGCAGACGAAGAGCGCCATTACACCGAACTCGCGCTGCGTCTCCTCGATGTGGTCGATACCGGCACACGTACTGCCGTAGCGGAGCGCCTAACGCGGTACCGATCGCCGCCAAGGCAAGTCATGGAGCGGCTTGCCGGCAACATGCCCAGCCTTGGCGGCGCAGGGCATTCCCCGGGTTCGGCGGCGGTTGAAACAGCGCTTAATCGGGAAGCAGCAATTGCCGAGGGGCTCGCAGGCGAACTCAACGAACTATTCCTCGCGGCAAATCCCGATGAGCGGCGCCTTATCCTTTTGAACCTAGATGTCATTGCCCCATTTCCAGCCGGCCGCATGAGACTGCCCCGCGATGGGAGCATTGCCGAGCGACTTGAGGCCGCAGTTTTGTCCCGCAATCGCGAAGCATTCGCTCAACATCTGGCGCAAGCGCTGCAGATTTCCCGCGCGCAAGCGCGGCGCATGGCCGATGACGATTTCGGCGAACCCATTGTCACGGCTGCGAAGGCGCTCAATATTCGCCGCGGCGCGCTCTATCGAATCCTACTGTTCGTCGATACTGGTCATTCGGTGGCACGCGTGCAGTCGCTTGCTGAACTCCACCATGAATTGCCAGTTGCGACCGCCGAGCACATGGTGGCGATCTGGCAATCATTACCGACAACGCAGCGCCCGGCTGAGCGGCATCGTTCGCTGTTGTGGGATGACAATTTGACCGTGCATCGCCGCGAGCCAAAGCCGCTGGCGCATCATGGCGCTTCGATCCAATCAGCGGCGGAAAGGCGCGATGCGTCTTAGCCCTGGCCTGCAATGTGGTGGACAATTTCGGACGTTCAGCGGACGATGTTGAGGAAATTCCTTCCGGCGCGATCTTCGACTTCGACGATCCACAGGTCGGGATCGAATTTGGTCTCGCGCGCCAAATAGGCCTCGATCTCCGCATCGGGCGCCGGCTGTGAAGTCAAGCTGGCCGCGAACATGCGGTCGGTGGCGCCGGCCTCAAGTGCGCTCTGCGGCGCAGGCCCAAACAGTTCCGATGTCCCATCGAGCCGGCAGATGCGCACAAAAATGGCGCCGGCTTCTTCGGCACCGCGCCGGCGCACCACCGCGGAAGTGCCCTCGACCTGGCAGCGGCGCAAATAGGCGGCGACCCAAAGGGCGGATTTGAGACGCATGGTCGCGCTCGCTCCTGTGGAGCGGTTTTTGCCAATCCGCGCCAAAGTTGCAAGTGAATGGCCTGCGGGGCAGGCATCGGAAATGAGGTGGAATGCACGCTTTTTGAATGCGCGACTATTCGATCGGGTGCCCAACCATACCGGCGAGCTCCTTGAGGAGGCGATCGGAAACTCGACCGGTGCTCGGCAGGTTGTGATCGCGTTCGAATTTTGCGATCGCCGCGCTGGTCGCGTTGTCCATTATTCCGGATGCCTTGATCTGGCCATAGCCGTATTCAGACAAGGCCCGTTGCACGGCAGCGATTCGCGCTGACGGACCAATCAGCTCGGTGATCGCGTCATTGCGCCGCGCCGCAACAGGCAGCGGTACGACCGGTGCCGCGGCCGGACGCCCGGGACTACCCGTCACGAGCGGTTTGAGTGAATCGCTCCTGCCGCTCGACGATTTGGCCTCGACAAACGGAGGTGCCCTCACGCTCGACTGCAGGAAAATGGCATTCACCACAATAATGAGAGCCGTCGCGACGGCCGTGATGATGGCAACCGAATCCACCGGGCGGCGCGCAATTGGGGTCCAGAGCGCAAGCGTCAATTCGCCGGCTGTGCCCGCCGCACGCGCAATAAACGTCTGATGCCGTCGCCTAGGCACGCTCGACACGCCCCCAATGCCTTAAACTTGACCAATGGTCGCAAAACCCGCTTAAGCGAACGCTAAAACGCGTTGCGCCTTCGTAATCTTCGTGCAATTGCAGTCGCCCGCGTAGTTTGCGCGGCGTAGCCGACGGCGAGGCCAGTGTGCATCGAAGCCCGCGGGAATGCGCTACAAACCAGCGGTCACGGCCAGTGAGCACTCTGGAGTGGAGCCCGATTTTCTCGAATATTAAGGTAAATAAAGTTTTTCCGATTTTCGGAAAATTTGCGGCGTATTTTCCTCAATTTTGGACAAAACTCTAGCGGGCGCGGCAACGCCGATTTCAAAGCTCGCTGCTAGCGTTGCATCTGCGGTAAGATGTGCCGCAGGGGATTTGGGTGTCATGTTCTTTCTGTTGCGTATGGCGTTCTGGCTCGGCCTCGTGCTGATCCTGTTGCCGAGTGGCGCGTCACAGCAGCCTCAAGGCAGCCAGGTCGCGGCGTCTGATGCCATTTCCGCCGCGTCTGCGACCGTAGGCGACTTGCGGCAATTCTGCGCGCGTCAGCCCGACGCCTGCACCGTCGGCTCCCACGTGGCGAACCAGCTTGGCTCTAGAGCTCAGGCGGGGGCGAGGATGCTCTACGAGTTCGTGACAGACAGCCTGAAGCGGAAAGAAGCAGCCAGCGGTAACGCCAGCCGCGATGGCAAACCGAGCGCCGATGCCGCGGTTGCCGATAAGGACTCACAGAATACGCTCACTCCGACTGATCTCTCCGCGCCGTGGCGAGGTCCAGCGCCGCGCAAGGATGCCCGACACGCGGTGTGATTTTGTAACTCCTTCGCCGCAATCCGCCTGAAGTCACGCCGCCGGCTTCCACTCACGTATCGACCTCTCCGCCATTGCTCTCTATATAAAGGCCGACATGAGAGCTGCGTTGAGCTTCGGTAAGATGGCTGACATCGACGAGATCATCGGCAATTTTAGCATCCTGGACGACTGGGATGACCGCTATCGCTATCTCATTGAATTGGGCCGTGAGCTGCCGCCGTTGCCGGAGGTCGCGCGCAGCGACGCCAACAAGGTTCAGGGCTGCGCCAGCCAGGTCTGGCTCGATACAACCGTGCGTCCGAATGGCGCGGGCGGACCGGTCCTGAGCTTTGCTGGCGACAGCGATGCCCATATCGTGCGCGGATTGATCGCCATCTTGTTCGCGATTTATTCGGACAAAAGCGCAAGAGAGATTCTGGGCGTCGATGCGGTCAAATTATTCGAAGGCATGGGCTTACGCGAACATCTTACGCCGCAGCGATCGAACGGCTTTCGCTCCATGGTCGAGCGCATTCGCTCTGACGCCCGCACTGCGCTGGCCGCGGCGGCCTAGCGATGCCGGCGCGAGCCGAGCGTTTCATCTCAAGCGCTTGGTTCGATGTGATTGCGTAGCTCGGTGATCGAGCCGAAACGCAGTGTACCCTCGGGCAACTGAGCTTCGATCGATCCGTCCGAATACAACGTGTATGGCATTCCGTTGACGACGCCCGATTTAAGGATCGATACGTCCGCGATCGCGTCGCCGTCATTTGCGTGAGATGTCACTGTATTTGCGTGAGATGCTGCCGCCGCGGTCTGCGCAGCATTTTGCTGCGGTTGAACTAGCTCCGCGCCCGGCGTCTGGGTCGCTGCCGGCGTGACCTGGGCCACGCGCGAGGGGCGCGGTCCTTTCGGCCATAACGCATCGAAGGCCGGCCCGCTTTGCCGCTCGTTTGGAGTTGCAGACCGTGCAGGCGTCGAGAGCCGCAGGCCAGCTGTTCCGTTTCCAGCTTTGCCGGCGCGCTGCGCATCCGCGTTGGCATTCGCTTCGAGCGCCGAAAGCACGATCGTGGGCGCCGGTTGCGACGCCTTATCGTTATCAGGCGCGGGCGCCTTGCTCTCCGCTTCGCTCGCCACCTGCGCAGCCGCGCCAGGTTGAGACTCGCGCGTTGCCTGCGAGGCGAACGCAACCGGTGCGGGCCCCGTTGATGTGTCGCTAACTTCGGGAGATTTCGGACTGTCCGACGCACCGACTACGCGTGGCATTGGCCGCGACGTCAACGCTTGCTCGATACGCTTTAGCGTCCGCAGTCCAACCCCGAGCCCGATCAGCAACAGCCCGCCAAGGAGCGCGACAATGCCGGGCGTAAGCACAGCGGCATCAAAGGTGCCATCGCGCAGCAACACGCCGGAAACTGTAAGGACTACTCCCGCCGCGCCGATAACCACACCAAACACTAACAAAAGCAAGTACATACGCCCATCCCCTGGCCGCGGGGCGCCGCCGACCAATTTGCGTCGGTATTGTGACGACGCCGCCATGGCATGCAAGCGTTATTCTGCGCAGTGGTTTCGGGCGATAAAACCAGGACGTTGCCGAGACCCCTGACTTGGTCCTATGACTTGTTCCTATCCAGAGGAACCTTTGCCGTTTCCCGGCGGTTGCAACGGCATATCCAGCCCCGGTCAAGTCCACATTGAGGAGCATACCGATGGCATTCACCCTGCCCGATCTTCCCTATCCGTATGATGCGCTCGCGCCGCATATGTCGCGCGAGACTCTTGAATTCCATCACGACAAACATCACCAGGCCTATGTGAACGCCGGCAACAATCTGGCCAAAGGCACCGAATGGGAGAACAAACCAGTCGAAGAAGTCGTCCAGGGTACGTTCGGCAAGAATCCCGGCCTCTTCAATAACGCGGCCCAGCATTTCAATCACATTCACTTTTGGAAATGGATGAAGAAGGGTGGCGGCGGCGACAAACTGCCAGGCAAGCTTGAAAAGCAGCTCACCTCGGACATTGGTCCATTGGCCAAGGTCAAAGAAGACCTCATCCAGGCTGGCGTGACGCAATTCGGCTCAGGATGGTGCTGGCTCGCGGTAAAGGACGGCAAGCTGACGATCATGAAAACGCCGAATGGCGAGAATCCGCTCGTGCACGGCGCCAAGCCTATTCTCGGCTGCGATGTATGGGAACACTCCTATTACATCGATTATCGCAATCGCCGGCCGGATTACCTGAAAGCGTTCTTCGACCACTTGGTAAATTGGGACCACGTTGGCGAGATGTTCGAGGCGGCGATAAAATAGCGAACTTGTGCCGCGAACGGTCTTGTAGGCGGGGCTTGCGGCCCCGCTTCTTGCATTCCGGCGCGGCACCGCCAAGCCAACGTGAGTTCGACTCAACATCGCTGCGCATTGACGCATTGTCAGGGCCGCCGATGCTCTTCATGACTTGAGCCGTAGATTTGGACCGGGGCCCACCTTGCATCAACCTGCGGCCACCTCGCTGCGCCCACCATCGAACGCTGAACAATCCGCGCCTTGGCTAGATGGGCTGGCAATTGGAGTGCTCGGGATTATTGCCGCGATCGCGTTGGCGACATTTCGCGATTACGGCCTGGGCTGGGACGACTACACGCACTCGCAATATGGCGCGCTTCTGGTCTCGCTCTATCAATCGAACTTTTCCGACCAGCGGGCGCTTTCGTTTGTCAACCTCTACATGTACGGCGGCGGCTTTGACATTCTGGCAACGCTTGCCGCTAAAATTCTTCCGTTCGGTTTGTTCGAAACGCGGCGCCTCATTGGCGCGGCGGTGGGAGTGGTTGGGCTGTTCGCGGCGTGGCGCCTCGGGCGACGCCTTGGCGGACCGCTTGCCGGTCTGTTGGGGCTCGTCCTCCTCGCCACCTGCCCGCTTTATTACGGCCATATGTTCATCAACGCCAAGGATGGACCGTTCGCTGCAGTCATGGCGATTGCGCTGCTCGGACTGGTCCGCGCTTTTTTAGAATATCCGCGCGCGACACCGGCGACTGTCGCGCTGTGCGGAATTGGCGTTGGGCTGGCAATCGGAGCGCGAGTGTTAGGAGGCTTTGCCATGGCCAATGCATTGCTGCCGCTTCCTTTCATCCTGGCGGCTAGATCGCGTGCGACTGGTGCGAAAACGGCGCTCAGCGAATGTGGACTATTCCTTGCGCCATTCATTCCCGCTGCCGTGCTCGCCTACCTTGTCATGGGCCTGGTCTGGCCCTGGAGCGTGCTTTCGCCGCTCAACCCGTTTCGCGCCGTCGAATATTTTTCGAATTTCTTCGAGAAGCCCTGGCGCGAGCTTTTTGACGGCCAAATGATCCCGGTGATCGAAATGCCGCGGACCTATGTGCCGACGTTGTTTGCGGCTCAGCTTCCAGAATTGCTGCTGGTGCTCGGTCTTTGCGGCGCCGCCGGCGCGATATTCGCGATCGCGATGAACGCCGACCGCAGCACGACCGGTGTCGGCCGTCGCGCTGCGCTGCTCGCGACAGTGCTTGCTGTCTTGCTGCCAGTGCTGGTTACGGTTGCGACCAGACCCGCGATGTACAACGGCATCCGCCATTTTGTCTTCATTTTGCCGCCGTTTGCGGCGCTCGCCGGCTGGGGAGGCGCCCACGTCGCCAAGCATCTTCAGTGCTATGGGCCCATTGCCACGAGTGCAGGTGTTGCGGCTTTGCTTGCCGGGATCGCCGCTCCCGTCGCCGACATGAAGCAACTGCATCCCTACGAGTACACGGATTACAACCACATCGTCGGCGGCGTGCCACACGCGCGGCAAGACTTCATGCTCGACTATTGGGGTCTGTCGCTCACGCAGGCGTCGCGACGATTGTTGACCGAGCTCGCCGATCGACACGAGCGGCCGCTTCACGGCCAGTGGAAGGTCGCCGTCTGCGGGCCGCATCCGCCGGTTGCGGTTGCACTTGGACCGCAATTCACCACGACCTGGGATCCCAAAGGGGCCGACTTTGCCATGGTGGTTGGCGAGTTCTACTGCGCCAAGCTCGATGCCCCGATCATGTTTGATATTGTTCGCGACGGTGTCGTCTATGCCAGGCTCTATGACCTTCGCGGACGTTCAATTTCGTCGCTACTAACCGTGCCGGGGATCGACCAGACAAATTATTGATTGCTTGTTGGTCGCAAATATTGATCGTTCCACGCCAGGCGCTCGTTTGCGGGCAGCAGTTCGTAATTTTAGGCGTTCACCGCAATGCGCTCGGTTTCGGTAGGCGGCATCAATTTGGGCGCCACGAAGCGTCCCTGCTCGATATCCTCGATCTGTCGATCGATCTGCTTCATGACGTAGCGCGAATAGGGCCCGACATGGAGATAAAACGCCATCAGCGTCACGATACCGCGAACCGAGTTTGGATTGATCGACATGCACGTGGTGAACGCCTTCCAAAACCGCTCGCGGCCCTCCGGCAGACGTGACATCAGGTCATGCACCAGTTTGATCGTGCTAACCCTGCCGCGAATATCGCCTTTCGGCAATTCCTTGCGCCGGTCGGAGCAGTCGAGCATTGCGGCGAGGCGCTCCAAGCGTCCACAAAACGCGTCGGGGTCGTAGATCCGCTCCAGGACCTTCCGGTAATCGCGCAGGATGTCCAAGCGCGGCCGCTTGGTCTCGTAGTTCACGCCGGCGGTGCATTGATCACCCTTGCCGGCCGGCGCCGCATCGTGATCGACGTGCAAGCGGCCTTCGCGCGCCAGGCGGCGCGTGAGCTGTGTATTCGGCAGCGCGTAAAGCAAGCCGACCATCGCGATTGGAATGTTGGCTTCTTCGATCAGATTGATCATCGGCTGCGCGACCGAACCTTTCTCGGTATCGAAGCCGACAATGAAGCCGGCGGTGACCGACATGCCAGCGCGATAGATTTTGTGCACGCTCTCGGAGATGCTGCGCCTTGTATTCTGCTTCTTGCGTGCCGCGGCGAGCGTCTCCTCGTCCGGACTTTCGATGCCGACGAAAATCGCGAAGAAATTGCTCCGCCGCAGCATCTGCAGCAACTCCCCGTCGTCGGCGAGATTGAGCGAGGCCTCGGTCGTAAATTCGAACGGGTAATCGTGCTCTTTGATCCAATTCTCGAGTACGGGCAGGAACGCCTTGATGGCTTTCTTATTGCCGATCAGATTGTCGTCGACGAAATCGACGTGTCCCCGATAGCCGAGCTGATGGAGCGCTTCGAGCTCGGCGAGCATTTGCGCATGGGTCTTGGTGCGGGGCGCGCGGCCATAGAGTTCGATGATGTCGCAAAACTCGCAGGTGAAGGGGCAGCCGCGTGAGAATTGCACGCCGATGTAAAGATACTGGTCGAATTTGAGAAGGTCGAAACGTGGAATTGGCGTCTTGGTAACGTCGACTTGGAATTTCGGCGCCTCGAAAGTGCCCTCGCGCTGACCTTCCTCCCACGCAGCGATGAATTTGTCGATGATGCCCTCGGCTTCGCCGATCACACGGAAATTCGCCGACACATAGCGATGTGGACTCGAACTCACGTCGGGGCCGCCGACAACGACGGGCAAGCCGCGGGCGCGGCACATGTCGATGAGATCGAGCGTATCGGCTTGCTGAAACAGCATGCCGCCCGTCATCACCATGTCGGCCCAGGCGAGATCGCTCTCGGCGAGCTCCTCGGTGTTACGATTGACCAGTCGGACGTTCCAGGATTTGGGCAAAAGTGCTGCGACCGTGATCAAGCCAAGCGGAATGGCGGGATACCGCGCGCCGACAAGCTCGCAGGCTTCGGAAAAATTCCAGAAGGAATCCGCCATAAACCACGGATAGATCATGAGCACGTTGCAAGCGGCGGCCGCCCGCAAAGTTGCGATGTCGCTTTCCTGCTGTTCCAAGAATCCCCCACCCCGTGCTGCAAGGCACAATGCCTGCAGTATGGCCGTATTGAGCGATAATTCAAGAACAAAGCCATTTGTCGCGCGCCGCGCCGCGCGGCGGAGAAACACAGTCCGGACATGGTGTTACGGCGGCAGAGCGAAACCGAGTGGCTGAGTTCCACCAAGGATTTCTTGCCTATGCGGTTTCCACCACGCGATGCGAGCGATTAGCGATTTGACGGCGGGCAGTCCTTATACGCCCACAACGGTTATTTCTCGGGTGAGAAACTCTGATCGCTGTAGGGCAGCAGAACCGGACGCTGGATGACGATGAACGCGTGATCGAGCGTGTGGTGGCACGCATTGCAGCCGGCGCTGAGCCGATCGAACGCCGTTACGAAGGCATTGCGATCCTTGGCATCGATTGATTTCTCCAGGTCGGAAATCGCGCCGCCGACATGCTGTCGCACAATTTCGTCGCCGAGAAGCTGAGCGATTTCCTCAAAGCCCTCCTTCAGTGCGTCGACTTCATAATCCGAAAGCGGCCAATCGCCCGCCTCGCCAGCAAACCAGAGCTTGATGTGGCGCATTTGCTGCCGCGCCATGATGTCACTGAGGTGCAGTGAGCTCGGCGACTCGTCTGCGGACGTGTCGCCTTGTTTGGGGTTTTCCTGGGCGCAAACCATGCCTGCGCTGAATACAAACGCCGCGATGAGCGCCGCAAATATCGCTCTCATCCAAATCGTCCCAACTGCGTTCACGCTAACCGACCGGCGCAAGCGGTTCGCTGCAGGCCTTTGCATGGGTTTCCTGGCAGGTTTGGTAAAGCGCAGGGCAAGCTTTGGCCGCATTCAGAGCCGCATCGATTGTCTTGATCCGGTCCACAACCAGCCGCGATTGCTCGTTGTAAATCAGCACGGCATCGATCCGCTCGATGCCGCGATCGGTCATCAAAAAGCGCTCCGCGCCGCTGTAGAAAGCAGTAGCAGTCTTGATCGCATCGTTAAGTTTTCTGGTGTATTCGGTATTGAGCTTCGGATCGGGTTTGACGGCGCGCGCATGCACCGCGAGATCGGTGTAGAGCACATTGAGCTTGAAATAGGCGCCGCCGCACTGCGCAAGCGCAAGCCAATATGGCTTGCCGTTGAATGCGCCGGGCAACGTCACGACAGCATCGCGTTTGTCGATCGAAGCCGCAGGCGGCGGCCGTTCAACCTCCTTCGGCGCACGTTCCCGCCGGTGGCGCGTCTGCGCGTTCGCGCCGAGCGCAGCCAACACCGCAATCGCGAGGAGCGCGAGTTTCGCGGCTGTCGTTCGTTTCATCTTCGGATGTTTCAGCGTGATAACCTCAATCTGATCCAACTTGCTTCAGAACCTCTCAACCCAAGGCCGCAGTTCGATCTCCCAGGCCCAGGCGCTGCGCGGTTGTCGCAATAAATCCAAATAGGCCTGTGCGATCGCATCCGGATCGAGCAGACTGTCAGGCTTGTCCGACGGCACAGGCCGAGTTTGGCTGCGTATACCCCCATCAACGACGACATGGCCGACGTGGATTCCTTGTGGCGACAATTCACGAGCCAGACTTTGCGCCAAGCCGCGGAGCGCAAACTTACCCATGGCAAAGGGCGCCGACTGGGCGTAGCCCTTCACGCTCGCCGATGCGCCGGTAAACAGAATCGCACCATGACCGCGCGGCACCATGCGCTTGGCCGCCTCCTGCGCAACCAAAAATCCGCCGAACGCGCTGACCGCGATCGATTTCTCAACCTCGGCGGGATCAAGCGTAACGAATGGACCGCGGGTGCGGTAGCTGGCATTGTAAACGACAACGTCCGGCGCCCCGAACCCTTGCTCCAGCTGACCAAACAGCTTGCTCACCTGATCGCCATCCGTCGCGTCGCAGGCGAACACTTTCGCGCCAGTTTCACCGGCCAGGGCGGCAAGATTATTAACCCGCCTGGCCGCGAGCGCGACCTCCATTCCCTCTTTGCGCAAAGCGCGTGCCAATGAGGCGGAGAGGCCTGAGCCGACGCCGACGATCAGTGCTGTTCGATACCTGTCCTGCGCCATCGTTTCCTCTTGATTGCTATCGCCGCTATTCCCACCTGCCAGCGGGGTTACGAAGCCATGCAGCGCTTGTTGATCGGAATTGGGCTCGTGCTGGTCCTCGCCGGAATTGCCTGGCCCTTACTGTCGCGCATAGGGCTCGGCCGATTGCCAGGCGACATTGTGATCCAGCGCGGCAGCACAAGCTTCTACTTTCCTCTCGTGACCTGCATCGTGGTGAGCCTCGTGCTCAGCGAAGTGATGTGGCTTCTAAACCGGTGACAGTCAATCGATCACGGCGATGGCGTTTATTTCGACCAGGCAGCGTGGGTCGGTGGCGAGCCGCACCACTTGCACGGTCGTCGTCGCTGGTTTGGCGTCGCGGAAATATTCGCCCCATGCGCGATTGAGCGCGTCCTGATCGGTGAGATCGGTGACGAAGCGGTCGGCCGTGACCACGTCGGCAAAGGTGGCGCCCACCGCTTGCAGACCGCGCTTGAGGTTCTCCAGCGCCGCCCTCGCCTGCCCCGCCATATCGCGTGGCATTGCATCAAACTCCTCCGGCCGGTGCGGATGATGATGGTAAACCGGCGCCGCCGTGACACCGGCAAGGTAAACGGTCGTGCCGCCCTTCACCTTGATTGCCGGCGCGTAGGGCATCCACAAATCCGGCGCGTCCGGCCAATGCACATGCTCGATGGTTTTGGGCATAGGACGTGGTCTCCGCCTGTCTACTACATTGACCCTATAATAGACGCTGCCGCCCGAGCCCGGCCATTGGGGAAACGATTGATCCAGTCACATCCTAAACACGCCGAACCGCGTTTCCGGAATCGGCGCATTGAGGGTTGCGGAAAAACACAGAGCGAGCACGCGCCGCGTTTCGGCCGGGGTGATGATGCCGTCATCCCACAACCGCGCAGTGGCGTAATAGGGATTGCCTTCGGCGTCGTATTGTTCCCGGATCGGCTGTTTGAACTCCTCTTCCTCGACTTCCGACCATTTCTTGCCTTCGGCCTCGATATTCTCGCGGCGCACAGTGGCCAGGACCGAAGCCGCCTGTTCGCCACCCATCACCGAGATGCGTGCGTTCGGCCAAGTGAACAAAAACCGCGGACCATAGGCGCGGCCGCACATGCCATAATTGCCGGCACCGTAGGAGCCACCGATGATGACCGTTATCTTTGGCACCTGCGCGCAGGCGACCGCCGTAACCATCTTGGCGCCGTCTTTGGCGATGCCGCCCGCCTCATAATCGCGCCCGACCATGAAGCCGGAAATATTTTGCAGGAACAGGAGCGGCACGCGGCGCTGGCAGCACAATTCGATGAAATGGGCGGCTTTGAGCGCGCTCTCGGAAAATAGAATGCCGTTATTGCCGAGAATGCCGAGCGGAATGCCGTGGATATGAGCAAAGCCGGTAACGAGCGTCGTGCCGTAAAGCGCCTTGAACTCGTCGAACTCGGAATCATCGACGAGCCGGACGATGACTTCACGGACGTCATATTGTTTTTTTAGATCGACCGGCACGATGCCGTCGAGCTCGCCGGCGTCGTATTGCGGTTCGCTCGGCTTTCGCAACGTTACATCGACCGCCTTGCGCGTGTTCAGGGTGGAGACGATTTGGCGGCACAATGCCAGCGCATGGTGATCGTTCTCGGCGTAATAATCGGCAACGCCCGATTTTCTAGCGTGCACGTCGGCGCCGCCGAGCTCCTCGGCGCTAACAACTTCGCCGGTGGCCGCTTTGACGAGTGGCGGTCCACCAAGGAAGATCGTGCCTTGGTTGCGGATGATAATGGTCTCGTCCGACATTGCCGGGACATAGGCACCGCCCGCCGTGCATGAGCCCATAACGACCGCGATCTGGGGTATGCCAGCCGCAGACATGATGGCTTGGTTGTAGAAGATCCGGCCGAAATGATCCCGATCGGGAAACACTTCGGTCTGATGCGGCAGATTGGCGCCGCCGGAATCGACCAGATAGAGGCAGGGCAGCCGATTCTCGCGCGCGATCTCCTGCGCTCGCAAATGCTTTTTCACCGTCATCGGATAATAGGTGCCGCCTTTGATGGTCGAGTCATTGCAGACGATGACGCATTCACGCCCGGCGACCCGGCCGATGCCGGTGATCAAGCCGGCGCCATGAATGGAGTCCTCGTACATCTCGTTCGCCGCCAGCGGCGACAATTCCAGGAACGGCGCCCCGGAATCGATCAGCGTCATCACGCGCTGCCGCGGCAAGAGTTTGCCGCGGGCGAGATGCCGCTCACGTGCGCGCGGCGGACCACCTTCGGCGGCCTTGGCGCGCCGGCCTTCAAGTTCCGCGATCAGCTGCCGCATGGCCGCTTGATTGGCGCGGAATTCCTTCGACTTGCAGTCGATCTGGGAGGCGATTGTGGCCACTAATTCCTCGCGCTGTCATCTGAACTGATATTCAGAAACGAACTACTTTGCCATGCACGAAATATCACAGGGCGAATTCTGGAGAAACTTGCCAGTAGGCGTCGGCCAAGAGCATCGCAGCCGGGAAAGGACCTTCAGCGCGGGTGCATGCGCAAACACCCAACCGGGAAGGAGAGAACTTGATGAGGAACAGCCGAATAGGCGCACGGCTCGCTAGGCGCGAATTTAGGCTCTGACTTCTTGGCGCTGAAAGATCACGTAGCCGATGACGAATAACACGATCGCCGTGGCGACCATCCCGACCATCTGCGGCCACGCAATCAAGACGCTCTCGCCGAACGGCAGGGGCGCTCCGAGCACTGCGCCTTGCAATTGACTGAGATAAATCGGGCCGAGCGCGCGGGTCGTCGGGTCGAGAAGCGCCACAACGATCTCCGCGTAAAGGGTCGAGGGCGAAAACCGCGCCAGGATTTGCTCCAATTGCGCCGTCCCGGGCGTCTGCAACCCGAGCGCCGTGTACCGCGGGTCCGGCGGCACAATGATTTGCGCCAGAGCACCCGACAGCACCGGCCAGATGAACGTCACGAGGAGCCACAAGCCGAGCGTCACGAGCGCCGCGGTAGCGGCCGAGCGGAAAACGACTGAGAACAACAAGGCCATCGCCAGCCACACACCGGCATAGACGATCGTGACCAGGAGAAATACGAAGCTGCGAGCAATTTCCTCTGCTCCAGGCGGAATCCCGATCAGAAATAGGCCAAGCCCGACGACCAGAAGCCACAGCGTGATCAGGCTGATCGAAAGCGTGACCAGACCCGCCAAGAACTTGCCGAAGAGAAGCGCGTCCCGATAGATCGGCTGCGACAAGATTCGCGACAATGTGCGGCGATTGTGCTCCCCGTTGACGGCGTCGAAGCCGAGCCCGATCGCCATCAGCGGCACCAGGAACGAAAGGAACGAGACAAATGACGGCAATGGGTCGCGCGAGGTCGTGAACAACCGCAGGAACAGGAAGGGATCCTCCGCGGTCGTATCCTTGATCTGCTGAATGGCGCCATAGAGCGCCGCAAGCGCCACCAGCACCACAAGCCATTCGAGCACGCGCATGCGCACGCTGGTCAGGTGGTCCGAGAGCTCCTTGAGCATGACCACGCCAAGCCCGGAAAACGCAGAGCCTTCACGCCGCATGACGAGTCCTTTCCTGGGCACCCGCCTCGGGCTGAGCCTCGAAATAACGCGTATAAATCGCCTCTAAACTCGGCTCCTGCACGCCGAGATATTTGAGCCGGCCCCCCATCGCGACGACTTCCGCCGCGGCTTCGGGGCGCACATCACGGTCGGCCGAAAGGCGAAGTTTGCCGATACCGGCTTTCTCGACTGCACTGACGCCCGGAATGAGCGCGAGCCGCTCAGCCAGTCCGGCGCCGTCGGCCTCGATATCGACAACGTAGCCGCCGCCGAGCACCTGCCGTCCGAGATCCGGGACCGAGCCCATTAGCGCTATGCGCCCGGCGCTAAACAGGGCCACCCGGTCGCACACGCTCTGCACCCGCTCGAGCAGGTGCGAGGACAACAGAACCGACACGCCCTCAGTCTTGAAGCCGCGGATAATGGCAAGAAGTTCGGCGGTGGCATGAGGATCAAGGCCCGATGTCGGCTCGTCAAGGATGGCAATCTGCGCCCCCTTCATCACGATTTCGGCAAGCCCAAGCCGCTGCCGCATGCCGCGCGAAAAGGTGCCGACCGTGTTGTCGGCAAATTCCGCAAGCCCAACGCGATGAAGCGCAGCGGCAATCCGCTTCTCCCTTTCCATAGACCGAAATCCGATCAACCGCGCGGTGTAACGCAGATTGTCAGCGGCGGTGAGATTGTCATAGAAGCCGACCGTATCGGGCAGATAACCGACGCGACGCTTGACCGAAAGCGGCTCCCGCGCCGGATTGAATCCAAGTACGCGCACCTCGCCTTCGGAAATTTCGGTCAGACCCAACATCATCAAAATGGTGGTCGTCTTGCCGGCGCCGTTCGGCCCCAAAAGGCCGAAGATTTCCCCTCGTCCGACGTCAAATGAAATATGGTCGACGGCGAGCGCCGACCCGTAGGCTTTGGTGAGGCCGTTTGCCTCGATTAGGGCATCAGCGATCATCGGCGGCCGAACCTTGCAACGGCGCCGACCATTACCAACAACGCAACGCCAATGATGCCGACCCCGGCAATTCCCCACATCGTCGATGTCGTGACGGTGACGCGGAAATTGGTCGACGCTGATTCGCCGCGCGCGGACGCACGGATCGTTGTCACATAATCGCCGGCTATGGCCTTGTCCGTCGGCGTGATCAGCGCCTGAACTTCTTTGTTATCGTTCGGCGCAATGCGGTCGACGGTTTTCGGATCGAAGGTGATCTTCCAGCCGCTTGGAGCCGAGCCGCTCAGTTGGACATCTTCCGCAGGCGCCGTTCCGGTATTCGTTATCAGGACTGGCACCGACGTCTCCTTGCCCGCCGAAGCGCGCGTGGACACGAGACCTTCGCGGCCGCTGATGTCGAGTTTCGGCTGGCCGGTAATCGTCATCGCCAAGTCAGCGGTCGCCGAAGCGTCCTCCGCCGCTACCCGCGCCACGATCTTGTAGTCGCCGGCCGCGGCCGTATTCGGCGGCGTGACCTTGAGCTTTACGTCTTTACTTTGTCCGGCATCGACCGGGACGGCTTTGAGTTCTTGCGTGCCGTACTGCTCGGTGAATGATGTATCGAAATTTTGCGGCGCTTGAGCAGAGAGACTGACGGTTAATTTCTTGCCGCTGTCATTCTTGACGCTGAGTTGATATTCGAAGCTCGATTTCGACGTGCCGCGCAAATCCGGAAGCTGCGGCGTCAGTGTCAGCTTGGCGGGCAGATCCTTGGCGAGCGTCACGTTGATCGGCAGTTGCAGATTCGTGGCGCTGCCTTGCGCCGCCACTGTGATGGTTTGCGTGCCCATTGGCGCGTTCTTCGGCACATCGAGCCGCAAGGACAGTGATACGCTGGAATTTGCCGCTGGCATGGCGGCGGCAACCGGTTGACCGCCGCCGAGCAATGTCGCCGCCCAGTCCGTCGGCACGCCGGCAACCGAGAGCGCCAGGCGCTCCGGCGTCATATCATAGTTCTGTAACCTAAGGCTGATCGTGGAGGTCTCGCCGGGGCGCACGGTCACCGCCGGATAGTCGCTCATAAGAAAGATCCCTTTGACGTCCTTGGGAGCATCCTCGGCAATGGCTCGCGAACCAAATGTATTCGTGAGCGGCGTTACGAAAACGGTAATTGCAGCCGCAACAGCGGCGATAAACCCATATCGCATTGGCATAGCTCCCGCGCAGGCAATCGGATGATCAGTGAACTACCCCGCGCCTTGCTTTGATGCAATCGGCGAGGCATGGGCATTGTCTGCGCAATCGTGACAAAATCATGCAGACACCGGCTTATTTGACAAGCTCGGAGGCGGAAGTCCTGCGGTAGAGAGACGCAGTTAACAGGAGCCTGGGTGATGCCGCGCGAAAGGCAGATCAGCGCTGGAATTTTGGCATTCCGCCGCAGGCGTGAACTTGAAATTCTGCTTGCCCATCCGGGCGGACCGTTCTGGGTCAAGAAGGACGCGGGTGCGTGGACGATCCCCAAGGGGTTGGTCGAGCCTGACGATGATCTTGTCGCCGCGGCGCGGCGCGAATTCACGGAAGAGACCAATCTTGTCGCTGCAGGCGACCTCATCGCGCTTACGCCGGTGCTGCAAAAAAGCGGTAAACTAGTGCACGCTTTTGCGCTCGAGGCAGAGTTCGATCTATCGCAGTTCGCCAGCAACGCGTTCGAACTTGAGTGGCCGCCAAAATCCGGCCGACGACAAAGCTTCCCCGAAATCGATCGCATTGCCTATTTTTCCCTGCCGACGGCTAAGCAAAAGATAATCGCCTATCAACTGCCACTGCTCCGCGAGCTCGAGAAACGTCTACAGGCGCCGCGGGCGTGACGCGCGTCATATAGATCGTTCACGTAAATTTGTTCATTCGCACAGCGCGTCTACCGCAACACTTGCGGCCAATCGACTTCATCTTCGGCCAATATCCAAGTTTCACGGCGCGCGGCATCCCGCCATTCATTCCAAGCCGGCAACGACATCATCGCGCGCATATAGTCGCTGGCGGTTGCACCGACCTCGACCGCGTAAGTGTGAAATCGCCACACGACCGGAGCAAACATTGCGTCGGCCGCGCCGAAAGCTCCAAAGAGGAACACACCGCCGCGGCCGAACTTGGCACGGCATTGACGCCAAATGGCATCGATGCGTGCAACGTCTTTTGCTGCACCCGCATCGAGCGCGCGGAATTTTACCGGCCGCGCCACGTTCATCGGTAGGTGACGCCGCAGCGCGGCGAACCCTGCATGCATCTCCGACGCAATGGCGCGAGCGTGCGCGCGCGCAGCCACAGACTCGGGCCACAATCGAGCGGCGGGAAATTTCTCGGCGAGATACTCAAGGATCGCCAGCGATTCCCACACCCGCACGTCGCCATCAATCAGCACCGGAACGCGGCCAGAACCGCCAAGCTCCATTACCCGGGTTTTGAAATCGGCTGCTTCGAGCGAAATCACGGTTTCGTCGAACGCAAGATCTGCGACTTTCATCGCCAGCCATGGTCGAAACGACCAGGACGAATAATTTTTATTGCCGATGACCAGATGCAGCGACATCGCTTTGCACGCCGGTTTATGCGCGGCTCAAGATTTCGGCCGCGGCCCAAGATTTCAACCTGGACCCAAGGCCGAACCGCGGCCCAAGGGGCGGCGGGCTTAACCGCGGC